>LNFM01005250.1_pt1 | contig 23801 bp, 22 predicted proteins | sample 596031 | NCBI WGS metagenome assembly LNFM01 (sample SAMN04254537, study PRJNA301005) | activated carbon metagenome | isolation source: dual media filters at the Ann Arbor, Michigan drinking water treatment plant | place: USA: Ann Arbor | reverse complement strand
ACCTGGCGGGCTCGCCGTTTGTGCTGATCAACCACTACGGCCTCACGCCCGTGCAGTACAGCCTGGCGTTTTCGTTCAACGCCATCGCCTTCATTGGTGCCTCGCAGTTCACCGCCATGCTCGGACGTCGTTTTGGCCTGGTGCGGCTGGTGAAGGCAGCGGCCAGCGCCTCGGGCCTGGCCATGTCGTTGCTGCTGGTGTACTACCTCGCCGGCGGCGACCGGCTCGCCGTGTTGATTGCCTTGTACTTCGTGGCCAGCGGCTTCATGGGCCTGGTCATTCCCACCACCTCGGTGCTGGCGCTGGAGAAACACGGCGCCATTGCCGGCACCGCCTCGGCGTTGCTGGGCACGCTGCAAATGCTGGGTGGCGCCGCCGCCATGACCATCGTGAGCCTGTTTGCCAACGGCAAGCCCTTGCCCATGGTCGTCGGCATGGCCTCGGGCGCACTGATCGGGGTGGCGCTGACCTGGATCACCTTGGGCAGTGACGCCCACTCGCACATGGCGACCGAGGCGCGCGGGTGAACCTGCCCAACCCTCACCCGGGCAGGTCAGCGGAACAGGCGTTGCAACCAGCCCCTTGCCCCTGGGAGAGGCGTGCGCACCGACGCAGGCAACTGGCCGGCAGCCGCCGCACAGGCGAGTTCGAAATCGGAATCGTCGGACACCTGCGTCCGCAGGCGAGAGGTCCGCTCTGGCACCGCCAGGAGCTGCCTGTGCCGCGTCAGGGCAGATCGCAGCACCCGGTTCAGGTATTCGGGGCCAGCGGGTCGGGCAATGAAGCGGTAGATCTGCCCTTCGTTGATCAATCGGCCGATGACGGCACTGTCGCGCTCCTGGCTGTAGACCACGACCACCACTTCAGGTCGACTGCGTCGCAGGGCGCGGATCAGTTCCATCTGCTGCGATCGACCCTGCTGGACATCGGTGACGAGCACCGCGATTTTCTGCTGCGTGAGGTGAAGGACCGCTGTACCGATCTCGTCTGTGCAAATCAACCGTGTGGCGCCCTGGGTGGCTGTCTGCCACTGGGTATGGCTGTCATCGCCAGCGCTGTCGAACACCAGCACGGTTTCTTCGAATGACTCGAGCACTTCGGCGCTCGGTGGGTCTTGCTCATCGATCACGCATGCCGGCGTCAGGCGGGCCACACTGGCCGCTTCACCCACCGTTTCCAGCAGCTTCTGGTTGTCCCAAGGCTTGGACAGGAAGCGAAAAACCTCGCCGTCATTGACCGAACTCAGCACGGCGTTGAAGTCGGAGTAACCGGTGAGCAGCAGCCGCACGCTGCGGGGCGACATGCGTTTGGCTTGCTCCAGGAACTCGGTGCCGGTCATGCCCGGCATGCGCTGGTCGCTGATGATCACGTCGAACGTGTCACCACCCAGCAGCGCCAGCGCATCCATACCGCTGGTGGCCACCGCCACCTGGTACTCGCCACGCAGCAGCCATCGCAGGGAGCGCAGCAGGCCAGGTTCGTCGTCGACGCACAGCACTTTGGGGAGGGTCGCAGTGCTCACAGTCACACCGCCCGTTCAATCGGCAACCTGACCCGGAACTCGGTGCCAGCCCCCACAGTGCTGGCGACCTGGATGTCGCCGCCGTGTTCTTCCACGATGTTGCGCGCAATGGCAAGGCCCAGGCCGGTGCCTTCGCCGTCGGGCTTGGTGGTGAAGTAGGGCTCGAAAATGTGGGGCAGCACATCGGCTGCGATGCCGCTGCCCGTGTCGCTCACGCTCACCGTGATGTAGCGTGCGTCGGCCCGGGTGGCCACGGTGATCGTGCCCCTGCCCTGGATGGCCTGTGCCGCGTTGTTGATGAGGTTGAGGAACACCTGGTTGAGCTGCGACACGTTGCATTCAATGGCCGGCAAAGGCTCAAAGTCGCGCTCCAGATGAACCTTGGTCGAGATGACCGTCTTGGCGATGTAGCACACGCTGCCCAGCGCGGTGTTGAGATTCACCGCGGCGGTGGGTGCCCGGTCGAGGCGGGTGAAGCTGCGCAGGTTGTCCACCAGCTCGTTCATCTGGTCCATGCCCAACAACACGTCGCCCAGCATTTCCCGCGCTTCGCGCACTTCGAGCATCGCAGCAGCGAGTTCACGCGCCAGTTGTCCTTCATCCTGGATCTCCACCACCGTGTCGCCCGCTTCCTGAGTTGTCCCGTGCAGATAGGCGTCGTGGCGAATCTGGCGGTGCACGGCCACTTCGAGCTGATCCAGTGCCTGCATGGACATGTGAACATTGTTCTTGGAGAACGCCAGCGGGGTGTTCAGCTGGTGGGCCACGCCCGCCACCATCTGCCCCAGCGATGTCATTTTTTCTGACTGGGCCAGGCGCTGTCTGGTGGCGTCGCTTTCGCGAGCCTGGCGCTCAATCACGGTTTGTGCACGCTGCACGATGCTCAACAGAACGACGTAGAGCAGGGCGAGCAAGCCCGCCACGATGAGCAGCTGCCGCTTGGAACTGTCTTGCACCTGTTGCTGGTCGGAGCTGGCCTGGCGTGCGAGGCGTCCCTCGTTGTTCAGTGCCACCCGCTTGAATTCGCTGGACGTTTCCTTGATCTGACCCAGAAACGGCGTCACATCGGCATACACCTCGAACACCCCCACCACCCGCTGGCTGCCGGGCCCCAACACGGGCAAGTAGCTGGCGATCAGGTCGCGGTTCTGCACCATGCCCTGCAGGGCGCTGAAGGTGTCGCGAAAGGTGAGCTCGCTGATCGACTGGCCGTCACGGGCGGTTTGCCAGCCCGCGCTGTCCGACTTGTCTTCGCCGATCTGTGACAGCTCGGTCGAATACACCGTGATGCCGCTCAGGTCGTAGACCTTGATCTTGAAAATGGTGCCGCCCTGCATGGCTTCGCGCACCCGCGCATCCAGCGGCGCGAAAGTGGTCAATGCCTGAAGTCGGGCTCCGGCATCCTTGAAGCAATCCTTCTTTTCCGGGGTGGCACTGGCCTTGCCTTGCGCACCCACAACATCGGGCATGGCCTTGCAACTCGAGAAGTCGACCGTGCCGGTCTCGGCGAGGTAGGGGGAGAGGTCGCTGGCCCACAGGGCATTGGAAAACAGACGCGTCAGGTTGACGTTTCCTTGCTCATTCACGGCCAGCAGATCGCGTCGCGCCACGGCATCGGCGCGGGTCACGAAATCGGTCTGGATGTTGCCGAGCATCTTTACGCCGCTTTCCTGCACGTTCTGGAAGAAGCTCGATTGGCGATGCTCGAAAACCATCAAGGTGGCGGCGACCACACCGAAGGCCACCAGGCTGGTGGCGGTGAAGTAGCGGGTCAGGCGAAAGTAGGGCGTCATGGGATCTCCAGCGGGGACGTTGAAATCTGGGCCGACCTGCACTTGGGATGGCGGGCCGATGGCGTCTTTGGGCTGGGAGGGATGCTAGGTAGGGGTATCAAAACGACCCATACTGCGGCTGAAGTATTTCGTGACGGGTGCCCCGGACTTCGGTGACATATGTCATGACGAAGCGAGAAAAGGTGTGTCGCCGAAAGCCTGCGTTTCGGCGTCATGGGGCGCCAGCGGCATGTGGCACACTCCCCCCGCCTTTTTCAACCCATCGACAAACGCCCCAGAGGCGAGCAGAACCACAGATGCAGAACATCGTTGCGCAAATCGCGCAGGAAATCCGGGTTGGCGTTCATCAGGTCCAGGCTGCCGTGGACCTCATCGACGGCGGCGCCACCGTGCCCTTCATTGCACGCTACCGAAAGGAAGCCACTGGCGGGCTGGACGACATTCAACTGCGCGAACTGGCCTTTCGTCTGGACTATTTGCGCGAACTCGAAGCCCGCCGCCAGACCATCCTCAAAAGCATCGACGAGCAAGGCAAGCTGACCCCGGAACTGCGCGCTGCCGTCTTGCTGGCCGCCACCAAACAGGAGCTGGAAGACCTGTATTTGCCGTTCAAGCAACGCCGGCGCACCAAGGGCCTCATCGCGCGCGAATTCGGCATCGAGCCGCTCGCCGACAAGCTGTGGGCCGACCCGACGTTGAATCCGTTGACCGAGGCAGAGGCCTTTCTGAGACCACCCGAGGTGCTGGACGACGGCAAGCCCGGCGCCGACTTCTCCACCGTGCCCGCCGTGCTGGATGGCGTGCGCGACATCCTGAGCGAGCGCTGGGCCGAAGACGCCGCGCTGTTGCAGAACCTGCGCGAATGGCTCTGGGCAGAAGGTCTGTTCAAAAGCACGCTGGTGGCGGGCAAGGACGAGAACGCGCCCGAGGTGGCCAAGTTCCGCGACTACTTCGACTACGACGAACCCATTTCGCGCGTGCCTTCGCACCGCGCGCTGGCAGTGTTTCGCGGCCGCTCACTGGAGATCCTGGACGCCAAGCTGGTGTTGCCCGAGCCCGAGGTGGCGGCGTCGACTGGCTCGGCCCGAACGGTGGTACCCAGCCTGGCCGAAGGCCGGATCGCACTGCAACTGGGCTGGAGCCACCAGGGCCGCCCGGCCGATGATCTGCTGCGCAAATGCGTGGCCTGGACCTGGCGCGTGAAACTCTCGCTCTCCAGCGAACGCGACCTGTTCGCCCGGCTGCGCGAAAGCGCCGAGGCGGTGGCGATCAAGGTGTTCGCCGACAACCTGCGCGACCTGCTGCTGGCCGCGCCCGCCGGCCCCAAGGTGGTGATGGGCCTGGACCCGGGCATTCGAACCGGCGTGAAGGTGGCGGTGGTCGATGCGACCGGCAAACTGGTGGACACCGCCACGGTGTACCCGCACGAGCCGCGCCGCGACTGGGATGGCGCTTTGCACACGCTGCGCCTGCTGGGCGAAAAGCACGGCGTGAACCTGATCGCCATCGGCAACGGCACCGCCAGCCGCGAAACCGACAAGCTGGCCGCCGACCTGATGAAACAGCTGGCCCGACCCGAGGTGCAAAAGGTGGTGGTGAGCGAGGCGGGCGCTTCGGTGTACTCCGCCAGCGAATTTGCATCGTTGGAAATGCCCGACGTGGATGTGAGCCTGCGTGGCGCGGCCAGCATCGCGCGCCGCCTGCAGGACCCGCTGGCCGAACTGGTGAAGATTGACCCCAAAAGCATCGGCGTGGGCCAGTACCAGCACGACGTGAACCAGAGCGAACTCGCGCGCACGCTGGACGCGGTGGTCGAGGACTGCGTGAACGGTGTGGGCGTGGACCTCAACACCGCCAGTGTGCCGCTGCTCTCCAGGGTGTCGGGCCTCTCGGGCAGCGTGGCCAAGGCCGTGGTGCGCTGGCGCGAGGCGCACGGCGCCTTCAAGAACCGCCAGCAGCTCATGGACGTGGCCGGCCTGGGCGCCAAGACCTTCGAGCAGAGCGCGGGCTTCCTGCGCATCCGCGGCGGCGACAACCCGCTGGACATGACCGGGGTGCACCCTGAGACCTACCCGGTGGTCGAACAGATCATGAAAACCACTGGCAAGCCGGTGGCCGAACTCATGGGCCGCGCCGACATGCTCAAAACCTTGCGCCCCGAACTGTTCGCCAACGAGCGCTTTGGTGTGATCACGGTCAGGGACATCCTGGGTGAACTGGAGAAGCCCGGCCGCGATCCGCGTCCGGACTTCCAGGTGGCGCGCTTCAACGACGGCGTGGACGACATCAGCGACCTGCGCGAAGGCATGATCCTCGAAGGCACGGTGAGCAACGTGGCCCAGTTCGGCGCTTTCATCGACCTGGGTGTGCACCAGGATGGGTTGGTGCACGTGAGCCAGCTGGCGCACAAGTTCGTCAACGATGCGCGAGAGATCGTCAAGACAGGCGACATCGTCAAGGTCAAGGTGATGGAGGTCGATGTGGCGCGCAAACGCATCGGCCTGTCGATGAAACTGGGCGATGCGCCGGGGAGTGCGTCCGGGCGCGGTGCAGGGCAGGGCGGCGGGCCGCGCGACAACCGTTTCGAGCCGGTGCGTTCGGGTCGTTCGGAAGGGCGCAACGGCCCTGGTGGCTCTGCGGTAGCGGCACCCTCGGCCATGGCTTCGGCATTTGCCCGCCTGCAGGGCTCCAGCAAAGACGCCAAACGGTAAATCCGGCCAGGCACAACTGGCCGAGCTGGCGCTCGGGGTGGGGCTCAAGTTGGCGGTGCTGGAGCCGATACAGACAGGAACACAGCACATCCAGATACCGTGTCCCGAGCCCCAGAGCCACCACCGGACTTCACCCCATGCAACTCGAAGCCCTGCTGAACTTTCCCCGCGCGCTGCCCGCCATGTCGCGCACCGTGTCCGACCTGCTGGCGGAGATGAACAAGGACGACCCGAGTCCCAAGCGGGTGTCCGACCTGATCTCGCAGGACCCGTCGCTCACCACACGCGTGCTGCGTCTGTCGAATTCGGCCTTCTTCCGGGTCAGCCGCAAGATCGGCAGCGCCGAAGAAGCCGTGGCCATGCTCGGCATGACGCATGTGCGTTCGCTGGTCATGGCCGCGGCCCTGGGGTCGAGCTTCAAGAACGTGCCCGGCGTCAACCTGCCCCAGTTCTGGCGCTACAGCCTTCGCGTGGCCGATATTTCCAAATCGCTCGCCGGGGTGCTGCGCCAGAACGAAAGCAATGCCTTCACCGCCGGCCTGATCCACGCCATTGGCGACCTGATCATGCACATCGCCATGCCCGATCTGATCGCTCCTCTGGACATGGGCACGCCGCCGCTCGATTTGCAGCGCGCCCAGGCCGAGATGTCGGTCTTCGGCTACACCTACGCGCAGGTGGGCGCGGGCATGGCGGAAAAATGGCAGTTCCCCACCAACATCGTGTCGGCCCTGAACAACCAGATCAGCCCGTTCGAGGGCGAGGCCTACGACCCCCTGGGTGGCGTGCTCCACCTCGCTTCATGGCGGGCGCGCGCTGAAGAAATCCAGCTCGATTCCAACGGTCTGGTGGCCACCTTCCCCGACCTCGTGGGTCTGTCGCTGGGCCTGGACCTGGACAGCGTGCTGGGCAAGGACCCTTCTGAGTGGTCTTTCAGCCAGGCACTGGGCGCGTTCATTGACTGAAAAAGACCTCAAGTGCGCAGGCTTTCAGGCGATAAAAGATCAGCAAACCCGATTCGGGTGGGCGAACAAGGCGGGGAAAAGACATGCAACTCGAAAAGCTTCTGAAACGACCCGATGCTTTGCCGTCGGCACCCAAGGTGGTTCGAAAGCTGATCGAAACCTTCGATCAGGAAGATGTCGATGCGATGCTGGCCGCTTCCTACATCGAAGACGACCCGGTGCTCACGGCCAAGCTGCTCAAGACCGCGAACTCTGCCTTCTTCGGCCTGCACCGCTCGGTGTCCAATGCCCGCGAGGCGATCCAGGTGCTGGGCCTGATCAAGGTGCGGGCACTGGTGATTGCGGCCTCGCTGGGCGAAGGCTTTCATGCGGTGGGCGGCGTCAACCTCAACCAGTTCTGGCGCTACAGCCTCAACACCGCCAACCTCTCGCGCTACATCGCGCTGCCGATCCGCATCGACGAAAACACAGCCTTCACCGCCGGCCTGATTCACGGCATCGGCGAGCTCGTGATGCACGTGGGCATGCCCGAGGCCATGCTCGATCTGGACCGCAGCGTACCCATGCTCGACCTCAAGCGCGCCACGGCCGAACGCGGGCTGTTCGGCTACAGCTACGCCGAGGTGGGCGCGGCGCTGGCACGCGAATGGAACTTTCCCCGTCGCATGATCAATGCAATCGAACACCAGACCGCGCCGTTCGAGAACGAGGTGTATGAGCCGATTGCCGGTGTGATCCACATTGGCTCATGGCGCGCCCGGGCCGAAGAGCAGGCCATGCGCTCGGAGCTGCTGATCAACACCTACCCCGACCCCGTGGGCCTGGTGCTGGGCATCGACCCGGACACGGTGGTGGCCGAAGAGATTCCCTCGATCTCGCGCCACACCGAGATCACAGAAGCCGAAGAAGCCCCTGGCGACCAGGTCACGTCGTGAACGCGTGCTGCGACACAATCGCAGCCCATGCAAGCCCTCCGCCTCTTCGCAGGCCCACGCGCCCGCCAGCACATTGAACAAAACGGTCTGCGCCCGCACGACGTGGGCGTGATCCCCGCCGCCGCTGGCGGACCCAAGGGCCTGATCCTGGGTCCGCTCGACCGTTTCCTGTTTGGCCAGTGGCTGCCCCAGAGCAACCAGCCGGTGCACCTGGTGGGCGCCTCCATCGGCGCCTGGCGCATGGCCACTGCCTGCCTTCATGACCCGGTGGCTGCTTTCGAACGGCTGGAGCGCGACTACATCGCGCAGCACTACGCCCTGCCGCCGGGCCAGAAACGCCCCACGCCCGATCAGGTGAGCGAACAGTTCGCAGGCAACCTCAAGCTTTTCTATGGCGGTCGCATCGCCGAGGTGCTCAAACACCCGCGGTACCGGCTGCACATCGTCACCTCGCGCGGCCGCCACCTGCTTGGCCGCGACGGGCGCTGGCGCACGCCACTGGGCTACCTGGGTGCATTCGCGTCCAACGCGCTGCACAGGAAAGCGCTGGGTGCCTGGCTGGAGCGGGTGGTGTTCTCCAACTGCGCGGAGCTGCCCTTTGACCCGCACGATTTCCGCACCCGCCAGGTGCCATTGAGCGAAGCCAACTTCATGGACGCGCTGCAGGCCAGTTGTTCCATCCCCTTCGTGCTGCGCCCGGTGCACGGCATTGCCGGCGCGCCACCCGGCACCTACTGGGACGGTGGCATCACCGACTACCACCTGCACTTGCGCTACCAGCCGACCACCGCCGCCCCTATCGTGCTCTACCCCCATTTCCAGCAGGCGGTGGTGCCCGGCTGGCTGGACAAGGCCTGGAAGGGCCGGCACCGCAGCAGCCCGGCGCTGGACTCGATGCTGGTACTCGCGCCCGATGCCGACTGGGTCAAGACCTTGCCCGGCGCCAAGCTGCCCGACCGCCAGGACTTCACCCGCTACGGCCCCGATCTGGCTGGCCGCATGAAGGCCTGGAAAGGCGCCACCGGGGCCAGCCAGCAGTTGGCCGATGAGTTCGCGCAATGGCTCGATCGGCCCGACCCCGCCCATTTGCAACCGCTGTGAGCTGGCGGGGCAGGGGGATAATTGCAGCCATGTCCGCCGAGCCTTCCGCCCCCATGTACCTCACCGCCGCCCTGTACCAGTTTGTTGATTTGCCCGACTTCGCCGACCTGCGCGAACCGCTGCAAGCGTGTTGTGAGGCGAACGGCGTCAAGGGCACGCTGCTGATCGCGCGCGAAGGCATCAACGGGACCATTGCCGGACCCGAGGCGGGCGTGCGCGCCGTGCTCGCGCACCTGCGAGCCGATGCGCGCCTCGCTCGCCTGCCGCACAAGGAATCGTGGAGCGGGCACCCGCCGTTTCACCGCATGAAGGTGCGCCTGAAAAAAGAAATCGTCACCCTGCGCGTGCCCGGCCTGGACCCGAACAAGACGGTGGGCCAGTACGTGAAGCCCCAAGACTGGAACGCCCTGCTGGCCGACCCGGACGTGCTGGTGATCGACACGCGCAACGACTACGAGGTGGCCATCGGCACCTTCGCCGGTGCGGTCAACCCGAACATCAAGACCTTCACCGAATTGCCCGACTGGCTCGACAAGCAGCCGGCCTTGCAAGATGGGAAGAAGCCGAAGGTGGCGATGTTCTGCACCGGCGGCATCCGCTGCGAAAAGTCCACCGCGCTCATGAAGATGCGCGGGTTTGAGGAGGTCTACCACCTCGAAGGCGGCATCCTCAAATACCTCGAAGAGATCCCGCCCGAACAAAGCACCTGGCAGGGCGACTGCTTCGTGTTTGACGAGCGCGTGAGCGTGGGCCATGGCTTGCAGCCAGGTCCGCATGAGCTCTGCCGCTCGTGCCGCTGGCCGCTGAGCGCAGCCGAGAAGGCATCGCCGCACTACGTGAAGGGTGTGAGCTGTCCGCACTGTCACGACCAGCGCAGCCCGCAGGAAAAGGCCCAGCTGGCCGAACGGCAGCGCCAGGTGGAGCTGGCCGAGCGCCGGGGCGAGGTGCATGTGGGCGCACGCCTGGCCCCGCACCACCAGGGCTGAGACCGTTCGTTCCTACGGCAGCCCCAGGGCGGATCGACTACATCGCGGCGAGCAGCATGGCCCGGTAGTCTTCCGCACTCGCCAGGCGTGGATTGGTCTTGTGGCAGTGGTCGGCCATGGCGCCGGCAATGACCTTGTCGAACAGATCGGGCGTCACGCCCATGGCGGCAAGGCCGGTGGGCAAGCCCAGGCGGGCGTTCATCTCGGTCACGGCTTCAGCCACATCGCTCCCGCTGTTCAGTCCCATGGCGTGGGCCATGCGCTGCAGGCGGTTGTCCTTCTTCATCGACTCGGCTTCGGCGTTGAAGCGGATCACCGCGGGCAGGAACACGGCGTTGAGCGTGCCGTGGTGCAGGCGCGGGTTGACGCCGCCCAGGCTGTGGCTGAGCGAATGCACACAGCCCAGCCCCTTCTGGAACGCCATCGCGCCCTGCATGCTCGCGCTCATCATGTTCAGGCGCGCGTCGCGGTCCTGGCCGTTTTTGGTGGCGCGTTCGATGTGCGCCCAGCCGCGCGCCAGGCCATCGAGACCGATGCCGTCGGCGGGCGGGTTGAAGGGTGGCGCCATGAAAGTTTCCATGCAGTGGGCGATGGCGTCCATGCCGGTGGCGGCGGTCAGCATGGGTGGCAGGCCGAGCGTGAGCTCGGGGTCGAGCAGGGCGGTCTTGGGCACCAGGTGCCAGCTGTGGAAGCCGAGCTTGCGGCCGTCGTCCACGATCACGATGGCACCGCGCGCCACCTCGCTGCCAGTGCCGGCCGTGGTGGGCACAGCAATGAGCGGCGGCACCCGGTCGGTGATTCTGGGCGAGCCACCTTCAATGGTGGCGTAAGTTTTCAGCGGACCTTCGTGGGTGCAGGCGATCGCCACGCCCTTGGCGCAGTCGATGGCACTGCCGCCACCCAGCGCGATCAACCCGTCGCAGCCTTGCGAGTGGTACACCGCCACCGCAGCGCGCACGGCTGCCTCGGTCGGGTTCGACGGGGTCTGGTCGAACACCGCAGGCTGCAAGCCCGGCAGGGCGGAGGTGGCCTTGTCCAGCAAGCCGGCGCCTTTCACACCGGCATCGGTCACGATGAGCGGGCGGCGGATGCCCACCCGCTCGCATTCGGCCTGCAGTTGAGAGAGCACGCCGAAATCGATCAGGATGTTGGTGATGTAGAGGATCTGGGCCAAGGGGGTCTCCGATGTCGTTGTCTGCTGATGCAAAAACTATACGGCTGGCGCAGCCATCCACCTATGGCGGCAACCCGCGGGCCGTCACCCATAGGACAGGCCCTGAGACGTTGCGGCTGGAAGCTGGCCGCGGTGCGCGCCACAATCCCCACTCATGTCGCCACACCCCGATCCCCGTTCGCTGCTCACGCCGGCCATGCGCCATGTGCTGGAGCGTATTGCGCGCGCCGGGCATGTGCCGCTGCACGCGCTCACACCGGCACAGGCCAAGCTGGCCTATGAAGCCGGAGCGGGGGTGCTGGAGATCCCTTCGCACAAACTGGACCGGGTGGAAGACCTTCGCTTTGCTGCGCGAGACGGGGTGGAGTTGCATGCGCAGTTGTTTGCTCCGTCCAGCGATGTCGCCCTGCCGGTCCTGCTGTATTTCCACGGCGGCGGTTTCACCGTCGGCAGCGTGGCCACGCACGCCGCCCTGTGCCGCCATCTCGCGCATCTGGCGCATTGCGCCGTCGTGTCGGTCGACTACCGGCTGGCACCCGAGTGGAAGTTTCCAACCGCCGTGTTTGACGCTTGGGACAGCCTGCAATGGTTGCGTGAGCAGGGTGGCGGGCTGGGCTTGGACACAGCGCGCATGGCAGTGGGCGGTGACAGTGCCGGGGGCACGCTGGCCGCGGTGACGGCCATTGCCGCGCGAGATGCCGGCTGCCCGCTGAAACTTCAGATGCTCTTCTATCCTGGCTGCGCAGGGCATCAGGACACCGCCTCCCACAGGACCTTCGCCCAAGGCTTCCTGCTGGAAGAGTCTCACATCAGCTACTTCTTTGGCCATTACCTTCGCACAGCGGCCGACCGAGATGACTGGCGATTTGCACCGCTCGATGGCGTGGACGAAGGCGGCCACTTGCGCGAACTCGACGAGGTGGCGCCGGCCTGGATCGGCCTGGCCGAATGCGACCCGCTCACCGACGAGGGCGTGATGTACGCCGACCGCTTGCGGCACGCGGGTGTGCCGGTGGACATCGAGATCTACGCCGGTGTGGTGCATGGCTTCATCAACTTCGGTCGGGCCATTCCCCAGGCACTGACCGCCCACAACGACGCGGCGCGCGCGCTGCGCCAAGCCTTCAAAGAGACCTGACATGACCTTGAAACGATCCGACTTCCGCTTCTTCCACCGACTGCGCGTGCGCTGGGCCGAGGTGGACATGCAGAAGATCGTCTTCAACGCGCACTACCTGATGTACTTCGACACTGCCATCACCGACTACTGGCGGGTGCTGGGTCTGCCGTATCAGGAGACCATGCAGCAACTTGACGGAGACCTCTACGTCGTCAAGGCCACGGTGGAGTTTCATGCCTCGGCTCGCGCAGACGACCAGATCGACGTGGCCATGAAATGCAGCCGCATCGGCAACTCATCGCTTGTCTTCACAGGGGCCATTTTTCGCGGCGAGGAGCACCTCATCACGGGCGAGATCATCTACGTGTTCGCCGACCCGGCCACGCAAACCTCTCGCCCGGTGCCCGAATCGCTGCGCTCCATCCTCAACGGCTTTGAAGCCGGCGAGGCCATGACCGTGGTTCGGGTGGGTAACTGGGCCGAGCTTGGCGAACATGCCCAACGGCTGCGCACCGAGGTGTTTGTAGAAGAGCAGCGGATTCCCAAAGAGCTGGAGTGGGATGCGGCCGACGCCACCGCTGTCCATGCTGTGGCTTACAACCGCCTGGGTCGCGCGCTGGCCACGGGGCGCCTGCTGACCCACGAGCCGGGCACGTCCAAGATCGGGCGCATGGCGGTGGAAAGAACCCTGCGCGGTGGTCGTTTGGGTCGCGATGTGCTGCTAGCGCTCATGGAAGCGGCGCGTGCTCGCGGTGACGCCGAGGTGCTGTTGCACGCGCAACGCAGCGCCGAAGGTTTTTATGAGCGGCTGGGGTTTGCCGTGATCGGAGAACCCTTTGAAGAGGCCGGCATACCGCATGTCACGATGTTCAAGCGGCTCTGAGACTCACCAGTTCAGCGTCTCACAGCGGGCCCGCTCGGGTACGAGGCTGTCAAAGGGCAGGGCGGCGTCGTGGGTCCACTCGTGAATGCTCACCGCGAAGCCCACCGGCCGGGCCCTCACGCTGACGATCTGGCTGGTGCGCGTGCCGTAGGCGCGATCGGCCATGCGCACAAACGGGCTGGACAGTGCCCGCTCCAGATCGATGGGAACCCCCGTCCGAGGCAGTTCGCTGTCTTGCACTGGACGGTCATCGATCAGTGCACGGGACAGGGGTGAAAGCCAGTCTGACTCGCTGGCCAGCGATTCGCCAACGGCAGCCTTCAGCCGTTGTGTCTTCGGCCATGGTGTGTCCAGGCTCGCGTTGGACAGGCCGTGAATGCCGTCACCCAACGCACGCTGGTGCAGCACGCTAGGCTCGGCGCCGTGCGGCGCATCGGGATGGCGGTTGCCCAGCCAACGCCAGGCGTGGGTGCGAAAGTCCCCCACCACCAGATTGAAGGCGCCGTACTCGTCTGCCGCAATGCCGGCTGCAAAGCGTTCAGCGTCGCCGTCACTCTGGAGCCAGCGTGTGACCAGTTCACCACGGCTTCGCCGCGCGGGTGTCATCGCGGGCTGGCGCACATTGGTCAGCATGGCCACCCGACCATCGGGACTCAGGCCCAGCCAAGTACCGCCATCGCGCAGGTCCCGCCCACCCACCACCTCGGTGCCATCGTCCAGCAGCCAACGGTGCAGTGGCGCAGTGGGTCGGTCCAGAAACTCATCGCGATTGGCCGCAATGAGCAAGGGGCAAGCCGGATCGACGTTCAAGGCGAAAGCGATCAGACACATGGCGAAGCCCTGGTCAGATGTCGTCGAGCAGCGGGTAGGGCAGAGGCAGCAGACTGAGCGCTGCGCCGGCGCCGCCGCCGACGTGCAGGCTGCCGCCTTCTGCTGCACTGGTCTGCATGGAGACGATGGCGTCAAAGCCACCATCCGGGTGGGGCGCGGCCTGCACCACGGTGCCACAGGGTTGTTCGGCATCACTGCTGTGGAAAACTTCCTCGCCCGCCGCGAGGGGCTGGGGGCTGTGCACGAGGTAAGCGCGGCGTTTGAGCGTGCCGCGGAACTGGCTGCGGGCCACCACCTCCTGCCCGGGATAGCAACCCTTCTTGAAATTCACACCGCCGACCGATTCGAAATTGAGCATCTGGGGCACGAAGGCTTCAAAAACCGGCTGGCTCAGCGTGGCGACACCGCTGCGCACGTCCAACCAGTTCCACAACGCTTCGCTCAACGCCTCGCCAGCAGGTGGCGCCGCCCCGACGGGCGCCACCGCCAGCGCCCGGCCAGTGCCCTCTGCCGGGTACAGACGCACCACGCTCGCCTCACCTTCGCGCCATTGGGACCACAGCGCAGCGGGCAGGGCAGTCGGCACGGCGCTGCCGACGAGACCCAGGACGGCGAAGGTGTCACTGGCGTCGCTCAGTTTGGCCTTGGCTCGCAACACAAACATCGACAGGCGCTTGAGCGTCGCGGGCAACAAGTCGCGGCTGCACACCAGCAAGATCTGGTCGTGGCTGCGCTTGAAGCCCACGAAGCTGGCCTGCATTCGGCCCTTGGCCGAGCAGAAGGCGGCCAGCCGGGCTTCGGACAAACCCAGCAGTGCGAAATCTTGCGTGAGCTGGCCATGAAGGAATTTCGCCGCGTCATCCCCGTCCACCTGGATCACGCCCAGGTGGTTCAGGCGGGTAACGCCGTGGAGGGCTGCTGCGGAGTCAGGTGCTGGGAGAGTGGTCATGTTCTGTTCGAAAGTATTCATTTCGGGCGCTGCAAGGGATGCGAGGCGCCCGCGACCGAACGGGCGGTTGGAGGCGTCCCGGGGGTGCCCGATTATCATCGGCTGCACCTGTTCGGAGCGTCGGACAGCCCCTTCACCCTGTTGAGCGAATCCTTTGCTGCGCCTTCTCAAAATCCTGTTCGTGCTGCCGCTGATCGCCCTGCTGAGCCTGGCGGCGTATGGCGTGTGGTGGGTCGATCAACCCCTGCGTCTGGCAGCTGGCGTGAGTGAACAAACGCCGCTCGCAGTGGAGATCCCTGCGGGTCAGTCGGCGCGAGGAGTGGCCGAAAAACTGTCGGCGACCGGGGTGCAAACGCCTTGGGTGCTGATGTATGCGTGGTTCCGCGTATCGGGCGGATCGCGCGACATCAAGGCAGGCAGCTACGAGTTCGCGCCGGGCACTACCCCGCGCACCCTGCTGTCCAAGCTCGTTCGGGGCGAACAGGCTGTGCGCAGCATCACGCTGCTGGAAGGCTGGAATCACCGACAGGTGTTCGAACAGGTGCGCGGCTCCACCGACCTGACGCAAGACCTTGAGGGCCTCAGCACAGCCGACATCATGGCGCTCATTGGCTACCCGGGGCGCCACCCGGAAGGTCGCTTTTTCCCCGACACCTACCGCGTGGCCAAACGAGCCAGCGCCTCCAGCGTGCTGCGGCAGGCCGCACAGGCCATGGACAAACGGTTGGCCGAAGCCTGGGCCCAGCGCGACACCGATACGCCACTGCGCAATCCTGACGAAGCGCTCATCCTCGCCAGCATCATTGAAAAGGAAACCGGTCTTGAAAGCGATCGCCGACGCATCGGCGGCGTGTTCGCCAACCGGCTGCGCATCGGCATGCGCCTGCAGACCGACCCCACCGTCATCTACGGCCTCGGAGAGCGCTTTGACGGCAATTTGCGGCGCGTTGACCTGCAAACCGACTCTCCCTACAACACTTACACCCGCGCCGGCCTGCCGCCCACGCCGATCGCCATGCCGGGCGCAGCCTCGTTGCGTGCTGCGGTGCAGCCCGGTGATACCAACGCCATCTATTTCGTGGCTCGTGGCGATGGCTCCAGCCAGTTCAGCGCCACGCTGGAAGAGCACAATGCCGCCGTGCAGCGCTACATTCTGGGTCGCTGAACTTCGCCAGATATCCTCTCTTGTTCATGCAGACCGCCGGACTTTTCATCACCTTTGAAGGCATCGACGGCGCGGGCAAGTCGACCCACATCGCCGGTCTCGCCGATGCCTTTCGCGCCCAGGGCCGCGCGGTTGTTCTGACCCGCGAGCCCGGTGGCACCCCCTTGGCCGAAAAGCTGCGCGATCTGGTGCTGAATGACGCCATGGATCCCCTGTGCGAAGCCTTGCTGATGTTCGCCGCGCGGCGCGACCACCTGCAGCAGGTGATTGAACCTGCGCTGGCGCAGGGCGACGTGGTGCTCTGCGACCGTTTCACCGATGCCACCTTCGCTTACCAGGGAGCCGGCCGTGGGTTCGATCTGAACGTGCTGCGCCAACTTGAACGCTGGGTGCAGACTGTTCCAGAGCACAGCGACCGACTGCGCCAGCCCGATCTGACCGTTTGGTTTGACCTTCCCCCCGCAGTCGCCGCAGAACGGCTGGCGGGTGCCCGCTTGCCCGACCGCTTCGAATCTCAGCCACTGGCCTTTTTCGAGCGGGTTGCGGCAGGGTATGCCCATCGCATGGAGATGGACCCTGCACGCTTCGCGCGTGTGCGTTCAGACCGGTCCCGGGAACTGGTGTGGCAATCGGTGCGGCAGGCCTTCGAACAACGCGGCTGGTTGCGCGCAGAGGTCATGCCTTGACCACGACAGTCACGAGTCTGGCGCCGTGGCTGCAACGCCAGCTGAGCGCGCTGCTGAATCAAAAGGGCCATGCACTGTTACTCGCCGGCCCCTCGGGGCTTGGCCAGTACGACCTGGCCCTCGCGCTGGCTCGCGCCTGGCTGTGCGAGCAGCCCACCGAGCAGGGCGCCTGCGGCCAGTGCGGCAGTTGCCATGCCATCGACGTGCGAACCCACAGTGATCTGCGCGCCCTCATGCCGGAAGTTCTCAGCCTTGAACTGGGCTGGCCGCTGGACGAGAGCACACAAAAAGAGATCGACGACAAAAAGCGCAAACCCAGCAAGCTGATCCGGGTGGAGGCAGCGCGTGACGCCGTGTCCTTCACCCAGACCACCCGTTCGCGCGGCAGCACCAAGGTGATCCTGGTGTACCCGGCCGAACGTATGAACATCGAATCGGCCAATACCTTGCTCAAGACGCTCGAAGAGCCGGTGGGCGAGGTGCGTTTCATTCTGGCCAGCGAATCCGCCCACCAGTTACTGCCCACCATACGAAGCCGCTGCCAGACGCATGCGATGGTCTGGCCCGGTCAAGCGGAATCTCTGGCCTGGTTGATCCAGGAGGTGACGGCTGCGCAGGCGCCTGGCAAGGCACCCGCGTCTTCGCCCACGCTGGCACAAGCCTCCGTCTGGCTGCAGGCTGCAGGCGGAAGACCGGACGACGCTTTGGCCTGGGCGAGGAGCGGTTTGAACGCGCAGGCTTGGTCTGCCTTGCCCAAGGCGCTGGCCCGAGGTGACTGGACGGTGCTGTCCGATTGGTCCGCCCCTCAGCAACTCGCGGTGCTGCAGAAGCTGTGCCACGATCTGATGTCCCACGCCTGCGGTGCCCCCGCCCGATTCTTTCCCAGCGAGGAACTGCCCGCAGCACCCCGCTGGACGGTGTTGGCCGCGTGGTCGCGCGACCTGATGCAGGCGGCGCGTTCGGTTGAACACCCTTACAACCCAGGACTCATGCAAGAAGCCTGGGCGGCGCGCACGCAGCAAGTCTTGTCCGCCAGGACACCTTGATGACCAGCGCGGTGGCTGCGCAACAACGCGATGGATCCCCAGCCCGGCACGGCCTTGCCGCTGCGCAACAGGACGCACCGTGCCCGGGAATGCCGCTAAACTCAACCCGATGAGCACCAATCCCTCTCCGTCGACGGCTGCAGCACGCCCGAGCGTGATCCAGCTCTCCATCAAGGAGAAGGCGGCACTGTATGCAGCCTACATTCCCTTGTTCGCCGACGGCGGCATATTCATTCCATCGTCGCGCGAATATCGGCTGGGCGACGATGTCTACGTGTTGCTCAGCCTCCCCGACGATCCACAGCGCTATCCCGTGGCAGGCAAGGTGGCGTGGGTGACGCCAGCCAAAGCATCGGGTGGGCGTACACAGGGCGTTGGTATCCGGTTTCCAGCGGACGAAAAATCCCGCATGCTCAAGCTCAAGATCGAAGAAATCCTCGGTGCCAACCTTGGCTCCGATCGTGCCACCCAGACACTCTGAGGCGGCCTCCCGGCGCAACGTGGTTGAACTGGCCCAGTCGGGCACGCCAGGCACTGCCCACATTCCAGGTCCTGCATGTTCACTGATTCACACTGCCACCTGAGTTTTCCAGAACTGAAAAACCGGTTGGCCGAGATATTGAGCGGCATGGCTCAGGCGAACGTAGACCGGGCACTGTGCATCTGCACCACGCTGGAGGAGTTCGAAGAGGTTCACGCGCTGGCGCGGGACCATGAAAACCTGTGGTCAACCGTGGGGGTGCATCCGGACAACGAAAACGTGCAGGAGCCCACGCTGCAAGACCTGCTGGAGCGGGCAAGCCGGGCGAAAGTGGTGGGCGTTGGTGAAACCGGGCTCGACTACTACCGCCTGGGCGATCGCACGCTGGCCGACATGGACTGGCAGCGCAGTCGCTTTCGCACCCACATCGCGGCCGCCCGCATGACCGATCTGCCTTTGGTCATCCATACCCGCAGTGCGTCTGAAGACACCTTGGCCATTTTGCGGGAGATGGGCGGTTTTGAAGGCACTGCTGGGTCGCTTCCCTCGGCTCGCGGCGTGTTCCATTGCTTCACCGAGACGGCAGAGGTGGCTCGTGCCGCGCTGGACCTTGGCTTTTACATCTCTTTTTCCGGCATCCTCACCTTCCGAAGCGCCAGCGACATCCGCGATGTGGCCGGCTTTGTGCCGCTGGACAGGATGCTGATAGAGACCGACAGTCCGTACCTCGCGCCGGTACCGCACCGGGGCAAGACCAATTCGCCTGCTTTCGTGCCCTGGGTAGCCGCGCAGATTGCCGCTATCAAAGGCGTGCCGGTTGAGGACATCGCTCGCACAACCAGCGCCAACTTCGACATTTTGTTCAATCGTGTGGCGCACCCTTCAAGGGAGACTACAGTTGAGAAAGCACATGAAGACAGCTGAATTTCACGTTGTTTTTAAATGGATCATCGGGATTTTTGTAGTTCTGTCGACCGCCGCAGGGGCCAGTTCTTTTGACGATTTTTTCTCTGCGGTAAAACGGGATGATGTGAGTGCGGTGCGCCAGCTGGCGCAGCGTGGTTTTGACTTGAACACGCGCAACGAGGAGGGCGAGCACGCCCTGTTTCTGGCTCTTCGCGACGATGCACCCGCAGTGGCAAGTTTCCTGCTGGGCCAGGCCACGGTTCAGATCGAGGCACGAACCCGCCAGGACGAAAGCCCGCTCATGATGGCAGCGCTCAAGGGCAAGCTGGATTCAGCGCGGCGGCTGATCGAACGCAAGGCCGAGGTCAACAAGCCCGGATGGACTCCATTGCATTACGCAGCCACCAACGCTGAAAATGAGAGCCTTCCCATGGTGCGGATGTTGCTGGAGCACCATGCCTACATCGATGCCGCGTCACCCAACAGCACAACTCCCTTGATGATGGCAGCTCACTACGGCAACCCGGCAGTGGTGAAACTGCTGCTGGAAGAAGGTGCCGATCCCCTGATCAAGAACCAGCAGGGCCTCTCGGCTATCGACTTTGCCAACCGGGCGCAACGCACCGAGTCGGCAGAGATCATTGCCGCCTTTGTGCGTGCAAGGCAACCCAGAGGACGCTGGTAGGCGCAAATTCGGGGGGATCGCAAGCACGATCAAAGCACTTTGGCGACACTGTTTTGTAGGTGTAACCCACATGGGGCAATCGCGTGGACCGGATCAGAATCTCGACACCCAACAAGTCGGAGGAGACACTGTGAAGCTGGCAAGTCAAAAAGACTTTTTCTCTGGATTGATGTTCACCATTGTGGGCCTGTCGTTCGCGATCGGTGCAACCAACTTCGAGGTGGGCAACGCGGCCCGCATGGGTCCCGGTTATTTCCCGCTTCTGCTTGGAGTGCTGCTGACGATTTTGGGCACGCTGATCACAGTGCAATCCTTTCGCAGCAAGGCACCTGACGGCGACCCCATCGGACGAATCGCGTGGCGGCCCTTGGGCTTTGTGCTGGGTGCCAACCTGGCCTTTGGCGCTCTGCTGGTTGGTTTGCCTTCACTGGGCATTCCTGCGATGGGCTTCATCGTTGCGATTTTCGGCTTGGTGATCATCGCCGGTTACGCCCGCCCCAAATGTGACATCAAGGAGTCCCTGATCCTTGCGACCTTGCTCGCCGTCGGCAGCTACGGGGCTTTCGTCTACATGCTCAACCTGCAGTTCCCGGTGTGGCCTGCCTTCCTGACCGCCTGACCGGAGACACCCGCCATGGAACTCTTTGACAACCTTGCACTGGGCTTCAGTGTCGCGTTCACTTTCCAGAATCTGATTTACGCGTTTGTAGGATGCCTGTTGGGCACGCTCATCGGCGTACTGCCGGGGATCGGCCCGCTGGCCACCATAGCAATGCTGCTGCCCGTGACCTACGGGCTGGAACCTGTGGCCGCGCTGATCATGTTGGCCGGCATTTACTACGGTGCGCAATACGGTGGCTCGACAACCGCCATCTTGGTGAACCTGCCGGGCGAATCTTCTTCGGTCGTGACCGTGATTGATGGCTACCAGATGGCGCGAAGGGGGAGGGCAGGGCCTGCGCTCGCTGCTGCTGGCTTGGGCTCGTTCTTCGCTGGTTGCGTCGGCACCTTGGTGCTTGCCGCGTTTGCACCACCTCTGACCGAAGTCGCGTTGAGTTTTGGACCGTCCGAGTACTTCGCGCTCATGGTCCTGGGCCTGATCGGCGCTGTGGTGCTGGCTTCAGGCTCGCTGCTCAAGGCGCTTGCCATGATCGTGCTGGGCCTGCTGATCGGTCTGGTCGGTACCGACGTGAATTCCGGCGTGGCCCGTTTCAGCTTCGACATCCCCGAGTTGACAGATGGAATCAACTTCGTGGTCATCGCGATGGGTATTTTCGGTTACGGGGAAATCATCAGTAACCTGTCGCAAGACGAAAGCAAACGAGAGGTTTTCACTGGCAAAGTGCAGGGCCTTATGCCCACGAAGGAGGATTTCAAACGTATGTTGCCCGCCGTCATGCGTGGCACGGCTCTGGGCTCAGTGTTGGGCATCCTGCCCGGTGGCGGCGCATTGCTGTCGTCATTTGCGGCTTACACCATCGAAAAGAAGACGAAACTCAAACCGGGCGAAGTCCCTTTCGGACAGGGCAACATCCGCGGTGTGGCAGCTCCCGAGTCGGCCAACAATGCCGGTTCGCAGACATCGTTCATCCCATTGCTGACGTTGGGTATTCCACCTAACGCTGTCATGGCACTGATGGTCGGCGCGATGACCATTCACAACATCCAACCCGGCCCACAGGTCATGACATCCAACCCCGAGTTGTTCTGGGGTCTGATCGCATCGATGTGGATCGGCAACTTGATGCTCGTGGTGTTGAACCTGCCGCTGATCGGCCTATGGGTGAAGCTGCTGTCCGTACCATATCGGTGGCTGTTTCCCGCCATCCTGTTGTTCTGTGCGATCGGCGTCTACTCCACCAACAACAACAGCTTCGACATCTGGATGGTGGCCGTGTTCGGATTGATCGGGTACACGTTCATCAAACTGGGCTGCGAGCCGGCTCCGTTGCTGCTGGGCCTGATCCTTGGTCCCATGATGGAGGAATACTTGCGTCGCGCCTTGCTGATCTCGCGTGGCGACTGGTCTGTATTCGTCACACGCCCCATATCCGCTTCGTTGCTCGCTGCCGCATTGCTGCTGCTTGCGATCGTACTGCTGCCATCGATAAAGAAGAAGCGCGAAGAGGCGTTCGTCGACGATTGACTTTCGCCAAATCGTCCAGTATTTCCACAAGCCCGACCCTGAGTCGGGTTTGTTTTTTGGTCTTTGCTCAGTAGGCGCTAAGTCTCCCTTTAGCCTTTTATACATTCTACGATGTATATTATGTATATATATGAGTTTGCTTCAAGTAACACCTGGATGCTTGGGTGTCGAGTTGCGCTCATAGCTGTTGGGCACTTCTAAACCACGCTCCAAAGGGACATGCAGCAGCTCGAGACTTTTGGAGACCTCTTAGATACTCCCGATAAACTGATAGGCCGTGATGACGCCGTCAGCAAGGCGGCGAATGGCGAACGCTGAACAGCAGCTCCTTTCGGCAGGTGACATATAGGGCACGGTTCACTCTGCACATCACCCGAAACACGCGTTTGAAGTACCAAACGAGGTGGGCCTCACGCCACAGACGGTCAATAAGTCACCCTCTTTCAATTCAGCAAGTGGAGTCGACCCGAGTCCGTGGACACTTCATTCTTTGTGTTCAAAGAGTCGTGACGACTTCTAAACTGGAGTTGGGCGGCTTTGCAGCTGTTGATCTGACCTCTTTCTGACGAACTCACTCGGGGTCAGGTGGCCGAGTGAGCCATGCGGGCGGTGATGGTTGTAGTCATGCTGCCAAGCCTTCAATTTCTCCCGCGCATCCTGCATCGTAATGAACTCGTTGACGTTCAGGAACTCATCACGCAGGCGACCGTTGAACGACTCGATGAGCCCGTTGTCCGTGGGCTTTCCAGGCCGTGTGTAGTCGAGCTTCACACCGCGGCGCCAGGCCCATTCATCGAGTGCCTTGGATGTGAATTCCGTGCCGTTGTCCACTGTGATCGCCTTGGGCCATCCCCGCTCCAGCGCAGCTTCGTCCAGGGCTTTGCCGACGCAACGGCCCGTGAGTCGGAAGTTGGCCTCTAGAGACACACTCTCGCGACTCCACTGATCGATCACCGTGAGCACCCGAAATGCCCGTCCATCGAGCATCTGATCGTGCACGAAGTCCATGCTCCAGTGTTGATTCGGTCCGGTGGCAGGCGTTGGCCGACCTCGCTGCAGGCTGATGCGTTTGCGGCGTTTGACCTTCATGCGCAACTGCAGTCCTTCCAGGCGGTACAGGCGATAGACGCGCTTCTTGCCGATTTCCCAGCCTTCACGCTTGAGCATGACCAACACGCGCAGGTAACCGAATCGTGGGCGGTCCATCGCGATCTCACGGATGCGCAGGCGCAGCGCACTCTGATCGCGTGCCTCGCTCTTTGCATACCAGACCGATGGTCGCAGCAGCGCCAACCGGCACGACCTGCGCACATTCACCTTGAAGCGCTCCTGCATCCAGGCCGCCAGCTCACGCCGCTTGACAGCCTTCAAAGCTTTTTTCGGACCACCTCCTGCAGGATCTGCTTGTCCAATGTCAGATCGGCCACGATGCGTTTCAACCTGGCGTTCTCGTCCTCAAGCATCTTGAGGCGCTTGAGCTCGGTCACGCCCAGGTCGCCAAACTTCTTCTTCCATGTGTAGTACGTAGCCTCGGAGACGCCGATCTGGCGGCACACATCGACCACCGGGGTTCCCGATTCAGCCAACCGCAGTGCGTAGGCGATCTGCTCCTCTGAAAATCTCGACCTCTTCATTGCTTCTCCTTGCGCCCCTTCGGGCTTGCCGGAAAGCAACCGTACCTCTAGTTTTGAAAAGTCCGGAATTCGGGGGAGACGT
>LNFM01004944.1_pt1 | contig 23804 bp, 22 predicted proteins | sample 596031 | NCBI WGS metagenome assembly LNFM01 (sample SAMN04254537, study PRJNA301005) | activated carbon metagenome | isolation source: dual media filters at the Ann Arbor, Michigan drinking water treatment plant | place: USA: Ann Arbor | reverse complement strand
CCGTGGACTTCAAGAACTGCGTGATCGTGATGACCAGCAACCTGGGCTCACACCAGATCATGCAGATGGCCGGGCAGCCGAGCGAGGACATCCGTGACGCGGTGTGGGTCGAGGTGAAGCAGCATTTCCGTCCGGAATTCCTGAACCGCATCGATGAGGTCGTGGTGTTCCACGCGCTCGATCAGCGTCACATTGAGTCGATCGCGAAGATCCAGCTGAAGGTGCTGGAGGCGCGGCTCGAGAAGATGGACATGAAGCTCGATGTGTCGGCACAGGCGCTGGCTGATCTGGCGAAAGCCGGTTTCGATCCGGTGTTCGGCGCGCGGCCGTTGAAGCGGGCCATTCAGCAGCGCATCGAGAACCCGGTGGCCAAGCTGATCCTCGAGGGCCAGTTCGGCCCGAAGGATGTGATCCCGGTCGGTGTCGAAGACGGGGAGTTCGTCTTCGACCGCGTCGTGCACTGAGGTGCACTGAAAAGAACGAGCGGCTCAGCGGTCCAGCAAGGGATCGAGCCGCTCAATCTGCAGGCGGGCGAGCGTCAGGTTGGCGTTCGTCCGGTCGAGTACCGTGATCAGGGCCATGCCGCTGTGCTTGTCGACCGAGCGCAGCAGCAGGTGGTGCGAACCCAGCGTGATCGCGGCATCGGGCAACGTGTGCCCCAGGCCCAGCGTACGGCTGCTGCTGCCCATGGCCGTGAGCAGCGTGCGGCCGTGGCGCGCCAGTTCGGCAGGCGGCGCCCCGGAGCCCGAGCTGGCGACGGGCAGGCCTGAGCCGATGTCGAACACGCAGCAGCCGACCACGCCGTTGAGCTCGCAGATCTGGTGCACGTAGACGTCGAGCACCTCATCGTGCATCGGCTCGGGTTTGGCCAGTACATCGGGCATCGGCCGCAGCGGCAGCATGTTGGTCGGCGCAAAAGCGGTGCTGTCGATCCCCATCGGCAGGGTGTCTTGCATGGCCTGTGGCCGGGTGGGCGCTGGCGTCGGTGCCGGTGTCGGTGTTGCAGCGGCAGGGCGCGGCGGCGCAGTGACCGTGCCGTGCAGGCGGTTCCAGCTGCCGTTGATGAAATTCCAGGCATCGGCCGGTCGAGTCACCACTGGGGTTGTGCGCAGCGTGATGGCGGTGCCACGGACCATGTCCTGGCCTTGCGTCACCAGCGTGGCGTTGTTGGTCAGCGGCAGCAGCAGCAGCTGGCGGTTGTGCCATGGGCTGCGAATCACCTCTTCATGCCAGGGCCGCAAGGTGGTGTTCAACGTGGCGGCCGGCAGCGAGCCCACCATCATCACGCCAAGCTGGCTGAAGGCCAGCAGGGTGCGTGCGACGCCGTGGGCTGTGGCTGCATCGCTGGTATCCGCCACATCGGTAGAGTAGAGCCGCAGGTCCTGCTGTGCCGTGAGCGGGACGTCGACATAGTCGATGGAGGCCAACGGCGTGCCCTGACCCTGCCGACGCAGCATCAGCTTGTGCACGGGGCGGCTGCAGGCGGCGGCAATGCCGCGCAAGAGTTGCCGCGACGAGCGCGTGCCCAGATCGTGGACCGCGATGAAATCCGGCCGAAGGTGCTCGAACTGCTGCTGCAGCGCCTCTCCGGGGGCGCAGGACACAAACAGTTCGCGCACATGGTCGTCGACCGGCCGGCCGATGTCCTGCGGCGCTGCGGGGCGCTCCAGGTCGTCGCGGTTCATCACCTGGGTCGCCAGCGCCGTCTGGGCACGGGTCGACTCCCACCCGTCGTTCTCCATCGGAGCCGTGTCGCGGTAGTCGGGGGACGGGTTGCCGGTGCGGCTGCTGTAGATGCTCATGGTGCCCTCGTTGCAAAGGCTGTGGGTGAGTGCGGCGCGTGACGGGAGCAGCGCAGGGTCGGCTGCGAATCACGCTCCTGCCGATGCTGGCACAGTCGCGCGCCGGAAGCCATCCCCTCGACGACATGCGTCTTGCCAGAGCGGTACGCCGCGGGTGCGTCGATAGAATGAGTCGATGTCACTGACCTGTCATCCGAACCGCCGGCGCCCAAGCGTTGTCCGCCATGACCCACCCTGAATCGGGGCTCAGCGAACTGCCGGTGGTGATCATCGGTGCTGGCCTGGCCGGCCTGACGGTGGCGTTGCACCTGGCAGCCGAACACCCGGTGATCGTGCTCGCCAAGCGCAACCTCGACGAGGCAGCGACGGCCTGGGCGCAAGGCGGCATCGTCGGCGTTCTGGGTGACGATGACAGCATCGATTCCCATGTGCGCGACACGCAAGACGCGGGCGCCGGGTTGGTCGACGAGCACACCGCGCGCTTCATCGCGCAGCACAGTGCCGAGGCGATCGCCTGGCTGGTGGAGCGCGGTGTGCCGTTTTCGGCCGACCCCGACGGCCCGTTGGGCCTGCACCTGACGCGCGAAGGGGGGCACGCAGTCCGCCGGATCGCGCACGCAGCCGACGCGACCGGCAAGGCGATCCACGACGTGCTGCTCGACGAAGTCAAGCGCCATCCGAACATCGACATGCGCGAACGCTGGATGGCGGTCGACCTGATCACCTCGCGCCGTCTGAAGCTCGACGAGCCGCCGCGCTGCTACGGCGTCTATGCGCTCGATATCGACAGCCAGCGCGTCGAGACGTTGCCGGCGCGTGCGGTGGTGCTGGCCACCGGCGGCGTGGGCAAGGTGTACCGCTACACCAGCAATCCCGACACCGCGACCGGCGATGGCATCGCGATGGCCTGGCGAGCTGGCTGCCGCATCGGCAACATGGAGTTCATCCAGTTCCACCCGACCTGTCTTTACCACCCTCAGGAGCGGAGCTTCCTGATCACCGAGGCGCTGCGCGGCGAGGGCGCGCACCTGAAGCTGCCGAGCCTGGGGCCGGGCGATCCCGGGGGCAAGCGCTTCATGGCCGCGCACGACGAGCGCATGGAACTGGCCCCGCGCGACATCGTGGCCCGTGCGATCGACTTCGAGATGAAGCGGCATGGGCTCGACCATGTGTGGCTCGACGCCACCCACCTGGGCGAGGCTTACCTGAAGGAACACTTCCCGACCATCCACGCGCGCTGCCTGGCATTGGGCATCGACATCGCCAGGCAGCCGATCCCGGTGGTGCCGGCGGCGCATTACACCTGCGGCGGTGTGGTCACCGACCTGCACGGGCGCACCGATCTGCCCGGGCTGTACGCGGTCGGCGAAACCACTTACACCGGCCTGCACGGCGCCAACCGGCTGGCCAGCAACTCGCTGCTCGAATGCGTGGTGCTGGGGCGCACCTGCGCGCTGGACATCGAGGCGCAGACCGAGCGCAGCGAGCCCTCGCTGCCCGCGTGGGATGAGAGCCAGGTCGAAAATGCGGATGAACAGGTGGTCATTGCCCATAACTGGGACGAATTGCGGCTGCTGATGTGGAACTACGTCGGCATCGTGCGCACCACCAAGCGGCTGCAGCGCGCGCTGCACCGCATCAAGCTGCTGCGCAGCGAGATCGACGACTACTACGGCAGCTTCCGCGTGAACCGCGACCTGCTGGAGTTGCGCAATCTGGTCGACTGCGCTGAATTGATCGTTCGCTCTGCGTTGATGCGCCACGAGAGCCGCGGTCTGCACTACAGCCGCGACTTTCCGTACGCCTTGCCGGTCAGTTTTCCGACGGTGCTGATGCGCAGTGCGGCGGCCGGCAAGAAGCCGAAAACCCGCGGCATCAGTGTGTAGACGCATCGGTCAGTGCCGAGCGCGCATGACCACCTTGGCCTGCACGAACTGGTAGGCGAAATCGACGGCTTCGCTGATCGCGGCCTCGTTCTCGGCGCGCTCGCGCTCGGTCAGGTAGAACGAGAAATCGATGTCGTGGCGGATGTAGCGCGGTGGCAGCCGGTTCAGCGCGACGCAGGCCACGTCGGCCTGGATGTTCGGGTCACTCAGGTGCGCAAAGCGGGGCGCCGCGGCCTGCACGGCGTCAAACACCGCTCGTTCGTGGTGGTTGTGAATGGTGTCAAAAACGGTGCTCATGGCGGTCTCCGCTCCCCCGTGGAGCTGAAACCACAGTGTCCGGTCGCTGCGCGCACTGAAGGCCCGGAAATGCACCCGAACTGCAAGCCAGTTGGTCGACAGCCGCGGGTTCGGCGCCGTATCAGAGGGTGTTGAGCACCCGCATCGAGTAGTCGGTGGCCACCACATCCTTGGTCAGTCGGCCGATCGAGATGCGGTCGACCCCGGTGGCGGCGATTTCGTGCACCTGGTCCAGGCGCACGCCGCCCGAGACCTCCAGCAACGCACGCCCAGCGTTGAGTGCCACCGCCTCGCGCATGCCGGCCGCATCGAAATTGTCGAGCAGCACGCTGGTGGCGCCGGCGGCCAGTGCCTCGGCCAGTTGGGTCAGCGATTCGACCTCGATCTGGATCGCTACCCCCGCGTTCAGCGCCTGCGCACGGCGCAGCACGCTGTCGATGCCACCTGCGGCGGCAATGTGGTTTTCCTTGATCAGGATGCCGTGCCACAGCGCCATCCGCTGGTTGTGGCCGCCGCCGATGCGCACCGCATATTTCTGTGCCTGGCGCAGGCCGGGCAGTGTCTTGCGGGTGTCGAGGATCACGCAGCCACGTGGGTTGGGGGAGGCCCCGGCGATGGCATCGACGTGGCGCCGCGTCAGCGTCGCCGTGCCCGAGAGCATTTGCAGGAAATTCAGCGCCGGCCGCTCGGCCGAGAGCAGCGCGCGGGCGTTCGCTTCGATGTGGCAAACCAGCGTGTTCGGCGCCATCAGTGCGCCCTCAGCGGCCTGCCAGGTGATGCGCGCGCCGGGGTCCAGCGCGAACACGCAGGCATCGAACCAGTCACGACCGCACAGCACAGCCTCTTCACGCACCAGTACCCGCGCGGCCACACGCTGATCGGCGGGCACCAGCTCGGCGGTCCAGTCGCGCTGGCCGATGTCTTCGCTCAGCGCATCGCGCACATTGCGCGAGCGGGCTTCGTCCAGTCCTTCGTTCGTTTCGAACATCAGGCCGCGCCGAGGTGCGGCACCAGGCCTGGCTTCTGCGTGGCCGTCGGGTTCGCCTTGACGTAGGCCAGCATCCGGTCGATGCAGCCCAACGCCTGGCTGCGCACCGGCTCGTCCACGGTGATCTCGCCACGGCCGGATTCCAGGCAGTCGATGATGCCCTGCAGCGCGTTCATCGCCATCCACGGACAGTGCGCGCAGCTCTTGCAGGTGGCGCTGTTGCCCGCAGTGGGCGCTTCAAGCAGCGTCTTCGTTGGGGCGAGCTGGCGCATCCGGTGCATCAAGCCGTTGTCGGTGGCGACGATGAAGGTGGGGGCGTCCATCGTCGTCACCGCGTTCAGCAGTTGCGAGGTGGAGCCGACCACGTCGGCCAGCCTGACCACCGCTTCGGGCGACTCCGGATGCACCAGCACCTTGGCCTCGGGGTGTTGCGCCTTCAGCAATTCGAGTTCGAGACCCTTGAACTCGTCGTGCACGATGCACTCGCCGTTCCACATCAGCATGTCGGCACCGGTGTTCTGCTGGATGTAGCGGCCGAGATGTCGGTCAGGCGCCCACAGCACTTTCTGGCCCTGCTCTTTCAGGTGCTGCACGATCGCCAGCGCACAGGAACTGGTCACCATCCAGTCGGCGCGCGCCTTCACTGCGGCGCTGGTGTTGGCGTAGACGACCACGGTGCGGTCTGGGTGGGCATCGCAGAACTGGGCGAACGCATCAGCTGGGCAACCGAGGTCGAGTGAGCAGGTGGCATCCAGATCGGGCATCAGCACCCGTTTGGCCGGGCTCAGGATCTTGGCGCTCTCACCCATGAAGCGCACGCCAGCGACGACCAGCGTCTGGCTGGCATGGTCGCGGCCGAAACGCGCCATCTCCAAGGAGTCGGCGACGCAGCCGCCGGTCTCGAGCGCCAGGTCCTGCAGGTCGCCATCGACGTAGTAGTGGGCGACCAGCACCGCGTTGTGTTGCTTCAGCAGCGCCGCGGCGCGAGCCTTCAAAGCACTGCGCTCGGGCGGCGTCAACGCCACCGGCACCTTGGCCCAGGCTTGGGCGGTGCAGCTGGCGCCGCGTGCGTCTTGGCGGGTGAAGTCGTAGAGGACCTGGGTCATGCAGAGGTGTCGGCGTCACCGAAAACGGGCGCAGTCTGCGCCCAAGCCCGGATTATCGTTCGCTGCGACCCCAGGCTTCGCGCTGGCCTTCGGCCGGCTGGAGCTGTGCGAGACGCGCGTGTCGTTGCAGCCGACCGAACGTCTGGAGTTGCTGGATGTAGACCGTTTCGCCCGCCTTGACATCGACCTCGATCGTTTTCATGAGTTGCGCGTAAGCGGTCACCTTGTGCTTGCCAGGCAGCACGTCCTTGAACAGCAGCGATTTGCCTATCGTGGCTTCGAGCGGCTCGCCGTCGATCTTGACCGGGGTGCCGATGAGCGCCACGCGGTCCTCCGGTCGGAGGATGACGATGCGGGACATGCCCGGCGGCACGGTGAACAGGCTCTCCGACCGGGCCTGGTTCTCCGGGCTCAGCACGGTGTGGGCGTGGGCCATGGCGAGGCCGCCGGTCAACAGGATCGTCGCGATGATGGTCTTCATGGTGAACTCCCGAACAAAGTGGATGGAGAAGCAGCGTGCCTCTGTGGTCGTGGCAGCGCTCGCCCGTCTTACGCATCGACTCGACATGCACAGCGGCGTTCCAGCGCCGCGCGATGCCTGTGATCTCACCCCAGCAGGCGGCTTGGCGACATCCCGACCGAGCGTTTCACCATCGCGCTGAACGCGCTCGCACTGGCGTAGCCCAGTTCGGCGGCGATCATGCTCATTGGCAGTTTCCGGGCGGCCATCGACAGGGCGCGCGCCAGCAGCACCTGCTGCCGCCATTGCACGAAAGTGGTGTCCAACTCGGCGCGGAACAAGCGCGCGATGGTGCGGGCGCTGGCGCCCACATGGCGCGCTGCATCGTCCAGCGTGACCCAGCGGGCCGGGTTTTCGAGCACGCTCTCGCACAGGGCGCGCAGCCGCTTGTCGCGCGGCAGGTCGACGCCCAGGCGCACCGGACGTGCCTGGGCCAGTTCGTCTTGCACCAGGTGTGCGATGCAGCGCTCGCGCTCGTTCGACACCTGATGGCCAGGCTCCAGGGGCAAGTGCGCCACCAGTTCCTGCAGCAGGCTCGAGGCTTCGAGCACCCGGCACAGTCGCCACGCGCCTTCGCTGTCCGCGGCGCGCAGCGGGCCGTGGTGCTTGCTGTCCTGGTGCAGGTACAGCGTGTGCAGATCGGCATCCTCAACCACGGTGACCACGTGCTCGACGCCCGGTGGAATCCACAGCGCGCGCTGCGGTGGCACGAGGTAGGTGCTGTCGCCAGCGGTCATACGGATCACCCCCTTGCTCGACATGGCAATCTGCGCCCACGGGTGGCTGTGCGGCTCGACGCGGGTGTCGGCCACCAGATGGCGCAGCTTCGCGCGCAGCGGACGCGCCGCGGTCGGTGCGTAGACCTGCGGATCGATGGGCGGCACGCTGACATGCCGCTTGGTGCCGAGTGCTTTCATCTCACCTCCCGAGGGCTGGCTGGTGTCCAGCGGACAGGCTTGTCCGAATGGCGACAACCATTGTCTGACTATCGTCACCGCGACGCACGGGATGACACTACAGTGAACGTTCCCGGTCGGCCAGCCGCCGATTTCACCGATGTCTGCGATGACCCCCAACGCCTCGAACACTGCCGCCGACGCTGTCACCTTGCGACAAGATGTGCGCACGATCGGCCTGGTTGGCCTGGCGCACGGCACCTCGCACTTCTTTCACCTGCTGCTGCCGCCGCTCTTCCCTTTTTTCATCCGCGACTTCGGATTCAGCTACGCCGAACTGGGCCTGCTGGTCACCATCTTCTTCGTGATTTCCGGTGTCGGACAGGCGCTGGCCGGGTTCGTCGTCGACCGCATCGGGGCGCGGCCAGTGCTGTTCGCAGCGATGTCGTGTTTTGCTTTGGCCGGCGTCGCCGTGTCGCTGGCCACTGGCTACAGCGGATTGGTGCTGGCTGCCGCGCTCGCCGGGCTGGGCAACTGCCCGTTTCACCCGGCCGACTTCACCATCTTGAACCGGCGCGTTTCGGCGTCGCGACTGGGCCATGCGTTCAGCACGCATGGTCTGAGCGGTAACCTGGGCTGGGCCGCGGCACCGCTGTTCCTGACAGGGATCACCGCCGCCACCGACTCCTGGCGTGTGGCCGCTGCCTGCGCCTCGGTGCTCGCGGTGGTGGTGATGGCGGTCCTGTGGTGGCAGCGTGACGCGATCGACGACCGCCAGGGCGAGTGGGCGCCGGTGCCCGCTGCCATCGGTCAGGGCAACAAGCCCAGGGTGCCCGAGCACCCGATGGCCTTCCTGCGCCTGCCCTCGGTGTGGATGTGTTTCTCGTTCTTCTTCTGGTCGACCTGCGCGCTGAGCGCCATCCAGAGTTTCGCCAGCCCGGCATTGCAGCAGTTGACCGGGCTGCCCTTGACGATGACCTCGCTGGTCGTCAGCGGCTACATGCTGTTCGGGGCGGTGGGCATCGTCATCGGTGGCTTCCTCGCGTCGCGCAGTGACCGGCTCGAAAAGATCATCAGTTCCTGCCTGCTCGCCTCAGCAGCGCTGTTGGTGCTGGTCGGCACCGGTGTGCTGCCGGGCATGGTGGCGGTGGTGCTGACGGCGGTGGCCGGTTTCGGTACCGGGCTGGCCGGCCCCTCGCGCGACATGCTGATCAAGCAGGCCGCGCCACCGGGCGCCACGGGCCGGGTGTACGGCATGGTGTATTCCGGTCTCGATCTGGGCTTTGCCATGGCCGCGCCGGTCTTCGGTGCGCTGCTCGACCACGGGGCACCTTCGGCGGTGTTCTACGGCTCGGCACTCGCGCTGGCGGTGGGCGTGGCTTCCGCGGCGGTGGTCGGTGTGGGCATCCAGCGCCAACGTGCGAGCCAGCCCGCTGCGTCGGCCGCGACGGCCTGACCGGGCTCCAGCGTGGCAAAGTGGTGACCCCACGCCACAGGAGCCTGCCATGAGTTCAAGCAGCGCATCGACCGCCTCTGATACCGGCAGTTTCAGCGCCACCTGCGACCTCTGCGATCTGCACCTGCATGACAGCTCCGGCTCGTTCCGCGTGCTGCCACCGGTGTTCAACAGCTACGGCAAGCGAATGCGTTTTGCCGGCCCGATCAGCACCGTCAAGTGCTTCGAGGACAACACCGCTGTCAAGGCAGCGCTGCAGGAGCCAGGGCGGGGCCGCGTGCTGGTGATCGATGGTGGCGGCTCGCTGCGGCGCGCGCTGGTCGGTGGCAACATCGCGGCGTCCGCTGCGGCGAATGGCTGGGCGGGTATCGTCGTAGACGGCTGCGTGCGCGACAGCGCCGAACTGGCCGCCGCCGACCTCGGCATCCGCGCACTCGCGCTGATGCCATTGCCCACCGATCGCCAGAACCAGGGCCTGCGCGACGGCGTGCTGTCGGTTCAGGGCATCACCGTGCGGCCGGGCGAATGGCTGGTGGCCGATGAAGACGGCATCGTCGTGTTGCCATCCCGCCCCTGAACCCCGAACCCGTTGACTCCACAGGAACACTGCCATGCCCACTGCTTCCCCATCCCTCAGAGACATCGTCGGCCTGGGCCACGAGCCCGCACAGCTGCACGACTCGGCGCTGATCATGATCGACTTGCAAAACACCTACCGCCGGGGCGTGATGCAGCTCACCGGTGTCGAACAAGCCCTCACCGAAGCCGCGAAACTGCTGGAGATCGCGCGTGACCTGAAGGTGCCGGTGTTTCACATCCAACACGACGGCGGCCCGGGCTCGCCCTACGACGTGAATGCCGAGATCGGTGCGATTTCGGACGAGGTGGCACCGATCGCCGGCGAGCCGGTGATCACCAAGAACTACCCCAATTCGTTCGTGCAGACCGACCTCGATGAACGGCTGAAGGCCATCGGCATCCAGAAGATCATGCTGGCCGGTTTCATGACGCACATGTGCATCAACTCGACCGCGCACGGCGGCTTCAACCTGGGCTACGCACCCACGGTGGTGGCCAGTGCGACCGCCACCCGCGCGCTCGCAGGTGCGAACGGCCAGGTGCTGAGTGCGCAGCAGGTGCACGATGCGGCCATCGCGTCCACCCGCGACCTCTATGCCGCGATCGTCGACCGGGTGTCAGACCTGCGCACCTGGTGACGGCGATGGTTGTGGTGGCAGCCCTCAGGACCGCACCACCTCCAGCAGCCGGTCCAGCCCGCCGCTGTCGATCGCGACCATCGCCTGCTCGCGCACCGTCGGCTTCGCGTGGTAGGCCACCGACAGGCCTGCGGCGCCCATCATCGGCAGGTCGTTGGCCCCATCGCCCATCGCGATCGCCTGTGACGGGCTGATGCCGAGCTGCGCGCAGGTTTCCAGAAGCATCTTGCGCTTCTCGGCGCCGTCGCAGATGTCGCCCCAGGGCTGATCGACCATGCGGCCCGTGAGCTGGCCGCAATTCGCACCGGGCTCGATCTCCAGCACATTGGAGCGCGTGAAATCGATGCCGAGCCGATCGCGGATGCGGTCGGTGAAAAAAGTAAACCCGCCCGACACCAGCAGCACCTTCATGCCCACGGCCTTGCAGGCCGCCACCAAAGCCTCGGCGCCTGGATTGAGTTGCAGTCGTTCGGTGTAGACCTGCTCCATGTGCGCCACAGTGACGCCACGCAGCAGCGCGACCCGCCGGCGCAGGCTGTCCTTGTAGTCGGTGATCTCGCCGCGCATCGCTGCCTCGGTGATGGCTGCCACCTCGGCCTTGCGGCTGGCTGCGTCGGCGATCTCGTCGACGCACTCGATGTTGATCAGCGTCGAGTCCATGTCGAACGCGATCAGCTTGAAGTCGGCAAGCCTCAGCGGTGGCGTGAAGCGGCGCACGGTCAGGCCAGGGGTGAATTCAGTGCTCATGTCGAAACGATGCGGTGAGTCCATCGGGTCAGAGGGTGCGGTCGGTTGCCGTCGCGGCCGCGAGCGTGTCGCTGGTGGGTTTGCCCAGCGCGCGCAGCACCTCGCGGATCAGTTGCGCGCGGTCCTTCGCTTCGGGCATGACGCGTTCGATGCGCAGCTTGTCGTTACCAGCGAGCTTGATGTGGCGGTTCTTCTGCACCAGCTCGATGATTTTCATCGCGTCGATCGGCGGGTTGGGCCGGAAGCTGATGACCATCAAACCCGGTGCCGCATCAATCTTGCTGACGCCGAACGGTTTGGCCAGCACGCGCAGCCGGTGCACATCGAACAGCGTCTGGCCCTGCGGCGGCAGCTTGCCGAAGCGGTCGGTGATCTCTTCGAGCATCGCGTCGATCTGCTCGTTCTTGTTGGCTGAAGCCAGCCTTTTGTACAAGCTCAAGCGGGTGTGCACGTCGCCACAGTAGTCGGTGGTCAGCAACGCGGGCGCGTGCAGGTTGATCTCGGTCGTCACGCTCAATGGTGACAACAGATCGGGCTCCTTGCCGGCCTTGAGTGAGCGCACCGCTTCGGCCAGCATCTCGTTGTAGAGCTGGAAGCCGACTTCCATCATGTTGCCGCTCTGGTTCTCGCCCAACACCTCGCCGGCGCCGCGAATTTCGAGGTCGTGCATCGCGAGATAGAAGCCGGAGCCGAGTTCCTCCATATCCTGGATCGCCTGCAGCCGCTGCTGCGCCTGCTTGGTGAGCGCTTCGACATCGGGCACCAGCAGATAGGCATAGGCCTGGTGGTGCGAGCGGCCGACGCGACCGCGCAGCTGGTGCAGCTGCGCGAGGCCGAACTTGTCGGCCCGGCTGATCACGATGGTGTTGGCGCTGGGCACGTCGATACCGGTTTCGATGATGGTCGAGCACAGCAGCACGTTGTGCCGCTGCGCCACGAAGTCGCGCATCACCTGTTCCAGCTCACGTTCCGGCATTTGGCCGTGCGCGATCGCGATGCGTGCTTCTGGCAGCAACTCGACCAGCTTGCTGCGCCGGTTTTCGATCGTCTCGACCTCGTTGTGCAGGAAGTACACCTGCCCGCCGCGCTTGAGCTCGCGCAGCACCGCCTCACGGATCGTGCCGCTGGACTCGCCGCGCACAAAGGTCTTGATGGCCAGGCGCCGCTGCGGCGCGGTGGCGATCACGCTCAGGTCACGCAGACCTTCCAGCGCCATGCCCAGGGTTCTGGGGATCGGCGTGGCGGTGAGTGTGAGCACATCGACCTCGGCGCGCAGCGCCTTCATCGCCTCCTTGTGGCGCACGCCGAAGCGGTGCTCCTCGTCGATCACCAGCAGGCCCAGTCGCTTGAACTTCGTGTTCTGGCTCAGCAGCTTGTGGGTGCCGACGACGATGTCGATGGTGCCCTCTTCCAGCCCTTCAAGCGCCTGCTTGATTTCCTTGGCCGAGCGAAAGCGCGACATCTCGGCCACCTTGATCGGCCACTTGCCGAAGCGGTCGGAGATGTTCTGGTAGTGCTGCTCGGCCAGCAGCGTGGTGGGCGCGAGGATCGCGACCTGCTTGCCGCCGGTGACCGCCACGAACGCGGCCCGCAAGGCCACCTCTGTTTTGCCGAAGCCGACATCGCCGCAGATCAGCCGGTCCATCGGCTTCGGGCTCACCATGTCCTGGATCACCGCGTGGATGGCAGCCTTCTGATCGGGGGTTTCCTCAAAGCCGAAGCTGGCCGCGAAAGCCTCGTAGTCGTGCGCCGAGAAGCGGAAGGCGTATCCCTCGCGCGCCGCGCGGCGGGCGTACAGGTTCAGCAGCTCGGCGGCGGTGTCGCGCACCTGCTCGGCAGCCTTGCGCTTGGCCTTTTCCCACTGGCCCGAGCCCAGGCGGTGCAGCGGCGCCTCTTCGGCGCTGACACCGGTGTATCGGCTGATCAGGTGCAGCTGCGCGACTGGCACATACAGCGTGGCCTTGTCCGCGTATTCGAGGTGCAGGAACTCGCTGTCGCCATCGCCCAAATCAATACTGCGCAAGCCCACGTAGCGGCCGATGCCGTGGTTCATGTGCACGACCGGATCGCCAACCTTCAGCTCCGACAAATCCTTGATCAGCGCGTTGACGTCGCTGACCTGCTCCTGCTTGCGGCGCCGGCGTGCGGTGGGGCTGGTGGCGAACAGCTCGGTTTCGGTGACGAACTCGATCGCGGTGTTTTCGTCGGTATCGGTCCAGAAGAAACCTTCGGCCAGCGGTGCCACCGCAATCGCGAAGCGCTCGTCACCGGCCTGGAATTCGGTCAGCGAGGCGACGCTGGGCGGCTCGATGCGGCTGTCGCGCAGCAGCTCCAGCAGGCTCTCGCGGCGGCCCTGCGTTTCAGCCACGATCAGCACGCGGTGGCCGGTCGTGCCGACATGCACCTGCAGCTTCTTCAGCGGCTCGGGTGCGCCCCGGTCGACGCCCAGGTCGGGCAACGGCCGTGCCCAGGCCGTGTCGGCAGCCCCTTCGGCGCTGCGGCCGCGCAGGCTCAGCGTGGCATGCGCACCGGCCAGCGTGAAGAACTCTTCCGACTTCAGGAACAGGTCTTCCGGCGGCAGGATCGGCCGCTCGCGGTCGTGCTGCAAGAAGCGGTGCCGCTCGCGGGTGTCGGCCCAGAAGCGTTTCAGCGCCTCATCGACTTCGCCGTGCAGCACCAATGCGGCCGACCTGTCACTTCCCGCGCCCAGGTAATCGAAGACCGTCGCCGTCTGATCGAAGAACAGCGGCAGGTAGTACTCGATGCCGGCGGTCGCGATGCCTGTGGCGATGTCCTTGTACAGCCGGACCTTGGTCGGGTCGCCCTCGACGCGTTCGCGCCAGCGGGCGCGGAAGGCGGTGCGTGCGTCCTCGTCCATCGGAAACTCGCGGCCTGGCAGCAGTCGCACCTCGGGCACCGGGTAAAGGCTGCGCTGGCTGTCGGGGTCGAAGGTGCGGATCGAGTCCACCTCGTCGCCGAACAGGTCGACCCGGTACGGTACCAGCGAGCCCATCGGGAACAGGTCGATCAGCCCACCGCGTACCGCGTATTCGCCGGGCGACACCACCTGGCTCACATGCTGATACCCGGCCAGCGTCAGCTGCGACTTCAGTGCCACCTCGTTGAGCTTTTCCTTCTGCTTGAAGTGGAAGGTGTAGGCGGCCAGGAAGCTCGGCGGCGCCAGACGCACCAGTGCGGTGGAGGCGGGCATCAGCACCACATCGAGATCGCCGTCCTTGTGCGATTTCAGCAGGCGCCACAGCGTGGCCAGTCGCTCCGAGATCAAATCCTGGTGCGGCGAGAAAGTGTCGTAGGGCAGCGTTTCCCAGTCGGGGAAGACGGCAATGCGCAATTCGGGCGCGAAGAAGGCCAGTTCGCCTTCGAGGCGTTGCGTGTCGGCCGGCTCGGCGGTGATGATGGCCGTGAGGCGCTTCTGCGAAGCTTGTGCCTGCGCATGGCGGGCCAGCAGCAGTGCGTCGGCGGACCCCAGAGGGCGGGGCAGGGTATGGCGTTTGCCAGCGGCGATCGAGGGTGTCTGCACGAGATGCGAGGCGCAAAAAGCAAAGCGCCCCGCGAGACGATACCCCCGGGGCGATAGAGGAGCGAATTATAGAATTCGAGCTCATTCCAACCCCCATGCCACACACCGAACCCACCCTTGAACCGCCGCGTGCCTCGCCCCGCCTTTATGGCCTGGTGCCTTGTGCCGGTGTCGGTGAGCGTGCAGGCACGGTGGGCCCGAAACAATACGAAGCACTGGCCGGCAGTACGGTGGTCGGGCACACGCTGGCGGCACTGCATCGCGTGACTCGCCTGCATCGGGTGCTGGTGGTGTTGAGCCCGGGCGATGCGATCTTCGAGTCTCGCGTTCCGCAGTTCGATGGCTGGGTCGCCCGCACCGGAGGCGCGACCCGCGCCGACAGCGTCGCGGCGGGACTGCACGGGTTGACCGAGCGCGGCGCGCAGCCCACCGACTGGGTGCTGGTCCACGACGCCGCGCGCTGCCTGATCCGCCCCGAATGGGTCGATGCGCTGATCGATGCCTGTATCGATGACGATGTCGGCGGCTTGCTCGCGCTGCCGGTGGCCGACACGCTGAAGCGCGAACACGCGGGCCGCGTGGCCGCCACCGTCGACCGCGCGCAGATGTGGCAGGCGCAGACGCCGCAGATGTTTCGCCTCGGCCTGCTGCGCGATGCACTGGAAAAGGCCACGCAGCGAGGCAGCACCGTCACCGACGAAGCCAGCGCCATCGAAGCGATGCGCCTTGCGCCGCGTCTGGTGCGCGGCGATGCCGGCAACTTCAAGCTGACCTGGCCGCAGGACTTTGCGTTGGCGGCGCAGCAGCTGGTCGCCAGAGACGCCTTGACGCCGCGGCGATAAACCGGGTATCTTGTTGAAGATTTCAACAAGATGAGGTCAAGCGACTCATGACCACCGTCAATTTCAGCGTCCCGGAAGACGTGAAACAGGCCTTCAATGCCGCCTTCGCAGGCCAGAACAAAAGCGCGGTGCTGACGCAACTGATGCGTGACGCGGTGCAGCGCGTTGAAGAGCAGCGGCGCAGCAAGGCGGCCATCGGGCGCATTCTCAGTCGCCGAAGCCAGGCGCCTGTCAGCTCGGCTGCTGCGCTCGACAAGGCGCGCAAAGCTGGCCGCCCATGAAGCTGGTGGTTGACGCCAGCGTAGCCGTCAAATGGTTTTTCCGTGATCGCACCAATGAAGCGCAGGTGGATGAGGCGCTGAATGTGCTCAGCGGTGTGGCCACAGGTGCCATTGAGCTGATCCAGCCTTCGCATTTCGTTGCCGAAGTCAGCGCCGTCCTGGCGCGTGAGGCCCCTGAACACGCGCAGCGTGACCTTCGCGATCTGCAGGACATCCTGTTCAGCATTCGCGACGATGCAGCGGTTTACGCTCGCGCCATGAAACTCGCCATCCAACTCGACCACCATCTGTTCGACACGCTGTATCACGCCGTGGCATTGGAAACGCCTGGTGCGGTGCTGGTGACGGCCGACCGTCGCTATCTCGCCAAGGCCAAGGCCTATGACCGTGTCTGTTCGTTGACCGGATCTCGGGCACTCATTTCAGGGGAACGACCGTGAACAAGACCAGCCCGATGAAGGGGCCTGCCTTTCGCATTGGCGAAGGCTGCGATACCCATGCCCTGGTGGCCGGCCGCCCTTTGATCCTGGGCGGGGTGACCATCCCGCACACCCATGGCCTGCTCGGGCATTCCGATGCCGATGCGCTGTCGCATGCAATTACCGATGCGCTGTTCGGCGCGGTCGCGATGGGCGACATCGGCCGCCATTTCCCCGACACCGACGAGCAGTTCCGCGGCGCCGATTCGGTGGCGTTGCTGGCCGAAGCCGCGCGACGCGTGCGTGCGGCCGGCTGGCAGATCGGCAATATCGACAGCACCATCGTTGCGCAGGCACCCAAGATGGCACCGCACATCTTGGCGATGCGCCTGCGCTTGGCCCAGGCGCTCGCGATCGAACTCGATCAGATCAATGTCAAGGCCAAGACGGCAGAAAAAATGGGGCCGGTCGGGCGGGGCGAATCGATCGAGACGCGCGCGGTCTGCCTGCTCCACCGGTAAACCGGTTCGGCGCTCACAGCGCCCGCTTGAGCCGGATGCGCGCCACCATGCCGGTGCCTTCGGTGGCATTGCCCAGCTCCAGCGTGCCGCCCATGCGCTGCATGGCTTTCTCGACGATCGCCAGGCCGAGACCGGCGCCGGTCGCGGCGGTGCGTGCGGCGTCGCCGCGAAAGAACGGCGTGGTCAGCTGCGCGAGCTTCTTCGGGTCAACGCCAGGGCCATGGTCACGGATGCTGAGCGCCGCCCACGGGCCTTCGCGCGCATAGGTAATTTCGACATCAGCGATGCCGGAGTCGGCGCTGCGACCGTAGCGGCGGGCGTTCTCGAACAGGTTCTGCAGCACGCGGCCGAGTTCGGTGTCGTCGGCCAGCACCTTGGTGTCGATCGCCACCCGCGAGGTGATGCGGATGTTGGTCGGGTCGCGGAAGGCAGCGATCTCGCGGTCCACGACGCCGCTCAGGTGCACCGGAGACAGACGCACTTCGCCGGGCCGCGAGTAGTCCATGAACTTGTCGATGATGGCGTCGAGCTGGTCGATGTCGAGGGCCATGTTGTTCTTGGCCTCTTCGTCCTGCACGCTCATCTCGGCTTCGAGCCGCAGGCGGGCCAGCGGGGTGCGCAGGTCGTGGGAGATGCCTGCCAGCATCACCGCGCGGTCTTCTTCCAGCTTGGCCAGCTCGCGCGCCATGCGGTTGAAGCCCATGTTGACCTGGCGGATCTCGCTGGTCAGCGTGCTCTCGTCCAGGCGCGAATCGAACTCGCCTTCGCGTATGCGGCTGGCGGCGAACGACAGGTCGCGCAACGGCTTGTTGATGGCGCGAGCGATCGCCACCGATGCCAGCACCGTGGCCAGCAATGCGATGCCGACCCAGATCACCAGCGTGCTGGTGGCCATCGGGCCGAGCCGGGTCGGATCGGCCTGCAGCCAATACAGGTCGCCGTCGATCGCGAAGCCGACCCACAGTCCGGCCGAGCCATTGACGGCGCTTGCCACCAGGGTATCGGCGCCCAGCCGAGAGCGCAATTCGGCACCGATGGCGCGCGAAAAACGATCGACTTCATAGGGCGTCCAGCGGTCGCTGGGCTCGCGCGGTGCCAGCTTGACCCCGCCCTCGTCCGGCAGGCTCTTGATGAGAGTCAGCCGGTGTATGCCATCGGGCCCGCTCAGGGCGGCACGCGACAGGCTGACGAGGCTCGCGATCTGCTGCGCAGCCTGCACTGCGCGCGGTTCGAACTCGAGGGCGCGAAAGGTCTGCGTCCAGGCGAACACACCGCCAAACAGCAGCAGTGCCAGCAGCACAAAGGTGCGCCAGAACAGGCTCAGCGCGAGGTGTTTACGCGGCATGGGTGACGCATTGAATCACGCCGCATGAACAGGCCGGGCTGCCGGGGCAGGCCTTCAACCGGAACGGCCCGCTCAAGTCGCTTCGTCGGGCACGAACACGTAGCCGACCCCCCACACCGTCTGGATGTAGCGCGGCTGGGCTGGGTCGGGTTCGATCATCTTGCGCAGGCGCGAGATCTGCACGTCGAGGCTGCGATCGAAAGGCTCGAACTCGCGGCCGCGCGCCAGTTGCGCGAGCTTGTCGCGAGACAGAGGCTGCCGCGGGTGGCGCACCAGCGCCTTCAACATCGAGAACTCGCCCGTCGTCAGCGCGATCTGCTCGCCTTCCTTGGACAGCCGGCGCAGGGCGAGGTCGAACTCAAACGGGCCGAAGCTCACCGTCAACGCTTCTTTCGCCGGTGCCCCGGGCGCCTCCAGTGAGGGGCGGCGGCGCAGCACGGCATGGATGCGTGCCAGCAGCTCGCGGGGGTTGAACGGCTTGGGCAGGTAGTCGTCTGCGCCGACTTCAAGGCCGACGATGCGGTCGACATCCTCGACCTTGGCGGTGAGCATGATGATGGGCGTGACGTCGTTGGCCGCACGCAGGCGGCGGCAGATCGACAGCCCATCCTCGCCGGGCAGCATCAGGTCGAGCACGATCAGGTCGATGGTTTCGCGGGTCAGCACGCGGTTCAGCGCCTTGGCGTCTTCGGCCAACAGCACTTCGAAGCCTTCCTGGGTCAGGTAACGGCGAAGCAGATCGCGGATGCGGGCGTCATCATCGACGACAACGACGCGGTTGGCGCGCGCCTGTGTGGCAGCGTTCATGGCTCTCTCCAATATGTAACAAGCGAGATTCTGCGGGCCTGTGCAGCCAGTTCCGCGCGGCGCTGACCACCTGTTACAAATATCCGTGCCTGTGCTGTGTGGTGCGGCACACCCGGCGTCATCGGGCGCCATGTGCTTCGCGTTAGCCTGTGCGGGCGCAGCCTGCGCCGGCCACTTCTGCTCCCCATGACCAACCTTCGCTTTCGTTCGCAGTCCTCGAACTGTCGCTTTCAACGCCTACATGCGGTCATCGCCGGCAGCCTCGTGGCGCTGTCAATGACCACTGCGCTGGCGGCCGATCCACCGGTGCCCAGCGGTGTGGTGGCGTTGACGGCGAGTGCCAGCGTCGAGGTGACGCGTGACCTGATGGCGGTCACGCTGTCAGCCACCCGCGAAGGCACCGACGCCAGCACGGTCCAGTCGGCACTGAAGCAAGCCCTGGATGCGGCGCTGCTTGAAGCCCGCGGCGCGGCGCGACCGGGGCAGATCGATGTGCGCACCGGCAACTTCTCGATGAGTCCACGCTATTCGCCCAAGGGCCAAATGAACGGTTGGCAGGGCACCGCCGAGCTGGTGATCGAAGGCCGCGACCTGACGGGCATCGGACAGCTCGCCGGGCGCATCCAGTCGATGACCATCGCCCGCGTCGCGCAGGGCCTGTCGCGGGAGCAACGCGAAAAGGCCGAAAGCGGCGTGACCGCGCAGGCCATCGCCCGCTACCGCACCCAGGCTGCTGAGGTCACCAAGCAGTTCGGCTACAGCAGCTATGCAGTGCGTGAGGTCAGCGTCAACAGCAACGAGCAGGGCGGACCCGAGCCGATGATGATGCGTGCGAAGGTCTTCGCAGCCGCGGCGGATGCGCCGCTGCCGGTCGAAGCCGGACAGACCAGCGTGACGGTCACCGTGAGCGGCACGGTTCAGATGCTGAAGTGACGACGCGAGGATCCACATCCAGGCGTTTCATGAAGGGCGTTGATACGATGCCTAGGTGAACCAACCTCGCTTGCACCATGTGCCCTGCCTGAATTCGAAGGGCCTCCATCGCGTTGCCTACTGGGAATGGGGTGACCCGCAGAACTCGCGGGTGCTTCTGTGCGTGCATGGCTTGACCCGCCAGGGGCGCGACTTCGATGTGCTTGCCAAGGCGATGAGCGAGCACTACCGAGTCGTTTGCCCTGATATCGCCGGCCGCGGTGAGTCCGATCGGCTGACCGATCCGCAAGAGTACGTGGTCCCGCGGTACGCGGCTGACATGGTCACGCTGCTGGCACGCCTGAATGCCGAGACAGTGCACTGGGTGGGCACTTCGATGGGTGGCTTGATCGGCATGGTCGTGGCCTCGCTGTCACCTCGGCCCCTGGTGTCCAAGCTGGTCATGAACGACGTGGGACCGGTGCTGCCGCCGCAGGCCATCGCGCGGATCGGTGCCTACCTGGGTGTGCCTCTGCGCTGGGACAGCGTGGAGCAGGCGGCCGATTACCTCTGGACCATCTCCAAGAGCTTCGGCTCGCACACCCGCGAACAATGGCTGGCACTCACCCGCCCGATGCTGCGGCAGGCCGATGACGGCGCCTGGCGCCTGCACTACGACCCCGCGATCGCGATCCCTTTCCAGACCTCAACGAATGAGTCTGCCGCTGCCTTCGAGGCCTATCTGTGGGCTGCGTACGACGCGCTTCAGTGCCCGACGCTGTTGTTGCGCGGTGCCGACTCCGATTTATTGACGCCTGTGCACGCGCAGGAAATGACGCAGCGGGGCCCGCGCGCCCGCCTGCACCAGTTTGCAGGCGTGGGTCATGCGCCGACGCTGATCGCCGACGATCAGGTGCAGCTGGTACGGGAGTTCCTGCTGGCAGCATGAAGACTGGCGTGTCGTCTGCGCGTGCGAACGCGCCCACCATCGTGGCGCTCACCGAGGTAGATCCGACTGATCGGTCGATGCAGACCGTTGCCGGCGGCGACAACGCGGCACAGGTGCCACGTGCTCGTGCGTTTGCCGAACCCCTGCTGGCGGGCCAACCGCTGGACACCGGCGAAGACGCGCTCGACCACGCGGATGGTGTGGCCAACATCCTGGAGGGCATCGGCGCTGCACCATCGATGCGGGCTGCGGCCTACCTGGTTTATGCCGGTGATTACCTGCAAAAGCCCGAAGAAGTGGTGACGAAGGCTTTCGGCGCATCGCACGCCAGCCTGGTGATGCACACGCGCAAACTGGTGCAGATTCAGCGGGCGGCCCGTGAAGCAAAGGTCGACGGTGAACAACGCGCGCAGCAGGCCGAGCGGGTGCGCAAGATGCTGCTGGCGTTCTCGCGCGATCTGCGCGTGGTGCTGCTGCGGCTGGCCTCGCGTTTGCAAACGCTGCGCTATTTCGCAGCATGCAAACAGCCGTGCCCCGAGGCGCTGGCGCGCGAGACGATGCAGGTGTTCGCGCCGCTTGCCAACCGGCTGGGCATCTGGCAAGTCAAGTGGGAGCTCGAAGACCTGGCTTTCCGCTTTTTGCAGCCTGAGCATTACAAGACCGTGGCGCGGCTGCTCGACGAAAAGCGCATCGAGCGCGAACAGCAGGTCGAAGCCTTTCGCCAGCGGCTGGCCGATCAGCTGCGCGCCCACGGCATCGTCGCCGAGGTGCAGGGCCGGCCGAAGCACCTGTACAGCATCTGGAAAAAGATGCAGGGCAAGGGTCTGGGCTTCGACCGCGTGCTCGATGTGCGCGCGCTGCGGGTCATCGTCGACGATGTGCCGGCCTGCTATGCCGCACTGAGCCTGGTGCACCAGCTGCTGCCGCCGGTCGCCGACGAATTCGACGACTACATTGCGCGGCCCAAGCCGAATGGCTACCAGTCACTGCACACCGTGGTGCTCGACGATGACGCTCGGCCCGTCGAGGTGCAGATCCGCACGCGGGCGATGCACGAGCACGCCGAACACGGCGTGGCCGCCCACTGGGCCTACAAGGAGGCCGGCGTCAAGGGGTATGCAGGTTCAGTGGCAGCAGACTCTGATTTCGACGTGCAGCTGGCTGAAGCCCGCAAGAGCGTGCTGCGTCAACTGCTGGCCTGGGAGCGTGACTTTGTCGGACAGGACGATGCGCAGTCCACTGCAGATGCTGCCTCGACCTTCGATGACCGCATCTACGTCTTCACGCCCCAGGCGGCCATCGTCGAACTGACGGCCGGCGCGACGCCGATCGACTTCGCATATGCGGTGCACACCGACCTGGGGCACCGCTGTCGCGGCGCCAAGATCGACGGCGTGATGGTGCCGCTCAGCACCGCGTTGAAAAATGGTCAGACGGTGGAGGTCACTTCGGTCAAGGAGGGCGGCCCGTCGATGGACTGGCTCAACGCCGAACTCGGCTATCTGCAAAGCCCGCGTTCCAAGGCCAAGGTGCGCGCCTGGTTCAACGCGCGGGCGCAGGCCGAAACCATCGCGCGTGGCCGCGAGGCGGTCGAGAAACTGTTGCAGCGCATCGGCAAGACGTCCGTCAAGCTCGATGACCTGGCAGCGCAGCTCGGTTTTCGCCAGGCCGATGCCTTGTTCGAGGTGGTGGGCAAGGACGAGTTCTCGCTGCGCACCATCGAGACGCTGCTGAAGCCGCCGGAGCCTCTGCCGACGGTGGACGAGGTGATTGCGCTGCGCAAGGCGCGGCCCGAAGGCGAGTCACCCAAAGGCGGCGTGCTGGTGGTCGGAGTGGAGTCGCTGCTGACCACCTTGTCGCGCTGCTGCCGCCCGGCGCCGCCGGACGCTATCGGTGGTTATGTGACGCGGGGCAAGGGCGTGGCCATCCACCGCAGCGGCTGCAGCAACTTCAAGCAGATGGCGCAGCGCCTGCCCGAACGCGTGATCAGTGTCGCCTGGGGTGCGCCGCGCGACGGCAAGGACGCGCTGTACCCGGTCGATGTGCTGGTGGAGGCGGCCGACCGCCACGGGCTGTTGCGCGACATCTCCGAGGTGTTCTCGAAAGACCGGATGAACGTCACCGGCGTCAAGACGCAGTCGGTGCGGGATGGTGGTGGTGGAACGGCGTTCATGACCTTCACCGTCGAGATGGCCGACGCTGCAAAGCTGGCGCAGGTGCTGCGCTTGGTCGGGCAAGTCGGTGGCGTTCGCGCAGTGAGACGCAAGTAGCGCAGCATTCCGGTGGCACGGATTGGCCGTGTACTGCCCTGCTTTTCCGGACTTCGAGGGCGCGCGCCGTCAGGAAAATCGGCGCCATTCATGGACGCTCTGCACATCGATGATCTGGCATCCCGGGGTCTCGCCGGGCCATGCCGCGACCCACTGGCACGCTCGATCGCTGGCCGGGTGGGTGCCAGCATGCTGGCTTTGGCGACTGGCGTAGCGATGGCCGCCGGTGGCCACCACGAGCCCGAACCGATCAAGCCCCGGCCTGCGACCGCGGGCGGCGTTGCGGCGAAACACAGCGCGTCGAACCCTGCGGCATCGCACCGTGTCAGCGCGAGAGTGGCCAGCGGTCAGGTACAACCCGCGCTGCCCATGATGGCACCCCCCGCCAGCGCGCCGGACACCGCGGTATCTGAGCCGACGGCACCGTCTGCGCTGGATGCGCTCACCGGGCACCTGCGACCCCCCATCTTGCCGGCGCTCAGCGACGAGATCCGTCTGGCAGCGCTGCAAGAAGGCAAGCGACTGCGGTCGATGGCGCCGATGGCAGCACCCGCTCTGGCGCTCGTCGCACAGCCGGTCGCGGTCGCTTCGACGACTGCCAATGCGCCGGCCAAGGTGCCGCTAGACAACGCTGTCGCCTATGCCTTGGTGACTGACATCACGCGCACGCGTGTCGCCTCGGAATTGCGACAGCAACTCATGGGTTCGAGCACCACGGTCGGCGAATTGCCGGGCACGCCGCGCACGGACCTGATGCAGGTCAGCGCCGGCTGGCGTGCAGTCGTATGGCCTTTTGCCACCGAGCCAGAGGCAGCCCAGGCGCGCCGACTGCTGGCCGAGCGCGGCATCCGCACGGAGCTGTTGAAGTTTTGAGTACTGTTCAGCTGAGAGGGCTGATATAGTGGAGGGCTCTGCAGGCGCGTAGCTCAGCTGGTTAGAGCACCACCTTGACATGGTGGGGGTCGTTGGTTCGAGTCCAATCGCGCCTACCAAATTCGGTAG
>LNFM01018658.1_pt1 | contig 23805 bp, 20 predicted proteins | sample 596031 | NCBI WGS metagenome assembly LNFM01 (sample SAMN04254537, study PRJNA301005) | activated carbon metagenome | isolation source: dual media filters at the Ann Arbor, Michigan drinking water treatment plant | place: USA: Ann Arbor | reverse complement strand
TCGTGATCTTCATGCCCATCTTCATCCCGCTGCTCGACAACTTCGGCGTCGACCCGCTGTTCTTCGGCCTGCTGGTGGCGCTGAACCTGCAGACGGCTTTCCTCAGCCCGCCGGTGGCAATGGCGGCCTTCTACCTGAAGGGCGTGAGCCCGCCGCACGTGACGCTGAACCAGATCTTCGCCGGCATGCTGCCCTTCATGGGCATCCAGGTCATCGCCATCGTGCTGCTGTACAACTTCCCGGCCATCGGCATGTGGCTGCCGCAGGTGCTGTACCGGTGACGCACCGCCGGTCCGCCGGCGCATGAAAAAAGGGCCGCAGCAGCGGCCCTTTTTCTTGGGCGTGGCGCTGGCCGCCGCGCCTTCAGCGCGCGAAGTTCAGCGCGCGAAACTCAACGCGCAAAAGAGCGGCCGAAAGCAAACACCGAATTCGGCGCCGTGGTGCGCGGCGGCTTGGCCACAGGCTGCGGCTGGATGGCGCGGCGTGCCGGCTTGAGTTCGATCCCGGCGCCCTGGGCCTTCTGCTCTTCCACCAGCGTCTGCAGCGAGATGCCCGCCATGTGCTGCAGCATGGTGGCGTTCAGGCGCTGCCACAGCGCCTGGCTCAGGCCATCGGCGGCGTTTTCGCCTTCGGTGTTCTCCAGCGGGTCGTCCACCGAAGACACGATGTCGGCCACCGAGATCTCGGCCGGTGTGCGGCCCAGCGAATAGCCGCCGCCCGGGCCACGGGTGCTCTCGACGATGCCGTCGCGGCGCAGCCGGCTGAACAGCTGCTCCAGGTAGCTCAGCGACACCTGCTGGCGTGCGCTGATCGTGGCCAGCGCCACGGGGCCGGCGGCCTCGCGCAACGCGAGGTCGATGAGAGCGTTGACGGCGAAACGGCCTTTGGTGCTCATGCGCATGCGAATCTCCTTGCTGTGAACGTGCGTCCATCGACGCACCCAGCCAATGTAGGGTCATGAACACTGAACGTAAATGCGAAGTTTTGACAACATCACTTCGGTAAACTCGAAGCATGAACTTCAAGCACCTGCACTACTTCTGGGTCACGGCCAAGGCCGGCGGCGTGGTCAAGGCCAGCGAGCAGCTGCACCTGACGCCACAGACGCTGTCGGGCCAGATCAAGCTGCTGGAAGAACGCCTGGGCCGCAAGCTCTTCCGCAAGAGCGGACGCAAGCTCGAACTCACCGACGATGGCCGGGTGGCGCTGCGCTATGCCGACGACATCTTTGCCCTGGGCCAGGAGCTGGAAGAAGCGCTGCGCGCACGCCGCGCCGGGGGCCTGCAGGTGGGCGAGTTCCGTGTCGGCATCGAGGACGCGCTGGCCAAGACCGTGGCCTACCGCCTCCTGGAGCCGGCGCTGCACCTGAACGAGCCCGTGCGCCTGATCTGCATCGAAGGCCAGTTCAACGACCTCATGGCGCAACTCGCGCTGCACCGCATCGACCTCGTCATCGCCGACCAACCGCTCACCAGCCGGCTCAGCGTGAAGGCCTTCAACCACCCGCTGGGCTCGTCCAGCATGTCGTTTTATGCCTCGCCGGGCCTGCGCGCGACGCTGACCGCGCCCTTCCCCGCATGCCTGAACGGCGCGCCCATGCTGGTACCCGGCGGCACCTCGTCGGTACGGCCCCAGTTTGAAGCCTGGTTGACGCGCCACCAGCTGCAGCCGCGCGTGGTGGGGGAATTCAACGACGGGGCACTGATGAAGGCCTTCGGTCGCGAAGGCGGGGGCATCTTCATCTCACCGTCGGTCTGCGAAGAGGAAACCTCCGAGCAGTACGGCGTGGCCATCATCGGCCGCAGCGACGAGATCACCGAGAGCTTCTACGCCATCTCGGCCGAACGCCGCATCACCCACCCCGCGGTACGCGCCATCACCCACGCCGCCAAGGGCGAGCTTTTCAGCTGAGCCACGAGCCCCGCCAGGCGCCGCGCGGCGGCCGGCTGCCGCGCGACGCAGCCGGAAACCGGGCGGCCCGGCGCTATCCTCCGCGCCGTGCAAGCCGCCTCTCTCAGCCTGCAGATTGCCGGCCAACCGCTCGCCGTCTGCCTTGACGACGCCAGCGGCGGCGCGCGCCAGGTGTTGCTGGCCCCCATCGACGCCCTGATGCTGGCCTGGCTGGCCGTGGAAGGCCCGACCTCGCGTGAGCGCCTGGCCGCTTTGCTGTGGCCGGGCAGCGGCGCCGAGGCCGGCCGCAACGCCATGCGCCAGCGCCTGTTTCGCCTGCGCAAGCAGCTGGGGGTGGATGCCGCCGTCGGCAGTGCCACGCTGGCGCTGGCCCCCGGCGTCGTGCACGACCTGCAAAACAGCACCGGCCTGCTGGGCGACCTGCGCGCGCCCGAATCGCCCGAACTCGACAGCTGGCTGGACAGCCGCCGCGCCGCGCGCCGCGCGCATGCACGCCAGAGCGAAGAAGCCCATATCGAGGCCCTGGAGGCCGCCGGCGACGTGGCCGCAGCGCTGCCCTTGGCCCTGGCGATGCTGGACGGCGACCCGCTGTCGGAAGACGCGCACCGGCGTGTCATGCGCCTGCACTACCTGCGCGGCGACCGCGCCGCGGCGCTGCTGGCCTTCGACCGCTGCGAGCAGTTGCTGAAGGACGAGGTCGGCGCGCAGCCTTCGACCGCCACGCTGGCGCTGCTGGACACCATCGAAAAGTCCGCCCCGGTGGCGCACAGCGAACGGGTGCGCGGTGCGCTGCCGGCGGCGGTGCTGCGCCCGCCGCGCCTGGTGGGGCGTGATGCCGAGCTCGACGCGCTGCAGCGCGGCCTGGCCGCCGGCCACGTGGTGGTGGTGCTGGGCGAGGCCGGCATGGGCAAGTCGCGCCTGCTGCAGGCGCTGGCGGCAGCGCGGCCGGGCGTGCTGCACAGCAGCGGCCGGCCCGGCGACGCGCTGGTGCCGTATGCCACCTTGTCGCGCGCGCTGCGCCAGCTGCTGGACCACGACCCCACGGCCGCCGACCCCGCGCTGCTGCGCGCACTGGCGCCCTTGCTGCCCGAACTGGCCGACCCCGCCAGCGGCCCGCTGCTGCCGACCCAGCAGCCCTTGTCCCAGCCGGTGCTGGCCCTGCTGCAACGGGCCAGGCGCAGCGTCGAGACCCTGGCGCTGGACGACCTGCACTTTGCCGACGACGCGACGCTGGAACTGCTGCAAGATCTGCTGGCAGCGCCGCGCGACATCGCCGCGGCCCGCATGGAGCTGCTGCCGCGCTGCTGCCTGGGCCTGCGTCCGGCTGCGGTGGGCACCCGACTGCACGGGCTGACGCAGTCGCTGGCCACCGCCGGCCCGCACACGCGGCTGCGCCTGCAGCCGCTCGGCGAAGGGTCGATGGCCGAGTTCATCGACTCGCTGGGGCTGCCCGGCGTGGCCGGCGCGCAGCTGGCGCCGGTGCTGTGCCAGCGCACCGGCGGCAACCCGCTTTTTGCGCTGGAAACCCTGAAGCTGGCCTGGAGCGATGGCAGCCTGGGCACGCTGGCCGCGCCCAGCGTGGCCGAACAGCTGCCGCGGCCCGACACCCTGGCGCAGCTGATCGGCCAGCAGCTGGCACGGCTGACACCCGGCGCGCTGCAGCTGGCGCGGGTGGCGGCGGTGGCCGGCGTCGAATTCAGCATTCCGCTGGCCGGCCATCTGCTGAACTGCGGCGCGCTCGACCTGGCCGACCCCTGGGCCGAACTGGAGGCCCAGCAGGTGCTGCGCGGCGAAGCCTTTGCGCACGACCTGGTGCACGACGCCGTGCTGCAGGGCCTGCCCGAGGTCATCGCCCGCCACCTCCACGGCCAGACGGCCGCCTGGCTGGAAGCACACGCCGCCGAGGCCAGTACCGACGGCGGCCGCCGCGCCATCGCGCCGGCGCGCATCGCCGCGCACTGGGAAGCCGCCGGCCAGCGCGCCCGCGCCCTGCCAGCGCTGCGCGCCGCCGCCGATCTGGCCCACCGCTCCTTGCGCGAAGGAGAACGCATCGGCTTCCTGCTGCGCGCCGCCGACATCGCCGAGGCCGCCGACCGGCGCGACGAAGCCTTCGAACTGGTGCGCGACGCCATCGAAGGCCACATGAACACCATCCGCCAGGCCGACGGGCTGCCCCTGCTGGAACGCCTGCAGGGTCTGGCACGCACGCCGCTGCAGCACGCCCAGGTGGCGGGCGACCGCGCCTGGTACACCACCGTGCTGGGCGATTTCGACGCCGCGATCGCACAGGGTGAAGCGGCGCTGGCGCTGGCCCAGCCGGTGGGCGACGAGGGCCTGCTGACCATGCTGCGCCAGCGCCTGGGCACCACGCTCAGCATGGCCGGACGCTTCGAATCCGCGCTGATGCACATGCGCGACGCCGAGCCCGGCATGCAGCACGTCACCGCGCCCGATGCGTTGACCGAATTCAACGGCAACCTGGCCGTGGTGCTGAGCAACCTGGGCCGCCCCGCGGAAGCACAACCGCACTACGAACGGAGCCTGGCCCTCAGCCGCGCGCAGAACGACCACGCCCAGCTCGCCACCATGCTGGCCAACTACGCCAGCAGCCGCCTGGACGCGGGCGACGTGGCGCTGGCGGCCTCGCAGCTGGCACAGGCGCAACTGATCGTCGCCACCTACGAGATGGCAGGCAGCAGTGCCGGCTACATCGCCACGCTGCAGGCGCAATGTGAACGCGGCGCCGGGCGCTACACCGCCGCGCTGGACTGGTGCCGCCGGGCCGAAGACATCCTGGCCGAACGCAACCCCTCACGGGTGCCGATGGCGCGCCTGCACCTGGCGCAGGTGTGGCTGGACATGGGCCAGCATGCCCGCGCGCTGCAGGTGCTGGACGGCGAGGCCCTGGCCGCGGCGCGCCGCATGCCGGCGCGTTACGCCGTGCGCTGGCTGGTGCTGATGGCGCGGGTGCAGCGGCGCCTGCGCCAGCCGTTCGCCCCGCTGCTCGCCGAGGCCGCGGCGCTGGCCCCGGCCGATGGCTGGCCAGAGCTGCGGCTGATCGTGCGCACCGAGCGTGCCCTGGCAGACGATCCTGCCGACGCCCTGGCCCAGCTGCGCGCGGTGGCCGAGCAGGCCCACGCGCTCAGCCTGCACGGCGCCGAGCTGGGCGCCCTGCTGCACGCGGCAACGCTGGCGCCGACGGCCCGCGACGCGGCCGCCGCGGCCGATGCGGCCGCGGCCCTGGCCGCCAGCACCGAGGCCCTGCACACCGACCGCGCGCTGCGTTACACCGCGCCGGCGCTGGCCTGGGCACGCGCCGGAAAGTCCGCCCGCGCCCAGACGCTGTGGGCGGAAGGCCAGGCCTGGCTGCGCACCACCGCAGCCGCCCACGTGGCGCCCGAGTTCGCCGACAGTTTCCTGCACCAGCATCCACTGCACCGTCAGCTGCTGGGGCCGCTGCCGGCCTGATCCGCCCGCCCCTTCGTTACGCCGCCGGCCCGGGAAGCCAGGCCGTGCGTAACGACCCCGTAACGCTCCGCGCCCTACAACCTCGTCATGGCAGCCGGCACAGGCTGCCGACAGCTCAGATGCACCGCATCAAGACGAGAGCCCAAGGAGCCCGCCATGTTCGCGAACCACCCCCCCCGCCGCGATTTCGCCGACACCCTGACCGCTGGCGCCGAAGGTCCCTGGGCCGCGGCCGCGCTGAGCCGCCAGGAGGGCATCGACGCCAACGAACTGATGGCCAGCACCGACGCCGCCGACCGCCACCTGCTGCGCCTGGTGGTCTGCGCCGCCGCCGCCACGCTGCTGCTGGCGCTGGCCAGCAGCCTGGGCGTCTGAAGACGCGCTGGCCGGCTGGCGCTGGTCTCAGCCCGGCGGGCCCGAGGCGCCCGACGCAACCCGCGGCGCACGGTGCGCGGGCGAAGCCAGAGCTGTGCAGCCCGCCGGCCAGTGCATCAGCGCCGCCTCAGGCTTGCCGCGTGTGAGGTTCTTCAAGCGATAGTTCAGCGCGGGCCGTGCACACAGTGCGGCCCGCAGCCGCGTGCGGTCATGCACCTGCACCGGCACGGGTTGCGGTGATGGCCAGGCCGCAGTGTCGGCATCGGCGCCGGCGTCCAGCCTGTCTTCCAGCCGCCGGCTGCGCCGCCAGGCTTGCAAGGCCTGGGACCGGCTGGCCTGGGCGGTGAGAATGGCGGCGCCAGCCGTGAAGGGCTGCACGGCGCCGGCCCGGGCTTGACTGCTGATGGCTGTTGGAGCGCGGCGGTCAATCAGTTCCCGAAGCCCGGGTCAGCCCCCGGGCCGCTCTGCCTGTCGGGCGCGCCTGCACCCTGTCATGCCCGTGACACGCCACGTCGGGCCGTGCTGGCGGTGCCCTGGGTGCTGCGTACAGTGCACAGCATCCGAGAACCCACAGCACCCATGAACGCCACCCCCAACGGCATGTCCGGCCCCAGCGGCGCCGCGCTCTGGCAGCAACGCCTGCAGCGCTTTTCGGCCGGCGCGGTGCGCGCCTTCCATGCCTACGGCACCTGGCTGGTCAGCATCACCTGGCGGCGCTTCATCGTGCTGGCGCTGGCCCTCATCATCATCGTGGCCATCGTGCACGACTCGCCGCCCTTCACCTGGACCTACACCGAGCGTGTGGAGCTGGAGCCCCCGCGCGTGGTGGTGATGCCCCGGATGCCCCCCGCCCCGCCTGCGCCAAGGGCCAAGGCGCCGACGCAGATCGGCGATGTGCAGATCACGATCGGCAAGGACGGCATCCGCATCTCGCCGCGACCGGGCGCTGCGGCGTCGGCAGCGTCGGCCGCGGGCAGCGGGGTCGAGATCCGCCTGCCGTCCGGCGAAGTCAGCCAGGCCATCCGCGAAGCCGTGGAAGAAGCGCGGCGCGAGATCGAGAACGCCGCGCGGGAGGCGCGCCAGGACGCCGAGCAGGCCGCACGCGACGCCGAACAGGCGGTGCGCGATGCCGAGCAAGCCCGCCGCGACGCTGAACAGGCCATCGCCGAGCTGACGCGCGAACAGGGCAAGCCGCGCATGTCCACACGCCGCACCCGCGTGGGCATCGGCGACTTCCTGATGCAGTTCACGCTGCTGTGGGTGTTTGCCTCGGCGGTGCTGAAGTACACCTACAAGGGCCGCATGCAGGCCGAGGTGAAGGCCGCCCAGGCCACCGAGACGGCCGAGGCCGAATCCTTGAAACGCCAGGTCGTGGAAGCGCGCATGGCCGCCATGCAGGCCCAGGTGGAGCCGCACTTTCTCTTCAACACCCTGGCCAGCATCGACCACCTGATCGAAACCGACCCGGGCCGCGCCAGCCAGATGCAGAAGAACCTCATCGCCCTGCTGCGCGCCAGCATGCCCACCATGCGTGAAGCCAATGGCGACGGCATGAGCGGCGTGCGCGACCTCGGCCGCGAGCTGGCCGTCATCCGCCCCTACCTGGAAATCCTGAAGGTGCGCATGGAAGAGCGCCTGACGACGGACCTGCAGGTGCCCGACGGCCTGCTGTCGGCGGAGTTCCCGCCGATGATGATCCAGACCCTGGTCGAGAACGCCATCAAGCACGGGCTGGAGCCCAAGGCCGAGGGCGGCACGCTGAGGCTCAAGGCCGAGATCGTGCACGGCAAGCTGCAGGTCACGGTGGCCGACACCGGCCTGGGCTTCGGCAAGGCCGCCACCGCCGGCACCGGCGTGGGCGCCTGCAGCTGCTGTACGGCCCCAAGGCCACGCTGACGGTGGCCGAGAACCAGCCCAGCGGCACCGTCGTCACCATCACCGTGCCCTACAAGACCGTGGAAGGGAGCTTTGCATGAACGCCACCCTCACCAGCGCCGTGCCCACGGCGCGCACGCGCCGCCTCTGGCCCTGGGTGCTGGGCGGGCTCTTGCTGCTTTGCTTGCTGGCGCTGGGCAGTGGCCTGGCCTGGGTGCTGGACCCGAGCCACGGCTTCGGCGACGGTGTGCACCTGACGCTGGATGGCGAAGACTGGGACGGCGACGGACCGACCACCTTGCTGGCCGTGAGCTTCGGCCTGCTGGCCGGCGGCGCGGCGCTGCTGGTGGGCCTGCTGGCCGTGCTGGTGGTGGTGCCGCTGGGTCTGGCCCTGGCGCTGCTGGGCGTGGCCCTGGGCATCGCCACGGCGTTGTTTTCGGTGCTGGCGGTGATGGCGGCGCTGCTGCTGCCGCTGTGGCTGCCGCTCTTGCTGCTGTGGCTGCTGCTGCGGCGCAAGCCTGCCGCTAGGATGACCGCATGAACATGCCCGCCGCCCCTGCCCCGGCCGCCGCCCCCCGCGCGGTGCTGGCCGATGACGAACGACTGATGCGCGAACAGCTGCGCGCGCGGCTGGCCGAGGTCTGGCCTGCGCTACAGATCGTCGGCGAAGCGCGCAACGGCCTGGAAGCCGTGCAGATGGTCGACGAACACCGCCCCGAGGTGGTGTTTCTCGACATCCGCATGCCCGGCCTGACTGGCGTGGAGGCCGCACGCCAGATCACGCAGCTGCCACCTCGCCAGCCCGGCGACGGCACGGCCGCGGACGAAGACGAACTGCTGCCCGAGATCGTCTTCATCACCGCCTACGACCAGTACGCGGTGGAAGCCTTCGAACAAGGCGTGGCCGACTACGTGCTGAAACCCGCCGAGCGCGACCGCCTGCAGGTGACGGTGCAGCGCATCCAGCAGCGCCTGGAAGCCCGCAACGCGCCGGCCGGCAGCGTGGACGCGCCACCCGCGCCCAACATGCAGCAGCTGCTGCACCAGCTGAGCGCGCGGCTCAACCCGGGCAGCACGCCCAACTACCTGCAGTGGATACAGGCCACCGTCGGCCAGGCCATCCAGATGATTCCGGTCGACGAGGTGCTGTTTTTCATCAGCGACGAGAAGTACACCCGGGTGCAGACGGCCCAGGTGGAGGCACTGATCCGCAAGCCCATCAAGGAGCTGGTGGACGAGGTCGACCCGCGCGTGTTCTGGCAGATCCACCGCAGCACGCTGGTGAACGTGAAGTGCATCGCCGGCGTCACGCGCGACTTCCGCGGCCGCCAGATCGTGGCCGTCAAGGGCCACGGCGAGAAGCTGGAAGTCAGCCGCAGCTACGCCGGGCTCTTCAAGGGAATGTGAATTCCTGCAAGTCCCCGGCAGGCCGCCCACCCCCGGGCGCCACGCCGGGCCGGCGCCAGCCCCCCAGGCCGCGCTGAAACCGAAGCCCCGGTGCACGGGGCAGCCGGGCCGCGATGCGTGCGCTACGTCACGCTGTCGGCACTTGTGTGCGCGCCGAGCCGGCGGCTTTCATGGTGGCATGCCGCGGCGGTGTCAGCAGGCCGCCGTGGCCGCCCCTGAAGCGCCGCCACACATTTGAAGCATCTGCTCGCAAAGGCGCACCAGCCGTCACCGACGGTCCGTGGGCGGCCCGGTAACTTGTGATCCACGAAATGCCCAAACGCCGCCCCATGCTCTTCGCCACCACCCAGCCCGCCCAACTGCGCTTCGATTTCGCCCGCCGCACCTCACCGGCGGTGGCCGGCTGGGTGGTGCGCGAAGAGGCCATCATGGGCACCGCCATCCGCGTCGAACTCTGGGCCGACGACCGCCGCGTGGGCGAAGCCGCCGCCGCCGCCGTGATGGACGAGATGCACCGCGTGGACCGCGCGATGAGCCCGCACAAGCCGACCAGCGAGCTGAGCCGCATCAACCGCGAAGCCGCGCGCCAGCCTGTGCGGCTGTCGGAAGAAATGGCCGGCCTGGTGGCCAAGTCGTTGCACTACTCGCGCATCACCGACGGCGCCTTCGACATCAGCTACGCCGCCGTGGGCCAGCTCTACGACTACCGCCAGCGCAGGCGCCCGACACCCGCGGAACTGGACACCGCCCGCGCCCTGGTCGGCTGGCAGGGCCTGCAGTTCGACGCCGAGGCCCGCACGCTGCGGTTTGCCCGCGAAGGCATGCGCATCGACCTCGGCGGTTTCGCCAAGGGCCACGCGGTGGACCGCGCGGCGCTGCTGCTGCGCCAGCGGGGCATCCAGCGCGCCTACATCAGCGCCGGTGGCGACAGCCGCGTGATGGGCGACCGCCGCATCGTCGCCAAGGACGGCGGCATCGAAAACCGGCCCTGGACGGTGGCCATCCGCGACCCGCGCCGCGCCGGCGAGGTGGTGGCGGTGCTGCCACTGGAAGACTGCTCGGTGTCGACGACGGCCCCGAACGTGTGCACCACCTGCTGGACCCGGCCACCGGCCGCAGCCCGCAGCACGTGCACAGCGTGACCATCATCGCCGCCGACGGCCTGGCCAGCGAAGCCTTGTCCAAGGCCGTGTTCGTGCTGGGTGTGCAGCGCGGCCTGGCGCTGGTGGACACCCAGCCGGGCGTGGATGCCGTGGTCATCGACGCCCACGGCGTGCTGCACGCCTCTTCGGGCCTGCTGCACGGGGCACCGGCCGTGCGCGAAACCTGCCGGGCAAGCTGCCAGTAGGGCGGCCGGGCGACGGGTCATCAAGCCGGGCGGCCACAGCGGCCAGCAGCGGCGCTTTGCGAAAGAGGGGAGGACCTCATGCGTTCCAGACAACTGTTCCGTGTCTGCCTGCCGGCCTTGGCCGCCGTGGTGCTGCTGGCCGCCTGCTCGGGCGGCGGCGAAAGCGCCGACACGCTCACCGTCAACGGCGACGTGCCGCTGGTCTATGTGAAGCGCGCCACCACGCTGGGCATGAACCCCACCGACGGCACCAACAGTGCCCCGGGCGGTGACCTGATGCTGCGCGACAAGAGCAGCCCCACGGCCACCGAACACAACCTCACCGCACGCTTCACGGCCGGCGTGGGCGACGCCAGCGACCCCGAGGTCAGCTACGACGGCAAGAAGGTGGTCTTCGCCATGCGCTGCCCCAGCGCCAACACCGCCACGGTGGACGGCACGGCCGGCGGCGCCAAGGCCTGCACCGGCCGCTGGAACATCTGGGAATACGACATGAGCACCGCGCCCGGCGGCAAGCTCAACGAAGGTGTCTTCCGCCGCCTGACGGCGAGCACCAGCGACGACGACGTCGACCCCGTCTACCTGCCCGCCAATCGCGGCGTCATCTTCGCCAGCAACCGCCAGGCCAAGAGCAGCCGCAACCAGGCGCTGGGCCGCGCCTACTTCGCCGCCGACGAGTACGAGCGTGAACGCGTGCTGAACCTGCACAGCATGGCCGCCGATGGCGCGGGCATCCAGCAGATCACCTTCAACCAGAGCCACGACCGCAACCCCGTCATCCGGCCCGACGGCACCATCATGTTCAGCCGCTGGGAACACGTGGCCGACCGCAACCGCTTCGCCGTCTTCAAGGCCAAGCCCGACGGCACCGACCTCTTCGTGCTCTACGGCGCGCAAAGCCCCGGCAACAGCTACCTGCATCCGCGCGACATGGACCCGCGTGGCGTCAACAAGGGCCAGGTGTTGAGCTCGCTGATGCCGCTGTCCGGCACGCAGGAGGGCGGCTCCATGCACCTCATCGACGCCGCGCGCTACAGCGAGTTCAACACCCCGGCCAACACCACGGTGCCGGCGACGGGCGGGCAGCTGGAAATCACCGGCAACGCGCTCAGCGACGGCCGCGCGCTGGCGCTGGGCGGCCGCGCCACCACGCCCTACCCGCTGTGGGACGGCAGCGAACGGGTGCTGGTGGCCTGGCGGCCCTGCGCCGTCACGCGCAACGGCGTCGTGGTCTCGTGCACGACGCTGACCGACGAAGAAAAGGCCCTGCTGGCCGACACCAACCGCACGATGGCCGTGCGCGCCACCGACGCCGTGCGCGACAACGCCCCGGCGGCCTACGCGATCTGGATGTTCGACCCCGCGGCCAGGACCTGGCTGATCGTGGCCGCGCCCGCGGCCGGCTTCATGTACACCGACCCCATCGCCTTGCAGGCCCGGCCCGAGCCGAACGTGGTGGAACCCACGACGGTGGACCCCGCGCTGGCCGCCCAGGACCTGGCGCTGATCGAGGTGCGCAGCGTCTACGACACCGACGGCCTGAACCGCATGGCCGAAGGCATGTTCACCGCCGCCGACCGGCCCGCCGGCTGCACCACCAGCATCGCGCAGACGCGCCCGGCCGACCCCATGGACACACGCGCCCAGGTGGCCGACCTGGCGCGCATGAAAGACCCGGCCGACGCCGCCTACCGCTGCGCCCCGGCGCGCTTTGTGCGCGCCGTGCGCGCGGTGGCGCCGCCTTCGGGGTCGATGGGCCTGCGCCTGGCCATCGGCGAAACCGACTTCGAGCAGCAGCAGATCCTGGGCTATGCGCCGGTGGAACCCGACGGCAGCTTCAAGCTGCAGGTGCCGGCCGACGTGCCGCTGGCGCTGTCCATCATCGACGCCGAGGGCCGCGCCATCCAGACGCACACCAACTGGATCCAGGTGCGCCCGGGTGAACGCCGCACCTGCGACGGCTGCCACAGCCCGCGCCGCGGCGCGGCCTTGAACTCGGGCGCCGTGGTCAACACCCTGCCCGACGGCCTGGTGCGCGCGCTGTCTGCGCAGCACCTGAGCGGCGAAACCCTGGCCAGCCTGCGCACCCGGCTGAGCCCCGCCGCGCTGACGCTGCAGGCCGATGCCGTGTTCACCGACGCCTGGGCCGACACCAGCCGTGCCGGCGTCACCGCCCTGCCCGCCATCAGCCTGCGCTACACCGGCAACCCCAGCGCCAGCGACGACCTCGCCACGCCGGCGCCGGTGAACGGCGTCATCAACTACCCCGAGCACATCCAGCCGCTGTGGAGCCGCGCGCGTGGCCCGGCCGGCGCGCACACCTGCACCGGCTGCCATGCCGACGCGGTGAAGCTGGACCTGCGCGCCAGCGTCTCGGGCAGCGGCCGACTGACGTCCTACGAAGAACTGCTGCTGGGAGACCCCGTGATCGGCGCCGACGGCCGGCCGGTGATCCGCGTCCGCGAAGGCGTGCCTGAGGTGGTGCGTGGTGCCGCGCTGGTGGAAACCAGCTCGGGCGCCGCCAACACCGCCGGCCAGGCGCGCAAGAGCCGGCTGACGGAGATCCTGTGGGGCCAGACCCTGCTGGCCGGCGCCGCGGCGCGCACCGCCCACCCCAACCCGCCGGCCACCGTGACCACGGGCACCGGCGCCACCGCGGTCGTCACCACCATCCCCGACCACGGCAGGCTGCTGAACAAGGCTGAAAAGCGCCTGCTTGCCGAGTGGATGGACCTCGGCGGCCAGTACTACAACGATCCCTTCGACGGCAACAACGGCGTGCGCTCGGTGGCGCAGCTGAGCCAGGCCACCTTCCTGCAGCAGGTGCAGCCCGTGCTGCGCGTCAGCTGCGCCGGCTGCCACCAGGCTGGGCTGGGCAATCCGCGCAACCGCTTTGTGCTGACGGGCAGCGAGGAGGGCGATTTCAACGTCACGCTGACGATGGTGAACGACACTTGCAACCCCGCCAACAACCCGCTGCTGGCGCGGCCCTCCACCGTGCCCCACCCGGCCGGCGACCTGGCCCAGACCACCGCGCTGCTGCCCGTGGGCAGCGCGGGCTACACGCAGATCGCCAGCTGGATCTCCCGAGGCTGCCCCACGCCATGAGCCGCGCTTTTCACAGGCCAGCCCTCACCCGGCACCAGCCCAGCCTCGTGGTCGCCACGGCCCTGCTGCTGGCCGCCTGCGGGGGCGGCGCCGCGCTGGACAACGCGCCCACCGTGAACAACCCCGCGGGCACCACGGGCCAGAAGCTGTCTTTTGCCTACTTCCAGCGCTGCGTGAACCCGGTGCTGAACACCCCGCTGCCGGTGAACCTGAACGGCCGCGTGTCCATCAACACCTGTGCCGCCGGTGGCTGCCACGACAACACCAGCGGCACCGGCGGCGCCTTGCGCTTGCTGGGCCAGGCCACGGCGGTGAACACCAGCACGCTGACGGCCGACGCCATCCGCGCCACCGACATGTACAAGAACTACTACTCGTCGCTGGGCGAAAGCGTGGTGGGCGCCCCCGACCAGAGCCGCATGCTGAACAAGCCGCTGGTGCGCGGCGTGCTGCATGGCGGCGGCATCATCTTCGAGAACCCGGACAGCCGCGAGGCCAAGCTGATCCGCTACTGGATCAACCGCCCCATGCCCCAAGGCCAGGACGAATTCAGCGCCGCAGCCAATACCATGTTCACCCCGGCCGACCCCACCACGGGCGCCTGCAACACTGACTGAACGGGCGCGACTTGTCTTCAAATTCGATTCCCTGGCTGCGCGCCGCGCGCAGTGCAGGCCTGGTGTTGTGCCTGGCCGTGGCGGCCGCCACCGCCGACGCCGCCGGACCCGCCAACCCTGCCGACGAACGCCTGCAGGTCGCCGAGCCCTACCTGGAATTGCACACCGGCCCGGGCCGCGGCTACCCGGTGTTCTTCGTCGTCGAGAAGGCCCAGCACGTCACCATCGAGTTGCGCCGCACCGACTGGTACCGCGTGCGTGCCGAAGGCGGCCAGGTGGGCTGGGCGCCGCGCAAGGCGCTGGAAAGCACGCTCACCGCCGCCGGCAGCGCCAGGACCTTCCGCGACCTGCTGCTGGACGACTACCTGGGCCGGCGCATCGAGTTCAGCGGCGGCTGGGGCCGCTTTCGCAGCGAGCCTGTGCTGCGCCTGGGCCTGCAGGCGCGCCTGGCCGACACAGTGGGCGCCGAGCTCGTGGTGGGCCAGGTGCAGGGCCTGTTCTCCGGCACCGACTTCTGGCACCTGAGCCTGGTCTCCGAGCCCTGGAGCGACCGCCGCTGGTCGCCGTATTTTTCGGTCGGCCTCGGCAAGTTCCGCAACATTCCCAACAGCAGCCTGGTGGACGCCACCGCCGTGAACGCCAACCTCGCGCAAGCCAGCCTGGGCCTGCGCTGGCACATCAGCGAACGTTTCACCGCGCGCCTGGATTGGACGCTTTACACCGCGTTCGTCTCCGACCAGCGCAGCACCGAATACCGCAGCATCACGGCCGGACTCGGCTTCTTTTTCTGAACACCCGCACCATGGCTGACAAGAACAACACCGCAATCCTGCTCGCCCTCTTGGCGGCGGCCTTCGGCGCCCAGGCCCAGAGCCCGGCACCCGCGCCGGCACCGGCCGAACCGTCGGGCCAGGTCATCGTGCCGAAGGTGGAGCGCCGCGACGTGACGCTGCCGAAGTTCGCCTCGCGCGACTTTTCCCTCGGCCTCTTTGCCGGCACCTACGCGACGCAGAACTTCGGCACCAGCGCGGTGAGCGGCGTGCGCCTGGGCTACCACGTCACCGAAGACGTGTTCGTCGAGGCCACCTACGCCGGCACCAAGGTCAGCGACGAAGACTTTCGCCAGATCTTCCCCAACGGCGGCATCTTCCCCACGCCCACGCAGCGCCTGAACTACTACAACGTGATGGCGGGCTACAACGTGCTGCCGGGTGAAGTGTTCTTCGGTCGCAGCCGCGCGAAGATCTCGCAGGGCTACATCCTGGCCGGCGTGGGCAGCACCGATTTCGCCGGCCAGAAGCGCCAGACCATCAGCGCCGGCTTCGGCCTGCGCGTGGTCTTCACCGACTGGTTTGCCGTGCAGGCCGACGTGCGCGACCACATCTATTCGCTGGACCTGCTGGGCAAGCGTCGCAACACCAACAACCTGGAGGTCACCGCCGGCCTCACGGTGTACTTCTGATGGGCCCGACGATGCGCCACCTTGCCGCCTTCCTCGTGCTGTGCACCGCTGCCGTGGCGGGCCCCGCCGGAGCCACCGTGGCCGCGCAGGCCCCGGCGCCCGACTTCACGCTGAAGCGCGCCGACGGCCGCAACCTGCGCCTGCAGGAGCAGCGCGGCCAGGTGGTGCTGGTGAACTTCTGGGCCACCTGGTGCGGGCCCTGCCGGCAGGAAATGCCGCACCTCAACCGCCTGTACGACAAGTACCGGAACAGCGGCTTCACGCTGCTGGCCGTGAACATCGACGACGACCCGCGCACCGCCCTGGCCACCGCCGCGAAGCTGGGCCTGCGCTTCCCGGTGCTGCTGGACACCGACAAGACCGTCAGCAGGCGCTACGACCTCGGCAGCATGCCGGCCACGGTGCTGATCGACCGCGACGGCAAGGTGCGCTTCCTGCACCGCGGCTACCGCGACGGCATGGAGCTTGCCTACGAACAGCAGATCCGCGACCTGGTGAAGGAGTGAAGTCCATGGCCCGCCCCTTCATACTCATCAGCGCCCTGCTCGGCCTGGCGGTTCTGCAGGGCTGCGCCGCGCCCCAGCCCTGGGTGAAGCCCTATGAACGCGAGAGGCTCGCCGACCCGGTGATGCAATGGTCGCGCAACGCGCTGGCCGACAAGCACCGTGAGCACATCCACCTCGTGCGCGAAGGCGCACGCGGCGCCACGGGCGTGCAAGGCGGCGGCTGTGGTTGCAACTGACATGCTGCGCCGCCTGCTGCACGCCCTGCGCAGGCTGCTGCGCGCGCTGCCCGGCGCGGCCATGGCCGGCGGCGGCGTCGGCACGGCCACAAGGCCGAGGCGATGTACCACGTCTACGACGGCGGCGGCGTCAAGGCCACGGGCCCGGCGCTGCTGGTGCGCAAGAGCATCGCCGACCGCGTCTCGGTCTCGGCGCAGTACTACATCGACGCCGTCAGCAACGCCAGCATCGACGTCGTCACCACCGCCAGCCCCTTCAAGGAAAAGCGCACCGCCTGGGACTTCAGCGCCGACACCGTGGTGCGCGACTCCACGCTCTCGCTCAGCGTGTCCAGGAGCACCGAGCCCGACTACATCGCCGAGGCGGTGGGCTTCGATGTCTCGCACGAGGTCTTCGGGGGCATGACGGTGCTGAGCCTGGGCACGACGCGCGCGCGCGACCGCGTCGGCAAGAAGGGCGAAGTCAACTTCAAGGACCAGGCCAGCCACTGGCAGTACCGCGCGGGCGTGACGCAGATCCTCACGCCGCGCTGGCTGGTGAGCCTGAACGGCGAGGCCGTGGCCGACAGCGGCTACCTCGGCAGCCCCTACCGCGCCGCGCGCGTGTTCGGCGCCGCCGTGCCCGAACGCAACCCGCGCACGCGCAGCAGCCGCGCCCTCAAGCTGCGCAGCCTCTACGACACCGGGCAGCTGGTGGCCGGCAGCTCGGTGCGCGCGGAGTACCGGCGCTACTGGGACAACTGGGACATCAAGGCCGACACCACCGAGTTCGGTTATGCCCAGCACCTGGCCCCGGGCTGGCTGGTCGACGCCTCGCTGCGTTTTCATGCGCAGGGCAAGGCGCTGTTCTACAGCGACAACGCCCAGGCCGAGACGCTGTATGTCTCGCGCAACCGCCAGCTCAGCAGCTTCAAGACCACCGCCTTCGGCGTGCGCGCCAGCTACACCTGGCCGGGCCTACCGCCTGGTTACGACGCGAAGCTGATCGCCGCCTACGAACGCAAGAGCTTCCGCTTCGCCGACTTCACCGACCTGCGCAACGGCAGGCCCTATGCATACGACGCCAACGTGCTGCAGCTGACCGTGCAGGCCACCTTCTAGCCGTTCCGAACCCTGCCCCGAAAGACCGCCGCCATGACACCGCGCTCGCTCTCCGTTCTGGCCCTGCTCTGGGCCGGGCTGGCTGCCCTTTTCATTGCGCTGATGACGGCGCTGCCGGCAGCGGCGGCCGATGCGCCCGTCGCATTGGACGCGCGCGTGCAGCAGCTCAAGGCCGACGTCATCCGCCTCAACCGCGACCTGCTGGTGCTGGAAGAGGAGCTGCTCTTCCCCGCCGGCACGCAGGTGGCGCTGTTCGTCAGCATGGACGTGGGCAAGCTCTTCGAGCTGGAATCGGTGCAGATCAAGCTCGACGACAAGCTGGTGGCAACCTACCTGTACACGCCGCAGGAAGTGCAGGCGCTGCACCGCGGCGGCGTGCAACGGGTTTTCGTCGGCAACCTGCGCGCCGGCAAACACCAGCTGGCAGCGTTTTTCACCGGCCGCGGCCCGCACGAACGCGACTACAAGCGCGGCGCCAGCATCGAGTTCGAGAAGGGCACCGAGCCGCGCTACATCGAGCTGCGCATCAAGGACACAGCGGCCAAGCTGCAGCCCGAGTTCGAACTCAAGGTGTGGTGATGAATCTCCGTGTGCCCGCAATGCTGGCCGTGCTGGCCGTGCTTGAAGCAGGCACGGCCCAGGCACAGCCAAGCACGCCGCACAGCCCCGGCGCGCCGCAGCCGATTGCCGCGCCGCACTACGGCGACACCCTCTTCCATTTCTACCAGGACCGCAGCTTCAGCGCGATCACGGGGCTGATGGTCTCGCAGCATTTCGGCCGCATCAGCCCGCACGACGATGAAGCCGAGGTGCTGCGCGGCGGCATGCTGCTGGCCTATGGCCTGCATGACGAAGCCGAAGCCGTGTTCGTGCGCCTCATCGAACACAAGGCCGCGCCCGCGGTGCAGAACCGGGCCTGGTTCTACCTGGCGCGCCTGCGCCACCAGCGCGGCCTGCCCGAGCAGGCCAACGCGGCGCTGGCCCGCATCACCGCGCCGCTGATCGACACCCAAGGCTCGCCGGCGCTGGAAGAAGACCACCAGCTGCTGCGCGCCCAGTTGCTGCTGGACGCCCAGGACTACGCCGCCGCCGGCCAGGTGCTGCAGGCGCTGCAGCGCAGGCAGATGGCCGAAGCCGCCGCGCAGAAGAAGGTGGTGCCCTCGGCCGCCGCGCTGTATGCCAGCTTCAACCTCGGCGTGGCCATGGTGCGCGCGGGCGACCCCGAAGGCGGCCAACGTGTGCTGGATGCCGTGGGCCAGACCCCGGCGCCCGATGAAGAGCTGCGCAGCCTGCGCGACCGCGCCAATGTCGCCCTGGGGTTTTCGGCGCTGGCCGACAAAAAGCCGCGGGAAGCCCGCCTGGCCTTGCAGCGTGTGCGTCTGCAGGGACCGCAGTCGAACAAGGCGCTGCTGGGTTTTGGCTGGGCGGCGGCCGAGCTGAAAGACCCGCAGCTGGCGCTGGTGCCGTGGACCGAACTGGCCGGCCGCGGCAGCGCCGGCGGGGCCGACGCCGCGGTGCTGGAAGCGCGCATCGCCGTGCCTTACGCGATGGCCGAACTGCGCGCCTACCAGAGTGCGCTGCAGGGCTACCGGCAGGCCGCCGAAGGTTTTGACCAGGAACACCAGGCGCTGAACGAAAGCATCGCCGCGATACGCGCGGGCAAGCTGGTGCAGGGCCTGATGGCCGGCAACACCGACAGCCAGGCCGCGGGCCTGGGCGCTGCCAGCGGCATACGCACGCTGCCCGAGATGCAGCACGCCGCGCACCTGGCGCCGCTGCTGGCCGGCCACGCCTTCCAGGAAGCCTTCAAGAACCTGCGCGACCTGCAGTTCCTGGACGGCAACCTGAGCCAGTGGCAAGACAACGTGGGCGCCTACGCCGACATGCTGGACAACCGCCGCCGCGCCTTCGAGCAGAAGCTGCCCGCCGTGCGCGCCAACACCGGTGCCGCCGACATCGCGGCGCTGGCACAGCGCCGCGAGGCCCTGGCCGGCGCGCTGAACCTGGCCCAGGCCGAGGGCGATGCCGCGGCCTTTGCCGATGAACGTGAGCGTGGGCTCTTGCAGCGCATCGAACGCGGCCAGGCCACGCTGCGCGCTGCCGCCGGCCAGGGCGACGCCGATGGCCTGGCCGGTCTCAGCGCAGCCCCCGAACGCCTGCGCCGCGCCGCCGGCGCGCTGCAGTGGCAGCTGAGCCAGAACCTGAGCGCCCGTGCCTGGGAAGCCAGGAAGGCCCTGCGCAACACCGACCAGGCACTGGCCCAGGCGCGGGAACGCGACGCCGCGCTGCAGCGCGCACAGCAGGAAGAGCCCGCACGCCACGCGCAATTTGCCGAACGCATTGCGCAGCTGAACGCACGCCTGCGGGCGATGCGGCCCATGGTCACCGCCACCGCCGCGCTGGTGCAGGCGCAGCTGCAGGACATTGCCGTGGCCGAGCTGCAGGCGCAGCAGGAACGCCTGGCGGTGTACGCCGCGCAGGCGCGGCTGGCGATTGCGCAGATCCACGACCAGGCGCAGTTCGCGCGCCGCACCGACGCGCCCGCCCTGGAAGGCGCCCGATGAGCCTGCCCGTGCGCCGCCACACCCGCACCGCAGCCGCCCTGGCTGCGCTGGTGCTGCTGGCCGCCTGCTCCAGCTCGAAGCGGCTGCCGGGCGACGACCAGCCCACGCTGGCCAGCCTGGGCACCCGAACCATCAAGGTCGCGCCCGACAACCTGCCGGTGCTGGCCGAAGAGCAGACCATCGCCGCCTACCGGCAGTTCCTGCAGAGCTCCACGCAAGCCCAGCAGGTGGCCCAGGCACCGCAGCGCGCCGAGGCGCTGCGCCGCCTGGGCGACCTGGAGATGGATCTGGCCGACCGCATCGCCGGCGCAGGCACCGGCAGCGAGCCCGACTACAAGGCCGCCATCGCGCGTTACCAGGACTATCTGCAGGCGCACCCGAAGGACCCCGGCAACCACCGCGTGCTCTACCAGCTGGCGCGCGCGCAGGAACAGGGCGGCCAGCTCGAGGCCGCGCTGAAGACGCTGAGCAGCCTGGTCGCCGTCTACCCGGGCACGCAGCACGCCGAGGAGGCCCAGTTCCGCCGCGGTGAACTGCTGTTTGCGATGCGCAGCTACGACCAGGCCGAAGGCGCCTACGCGGCGGTGCTGCAGAGCGGCCGAAGCTCACCCTTCCAGGAACGTGCGCTCTACATGCAGGGCTGGTCACTCTTCAAGCAGGGCCGGCTGGAAGACGCGCTGCAGCCCTTCTTCGGCGTGCTCGACCTCAAGCTCGGCAGCCTGCAGGGCATGGCACGCGAAGAGGCCGATCTGGCCGAAATCAATTCGCTCAAGCGCGCCGACCGCGAACTGGTGGAAGACAGCTTCCGCGTGATGAGCATCAGCCTGGCCGGCCTGCAGGGCGGCGAGAGCGTGGCGCGCTTCATCACCACGCCGGCGCGTGAGGCCTACCAGTTCCGCGTCTATGGCGCCCTCGGCGAGCTGTACAGCCGGCAAGAGCGCGTCAAGGACGCGGCAGACACCTACGCGCTGTTTGTGCGCCGCCAGCCGCTGCACGTGCAGGCGCCGCTGCTGCAGGCGCGTGTCATCGAGCTCTACGAAAAGAACGGCTTCGACACGCTGGCGCTGCAGGCCAAGAAGGACCACGTGCTGCGCTACGGCGTGGACAGCGAATTCCGCCGCGCCAACCCCGGTGGCTGGCAGCGTGTGCAGCCGCTGGTGCAGACCCACCTCGCGCAACTGGCCCAGCACCACCACGCGCTGGCGCAGAAGACCAGGCTGCGCACCGACGTGCAGGAAGCCGTGCTCTGGTACCGCACGCTGCTGAGCTCCTTCCCCAAGGACCCCCAGGCCCCGGCGCAGCGCTTCCTGCTGGCCGAGCTGCTGTACGAAGACCAGCAGTGGGCGGCCGCCGCGACCGAGTACGAAACCGTGGCCTATGCCCACGCCGGCCACCCGCGTGGCAGTGACGCCGGTTATGCCGCGCTGCTGAGCTATGCCGAGCAGGAGAAGCGGGCGGCCGATGCCGCCGCGCGTGCAGCGCTGCAGCGCGCCTCGGTGGCCAGCGCCTTGCGTTTTGCGAAAGCCTTCCGCGCCGACACCCGCGGCGGCCCGGTGCTCACGCGCGCGGCCGAACAACTCTTCGGCCTGGGCGACACCGAAGCCGCCGCCGGCGTGGCGCGCCAGGCCCTGGCGCTGCAGCCGCCGCCCGCGCCCGAGCAGCGCCGCACAGCCTGGACGGTGGTGGCGCACCACGCCTTCGAACAAGGCCGCCACGCCGAGGCCGAGGCCGCGTACGGCGAAGTGCTGGCCTTGTCGGCCGCCGGCAGCCCGGGCCGCAATGCAGCCGCCGAGCGCCTGGCCGCAAGCATCTACAAACAAGGCGAAGCCGCACGCGGCAGCGGCGATGCGCGCGCCGCCGTCGGCCATTTCGAACGTGTCGCGGCGCTGGGCAGCAGCGGTGTGCTCAGCGCCACCTCGGCGGTGCGCGCCAGCGCGCAGTTCGACGCCGCCGCTGCGCTCATCGGCCTGAAGGACTGGGCGCGCGCTGCCGCAGCGCTGGAAGCGTTCCGGCGCCAGCAGCCCGGCCACCCGCTGCAGGCCGAAGTGGCACCGCGCCTGGCCTTGGCCTATCTGGAGCAGAACCTGCACAGCCTGGCGGCGGCCGAATTCGAGAAAGTCAGCGCCGCCCAGAGCGCACCGGGCGGCGACGCCACGCTGGCGCGCGGCGCGCTGTGGCAGGCCGCCGAGCTGCACGAAAAGGCCGCGCGCGAGGCCCCGCCGCCCGCACCCATGGTGGCCACTGCGCCAGCGCGCAAGCCGGCAACCGCCAAGCCCGCGCCGGCGGCCGCCGCGCGGCGCGCGGCACGCGGCCCCGCGCCCGCGCCGGTGGCGCCGCCGCTGGCCGGCAGCACGCCGCTGATGGGCACCGCGCTGCTGGCCTACGAACGTTATGTGCAGCGTTACCCGCAGCCGCTGGAAACCGCGGTGGAAGCGCGTTGGCGCGTGGCCGAGCTGCTGCGCAGCGACGGCCAGTCGGCGCGCTCGCTGGCCTGGCTGCGCAGCGTGCAGCAGGCCGACGCCGAGGCCGGCGACGCCCGCACGCCGCGCACGCGCAGCCTGGGCGGCCAGGCCACGCTGGCATTGGCCGAACCGGCGCGTGCGGCCTACCAGCAGGTGGCGCTGGTGGAACCGCTGGCCGCGCAGCTGAAGCTGAAGAAGGCGCGGCTGGAAGAAGTGCTGCGCGCCTATGCCGCGGCCAGCGAGGCCGGCGTCGCGGAGGTGACCACCGCGGCCACCTTCCACACCGCCAGCCTGTACCAGGACTTCGGCAAGGCGCTGATGGAATCGACCCGGCCCAGGAAGCTGAAGAAGGACGAGCTGGAGCAGTACAACGTGATGCTGGAAGAGCAGGCCTTTCCTTTCGAAGAGAAGGCCATAGAGCTCTACGAGACCAACGCGCGGCGCACCAGCGCGGGCCTGTACGACCGCTGGGTGCAGGGCAGCTTCACGGCGCTGGCCAAGCTCAAGCCCGTGCGCTACGGCAAGGCCGAACGCCTGGACACCCAGCTGCCTGCCGAGCTGCCTGCGCTGCAATCGGCGCTGGGCCGGGTGCGGGGCCTGGCGCGGGCGCCCCTCTTGAACCAGCAGGGCGTGCTGCAGCGCCAGCAGGGCCGCTTCAACGAAGCGCGGCAGAGTTACGAGGACGCCATCGCCGCCGACGCCGCGGCGGCCGCGCCGGTGCTGAACCTGGCCATCCTCTACGACCTGTACCTGAACGAGCCGGCGCGCGCGCTGCTGCTGTACCAGCGCTGCCTGGAGCTTTCACCCGCCGACGCGCCCACGCTGGGCCGCTGGGTGGCCGAGATCAAGGCGCGCAAGCCGGCGGTCATGGCGCCCGCCGTGCCGCCGCCCAACGTGGCCGCCGCGCCCAGCAAGCCCAAGGAGGCGCCATGAACACTCGCTACTTCATCGCCGGTGCGATGTGCTGGGCCGCCGCCGCGACGACGGCCAGCGCCCAGGACCGCGCCGACATCGACCGCACGCAGATCATCGGCAACCGCGAGCTGCCCAAGGTGCTGTACATCGTGCCGTGGAAGAAGCCGCTGCCCGGCCAGCTGAGCGGCCGCCCCGTGCACAGCGTGCTGGACGAGGCCCTGGCCCCGGTGGACCGCGAGGTCTTCAGGCGCCAGGCCGACTACAACGCCCAGCTGCGCGCCCGCAGCACCGCGGTGGCCGCAGCAGCCGCACCCGTTTCCCCTGCCCCCGCCGCAGTGCCTGCGGCACCCCAGGACCCCACCCCCGCCCCTGCCGGAGCCCCCCGATGAACACCTTCAACACCGTCGTCAAGTTCTTCGTCGACTGCGGCCCCTTCCTCTACCCCAGCCT
>LNFM01004943.1_pt1 | contig 23805 bp, 15 predicted proteins | sample 596031 | NCBI WGS metagenome assembly LNFM01 (sample SAMN04254537, study PRJNA301005) | activated carbon metagenome | isolation source: dual media filters at the Ann Arbor, Michigan drinking water treatment plant | place: USA: Ann Arbor | reverse complement strand
GGCAGCCGGAGCCATTGCCAAACTTTTGTTGAGAAAAAGTAATGTCAGCATACACGCTTTTGTTTCGCAGGTGGGGGAAATAAAAGCGCCACACTACACACAGCTGGATCTTTCCAAAACAGAAGAGAATATTATCCGTTGCCCGGATGCCTCCACCGCTGAACAAATGATTTCGCTGATTGACCAGGTTCGCTTGGATCGCGATACCATTGGAGGCGTGGTTACCTGTGTGATAAAAAACACAATCGTTGGTTTGGGTGAACCTGTTTTCGATAAACTGCATGCAGAGCTGGGTAAGGCTATGTTGGGTATCAATGCAGTGAAGGGTTTTGAGTACGGAAGCGGTTTTGAAGGAGTGACCTTGCGAGGATCAGAGCACAATGATGAATTCTATACGGATGGTGAACGAATCCGCACGAAGACAAATTACTCAGGGGGTGTGCAGGGGGGCATTAGCAATGGAGAAGATATTTATTTTAATGTAGCCTTTAAGCCGGTAGCTACCATCATGCAAGACCAGGCAACAGTAGATAAGGAGGGGAATGCCGCTACTGTTTCCGGGAAGGGTCGCCACGATCCGTGTGTGGTACCTCGTGCCGTGCCCATTGTAGAAGCGATGGCAGCCTTGGTGTTGGCTGATTTTTTACTAAGGGCAAAAACCAACCGAATGTAGAGATTCAGCCCTCTTTGTACTCCGGTACCCTTGCTCAAGAAATTGATTTCCTAGAATGAAGAAAGTATTGTGTAACTTCAGAGGCTGCATGACAGGTAGTCTTTCAAATTAGTTACGTTCACCCACTAACTTTCCATTTGCCTGGGTCTCTCATCCTAGGTAAGTAAATTCAGCTTTTTCACAGAACGTTATCACAGAAGTTACAACCTGTGATTTATGTAACATTCAGAATCCAGCGTATAACACCTTGGCGTTGAATGTCACCACCTTTAGCAGTTCAACATCTAAAAGAATTCTTTGAAGATATTTATCAAATACATGGTAAGCAACCGTTGCAAAATGGTGGTGAAGGAAGAGTTGAAAAAACTGGGTCTTCACTTTATCGTAGTGGATTTGGGTGAAGTAGAAATTATGGAGAGCCTGACTGGCGCACAGCAAGAACAACTTCAACATGCCTTATTGACTTCTGGGCTAGAATTAATGGATGATAAACGAGCCGTTTTAATTGAGCGAGTAAAAAATGTGATCATGGAAATGATTCACCATTCGGATGAATTACCTAAAGTAAACTACTCGGATTACATCAGCGAAAAATTAAAATACGATTACACCTATTTGTCAAATTTGTTTTCAGAAGTAAAGGGCATCACCATACAACAATTTATTATCATTCATAAGATTGAACGAGTAAAAGAATTGCTACTCTATGCGGAACACAGTCTTACGGAAATATCGTACAAGCTCCATTATAGTAGTGTGGCGCATCTTTCGAATCAATTCAAGAAAATCACTGGCTTATCACCGACTCATTTCAAGCAGTTGAAGAATAAGAGGCGCAGCCCTATTGAAGACCTCGGAAATGAGAAGGATGTCAGCATAATTAGTTCATTGAAAAATATTGAGCAGGCATAGTATGGAGATAAGACAAGAATCGCGGTATGCGAGAAGTTTAATTGAAGCCAGCTTGGATCCGTTAGTGACGATCAACACAGAGGGAAAGATTACAGACATGAATAATGCCACGGCTAACATTACGGGGCTTAGTCGTGAAGACCTTACGGGCACCGACTTCTTTGATTATTTCACGGAACCGCAAAAGGCACGGGAAGTATACCAAGAGGTTTTTGCAAAAGGATCGGTAGCCGATTCACCTCTGACGTTGCGGCACATGGCTGGTAAGTTGACGGACGTTTTGTTCAATGGATCAGTTTACAAGAATGAGGCGGGAGATATACTAGGAGTGGTGATTGTAGCACGCGATGTTACAGAGCAGAAGCGAATTGAAAAGGAAATAATTGAAGCAAGGGTATTAGCTGAGTTGGCTACGGGTATTGCGGAGGAAGCAAAGAATAAGGCAGAAAAGGCCACTCGTATTGCAGAAGATGCTGTAAAGGCAAAACAACAATTTCTCTCCAATATGAGTCATGAGATTCGAACTCCCATGAATGCCATTATTGGTTTTACCAAAGTGTTGTTGAAGACCGATCTCTCCTCCAGACAACATGAATACTTAACAGCCATTAAAATGAGTGGCGATGCCTTAATTGTATTGATCAACGATATTTTAGACTTAGCCAAAGTAGATGCAGGGAAAATGACGTTTGAAAAGACTCCCTTCAAGATGGCTATGTCTATTGATGCCATGATTCATTTATTTGAAGCAAAGATTCATGAGAAGAACCTTGAGTTGATTAAAGAATACGACACCAGAATTCCAACTGTATTAGTGGGCGATCCGGTTCGGCTACACCAGATTATTCTTAATCTCATTAGCAATGCTGTAAAGTTTACGCATCAGGGAAAAATTACGGTGAGTGTTCGGTTGCTAAGCGAAGATGACGAGAAGGTGAACATTGAATTTGCAGTAGTTGACACAGGCATCGGGATACCCGCTAAAAAACTAGATACCATCTTTGAAAATTTCCAGCAAGCCACAAGCGGCACTTCTCGTCTGTATGGAGGAACAGGTTTAGGTCTTGCGATTGTGAAACAACTCGTGGAACCTCAAGGGGGTGTTATTCAGGTAACTAGTAAAACAGACGAAGGTTCGTCTTTTAGTTTTACCCTCAGTTTTGAAAAGACAACCAAGGATGCTGAGACGGATTTTGGTTTTGCCGAAATAGATAGCGAAGTAAAAAACATACGGGTATTGGTGGTGGAAGACATCGCGCTGAACCAACTTCTAATGAAAACCTTGTTGGATGATTTTGGCTTTGAGCGCGACATCGCCACGAATGGTAAAATAGCCATTGAGAAATTAGAGAAGGAACGGTACGACATTATTTTGATGGATTTACAAATGCCTGAAATGAATGGCTTTGAAGCTACCGAACACATCCGTACGATCATGAAGTCCTCAATCCCCATTATTGCCTTAACCGCTGATGTGACAACTGTTGATCTGGCGAAGTGCAAAGCAGTAGGCATGAACGATTACATCGCCAAGCCCGTGGATGAACGAATCTTATATAGCAAAATAGTTTCCTTTGTAAAGAAGCCAATATCCACAAAGGCGAGTGAACCAGATGCGACTGTAATTCAGCACAACACCAGTGTGCGTTGTGTCGACTTGTCCTATTTAAAGCATCGGACCAAATCAAATCCAGCGTTGATGATGGAAATGATCTCTCTTTACCTTCTTCAAACCCCACCTTTAATAAGCGCCATGAAGCAAAGTTTTATGGAAAAGGATTGGGACGGATTGTACAAAGCCGTCCATAAGATAATCCCTTCTTTCTCCATTATGGGTATGAGTGTGGATTTTGAAAATATGGCTAAGAAATTACAGGACTATGCCGGCTCTCAGCAGAAGTCTGCAGACGTTCCTGAATTGGTCAAAGAGCTGGAGCATATTTGCCTACAAGCCTGCAGCGAATTGGAAGAAGAATATAATAAGATAAAACAGATGTCGGTATGAAAAATGAAAAGATAAAAATCTTTTTGGTCGATGATGATGCACTCTTCTTAAAGTCATTGGAGATTGAGTTTAAACATCATACAGATTTTACGGTAGAAACCTTTGCGACCGGAGAACTCTGTCTTTTGAACTTAGAAGAACACCCGGACGTTATTATTTTGGATTATCACTTAAATGGTGTTGACAAAAATGCGATGAATGGCATTGAAACACTCGATAAGATTAAAGAAGCAAATGCCAGCATTCTTGTCGTGATGCTCTCTGCTCAGGATAAAATTGATGTAGCCATCAGCTGCATGCATCACCGTGCCTTCGATTATGTCGTGAAGAGTGAAACGGCCTTCATGCGATTGCAAAAAAACATAACCGCTTTTTTTCATTATGCCAAGATTGAGAAAGAGTTGAATTGGTATATGGCCAGAATGTAAAGGATTTTAATCCGCCACTCAAAAAGTATTTTAAACTTCCTGAAGGCCCTTCTAAGGCCTGCTATCACGAATGCGTGATATGTGTAACTCTTCCACCGCGGTGTGTAAGCCTAGCGGTTTCTAAAACCCCACCTTTGATCATCGATTAAAACTCGAACCAGCACACAACATGATCTCCTGGTATACCAGCCAGCGGAATCCATTGCGCGTGTGAAAATGATTAGAAGGAAGGCACCGTAACAGTCGCGCGGTTTCTTTTTTGTCACCCACTTCTAGCGATGTAACCAAAAGAATATGAGAACGATGAAGAGTATTTTTACCGCCATGACCTTGATCATGGTATTTGTGCTGTCAGGTTGTGAAGATGATCAGGAACCAGGAGTGCGCCCCACGGTTGTATCAACGAGTCCTGTTGATGGCGCCACCAATGTTGCCGTTAATAGTTCAGTAACAGCAAATTTTAGTGTGGCGATGGACCCCACAACTATTACGAATGTGAGTTTTACTGTGGCACAAGGCAGTGCATTGGTACCAGGTGTGGTTACGTACACAGGTACCACAGCCACCTTTACGCCCACCAATTTATTGACGGAGTCAACCCTCTTTACAGCAACAATTACGACAGCTGCCAGGAATAGGAATGGTGATGCGATCCTGAGTAATGAAATATTCAGTTTTACTTCGGGTCTAACACCCGATACTTCCGTTCCTCTTGTGAGCCTTACAAGCCCACTGAGTGCTGCGACAAACGTAGGACGTAATAATACGATCACCATTACTTTTAACGAAGCAATGGATCCGGCAACTATTAATGCTGCTACGTTTACAGTAAAGAAGGGAACTACAGCTGTGGCAGGAACCGTGACTTATTCAGGAATGGTGGCATCTTTTAATCCAACAAATACGCTGGATGCATCTGCTACTTACACCGCTGCGATTTCAGCAGGAGCGAAAGATTTAGCGGGTAATACGTTAGCCGCCACTAGCTGGAACTTTGCAACCGGTGGTAGCACGACTTCATTAGCCGTAGTAGAGTTGGGTGCCGCTGGTAATTATTTGCTGCTGGCTAAAACAGCCATTAATAATGTTTCAACTTCTGCACTAACAGGAGACTTGGGACTGAGTCCTGCTGCTACATCTTACATAACCGGACTGGCCTTAACCAATGCAACAGGTTTTGCAACCTCAGCACAAGTAACCGGAAAAGTGTATGCAGCAGACATGGCTGATCCCACACCCATTAATTTGACAACCGCTGTTAACAACATGACTACTGCTTACAACGATGCTGCTGGCCGTCTTTCGCCAGATTTTCTGGAGCTAGGAACTGGTAACATAGGTGGAAGAACCTTAACACCTGGTTTATACAAATGGACAACTTCAGTTACAATGCCAGCAAGCATAACAATCTCTGGTGGAGCTAACGATGTTTGGATTTTTCAAATCTCAGGCGACTTACTCATGAGTAATGCAGTGAACATGACACTCACTGGTGGTGCGCAAGCAAAGAACATTTTCTGGCAAGTAGCCGGTCAGGCAACCTTTGGTACAACCTCACATGTTGAAGGCGTTATTCTGTCAATGACGGGGATCACGTTTCAAACCGGTGCCTCTATGAATGGCAGAGCCTTGGCTCAAACAGCCATCGTATTAGATGCTAATGCGATTACACAGCCACAATAAACTAGCGCGCTGAACATAGTAAGAAGCTGCCGGTTGGCAGCTTCTTTCACAAAAAGTAAACTTTCGAATTATGAAAACGTTAAAATTATTAACCATACTTTCTTTTATGTCGTTGGCATTCGTTATCGGATGTAATGATGACGATGATGCGACACCGGGTGGAAACACGCAGGTAATTCCTGTACAGACGAATGCTCAAGCAACCGTAGCCTCTACGACCACAGTTAGCTTAATTGACATGGCTATTCTGGCGGGCTCTTCCATTACCAATACAGGGGCCACTACGATTACAGGTGACTTGGGCTTAAGCCCCGGTACTTCTATTGGCGGATTCCCTCCGGGTATATTAAATGGCACGCAACACATCAATACTGAAGTTGCCACGCAAGCGAAGATTGATCTAACAGCGGCTTATAATGATGCAGCGGGTCGTACAAGTACAGATATTGTAACCTTATCAGGAAATATTGGAGGGCTTACCTTAACACCGGGCTTGTATAAATCAACCTCTTCGTTGGCGATCTCTTCGGGTGATGTAACCTTTGATGCCAAAGGCAATGCAGATGCTGTATTCATTATACAAATTGCTTCTACACTTACCACAACATCCGGACGGAAAGTGATTTTAAGCGGTGGTGCAAAAGCTTCTAATATTTTTTGGCAAGTAGGTACTTCGGCAACCTTGGGAACCACTTCGGTTTTTAAAGGAACCATTATGGCCATGCAGTCAATTACCTTTAATACAGGCGCGACCTTAGATGGTAAAGCACTTGCCAGAACCGGTGGTATAACCATGGCAGGCAACACGATTGTGAAATTCTAATAGCCCGCAGTAAATTTTTTGAAAGGCTGCTCAGTTTTCTGAGTGGCCTTTTTTAATCTCAAGTCGCAGGTAAGATTATGCCTCCGGATAGTCAGACTTTGATGAAGAACTAATACGCTTCAGCAATGTCTAAATAAAGCCCTTGTTGTTGCTGTTTGCCAAAACCCTGATCAACGCGAATATTAAGTTTGTCTTTTTGATTGATCATTACCCGCACGCCAATGCCTGCGTTCGGTTTAACACCGGTATCACCAAGGGAGTACCAATCTTTGGGAGTAAACGCACCACCTACCCACACATCAATACCAATAAACCACCAAAGTCCTGCACGATACTCTGCCTGAAAGGCATATAAATTATTGTAGCGATAATAACCTGTATAATACCCGCGCATTACGTTGCCCCCACCGATATCGGCCATATCTTTAAAAGGAACATCGCCTGAGTTAAGATTGATAAAAGCCTGTAGTGCAAGAACGTCCCGATCACTGATCAGTTGAAGCGGTATGTATTTTCGAGCATCGATGCGCACGTTCAGAAAGCCATACGATTTATTGGACCACGCAGGATAGGGCATAATCAACACTTCTGTAAAAATTCCTTTGCGAGGGTAGGTCTGGCTATCGCGACTTTCGTACGTCAGTGCGGGAGCAAAACCTAGCAAATCATACCCTTGATAACCCAAGGGTTGATCGAGTAAAAAATTGCCACCTGCTGGAGAATCAACTTCATAAATTTTATTATGGCGAACGGCAAAGCCCGCATATAAACTCTTGTTGATGCGCCAGTAGAAGCGCAGATCTGTGGTAAGCTTGTTATACGAAATAGTATCCTTCTTCAGAAGCGGAGTTTCTGTCTCTATGCCGTAATAGAATTCAGGGAAATAGGTAAAGCTGAACTTTCCTTCGAAGATGAATTTATTCTGAGGTGAGTAGTAGCGCAGCTTATTACCCCAATCGTATTGTTTGTTAGCTGTATAGAGTATATAGGTTTGTGCGTAGGAAGCAGTGGTTAACGAATCATAAGAAGAATTGAAACTAGCTGCTACCAAGGCGCCAAATCCAAAACGTGTTTCAGGTGAATAGTAGATTACAGGTAAGGGTGTAATTCGGATTTTCTTTGAGCGGCTCAAGGAATCAGATTGGGCAAAAACCTGGTTTGCAATCATGCAAAGGAGGAGCAGTATATATTGATTTCGAGGAATCTTGTACATTCTATGAAGTAAGGTAAGGCCGTTTTTTAATATGCGATGCAGACTTTATAAAGGAGCTTATAATTTTTCAACTATATTGCGGCCTTTGTTTCAATCGATTGCAAAAGTATGGTTCTAGTTGGATAGCTTTTGCGTGTTAGTGTTTAAAATTTATGGAAAGTACACCAGCTCCTGCTAAAAAATCGCGCCTAACCCTCTACATCGTCATTGCCCTTGTGTTGGGTATAGCCGTTGGGTTCGTGTTGAATAAAACGTATGTGAATGAAGCCAACCAATCCATTGCGGAAGCAGACGTGGCCATTCGCGAAATATCTACCGCTATAGCGTCAGAGAAGGACAGCGCAAAACTTGCTGGGTTTATAAAAATAAAGAATGAATTAAATCAAACACGCAATGCGGCCTTGTCTACCCGCGATGCAAAAGTAGATCCCTTCTCCTTGTTAGCAGATATTTTTCTACGTCTCATCAAGATGATCGTGGCTCCCTTGGTATTTACTACCCTTGTTGTAGGGGTAGCCAAGTTGGGCGATATTAATTCGGTGGGTCGCATTGGAGGAAAAACCTTGTTATGGTTTTTGGGTGCTTCTTTTATGAGTTTGTTGTTGGGTATGTTGATGGTGAATCTTTTCCAGCCAGGCATTGCTATGAATCTCCCATTGCCAACTGTGAATGAAACAGGGATACAGGCAACGGGTCTGTCGTTAAAAACATTCTTACACCATATTTTTCCCTCAAGTGTCATTGACGCGATGGCTAAGAATGAGATTCTGCAAATCGTTGTCTTCTCTATATTTTTTGGTGTCGCAACAGCGGCTATAGGTGAGCAAGGCAAGATGGTGATTAAGGTGATGGATGCTTTGGCACATGTTATCTTAAAGCTGACTGGCTACGTTATGAATTTTGCACCCGTGGCAGTGTTTGGTGCGATGACAGCCATTGTGGCGAAGCAGGGTCTTGGTATTTTGAAGACATATTCCATTTTCATAGGCGAGTTTTATTTTAGTCTTGGCTTGCTTTGGGTGCTTCTAATCCTTGCAGGTTTCTTGGTGGTGGGTAAACGCATTATCACACTTATTCGAAGCGTAAAGGAGCCGATCATACTTGCTTTCAGCACTTCCAGTAGCGAGGCTGCTTTCCCTAAGACCATGGAACTGTTACAAAAATTTGGGTGTAAGGATAAGATTGTAAGTTTTGTTTTGCCCCTTGGTTATTCCTTCAACTTGGATGGCAGCATGATGTACATGACCTTCGCCTCTTTGTTTATCGCACAATCCTACGGAATGGATCTTCCGCTGGCAACACAGTTAAGCATGTTGTTGGTATTGATGATCACCAGCAAAGGAATTGCCGGTGTGCCTCGTGCTTCTTTGGTAGTGATTGCCGGAACACTGGTGACGTTTAATATTCCGGAAGCAGGCCTGGCCTTGCTATTAGGTATTGATCCCTTGTTGGACATGGGCCGCAGCGCTACCAATGTGGTGGGAAATAGTATAGCTACAGCAGTGGTAAGTAAATGGGAAAATTCGCTGGAGAAACCATCAATTATTGAATAAAGTATGATTGACAAGAAAGGCCCTGTTGCTACGCAAAAGCGACAGGGCTTTTTTATTTGGTGTGAACTTTTAATGCTTACTTTTGTTGTCCTTTTCTAGAACACTTTAGCCATGTTACAAGCCGCACCTAAAAACATAAGCATCTACCTGGAGTCTAATCCCAACCCAAATTCCTTAAAATTTGTAGTGAACGACATGCTAGTGCCAGAAGGCATGAGTTTCGATTTTCCAGATAAGGCCAGTGCTGCCAATGCCCCTTTAGCGTTGGAATTATTCGAATATCCGGAAGTGGAGCGCGTGTTCTACATGAGCAATTTTGTAACCGTTACTAAAAAAGAAGGAATCGAATGGTTGGAAATTCAACACGCGATTCGTGACCACATCAAAAAATTCTTAGAATCGGGAAAGGCGATTATTGAAGTGCGCGATGAGGATTTTGCGCCTGAACAAGAGGAAACTGAAACCATTAAAAAGATAAAAACCATTTTGGATGAATACATCCGCCCGGCTGTGGAGCAGGATGGTGGCGCTATTACGTTTCACTCCTTTATCAATGGTGTGGTGAGTGTGAAACTACAAGGTTCTTGCAGTGGTTGTCCTTCTTCTACGATCACACTGAAAGCGGGTATCGAGAATTTGTTTACTCGTATGATGCCGGATGAGGTGAAGTCGGTGGAGGCGTTGGGATAAACAATTTTTAATGAGGGAATTTTTAGTGTCGCCAAGTCTTACGACCTGACACTACGGAAACATCACTATTCAATAGAATCCAAGTAGAGATCCTCTACCTTTTTTCTTGCCCAGGGAGTTTTTCGAAAGAAGGTTAAGCACGATTTTATGCTCGGGTCGTACCGAAAACAGTTAAACGGAATCCGCTCTCCCAATTCCTCCCATCCGTATTTCTCAACAAGAAACTCCAGGATGAAGGCTAAGGTTTTTCCATGCAATGGATTGTTTGCTTGTTCGCTCATGTTTCTAAGAGATAGTTTCAATCGACCTGGTGTAATCACCCTGTTCGTCTTCCGGTAATTTGTTGAGTACTGTATAAATTTTTTTAAGCTGCTGCTGATAGAGGTTGTAGAGCTGCGTCCCTGCATCTAAAGGAATCTTTTCTTTGCGTATTTTTTGACAGAAGTAAATGCGAAGCGCTAGTTCAGTTTGTGGAATGCCAGAGTACTTAATTTGTTTGTTGACGATGCGCAAAATTTTGCGAAGTATCTTTTTTGTGAGATACAAATTTCGGTTTGTCAATTCCTTGAATAGCGTCTCTATTTCTTCTTTTACTTGTTCAATATAAGCTGGCTCATCATGGGCATCAAATAGTAAATAGCCAAGTAATTCCTTATTCTCCTTTTTGTACTTAACAAGTCGTAAACAAAGCGCTTGAAGCGTTTCGGAGTCTAGATGGTGCAACTCTTTTCGAATATCATTTACAGACGCGCTCGTCATGAATGTTCTTATTTTTTGATTGGTACCAAAGGGAGCAAGATATGGGATTCGACTCAATTTAGAGAAAGGTTTTTTGTTTGAGGCTCTTTTGGTAAATTTCATCAAACAACCCAACCTCTCGTGAAGTATTTATTCGTGCTTGCCTGCTTATGCCTGGCCTCCTATTCATTACCCGCTCAGGATTTTAAAACAGAAACAAAAATCAATGACCTGCTCTCCCAGTTACCAGGCATCCTGAAGACAGATGGCGAAAAGGCAAAGAGTGAAATTAAAGAAGCTCTGCAACTCTCTGAACAGAATGGTAATTATAAATACGGACAGCTTAGCTATTGGATGGGTGAGTCCTTACTGAATCATGCTGCGTACGATAGTGCTGGACAGTTTTATCAAAAGTCCATACCCTTTCTAGAAAAGGAACGAGATGAAGCCATTCTGGGCAGAGCCTATATTGGCGCAGGGTACATACTCAACTTCCAGACGCGTTACACCGAAGCCTTAAGCTATGATTTAAAAGCAGAGAAAATCTTTAGAAAGAATGGAGATCGCAACATGTTGGCAAGAAGTCTGAAAAGAATTGGTGATGACATTCTATATCAGGATGAAAAAAGGGGTGTGGAAGCCATGCCTTATTATGAAGAGTCCATAGCCATCAGCAAAGAAGAAAAAGATACCATCAACATTATTCGTGGTTTAAATGCCGCAACAACCATTTACACGGCAGAAAAGAATTTTCAAAAGGTTGACGAAGCCATGAAACAAGCCATTGCGCTGGCTGAAAAAATTGGGTGTGTTCGTTGTATGGCCATTAGCTATTCGCAGTGGGGCATTAGCGATCATAAACGAGGTAATCACGAAGGAGCCATCCGTAAGTACAGATTGGAATTTGAGATGAATAAAAAGATGGGTGCTGACTACGACCAATTTTTTGTTTACCAAAATATTGCGGAGGCCTTCTATGAGTTAAAACGATATGATGCAACCCTTGTATATAGCGACAGCTCTCTACGCATTGCTGAGACAGATGTGGCGTGGAATCATTACCACGATGTCTATGAAGTTCGGTATAAAGCCTATAAAGCAAAGAATGATTTTGCAAAGGCATTAGCGGCCTACGAAAAACAAATGCAGTTCAAGGATTCTATTTTTTCAGAAGACAAGGAGCGAGCCATGGAAGACATGAAAGCTGCGTATGCGCTGGAGAAAAAGGAACAACAGATAGTAGGATTAGAGAATCAAAACCGTATTCAGGAATTGGAAGCGGCTTCTGCCAGACAATGGCAATACGGCCTGATTATTTTTCTGATATTATTGGCCATCGTTATCGCTGTCTTATTCAACCGCTATCAACTAAAGCAGAGAACAGCTAAAGTGCTTGATGAGAAGAATACAGAATTACAAAAACTCAACGGTTTTAAGGATCGCATGTTTGCCGTCATTTCACACGACTTGCGAAATCCCATCAATGCCTTTAGCACACTGATGGAAAGCTTACACCAAAATGTACAACATGCCAGCAAAGAAGAATTGCAGGAATTTTTGCAAAGCACTTTGCAATCAGCCCGTGACTTACAAAGTCTTCTCAATAACTTATTGGAGTGGGCGCTGATACAAATCGGAAGACTCCCTTATCAACCGGATAAAATTTCGCTTCGTCAGGTAGTAATGGAGAGTAAGCAGCACATAGAATTAATAGCAGCACAAAAGAAAATAGACATTACGAATACTATTCAGGATGAAATGGCTTTTGCCGATAAGGGCATGCTGGTGATTGTGATGCGCAACCTGCTTACCAATGCCATTAAGTTTTCTGCTTCAGGAAATATTGTTCAACTGGCAGCCGAGCGTGTCAATGGTAGCATACGACTCTCCGTTCAAGACAAAGGTATGGGTATGAAGCCGGAAGACTTGTCAAAGCTTTTCAAGCAAGAAGAAAGTACACAGGGAATTGGAAACTCTTCCGAAAAAGGCGCAGGCATTGGATTGTTACTTTGTAAGGAATTGGTAGAAAAAAATCAGGGAAGAATTTGGGCTGAGAGTGAGCAAGGAAAGGGAAGTACATTTTACGTGGAAGTACCTTCTGCTTAAAAAATGCTATGCGTATCAGTTTCATGTCAATTAGGTAGTGATTAAAATCATAAAAGCTGTCATGCCGAATTCATTTCGGCATCTATAGAAAGGTGGCCGTAAGATACCGAAACAAGTTCGGTATGACAGTCGTGTATCGTTGAATAACAATTTTGCGATAACGAACGGATACTCAGAAAAATATCTTTCACTATCTTGTATGCATGGATAAGCGCACCTTTATTAAACAGACAGCAGCCTTGGGCTTTTCAACCCTTCTTCCTTTTGAAGCACTGAGCCATTGGATTGATCAACACTCAGCGGTATCGGCAGATACTTTAGCAGAAGACGAGAAGTTTTGGGCAGGCATTCGCAAGGGCTATCGGCTCAAGCCCGATTATATCAATTTGGAGAATGGCTACTACTGCATGCAGCCGCAAGAAACCCTTGAGAATTTTATCGCGCATGTACGAGAGGTAAATTATCAGGCGGCCTATTACATGCGTACGGTGCAGCAAGAGAATAAATTAAAAGTTGTAACGCGTTTGGCCGAATTGGCAGGTTGCAGTGTGGAGGAAATGCGCCTTACACGTAACACCACCGAATCCTTAGATACCGTAATCAATGGTATTCATTGGAATGCCGGAGACGAAGCCATCATGGCAGAACAGGACTATGGCTCCATCGTGAACATGTTTAAGCTGATGGAGAAGCGCTATGGTATTGTTTTGAAAACCGTATCGGTACCGAATCATCCCGCTTCGGATGAAGAGTTGGTTGCCTTGTATGATAAAATGATCACACCGAAAACAAGACTGTTGTTAGTGAGCCATATGGTGAACATCACCGGGCAAATTCTTCCCATCCGAAAAATCAGTGACATGGCGCACGCTAAAGGTGTGGAGGTATTGGTGGATGGTGCTCATGCCTTTGCCCATTTTCAATTTAGTATTCCTGATTTAGGATGTGATTATTATGGAGCCAGTTTGCATAAATGGTTGAGTACCCCCCTGGGTGCGGGCTTGTTGTATGTGAAGCAAGGGAAAGCCCCTGCACTCTGGTCGATGATGGCCGACTGGGCCATGAAGGATGATATCAGTCATTTGGCACATACCGGAACCCATCCAGTTCACACTGACCTAACTATTTTAAATGCAATTGATTACTACAAAGCAATTGGGGCTGAACGTAAAGAGAAAAGACTTCGCTATTTGCAAAACTATTGGACTAGCAAGGTGCGAAGCATGCCACACATTGTACTCAACACTCCAGAAGATCCTGCGCGCTCTTGTGCCATCGCCAATGTGGGTGTAAAGAATATGAAACCTGCAGACCTAGCCGACACCTTATTGAAGAAGTATAAAATTTATACGGTGGCCATTGATGGTGCCGGAGTGCAGGGATGTCGCATTTCACCAAATGTGTACACAACCTTAAAAGAGCTAGATGCTTTTGTGCAAGCACTCAGCGAATTGAAAGCATGAACCATCCGTTAAGAATCTTTTTAGTGGATGATCATAAGCTGGTCCGCGATGGCATTCGTGCCATGTTGTTAGGCAATCTCAGCTTTAAAGTAGTGGGTACTGCGGGTAACGCAGAAGAATTTTTTATTCAATTGGAAGAATCCGCACCGGATATTTGTGTATTGGATGTGCAACTGCCCGGTAAGAACGGAGTAGAGATTGCTGAGATCTTAAAAGAGAAACATTCCCGAGTTAAAATCTTAATTCTTACTGCTTTAAAAGACGATGCACCCGTGAAACAATGTCGTGATATCGGAGTGGAAGGAATGATCTCAAAAGATTCTGGAAAGGATACTTATCTGGAAGCACTGGAAGCTTTAAAAGCAGGACGTACTTTTTATGCCGGTCAATTTACCGAATTACTGCTAAAAGCCTCTTCGGGAAAGAGTGATGGTATGGCTTCACTGTCAGAACGAGAAATTGATTTCGTCAAAGCTTTTGCAAAAGGTCTTTCCCACAAGGAAATTGCCGACACCCTCAACATCAGTCCGCGCACGGTCGAAGTACACAAGAAAAATGTGATGGACAAACTGGGCTACAACAATACGGTAGACCTCATCAAGTTTGCGATTAAAGAAGGACTCTCTACTCTCTAAGTTATTGGTTATCAGTTATTCGTGTAGCAAGATTCCTTTAAACAATGGGCTCTCAACAAATAACTAATAACGAATAACTATGTAAAACCCCTCATCACCTTTACGGTATTTCCCTACTACTCTGCACATGGGTTTGACTGCACTTTTACAGTGCCTTATTCACAAACAAACAACCCATGAAAAACTCTCATACCCTCAAACGCGTGTGGCAACAAATTTTGTTAGCCACCCTATTAATTCTTTTTTTTCAAAAAGCATCCGCGCAGACTTACGGATACTGGTCTCTTACTCCAGAGCAGGGCGCGTTTACAGATATTGAGGTAGTTGGTACTGACCCTCTGAATGTCAAACCGATCTACATATCGACTGCTTCAGGAGTTATTCGAAAATCAATTAATGGAGGAGCAACCTATTCTAATACCCAAAGTACCGGACTTAGTTCCGTGATAGACATTCAGTTTAGAAGCGTGTCAGCAGGATGGGCATTGGGTGGAAGTGCATCACTCACCAACGTGGTGCTGCGAACAACCAATGGCGGTGCTAGCTGGAGTGCTGCTACGGTTGGCTCTACAAACTTGCACGCGTTGCATTTTGTCAACTCAACGGTAGGCTGGGTAGTTGGTGACAATGGAGTTGTCTACAAATCAGTTGATGGGGGAGCTACCTGGTCTCAACAAAATGCAGGAACTACCCAGGATTTGTATGCTGTAATTGCATCCACCACATCAACCGCCATGGTAGCCGGTGAAAGATCTGTTGTCTTAAGGACATCCGATGGCGGTGCCAATTGGTCGTTAAAATATGGGGGCAACGCGGGAATGCCAACACTGTATAAGGCAGCTCAAAATAACATCGCAACTTATTTTGTTGGTGCGGCAGGAACGATTTTAAAAACATTTAATAACGGAGATAATTGGCTTGGTTGGACGAATGGACTTAGTGGAACCACTGCAACGCTGTACGGAATTTATGCGGGTGAAGGAAATAAAGCGTATGCCTGTGGTGACAATGGTACCATTCTTAGATTCGGATTTAATGGAGATGATTGGGTTGCAATGCCTACCGGAAGAGCAGGACGGTTCGAATCCATTGTGGCAAACTATGACTTTGATGAAGAAGAATTCAGTACCGCCTGGGTTGTTGGTAATAGTGGGATGATGTTCATGGATACTTCTTTAACTCCGACCTGTCAGGCACCGGGCATTTCAGCACAGCCACAATCAGTAACGGTTTGCCAAGGTCAGTCCTTTACTCTTTCTGCGACTATCACAGGCACTGTCTCAACTATCAAATGGAAGAGAAATGGAATTGTATTTTCATCCGATAAACCAACGCTTACAGTAAATAACGCATCGGCCAGTCATGCGGGAAACTGGGAAGTTGTTGTTACCAGCCCGTGTGGGGATGTTACATCCAATTTAGTAACGGTTACAGTTAATCCACCCCAAGTACCATCAGCCATTGTTGGTGCGAGCACTGCATTCCTGAATGCAGCAACCTCTTATTCGGTTTCACCAATTGCCGGAGCCACCTTTAGCTGGAGTGCTGGCACCGGGGGCACAGTAACGGGTTCGGGCAATGCTGTTCAGATTACCTGGACTACGATAGGTTCAAAAACTATATCGGTAACAGCGACAGATGCTTGTGGGACATCTACCCCTCAGACAAAATTTGTAACGGTTTCCGCTTGTTCATTACCTGCACAACCTATCTTTAGTTCATCGCCATCTACTTCGGGTTGTATTGGGCAATCATCAAGCTTTGCAGTAAACGCGGTCACTGGTGTTTCTTACGCCTGGACTATCTCAGGTGGTGGTACAATTTCAAGCTCGGGTAATTCAGCTACTGTTAATTGGACTTCCGCAGGTACCCATACTGTCACCGTTACTCCTTCTAATGGATGCGGAAACGGAACGGTCAGAACGGCAAGCGTTGCTGTGGCAGGAACACCCACACAACCTTCTGCCATTACAGGAAATATAACGGTATGCACGGGTGTTAGCACTCCTTACAGCATATCCAATGTGGCGGGTGTTACTTATACATGGAGTACCGGAGGTGGAGGAACCGTTACGGGAAGTGGCAATGCCATCAATGTTACGTGGACATCAGCCGGAGCAAAAACATTAACCGTTACACCGTCAACAGCGTGTGGCAATGGTACACCTAGAACGCTAGCGGTTACTGTGAATACAGTTCCTTCACAACCAAGTGTTATTGCAGGCAGCACTACTGTAGCAACCGGATCATCCAATCAATTTTCTGTCACGAATGAGCCGGGCGTTACCTATGCTTGGAATGCTGGTGCAGGAGGAACAGTCACCGGTAGTGGGAATAGTGTCAGCATCTCATGGTCATCAGCAGGATCAAAAACAATAACACTTACGCCTTCCAATAGCTGTGGCAATGGAGCAACAAGAACGTTAAACGTTACAGTGAATGATTGTGCAGTACCAACTCAACCAAGTGTAATCACGGGAGGTGCAACAGCGTGTACATCAGCCAGTGGAACCTACAGTGTAACCAGTGTTGGGGGCGTTACTTATAATTGGAATGCCGGAGCGGATGGATCTGTATCGGGTTCAGGAAATTCTGTTACGCTTTCATGGACAAGTGTTGGTGTTAAAGCAATTACGGTTACACCTTCTAATGCCTGTGGAAACGGAACACCCAGAACACTGGCTGTAACGGTTAGTCAATTACCAACACAACCTTCTGCTATTACTGGTAACATCACAGCATGTAAAAATGCTTCGCTAGCGTATAGTGTTTATAACGTGGCAGGAGTAACGTACACCTGGGATGTTATAGGCACAGGAACGATTACAGGTTCTGGTAACAGTGTTAATGTTACCTGGACAGCCACAGGCTCGCACACCTTGCGTGTTACACCTTCTAATGCTTGTGGACCAGGAGTTGCGCGTACACTTGCTGTAACAGTGAATGATGTGCCGCTGGCAGCTAGTCAGATGACGGGCTTAACAGCGGTCTGCTCGGGCAGTTCCATTCCGTACAGTGTAGGGAACTTAGCGGGAGTAAACTACACATGGAGCGCAGGAAGTGGCAGCACCATCACTGGATCCACCAGCGCTGTTTCTATCTCATGGTCGACCGGTGGAACGAAAACAGTTTCAGTTACACCTTCGAATGCTTGCGGCAATGGTGTGGCCAGCACGAAAACAGTAGAAGTAGGCACAACACCTGCTCAGCCCAGCACGATTGTTGGAAGCACAGCTGCAGTTGGTGGTATCGCGCAGAGTTATTCAGTAACCAACACACCGGGTGTAACGTATACATGGAGTACCAATGCTGATGGTGTTATTGCGAGCTCTGACAATACAGCACAAGTAACCTGGTCCACAGCGGGTGCTAAAACATTAACCGTAACGCCAAGTAATCTTTGTGGCAATGGTACAGCGCGAACACTTGCAGTAACAACAACAATTCCCTGCACAATTCCGGGAACACCATCGTCCATGACCATTGGTCTGGGAGGTTCGAGTAACATTGCCTTGAATGACTTCAGACGATTTGTAGTGGGTGCCTCCTCTGGTTCGACCTCTCTAAATATTAGCGTAACACCAAGTGCCGGCACTACCATTACACCAGTTTTTGGAAATACCTGGGATATAGCGTTTACAATTCCAGGCACGTATACAGTTTCTGGCTTTGGTGAAATCAGTGGATGTGGGGCAGGCGCTCCAGCCAATATTACCGTAGAGGTTTGTACAGGAACGGTGGCAACACCAACAGCCATAACGGGTCAGCTTACTGATGTGTGCCGTGGTACTACCACACGCTATTCAGTTACACCTGTGAGTGGTGTTGTGTTTGATTGGAGTTTGAGTGGTTTCTCTGGAACAATTACTTATTTAAATGCTGACAGAAGCATGGTCGATATTGTATGGTCGACAGCAACAGTGGGAGCTGACAATATTATGGTAAAAGCCAGAAACGCCTGCAATGTTCAGAGCAGTAATTTCGCTGAGACAGTTTTCTTCAAAGGAAAACCACAGGCAGGTGGAATTTCTCTGATCTCCAACGGAATGGGTTTTTGTGTCGGCTTAGGAGGACTCATCTGGACAATAGGATTACCTGAAGCAGGTACAACTTATACATGGGAATTGAATGGAGCAGGAACCATTGCTCCAGATAATTTGAGTGTAACAATTCCTGCTGATGGCGTTACTAGAACGGTCAGGCTGTTGGGATCAAATACCTGCTTTATCAATGAATTTATATCAGATGTTAATTATAATGGAGGAACACCGACACCGGTTACACCGAGCCCGATTTCAGGCCTCTCAACAATTGACATCAATACCAACGGAATATATTCAGTAGATGCACCCCCACCAACAGATAATTTATTTTGGGATGCAGGATCGGATGCTACTATAACAGCGGGGGCTTCCTCTAACATTAAAAATATACAGTGGTCAACGGGAGGAATAAAAACAATTTACGTGAGTGCGTCCAATTCTTGCGGCAGCCCACCAGGCAGGAGTTTCACAGTATTTGTCAATGGCCCATGTGTTGCGCCAACTGTGCCAGGTACTGTTTCGGGATCAACAACCGTTTGTGCCGGAATTGAATATCAATATACTGTACCCCATCAAGGTTTTGATACTTTTAACTGGAGTGCTGGCGCAGATGCCACCATCACAGGATCAGGAAGCATTCGAACTATTAAGTGGAGTACAGGTGGAGCAAAAACCATTTCGGTAACGGCTACTAATTTATGTACCACTTCTGCAGCGCAAACACTTAATGTCACAGTAAATGCTGTGCCATCACAACCTGCTGTCTTTACAGGATCATCATCCGGTTGCAATGGAGCTACACAACAAATCAGTTTGGCATCTCCAGTGGCTGGTGTTACCTACACATGGGAAGTACAAGGTGGTAATGTGGTAACGTCAGGTGCACAAGGTCAGATAGCAGATATTACGTGGACATCATTAGGTGTCAACGAAGTGAAACTCAAACCATCTAATGCCTGTGGTAATGGAGCCCCTCGTACATTGAACGTTACTGTTGGCTCGGTTCCGGATCAGGCTTCTATTATTTTGGGTGAAAGTGAAGTTTGTTCGGCTACTGCAAAATCATATAGTGTTACGAATGTTGCTGGTGTTACCTATGCATGGAATGCCGGAAGTGGTGGCGCTGTAATGGGAAGTGGGAATGCAGTGAGCATCTCCTGGTCAACAACCGGTTCTAAAACAATAACGGTAACACCTTCCAATGCTTGTGGAAACGGAACAGCCAGAACCTTGACGGTTAATGTTGGTGGAGTGCCTGCACAGCCTGCTGCGATCACTGGTTTAGCAAGTCCAATACTGGGCAATGAAGAAGCCTATGCGGTAAGTTCTGTGGCTGGTGTAAATTACACCTGGTCACTATCCGATAAAGGAACATTGAGCGCGAGTGGAAACAATGCTTCAATAGGTTGGAATGTTCCCGGCAGTGCAACGCTTTCAGTGACTCCTTCCAATACCTGTGGTAACGGAACAGCAAGAACAACATCCATCACCGTTAATAAAATCAGTCAGACGATTACGTTTACTTTAGCGAGTCCGATGTTGGCGAACCAAATTGTAACCTTGAATGGAGAAGCTTCTTCTGGCTTGCCCATATCCTATGCAAGCTCCAACACTGCAGTTGCAGAAATTTTTGGCAATGAGCTTATAGTTAAAAGTTTTGGTACCGTTAACATTACCGCTTCACAAGCGGGTGATCAAACATTTGCTGCTGCGAGTCCTGTTGTTCGTTCACTCACCATCAACAAGGCTAATCAAGCTATTACGTTTGATGCACTGTCCTCTGCCACTTTTGGAGAAGGCGATGTTGAGTTGAGCGGGACAAGCGATTCAGGACTACCGGTTGTTTACAGTAGCTCAAATACAAGTGTGGCAACTGCCTCTGGAAATTCAATAATCATTGTGGGTGCTGGAACAACCAACATCACTGCGACACAGGGAGGAGACGCGATATTCAATGCAGCCACACCTGTAGTGCGTGCACTGGTGGTGAATAAGGCGGATCAAAGCATTTCGTTTGATCCATTGTCTGCAAAGGGTATCAACGATCCTCCCTTTACTTTAACAGCAATCGCTTCTTCTGCGCTGGATGTTACGTATAGTAGTTCTAATACTTCGGTTGCAACCGTATTGGGTAACACGGTGACTCTTGTAGGCGAGGGAACAACCACCATCACCGCCTCGCAAGTAGGGAACACAAATTATTTAGCAGCAACACCGGTTAATCAGATCTTAGAAGTAAATGGCAAAGAAGCGCAGATAATTACCTTTGCTTCACTTTCTGCAAAAGCTTTTGGTGATGTAGACTTTTCACTTACTGCAACCGCTTCTTCTGGTTTGTCAGTTACTTATGTGAGTTCCAACACTGCTGTAGCAACGATCAGTGGCAACATGGTTACGATTGTAGGAGTTGGATCAACTACTATAACTGCCAGTCAGGCGGGTGATGCCACCTTTAATCCGGCCAATACTGTGCAGCAGATCTTGTCGGTGAATAAGGCCAATCAAAACATAAACTTCAGTGCGCTGGGAAATAAATTACTGAGTAGTGCGTCATTTGAATTAGCAGCATCAGCTTCTTCTGGTTTACCGATAACGTATACAAGCTCTAATACCAATGTTGCTACCATTTCCGGCACCACGGTCACGCTAGTAAGTGTTGGCGTCACTACGATTACGGCAATACAAGCAGGAAATGAAAATTACATTGCAGCAACACCTGTGGAGCAAGCGCTCACCGTTACGGATAAGCAAGCACAAAGCATAACCTTCAGCGCATTATCGACTAAAACATTTGGTGATGCTACTGTTGAATTAAGTGCAAGTGCGAGTTCCGGATTACCTGTGTCGTACGAAAGCTCTAACACGGCTGTTGCGACAGTAAGTGGTAGCACGCTAACGATTGTTGGTGCTGGATCGACAACTATTATGGCCACCCAAACTGGTAATGATGAATTTGAAGCGGCTGTAGCAGTGGAACAAGAGCTGGTGGTGAACAAGGCAAATCAGGTTATCACCTTTACGCTTCCAACTACTGCAAACTTTAGCAGTGGCGGTATAAACTTAGTAGCCACGAGCAATGCTGGATTGCCTATAAGTTTTGCAAGTTCAAATGCTTCAGTGGCTAGTGTTTCGGGGAATGTATTAACCATTGTAGCCGCAGGTACGGTTGATATTACTGCCAGTCAGGCGGGCAATGCGAATGTAAATGCAGCGAGTAGTGTCACCGCGTCCATCACCATCGTAGATGACAGACCATCAATAACGCTTAGTGGTTCTCTGGACTTTGGTGATGTATTGCAAAACGAAACAGTGGAGAGAACAGTAACGATTACGAACAATGGCAATGGTGTCTTGAATGTATCAATCATTGCCGTGCCTGTAGGATTTACAACTTCTGCAACTTCTGTCACGGTCAATGCACAGTCAAGTGCAACTGTTGCGATCAATTTCACACCAACAGAAATTAAAACATACAGCGGCTCTGTTATAGTGGTTTCCAATGCTCCGGGTGGGCCAAAGGAAATTTTAGTAAGTGGAAAAGGCACAACCATCACAGGTTTTAATGAGCCAGGTCAACCTGCGGGTGAGCTGGATGTGTATCCAAATCCTGGTAAGGGCTTGTATGTTCTAAAGGGTAAAATGAGTAGTGGAAAGTTGGTAAGCATCACTGATTTATCAGGCAGATCTCAAGAACGCAGGCTAGTGACTTTGGATGAGGAAACTCATCAGTTGGATATTACGAACTTGCCTGAAGGTGTGTATTATATAAAGGTTGAAGAGAAGGGATCGGTAGCCGTGAAACGCATTATTAAACTTAACTAAGAAGTAATCATGAAAAAGATACTCATCACACTCGTAAGCCTAAGTCTGGTCTCTTTGCTCACTGCTTGTCAGGGAGATGATCCAGCACCTCTTACGGAGGAACAGCAAACCTTAAAAGACCTGGCCAAGACCTGGAGCCTGAGCGGTGCCAGCGTAGATGGAACAGATGTGGCAGAATGGTTTAATGGATTAAAGGTTTCTTTTACAGAAAGCAAATCCTTTACAGTCGAAAATGCCGTGCCACCCATTTGGATTTCTTCGGGAAGTTTTGAGTTGTTGAAAAGCGGATCGGTCTACACCATCAAGCGCAGCGATGGTGTAGACTTGACCATCTCAACTCTTTCGGAGACAACAGTAACCATCACCATGACGTATGATGCACCTGCCTCTGCACGAATGGCGGGCATCAGTGGGTCCTTCACATTTACTTTTGAGGCAAACTAGATTAATATAGAGTTGTAAAAAGGGGAGACTTCGGTCTCCTTTTTTATTCACTAACCTCGGGCTTGACTAAAAAGTCATTGTTGAAAAACTCTACTAGTAAATTGTTCTGCTCTACGATACTCTTAGCGGCCTCAGCGTTCTTTGCGGTTAAAAATTTGTCGCAAAGTTCGCAAAGAAATGATCGCTAAGGTTCGCAGAGATTTTGTTCAGAATAGTTTTTGTTGTCTTAATTTTAACAGAGTCTTTTTAGTTAGCCCCTTCGAGGTATGAGCCTGCCTGTAGGCAGGGACGGGGTAAGGGGATCCTTAAACCTTCAAAAGATAACTTAGATTTCATCTCCTTACATTTCGTATTTTTAGAGACAAATACGATTTCTATGCGAATACTTTTCTTTGTCGCACTCTCACTTACTCTCTTCAAAACAAGCTATTCACAATCTTTGAAGGTCATGACCTACAACATTCGCTTAAACCTATCAAGCGATAGCGTGAACGCCTGGCCGAACAGAAGGGAAAAAGTCTTTGAGCTGATAAAGAAAAATTCTCCAGATGCTTTTGGTGTGCAAGAAGCTGTG
>LNFM01004942.1_pt1 | contig 23807 bp, 22 predicted proteins | sample 596031 | NCBI WGS metagenome assembly LNFM01 (sample SAMN04254537, study PRJNA301005) | activated carbon metagenome | isolation source: dual media filters at the Ann Arbor, Michigan drinking water treatment plant | place: USA: Ann Arbor | reverse complement strand
TCCACCGCTACCAGAAGGCGCGCCACGCCGATGGCGACATGGCGGCGATGGGCTTCTACGACTACCGCGCCATGGTCGAGGACACGCCGATCGGCACCACCGTGGTCGAGTTCCGCGACGCCACCGACAGGCTGCTCGGCGCCTGCCTGACCGACCGGCTGAGCGATGGGCTCTCGGCCGTCTATTCCTTCTACGACCCGGCGGCGGAGAAGCGTTCGCTCGGCACCCATGCGGTGCTCTGGCTGGTGGAGCGCGCGCGCGAACTCGGCCTGCCCTACGTCTACCTCGGCTACTGGGTGCCCGAGAGCCGCAAGATGGCCTACAAGGCCCGCTTCCGGCCGAGCGAGGTGCTGATGGGCGGCACCTGGCGGATGCTGGGCGACCCGCCCGCCCTGCCCGCCCCGGCAATGTCCAGCGTCGAGGCCTGAGGCGGCGCGCGGACCGAGGCGTTCCGCCGCGCCGCCAGGCAGCAGGCGTCAGGCCGGGCGAGCGGCCCGGCGCACCAGCCACAGCGCGAGGATGCCAGCCCCTCCGATGCCCGCGCCGACGAGGTCCGTAAAGCCCTCGGGTATCAACAGCAGGACCCCGCCGATCCCGATCAGCAGGCGTGCCCACAGCGGCGCCGCACCGACCCGGTAGACATAGCCTTCGAGGGCGGAGGCCAGCAGCAGCACGGCCGCGCTGGCCGTGATCACCGCCTGCACGATGGTCGGCACGTCGCCCTTCAGGATCAGCGCCGGCTGCAGCACGAACAACACCGGCAGGATCATCAGCAGGAAGCCGATCCGCAGCGCCATCAGGCCGGTGAGCATCGGGCTGGACTTGGCGATCGACGCCGCGGCGATGGCGGCCAGCGCCACCGGCGGCGTGATGAACGACACGATGCCCCAGTAGAGCACGTAGAGATGCGATGCCATCGGATCGAGGCCCGCCTGCACCAGGGCCGGCGCCAGCACGATGGCGAGGAAGATGTAGCAGGCCGAGGCCGTCATACCCATGCCGAGGATGAACGAGGTCAAGGCGCCGAAGAACAGCAGCAGCGCGACATTGCCGCCGGCATACTGCACCAGCTCGCGCGAGAAGGAATTGGCCACGCCGGTGACCGACAGCGCGCCGATGATCAGCCCGATGCCCGCGATCAGGGCGACAAGCTGCGCCACCGTCTGCCCGGCATCGACCACCAGTCCGCAGAAGCTCCGCAGGCCGAAGCCGGTCGTCTTGCGCCGCAGCACCGCGACCAGCAGCAGGAACAGCGAAACCCAGAAGGGCGCCTGCGCCTCGATCCGGAAGGCGAGCAGCAGCACGGTCAGCGCGACGATGGCGGCGAGGTAGTACCAGCCGGCCGCCAGCGTCGGCAGCAGCGCCGGCACCTCCGACTTGCTCACGCCGGTCAGTCCGTTCCGCACGGCATACAGGTCGGTCTGCAGGAACAGCGCGCCGTAGTAGAGCAAGGATGGCAGCAGGGCCGCCACCATCACCTCGGCGTAGGGCACGTTCAGGAAGTTCGCCATGATGAAGGCGGCGGCCCCCATCACGGGCGGCATCAGCGCGCCGCCGGTGGACGCGCATGCCTCCACGGCGCCGGCGTAGTGCGGCGCATAGCCGCAGCGCTTCATGGTCGGGATGGTGAGCGTGCCGGTGGTCAGCACGTTCGAGGTCGGGCTGCCGGACAGCATGCCGAAGGTCGCCGAGGCGACCACCGCGACCTTGGCCGGCCCGCCACGGCTGGTGCCCATCAGCGCCAGCGCGAAATCCATGAAGAAGGCGGCGCCACCGGTGGCGGCCAGCACGACGCCGAAGACCAGGAAGCCGATCAGCGTATCCGCCACCACCTGCATCGGGATGCCGATGATGCTCTCGGTGCCGAAGACATGCTCCTGGATGGTGCTGTCGAGCGGCAGTTGCACCCCCCACAGGAAGCCCGGCATCTCGCCGGCGAACAACGGGAAGGCGCCGAAGATGAGGCAGGCGAAGAACAGCACCAGTTCACCGGTGCGGCGCACGCCCTCGAGGACCAGAAGCGTGAAGACGCCTGCCGCGATGGTCGGCCAGAAGGGCGCCTGGGCACTCCAGCCGCGCAGCTGGATGGTCAGCGAGACGCTGGCAAGCCAGATGCCGAGGCCTAGGATCGCCGCCGCCAGCACCCAGTCGTACCAGGGCACGGTCGACTTCTGCCGCTTGAACGCCGGGAAGGCCAGGTAGGCGAAGGCGCCGAAGGTTCCGATGATGAGATAGTAGTAGGCCGTGCTGATCGGGCGGAAGCCGCCCGCACCCAGGTTGAACACCTGGTTGATCGCGAGCAGCAGCCCCGCCGAGGCAAGCACGAAGGCCGCCCAGAACGCCGCGCCCGTCAGGCGGCCGGACCGCGCCTCCGGGTCTTCCGGCACGGCCGGCGTGGATTGAACGCTGCTCATGGGCTGTATCCCGTTGACGGCGCGGCCGGTGGAAACGCAGGCGGCCGGCGGACGCGCCGTCCCTGGCGGGTCGATCAGTTCAGCGTGGCGATCGCGGCGGTGCGGCGCTCGGACCAGGCGGTCGCGAAATCCGCTTCCGACAGGTTGCGACCGCGCGCGCCGGGCAGGAACTCGGCCCAGGCGGCGCGCAGCACCTGCAGGCGCCGCAGCGTGCGATCCTGCCATTGCTGCGACTGCGGGGTCCAGATGCCGGCTTCGCGCAGGTAGCTGATGGCGCCGTTATGGAAGGGCGCGTCCATCGGCGGCGTGCCGGCCAGGTTCATCGCCCAGCGCGGCATGATGGGATTGGCATTCTTGAACATGTCGAAAGTGTCGGCGACGGCCTTCATCATCGCATGCACCTCGGCATCCGGCGTGTCGGCGTTCACCGTGATCATGGGGTAGCGATAGCCCATGACATTCACCGGGTTCTGGTCCGACATGCCGGCGCCGATGGTCTCGGCGAAGGGCTCGACGAAGGGCACGGCGCGCTGCGCGCGGGCCCAGCCCTGCGCGTTGTTGGGGTCGAGCTGCACCCAGGAGATACCGCGCGGGCTCGCCTCCAACTCGCGCAGCACGGCGGCGGCGGGGGCGGCGCCGGCGCAATCCGCCCGGCCCTCGATGAGGGCGCGCAGGCTCGCGGCGTAGGACGGGAATTGCACAAGCTGCACGTCGTTGAGCGTCAGCCCGGCGAAGGCGAGGATCGGCTCGATCTTGATGTTGACCGAGCTGTTGGCCGGGACCCAGGCGAGGCGCTTACCCTTCATGTCCTCGGGCTTGCTGATCCCGCTCTCGCGCGTGGCAACCACCGAGAAGGCATTCTTGCGCCCGGCCAGGACGCGGAAATCCTGCGGCCCCCAATCCGGCGTGGCGTATTCGTAGAGGCCTTCGGCGGCGAAATAGAGCTCGTTGGCCAGCCAGGCGTGGCTCACGCGCTTCTGCTTCAGCGGCAGGATGCGGCCGATCGAGGTGCCCGAGGGCTGCAGGCGCACGCGCGTGCCAAAGGCGCGGCCCATGGCATCGGCGATGGCGGAGGCCTCGACGTAGCCGGTGGAGCCGACGTCATAGACCGACCAGATCTGCGTGCCGGGCAGCCCGGGCAGGTTGCGCTGCTGCGCCAGGGCGGGGCGGGCGAGCGCCGCGGTTGCGAGTGTGAGGCTGAGGCCGCGACGCGTGATCATTGGACTTCTCCCGGATTGAACGATTGCTTCTGTTTGCGCTGGCAAGACCGCGCACACTTCTCCGACGCGGCGCGCCATGTCAACGCAAGGTGGCCGATCGCTGGTTCCGCGTATCGACGCGTTCGCGCAGGCGGCGTGCCCGGCCCTGGCCGAGCCACCGAACCGCCGCTAGGGTCGCGCCAAACGGAGGAAACCCCATGACCGCGACGCTGCTGCCGACCTCGCTTGTCGGTTCCTACCCCCAGCCCGATTGGCTGATCGACCGCAAGCGCCTGGCCGGCCGCTTCCCGCCGCGCGTGCGCGCGACTGAGCTGTGGCGCGTGGCGCCCGAGGCGCTGGAACAGGCGCAGGACGACGCCACGCTGCTGGCGATCCGCGCGCAGGAACGCGCAGGGCTCGACATCATCACCGATGGCGAGATGCGGCGCGAAAGCTATTCCAACCGCTTCGCCACCGCCCTGGATGGCGTGGACATGGACAACCACGGCACGGCCCTGGATCGCAGCGGGCACCCGAACCCGGTGCCGCGCGTGGTGGGCCGCATCAGCCGCCGCCACGCCGTCGAGGCGCGCGACGTGGCCTTCCTGCGCGCCAATACCGACCGGATGATCAAGATCACCGTGCCCGGCCCCTTCACCATGTCCCAGCAGGCGCAGAACGATTTCTACAAGGACGAGGCGGAGATGGCGAACGACTACGCGGAGGCGGTGAATGCCGAGATCCGCGACCTGTTTGCCGCCGGCGCCGACATCGTGCAGATCGACGAGCCCTACATGCAGGCCCGCCCCGACAAGGCGCGCGCCTTCGGGCTGGATGCGGTGAACCGCGCGCTGGATGGCATCACCGGCACGACGGCGCTGCATATCTGCTTCGGCTATGCCGCGATCATCCATGAACGGCCGAACGGCTATTCCTTCCTGCCGGAGCTGTGCAACTGCAAGGTACGGCAGATCTCGATCGAGACGGCACAGTCGAACCTCGACACGACCGTGCTGAAGCAGCTGCCGGACCAGACCATCATCCTGGGCGTGATCGACCTGTCGGAGGAGCGGATCGAAACGGCCGAGATGGTCGCTGCGCGCATTCGCCGCGCGCTGCCCTACATCGACCCCGCGCGCGTGATCGTGGCACCCGATTGCGGGATGAAGTACCTCGCGCGCGAGGTCGCGGACGGCAAGATGCGCGCGATGGTCGAGGGTGCTGCGATCGTGCGCCGGGAGATCGCGTGATGCATCCCTGCCTGCCGTCGCTCGATGTCGAGCCGAAGCCGTCCTGGAAGGGGCCGCCGCTGTCCTGCGACTGCCACTTCCACATTTTCGGACCCTATGACCGCTTTCCGCTGGATGCCGGGCGGCACTACGACCCGCCGGCGGCGCTGATACCGGCCTATCTGCGGATGGCGGAGGCGCTGGGCATCGGGCGCATGGTGATCGTGCAGCCGTCGGTCTATGGCACGGACAACGAGTGCTCGCTGGACGCCGCAGAGCGCTTCGGGCTGGATCGCGCGCGCGTGGTCGCCGTGGTCGATGACAGCTTCGACGAGGCGGCGCTGCGCGCGATGCACGACCGCGGCACGCGCGGCGTACGCTTCAATGCGGTGAGCGGCAACGGCACGCCGCTCGACCAGCTGGACACGCTGGCGCGGCGCATCGCGCCGCTGGGCTGGCACCTTCAGGTCTATGCGGAGGGGCATCAGTTGCCGGACCTGGCGCCGCGGCTGGCGGCGCTGCCGGTGCCCGTGGTCATCGACCACATGGGCGGCGTTCGCACCGCCGATGGCGTGAACGGCGAAGGCTTCCAAGCGCTGCTGAAGCTGCTGGAGGCACCGCGGACCTATGTGAAGCTCTGCGGCTACCGCATCAGTTCGGCCGGCCCGCCCTTCGCCGATGTGGCGCCCTTTGCCCGCGCCCTGCTGGACGTGTCGCCGGATGGCTGCCTGTGGGGCACCGACTGGCCGCACCCGTCGCTGTCGGACTGGATGCCCGAGGATGGCGCGCTGTTCGACCTGCTGGGCGAATGGGCGCCGGGGGCGGCCGAACGCAAGCGCGTGCTCGTGGACAACCCCGCGCGGCTCTACGGCTTCTGAGCTACCGCGCAGCAGGCTGGAACATCAGCGCGAAGCCGGGGATGTAGGTGGTGAGGAACAGCACCACCAGCATCCAGGCAATCTGCGGCCAGATCGCGCGGCTGATGCGCGTGAGCGACAGCCCGCTGATCGCCATGCCGATGAACAGGCAATAGCCGATCGGCGGCGCGGCCATGCCGATCGCGACATTGGTCACGATGATTGCACCGAAATGGATCGGGTCGACGCCAAACTTGGTGGCGATGGCGATCAGCATCGGCCCCAGGATCACCATGATGGCGATCTCGTCCATCACCGCGGCCATCAGGAAGAAGGCGATGTTGAGCGCGGCCAGCGCCATCCATTTCTCGCCGACATTCTCGCCCAGCCAGGCGGCGAAGCGTGTCGCGATCTGTTCCTGCGCGACCAGGATGCCGAAGCCCGCCGAGACCGCGATGATGGCGCAGACGATGGCGCTGGTGCGCATCGCCTTCACGAAGATCTCGGGCAGCGCGCGCAGCGTCAGCTGCTTCTCGATGAACAGCCCGACCAGCAGCGCATAGACACAGGAGACGGCAGCTGCCTCGGTCGGCGTGAAGACGCCGCCATAGATGCCGCCCAGCACCAGCAGCGGCGAGGCCAATGCCCAGCGGCCGCGCGCGAAGGCCGTCGCGGCCTCGCGCAGCGTCGCGCGCGGCAGGCGCGGCACGTCGTGGCGCCAGGCATGCACCCAGCAGATCACCAGCAGGCCGGCCGCGATCATGATCCCCGGCACGATGCCCGACAGGAACAGCCGCCCGATCGACTGCTCCGCCACGATCCCCCAGATGACGAAGGCGATCGAGGGCGGGATCAGCGGCCCGAGCACCCCGGCGCTGACGGCGATGGAGGCCGCGAAGGCGCGGTCATACCCCGCCGCCGCCATGGCCGGGATCATGATGGCGCCGATCGCCGCCGTGGTCGCGGGCGCCGAGCCGGAAATCGCGGAGAACACCAGCGCCGCCAGCACCGTGACCATCGCGAGCCCGCCACGCAGATGCCGCACCAGCGTGCCGGCAAAATCCACCAGGCGCTGCGACAGCCCGCCGGCGGTCATGATCTCCCCGGCCAGCATGAACAGCGGGATCGCCAACAGGCTGAAGGACTGCGATCCGCTGACGACCGATTGCGCAAGAAAGGCGGGTTCGATGTCGGCGGCGATCAGCGCGCCCGTCACCACCAGCGCGATAGTGATGGCGAAGGGCACGCCCAGCACGACCAGCACGGCGAAGCCGGCGGTGAGGAACCAGGCGACGTCGCTCACGCTGGTGCATCCACCGCGCCGCCGGGGCGCAGGGCGCGTTCCAGTCCGAACAGCGCCATCAGCACGCCGCAGGCGATGGCCAGCGCGTTCAGGATCTCGGTCGGGTAGCCAATCGCGGCCGAGACCGAACCCGATGTCATGTCGAGAAACCGCCAGCCCGACCAGGCGAGGAAGCCGCCGAGTGCCGCCGTCAGCGCATCCACCAACCGTTCGTAGGCGACGCGCCCGCTGCGCGGTAGCGTATCGGGCAGCAGCGTCAGGCGAACGTGGTAGCCCTCGTGCACGCCGAGCGCGAGGCCGCCCAGCACGCTCCAGGAGAACAGCAGCACCGCGAGTTCCTCGCTCCAGGACGACGCGGCGCCCACGACGTAGCGCATCACCACCTGGTAGACGATGGCGGCCAGCATCCCCGCCGCGGCGAGTGCGACGGAATAGCGCGTCGCCGCCGCGACGACGCGCGTCGCAGCGGCGATGAGCCTCACTGCACGGCGGCCAGGGCGTCGCGCACGATGTCGGCGCCGATCTGGCCGCGGAAGGCCTCGTACATCGGCAGGACGCCGCGGCGGAAGGCGGCCTTGTCGGCGACTTCGTTCACCTGCATGCCGTGGCGGCGCAGGCTCTCGAGCAGGCCGGCATTGGCAGCGGCATTGGCGGCGCGCTGAGCGCGCGTCGCCTCGGCAGCGGCTTCCTGCACGGCGGCCTTCAGGTCGGCCGGCAGCCGGTCGAAGCTGCGCTTGGCCATCAGCAGCCCGATCATCGAATAGATGTGGCCGGTCAGCGAGAGGTACTTCGTCACCTCGAAGTACTTGTTCTGGTCGATGACGCCGAGCGGGATCTCCAGCCCGTCGATGGCACCCTGCTGCACGGCGGTGAAGGTCTCGCCCCAGGCCATCGGCACGGCGTTGCCGCCGAGCGAACGGAACATCTCGATGTAGATCGGGCTCTGCAGCACGCGGAACTTGATGCCGCGCAGATCCTCCGGCCGCGCGATCGGCCGGACGTTGTTGATCATCTGGCGGAAGCCGCCCTCCATGTAGCCGAGGGGGATCACGCCGCGCGCTTCCAGGCGCGTTCGCAGCGCCGCGCCGACCGTGCCGTCCAGCACGCGATGCGCCTGTTCCTCGCTGGAGAACAGGAAGGGCATGTCATTGACCTGGAAGGCGGGTTCGACCTGCGCGATCACCGCATTGGTGATGACGCCCATATCCACGGTGCCAAGGCGCATGCCGTCCAGCATCGGCCGTTCGTCGCCGAGCGCGCGATTCGGAAACAACTGCACGTCGACGCGCTCGCCGACGCGCCGCTCGAGCCCCTGCTTGAACAGCCGCGCGCCGTTGGCATAGGGGTCCTGCGCGCCATCGCCGCTGGTCCAGCCGATGCGCAGCACGGTGCGCCCCTGCGCGTGCAGCACAGCCGGCGCCGCGGCCAGGGCGAAGCTGGCGGCGGCGAGGCCGCGGCGGGTCATCTGGGTCATGCTGGTGTCCTCCCTCGGCCCGGTCGGAGCCGGGAATTCGGCGCGGATCATAGGCAGGCGCGCCGAAGGGGCAAGTCAGGCCAGCGCCATCAGCCGTCCAAATCCGGGGACCACGTCCGTGATGGCGCAGCAGCGCAGCGCGTGCCAAGCCATGACCTGGTTGCTCGTGACCACCGGCATGCCGAGCTCCGCCTCCAGCGATGCGATCAGCGGCGCGGAGCGGATCGCGGTGCAGGAGACGAAGCAGGCCTCCGCACCGGGCGACGCCGCTGCCGCGGCAAGCACCTGGTTGCGGATGCGCTCCGGCGACAGCACGGCCATCTCCGCATTGGTGTTCAACCCCAGAGAGGATCCGCCGACGACATCGATGCCATGCGCGGCGAGGAACGCGACCTCGCGCGCATGGACCTCCGCGATATAGGGCGTCACCAGCAACACGCGACGCGCGCCGAGGGCCGCGAAGGCAGCAAGGATGCCGTCCGCCGTCGCGGCCGCGGGCAGGTCGGTCGCCGCGGCGATACGGCGCGGAATGTCCCGCGCGAGGTCCGGCGCGAAGGTGGAAACCGCCGTGCAATGGAACGCCACCAGCGCGGGCTTCGCATCGGCCAGCAGCCGCGACGCCACCTCAAGGTTGCCGAGCATGTTCAGCAATTCGCGCTCGGAACTGCCGCGCAGCTCCAGCCGTGTGACCAGCGCCGCGACTCCGGGCGGCATCATGGCGTGCAGCTCTGCCTCGCAGACCTGGTTGCCGGAGGGCACCAGCAGGCCGATGCGCGCCCGGTCGCCGTAGTCGATGGCGGTCACAGCGAGGCCCTCGCGGCGGCCAGCCAGCTGCGGTCGATGTAGTCCTCCGCGCGGGTGCGCGCGCGCGTCGGCAGGTCGCGGATCAGCGCGCTGGTCTCGATCAGCGCCTGCACGCCGGCCGCGCTCGCCTCGCCATCGCGCGGGAAGATCTCGCCCTGCGTGTATTCCGCCCAGGCGCTGTCGGCGTAGCGCGGTTCGATGCCGCTCTCGGCCATCGCGACCTGGCGTGCGAGGTCGCGATCGGCGAAGAAGCGCTCATGCGCGCGCAGGAAGCCGCGCAGGAAGCGCAGCAGCAGGTCGCGATTCGCCGCCGCCCAGCGCGTGTCCACGTCCAGGCTGGTGAACTGGAAGTCGTCGCGCGGCTCGGCCAGGGATACGAAACCCTGGTCGAGCGCCATGTGGTTCAGCGGCGCGCCCTGCAGCCCGGCATCGATGCCGCCTGATCGCAGCAGATCCCAGCGCGCCAGGATCGGGCCGCAAGCCACCAGCTCGTAGTCGCCCGGATACTGCAGACCATGCTGCGCCAACATCTTCATGATCAGCGAGGACGACCCCGCCCGCAGCGAAGACACGCCGATCCGCTTGCCGCGAAGGCCCGCGATCCCCTCGATGCCGGCGCGTGCTACCAGCGTGAAGGGCAGCCGGTTCACGTTGCCGCCGATGATCGCCTGCTGCCCGCCCGCTTCGGCATCGATGATGACGTGCTCGGTGACACCATAGGCAAGCTGCGCGCGGCCGTCGCGCACGCGCTCGTTCACCTCCTCGATGCCCTCGATGTGGTCGATCGCGAGGTCGATGCCCTCGGCCCTGAACAGCCCGGCATGCAGCCCTACCCAAGCGGGCATGTTGAAGTAGTTGCGCGAGACGACGACGAGCGTCAGGCGATCCATGGCTGTTCCCCCCGGGGCCGAGCGGCGCGGAGCCTCGCATCGCCGGCGCGCCCTGGCCAGGGCGCGGAATTCCGTCGCTCCATCGCCGGCCGGAAGGTATTGTACGTACCATGGAGTTAAAAAAAACCACCGCCCGCCGCCGCGACCCCGACCAGACGCGTCGTGACCTGATCGACGCCGCCATCGCCGAGTTCAGCGAAAAGGGCTTCTCCGGTGGACGCGTGGACGACATCGCCGCCCGCACGCGCACCACCAAGCGCATGATCTACTACTACTTCGGCAGCAAGGAGCGCCTGTACGCCGCCGTGCTCGAGGAACTGTACGGCGGCATGCGCGACGCCGAAGGCGCACTGCCGCTGGCGCGCCTGCCTCCAGCACTCGCCCTGCAGCGCCTGGTCGAGACCACCTTCGACCACCACGCGGCGCACCCGGAATTCGTCCGCCTGGTCAGCGTCGAGAACATCCACGAGGGTCGCCACGTCGCCGCATCGCCCGAGATCATCACGCGCAACGCCGCGGTGATCGGCACGCTGCGCGACCTGATCGCGCGCGGGGAAAGCGAGGGCGCCTTCCGCCCCGGCCTCGACGCGCTGGACCTGCACATGCTGATCAGCGGCTTCTGCTTCCACCGCGTGTCGAACCGCCACACACTGACGGCGATCTTCGGGCGCAACCTGGTCGCACCCGACACCATCGCCGCGCATCGCCGCATGATCGTCGAGGCCGTGCTGCGCTACGTCGCGCCGGGCTGAGACATCCGGGCGAAGTGCCGCAGCATGCGCTCGGCATCCGGCACGATGCCGGTGAACAGCGCGAAGGCGCCCACCGCCTGGAACACCGCCATGCCGCCGCCATCGAGCGTGCGGCATCCCAAGCCCCGCGCCGCGCGCAGCAAGGCGGTCTCGATCGGAAAGTAGACGATCTCCGCAACCCAGAGGTCAGCGCGCAGCAGGGCGGCCGGCAGCGGCAGGCCAGGCAACTTCGCCATGCCGACCGGCGTGCAGTTCACCAAACCGTCCGCCGCCGCCATGGCGGCCGGAAGGTCGGTACAGGCCTCCGCGCGGCCGGCGCCGAACCGCGCCTGCAGCCCCGCCGCGAGAGCCCGCGCGCGCGCCGCGTCGACGTCCTTGATCGACAACAGGCCCACGCCCTCGCTGAGCAGAGCATGCGCCACCGCCGACCCCGCGCCGCCGGCGCCGAGTTGCACCACGCGCGCCCGCGCCACGCCCGGCAGGCCGCGCCGGAAGCCTTCCGCGAAGCCGGAGCAATCCGTGTTGTGCCCGATCCGTCGGCCATCGCGCAGCACCACCGTATTCACCGCGCCCAACGCCTTCGCGTCGGGCGAGACTTCGTGCAGCAATTCCACGACCGCCTGCTTGCAGGGATAGGTGATGTTGAGTCCGGCGAAGCCCATGCGTTCGGCCGCCGTCAGCAATTCGGGCAGCGCCTGCGCCCCGACGCCCAAAGTGTCGAGGTCGATCAGCCGATAGACCAGCCGCAAGGCCTGCTCCGCGCCCTCGCGCTCATGCAGGGCCGGCGTGCGCGAAGCCTGGATGCCGGCGCCGATCAGCCCCGCAAGGATGGCGGGCCTGCTGTCGCAGCTGGTCATGGCGTTCCTTCGCGCGGTTGCGATATCGGCTTGCTTCGTTCTGTACTCACCAGTACGTACCTGTCAACGCCATCGCCCGAAACAACCGATCCCAACGCCCGGCATGACCGCGCACCAACGCCTCGCGATCATTGTGGCCGCAATGGCACACGTCGGCCTGGCCATCGCACAAAACGCGCGGCGCCGCAGTTTCGGCGCCGCGAACGCGACGGGGCAAGATTAGGATTCGCGACAGGACCATCCGCCTGCAACAGGCCCGCCAACGCCCACAAGGAGCCCCCCATGCAGGCCGATGACGAATTCGTCGCCCGCGACACCGCCGCCCATCCGGCGGCGCTCACGCCCATCTACAAGACCAGCGTGTTTCGTGCGCCGCACCGCCCGCTGCTGTCGCTGGAGACCTCGCTGTCGGAGGTCACCGGCCCGGTCTTCGGGCAGCATGAGCTCGGCCCGCTCGATGCCGACCTGGTGCTGAACTACGCGCGCGCCGGCGGCGCGCCGATCGGCGAGCGCATCATCGTCCATGGCCGCGTGCTGGATGGTGCCGCGCGCCCGGTCCCGGGCGTGCTTGTGGAACTCTGGCAATGCAATGCGGCGGGGCGCTACCGCCACCGCAACGACACCTACGACGCGCCGATCGACCCGAATTTCGGCGGCTGCGGCCGCTGCCTGACCGATGCCGAGGGCCGCTACGCCTTCCGCACCGTGAAGCCCGGCCCCTACCCCTTCCGCAACCGCGTGAACGACTGGCGCCCGGCGCATCTGCATTTCTCGGTCTTCGGCTCGGGCTTCGCGCAGCGGCTCGTCACCCAGATGTACTTTGAAGGCGACCCGCTGATCCGCCACGACAGCATCCTGCACACCGTGGCCGACCCGGCGGCGCGCGACCGGCTGGTGGCGCTGCTCGACCTCAATGCCTCGGTGCCGCTGCACACGCTCGCCTATCGTTGGGACATCGTGCTGCGCGGGACGCGTTCGACCCTGTTCGAAAACCGCCTGCAGGGGAATTGACGCCATGATCCCGCGCGACGCGTTCGGCTACCTGCCCGAGACACCCTCCCAGACCGCCGGCCCCTATGTGCATATCGGGCTGATCCCGCGGCAGGCCGGCTTCGACATCTTCGACAACAACCTCGGCGCTACGCTGGTCACGCCCGCCACGCTGGGCACGCGCATCCGCGTCGAGGGCCGCATCTTCGACGGCACCGGCGCACTCGTGCGCGATGCGCTGGTCGAGGTCTGGCAGGCCAATGCCGCCGGCCGCTACGCCCACCCCGCCGACCGCCAGGACGGCAAGGCAACGGACCCGTCCTTCCGCGGCTGGGGCCGCACCGGCACCGACTTCGCCACCGGCCTCTGGGCCTTCGAGACCATCAAGCCCGGCCCCGTCGCCGGCCGGACCGGACAGCGCGCGATGGCGCCGCACCTCAACCTCTGGATCGTCTCGCGCGGCATCAACCTCGGCCTGTCCACGCGAATGTATTTCGGCGACGAGGAGGCGGCGAACAGCACCGACCCGGTGCTGAACCTCGTTGAACAGCCCGAACGCCGGAAGACGCTGATCGCCAGGCTGGACACGCGCGACGGCAAGCCGGTCCATGTCTTCGACATCCGCCTGCAAGGCGAGCAGGAGACGGTCTTCTTCGACACGTGATCGGCGCCAGCGCGAACATGCGCGGCCGGCCTTCCTGGTCGCGGCCCGTGTTGTGGCCTGCGCCACGCGGCGCCATAACGCCCCCCGTGTATCCCCATTGCAGGCGAACGAGCCCATGGCAAATGTCCTGACCCGGCTGAAAGCCCTGTTCGGCCTGGCCCCCCCGCCCGCGCCGTGGCAGGCGGCCAATATCGGCCCCGTTCGCCCGCGCCTCGCCGAGCCCATGCTGGACGCGAGCGAGCGCGAGATCGCGGACCGCTTTCACCACCTCTACTATTCCAAGCTCGAAGGCGGTGCCGGGCTGCACACCATCGTCCTGTCCTGGATGGGCTACGAGATGTTCAAATGCCCGCTCGACCTGTGGGCATACCAGGAGCTGATGGTCACCCACCGGCCGGACGTCATCATCGAGACCGGCACCTACAAGGGCGGTAGCGCGCTGTACCTCGCCTCCATCTGCGACATGATGCACCATGGCGAGATCATCACCATCGACATCGACACCAGCCATGACGCGATCCGCCCGCGGCACCCGCGCATCACCTACCTGGCGGGCTCGAGCACCGCTGCGGACGTGCTGGCCAAGGTGCGCGCGCAGGTGGCCGACCGGCGGAACGTCATGGTCATCCTCGATTCCGACCATGTCCGCGACCATGTCCTCGATGAACTGCGCGCCTATCGCGACTATGTCCCGGTCGGTGGGCTGCTGATCGTCGAGGACACCAATATCAACGGTCACCCGACCTACCCAGAATTCGGCCCCGGCCCGTGGGAAGCCGTCGACGCCTTCCTCGCCGAGGATGCCGCCTTCGTCGCCGATCGCAGCTGCGAACGCTTCATCCTGACGATGAACCCCCGCGGCTACCTGCGCCGCGTCGCCTGAGCGTGCGGACCGGCCCAAGGACGTCGACGACATGAGCCGCCCGCTGTTCTCCATCCTGCTGCCCAGCCGCAACCGGGCCGAGCTTCTGCGCCATGCGGTGAACAGCGTCCTCGAACAGGGTTTCGGCGCCGATGCCGAGATCATCGTCGCGGACAATGCCTCCGACCCATCCTATGGTCCGTATGTCGCCTCGCTCGGCGCCATCGCGGCGCGCTCGGTCCGCAGCGACGTGTCGCTGCCCGTCACCGAGAACTGGAATCGCGCGCTGGCCGCGTCCACCGGCCGCTACATCATCATGCTCGGCGACGATGATGCGCTGGCCCCGGGGTGGCTCGCCCGCGCCCGCGCGCTGATCGCGCAATTCGATCAGCCCGCCGCGCTGTATGTGATGGCCTATCACTACTGCTATCCGGGCGTGATCCCCGGCCAGCCGGACGGCTACTTCGCCACCGTCGACAACGCCGATGTCTTCCGCGGCGCCGCAGCACCCTACGCCCTGCCGCGCGACACGGCCGCCGCGCTGGGTGCCCAGGTGATGGGCTTCCGCCACCGCTTCAGCTTCAACGCCCAGCACTTCGTCTGGAGCCGCGCCTTCATCGACAGCCTCGATCCGCGCGGCGGCCTGTTCCAAAGCCCCTACCCCGACTACCACGCCGCCATCCTGACCATGGCCGAGGCGCCCAGCATAGTGGTCGTCCCGACCCCCGAGGTCATCATCGGCATCTCGCCGAAATCCTTCGGCTTCTTCTACCAGAACCGGCAGTTCGGCGCCGGCCAGGCCATGCTCGGCAATGACGGTGCGACCGCAGCACTCGGCCCGCTGCCGGAGGCGGTGCAGGCGGCGCTCGCCTTCCCGGGGTCGGCGCATTACCGCAACTGGCTGATCGCGGCGCTGGCCGCCGCACGCAGCCTGGGCCAGCCGCTCGACGAAGCCGTGGACCTGCGCCGCTACCGACGCCTGCAGATGATCGAGATGCTGGTCGGCGGCGTCGAGGACGGCATGGCGCCTTCCCACCGCCTCGCGCTGCTCATGCCGCATCTGCACGGCACGGAGCAGCGGCTGCTGGCGCGGCTGCGCTGGCTGGACCGCTTGCGGTCGCGCCTGCCGCTGGACCGCGCGGCGATGCTCGACCGGCTGGGCCGGATGCGCGGCATCTACACGGCTGCCCAGGTCACGAATCACGATATCGGACGCCACCGCTCCATCAGCGACGCCTTCCGCTGGCTGGCGCGCACGGGGCGCGCAGCGACGCCCGCGGCGAAGCCCGAGGAGCTGGCCATCCCGCCGCTGCCGGTGCTGCACCCGATCCACACGCAGCCCGGTCGTCCCAGCGTCGCGGTGGTCTACCTGGCGCGGAGCGGGGATGGCAGCGTGCAGGATTTCCAATCCTTCATCGCGTCCTACCGCGCCCATGATGCCGGCATCGCGCATGACCTTGTGATCATTCGCAAGGGTCTCGTCGGCCACCCCGGTTCGCAGGCGGCGCTGAGCCTGATGCTCGCGGGAATCCCCCACCGCGTCGTGGATGTGAGCGACGAGGGCTTCGACATCCAGGCCTACCTGAAGGTCGCGCCCGCGCTGCGGCATGACCGCGTCTGCTTCCTGAACACCTTCTCGCAGATCAACGCGCCCCAGTGGCTCCGCCACCTGGATGCGGCGCTTGATCGTCCCGGCATCGGCATGGCCGGCGCGACCGCGTCCTACGAAAGCCTGCTGACATCGCTGTCGCTGCTGGTGAAGGTGATCTGGCTGACCGCCGTCAAGAACGTCCAGTACGCGCCGAACATTGCCCGCCAATATCATGACCAACTGTCAGACCACGCAGCGGCCTGGATGGCCAAGCGCGGCAGCCGAATGCTGCGGTTCAAACGCGAGGTTGCGCGGCGCTGGCTGGGGCGTCCCTTCGACACGAAGGAGCTGGAAGCCGGATTCCACAAATACTGGGACCAGGAGACCCGGGAGGGCGGGAGCTGGGCCTTGGTGCGCCAGGTGAAGGCCTTTCCGAACCCGCATCTGCGGAGCAACGCCTTCATCATCGACCGCGCCCTGCTGGTCGAACTCGATTTCCGGCTGGAGAACACGAAGACCGCCTCGAACCTGTTCGAATGTGGCACCGACGGCCTGCCCGCCCGGCTGGCGCGGCGCGGCCTCGCGCAGATGCTCGTGGGTGCTGACGGCACCGGCTATGCCGTCGAGCAATGGCCGCAAAGCCGCACCTTCCGCCTCGGTGACCAGGCCAATGTGATGGTCACGGATAACCAGGTGCGCGGCTTCACCGCCATGTCGGACGAACAGAAGCGGCTCCATACGCGCATGAGCTGGGGCGACTACCTGCCCGACACGGCACAAGGGCTGATCGATTTCGGCATCAAGTTCCCCATCGGCAGCCTGGAGATCGCCCAGCCCACACCCGCTGCCACCGCGGCGCCGGCCGGGCCGATGCTCTCGGTCGTGATCCCCTTCACGCAGGGGCTGGACGCGCTTCGCGACGCGCTCGACTCCTTCGGGCGGCAGCCGGGGGATTGCGAATGCGTCATCCTCGACAATGCCTCGGGCGAGCCGGTCGCCGACCTCGTCGCCACGCGCGCCGACCCGCGCATCCGCATCGAGACCACGGACAGGCGCCTCGGCCTGGCGGAAAGCTGGAACAGCGCCGTCGCACACGCGCGCGGCACCTACGTGACGCTGCTGGGTGCGCGCGATGCGCTGGCCCCCGAGCATGGCGCGCGCATCGCCGGCATGATCGAGGAATTCGGCCATCCAGAACTGATCTACACGCCGCATTTTCGCTTCGTCGCGCCCGGCACCAGCCCGGGCCTTCTCGCGGGCATGGCCGCCACCGTGCAGGCGGCGGGCTTCCTGCGCGACCGGCCGATCCCCTTCCACCTGTTTCCCGAGCATTCGCTGATCGCCGCGATTGATGCGTTGGAGATGCGGCGGGACTTCGCCACCGCCATGCCCTGCTTCTGCTTCCGCCGCGATTTCCTGCTCTCGCTCGCGCGCGACGGCGCCGTGTTCCGCACGGCGCGGCCCGACGAATACATCGCCACGCTGGCGATGGCGCTCGGCATCAGGATCATCGTCACGCCGCAGCCGCTCGTGATCCTCGGCGTTGTCGACGAGGGCGAGGCCGAAGACGCCACACAGGCCGACGTCGCGGGGCTTCTGCCAGGCCCACGACCGCAGGCGGCGTCCATGCTGGCCATGATCGAGGCGGCAGCGCGCCTCGGCGACCGCGCGCCGGCCGATGCCGGCCTGGCGCGCTACCGCCGGCACCAGATCCTGGCCGCGGCAACCGGCGCGGCGGGCGGGATGCGCTGGATGCAGAGACCGCCGGGCGCTGCGATCTGGCCGAAGCTGACGCGGGAGGAAAAGCTCTGGGCGCTGCGCATCACGCTCACCGCACGGCTCCAGGCGGCTGCCGGACTGCCATCGCGACACATTGCAGCCCTGCGCCAGGACCTGGCGCTCAATCCCGTGGCGCCGGTCGAGACCCATCGCGTCATCGGCACCTATGCGCGCATGACCGATTTCCTCGATGACCTCTCGGCCGGGCGCTACCCGCCGGGCTGAGCCGCGGCGATGGTATCGGCGATGCCGGCGGCCATGCGGAAGCTCGGCACGAACCCCACCTCGTCGCGCAGGCGCAGCACGCTGGCCGCAAGCCGCGCGGGTTCATTGAGCGGCATCGGCCGCGCGCCAAAGCGCAGCAGCGACGGCCGGCCGAGTTGCCGCCCGATCTCTCCAAGAAATTCCGCAAGCTGCCGGTCCTCGCCCGAGGCGATGTTCACCGGCCCCGCCACGGTGGAATCAGCCAGGGTCGCCAGCGCACCGGCCACATCCGCGACGTGCAGGAAATCCCGCCGCTGCGTGCCGGCGGTGGTGTCGATCGGTTCGCCGCTGGCGAGCCGCGCAATGGTGTCGCTGACCAGCCGGCCCGGCTTCTCGCCCGGGCCATAGAGGAAGAACACGCGACCCCACGCGAAGGACACGCCATCCAGCCCCGCCGCCTGCGCGAGCAGACGCCGCGTCGCATCCTTCGCCGTGCCATAGAGCGTCGCCGGCCGGCACGGCGCGTCCTCGAGCAGCGGGGCGGCCACGGCATCGGGTGACCAATCATACTCCGCGCAACTGCCCACGCCCACGAAGCGCGTGCCGCCGCTGGCCACGAAGGCGCGATACAGCGCCAGCGTCGCACCCACCCAGTCGAGATTGTCCCGCGTGGTCCAGAACCCACCCGGCGCGACCGTCCAGGCAAGGTGCAGCAGGTGGGTCGGCCGGACCGCGTCGACCACCGCGCGCGTGGCCGCCACGTCCATCAGGTCGACCGCGTGGCAGGTCGCGCCTGGGAGCGCGGTGCGAGACACGGCATGGACCGCGAACCCGCGTGCCAGCAGCGGCGCGATCGCGTGCCGCCCGATGAAGCCGCCCGCGCCCGTGACCAGGATCCGCCGCGCCGTCATGGCTTAGCCCGTGAAATCCGGATAGCCGGCATCGCGCGGCGACATCGCGGCCACCGGCAGCGGCCAGGCAATGCCGAAGGCCGCGTCATCCCAGCGCACGCCATCCTGCGCCGCGGGCTCGAAAGCCGCGCCCATCATGTAAAGGACCTCCGTGTCGTCGCGCAGCGCCTGGAAGCCATGCGCGAAGCCCGGCGGCACATACAGCGCATCGCCCGACACCGCATCCAGCGGCACCGCGACATGCTGGCGGAAGGTCGCGGAGGCCGGTCGCAGGTCGATCACCACGTCCAGGATGGCGCCGCGCACGCAGCGCACCAGCTTCGGTTCCTCGAAGGGCGGGCGCTGGAAATGCATCCCCCGCAGCGTGCCGGCCGCCGCATTGACTGAGACATTCATCTGCGGCCAGCGCGTCGGCAGGCCGGCGGCGGCGAATTCCGCTTCGCAGAAGCTGCGCGCGAAATGCCCGCGCGCGTCGACATGCGGCTCCATAGCGACCAGCACCGCGCCGGCCAGGGGCAGCGGCGTGAACCGCATCAGAACACCTCGACGCGCGGAATGGCGGTGACGAAGCGGCCGCCCCAGCCGCGGATCTCCTGCATCTGCTGCGCCACTTCGTCCCGCAGGTTCCACGGCAGGATCAGCAGGTAGTCGGGCTTGCGCTCGGCCACCGCCTCGACGCCATGGACAGGGATGCGCGTGCCCGGCAGCAGCGTGTTCTGCTTCACGGGGTTCCGATCCACCGCGAAGGCGATGAATTCCGGCCCCACGCCGCAGTAGTTCAATAGCGTGTTGCCCTTGGCCGCCGCGCCATAGGCGGCAACGGTCTTGCCCTCGCGCCGCGCCGCGATCAGGAAATCCAGCACCGCGCATTTGATCGCGACCACCCTGGGCGCGAAGGCGTCGTACCGCGCGAGGTCGTCCAGCCCCTCCGCCCGCTCCTCGGCGGCGAGTGCCGCGACGGCCGAGGTCTCGGCATGGCGCGCGCCGGCGTGGCAGACGAACAGCCGCAGCGATCCGCCATGCGTGGGAAGCCGTTCCACGTCGAAGACGCGCAGGCGCTGCGCCGCCAGCACCTTCGCCACGGGCCCGAGCGCGAGGTAGGAAAAATGCTCGTGGTAGATCGTGTCGAACTGGTCGTGCCGCATGAGGCTGAGCAGATGCGGGAATTCGAATGTCGCGACACCTTCGGGCAGCAGCATTTCGCGAAATCCGCCCAGGAAATCGTGGATGTCGGGCACATGCGCGAGCACATTATTGGCCGCGATCAGCGCCGCCTTGCCGCGACGCGCGGCGATCGCGCGCCCGGTCGCGGTGCCGAAGAAGGCGACCTCGGTGTGCACGCCACGCGCCTGCGCGGCCGCGGCGCAATTGCCCGCGGGCTCGATGCCCGTGACGCGGATGCCGTCGCGCGCAAAATACTGCAGCAGATAGCCGTCATTGCTCGCGACCTCGGCCACATGCGCGTCGGCGCCCAGGCCGAAGCGCGCCGTCATCGCCGCGCAGTAGCGTTCCGCATGCGCCAGCCAGCTCGCGGAGAAGGAGGAGAAATACGCGTACTCATCCGAGAAGATGTTCTTCGGCTCCTCGAACTCGGCCAGCTGCACCAGGTGGCAGGCCTCGCAGACCTTGACGTGCAGCGGATAGAAGGTCTCGCCTTCCTCGGCGCGCGCGATGGGCACGAAGGAATTGGCCAGCGGCGACATGCCGAGGTCGACGAAGCTGCGGGTGAGCGGCGCGCCGCAGGCGCGGCAGGCGGTGGGTTTCATGCGCGTTCGATCACTCCCTGTTGCACCGCCTGGCGCGCGCGATAGCGGGCGATCTGGTCCAGGCACAAGGCGCGCGCATCCTCGCCGCGCGCCTGCCGAGCATACCAGTCCACGGTCCATTCCAGCGCGTCCGCAAGGCCCAGCGCCGGCCGCCAGCCGAGCAGCGCGCGTGCCTTGGACGCATCGACCTTGAGGTAATGCGCTTCATGCGGCTGCGGCCGGGCATCGAGTTCCCAGCCCGCATCACCGCCCCAGAACCGCGCGAGTGTTGCGACCAGTTCGCCCACCGGCACGGCGTCGGATTCGGCAGGGCCGAAATTCCAACCCTCGGCGAAGCGGGTGCGGTCGTCACCGGCGGCCAGGCGCTCGGCAAGGGTGAGGTAGCCCGCGAGCGGTTCCAGCACATGCTGCCAGGGCCGCGTGGCACCGGGGCTCCGCAGCGCCACCTTGCGGCCTTGCGCGAAGGCGCGGATACAATCGGGCACCACGCGATCCAACGCCCAGTCGCCGCCGCCGATGACATTGCCCGCGCGCGCCGTGGCGACCGCGGTCGTCCCATCGGCCGCGAAATACGAACGCCGGAAGGCCGCGGTCACCAGTTCCGCGCAGCCCTTGGAACTGCTGTAGGGGTCATGCCCGCCCATCGGCTCGTCCTCGCGATAGGCCCAGTGCCATTCGCGATTCTCGTATGCCTTGTCGGAGGTGACGACGACCAGCGCCGCCACGCCGCCCTGCCGCCTGGCCGCATCCAGCACATGCGCCGTGCCCAGGACATTGGTGGCATAGGTCGCCACCGGGTCGGCGAAGGACGGCCGCACCAGCGCCTGGGCAGCCAGATGGAACACCACCTCCGGCCGCGCCCGCGCATGGGCGTCATCGACCGCGGCCGCGTCCCGCAGGTCACCGATGATGTCAGCCTCCAGCACGCCGTCGAGGGCGAGCGCGTGCAGCGACGGTGCAGACGGCGGCGCCAGCGCGAATCCGGTGACGCGTGCGCCCATCTGCGCCAGCCAAAGCGCGAGCCAGGCGCCCTTGAAGCCGGTATGGCCGGTCAGCAGCACCCGCCGCCCGCGCCAGAATTCGCTCACGCCCAGAGCTTCCACGGCGCGCGTCCGGATGCCCAGAGCTCCTCGAGCATCCGCTTCTCGCGCAGCGTGTCCATCGGCTGCCAGAAGCCATCGTGATGGAAGGCGGCCAGCTGGCCGTCGCGCGCAAGGCCCTGCATCGGCGCCTGTTCCCACACCGTCGTGTCATCCGCCACGCGGTCGAGCACGGCGGGCTTCAGCACGAAAAAGCCACCATTGATGTAGCTGCCATCGCCCTGCGGCTTCTCGGTGAAGCGATCCACCCGCCCACCTTCGATCTCCAGCGCGCCGAAGCGGCCCGGCGGCCGCACCGCGGTGACCGTGGCGTCGCGCCCTTCGGCGCGGTGATGCGCGAGCAGCGCATGCAGGTCGATGGCGGCGACGCCATCGCCGTAGGTCATGAAGAATTCCGGCTCATCGGCCACGTAATCGCGGATGCGCTTCAGGCGCCCGCCGGTCATCGTCTCGAGCCCGGTCTCGACCATGGTGACGCGCCAGGATTCTTGGCCGCGGCGATGGATTTCTACGTCCCCGGTGCGGGTATCGACGGTGAGGTCGGAGACGTGATTGTGGAAGTTCACGAAGAACTCCTTGATCATGTACCCCTTGTAGCCGAGGCAGATCACGAATTCCGTCACGCCGTGATGGGCGTAGATCTTCATGATGTGCCACAGAATGGGCTTGCCGCCGATATCGATCATTGGTTTGGGTCGTGCGTCGGTTTCTTCCGACATGCGCGTCCCGAATCCGCCCGCGAGGATGACAGCCTTCACGTCCGCACCTTTGTCCTGAGAGTCGCTCGGGGCGACGACAGGCGGCGCGACCGTCGCTGCACCGGCGCCCGTGTCGCATTCGACTGTGGTAGTTTACGGCGCGCGGTGGCGCAACCGATGCGGGGTGGTTCACGCTCCACCACCGCGCTCAAGTCCCCCGCAGTGTGGTATTGTCTGCTCACTGCCCGGCGTTCCAGTGATGGTTGACGCTGCCCCCATGGATGCCCCCGCCTTGAGCTAGAGTCCGTCGAAGGGAGACGGATGATGAAGCGATCGAGGTTCACGCAGGAGCAGATGATTGGGGTGCTGAAGGAGCACCAGGCCGGTGCGACGGCGCCGGGTCTGTGCCGCAAGCATGGGATCAGCGAGGCGACGTTCTACGCTTGGCGGTCGAAGTACGGGGGCATGGAGGTGTCCGATGCCCGCAAGCTGAAGAGCCTCGAGGATGAGAACGCGCGGCTGAAGAAGCTGCTGGCGGAATCCATGCTCGATGTCTCGACGCTGCGCGAGATGCTGGCAAAAAACTTCTGACGCCCGGCTCACGGAGAGACGCCGTGACCTGGGCGATCAAGGAGAAGGACTACTCGCAGCGGCGCGCCTGCCAGCTCGTCGGCCTGGCACCGAAGACGTTCCGCTATGTCTCGCGACGCGCCGACGATGGCGAGGTCCGCGTTCGGCTGCGAGCCCTGGCGAATGAGCGTCGGCGGTTCGGCTACCGGCGGCTGCACATTCTGCTGGCGCGGGAGGGACACCGGCTGAACCACAAGAAGCTGTTCCGCCTGTACCGGGCGGAGCGGCTGGGCGTGCGCCGTCGTGGCGGGCGCAAGCGGGCGCTCGGGACGCGGGCGCCGATGGCGCTGCCGCAGGCGATGAACCAGCGTTGGTCGCTGGACTTCGTCTCGGACGCGCTGGCCTGCGGGCGGCGATTTCGCGTTCTCGCCGTGGTGGACGACTTCACCCGCGAGTGCCTGGCGCTGGTGGCGGATACCTCGCTGTCGGGGCTGCGCGTCGGGCGCGAGCTCGACCGGATCGTGGCGCTGCGCGGCCGTCCGGCGCTGGTCGTCAGCGACAACGGCACCGAGCTGACTTCGCACGCGATGCTGCGCTGGCAGCAGGAGCGTGGCGTCGCCTGGCACTACATCGCGCCGGGCAAGCCGCAGCAGAACGGGTTCGTCGAGAGCTTCAATGGCCGGTTCCGCGACGAGTGCCTGAACGAGCACCTGTTCGGCAGCCTGCCTGCGGCGCGTCGGATCATCGAAGCATGGAGGAGCGACTACAACACGGCCCGCCCGCACACGAGCCTGAACGGGCTCACCCCAGCAGCCTTTGCAACCCGCCCCGCGTCGGGGCAAATGGAGAACAGGCTCTGCTCATGAACGAGGGCATTTAGGGGGCAGGGTCAG
>LNFM01004940.1_pt1 | contig 23809 bp, 27 predicted proteins | sample 596031 | NCBI WGS metagenome assembly LNFM01 (sample SAMN04254537, study PRJNA301005) | activated carbon metagenome | isolation source: dual media filters at the Ann Arbor, Michigan drinking water treatment plant | place: USA: Ann Arbor | reverse complement strand
GCGAAACAATAAGCGAAAGTAGTCGCATTTTCTTTTTCTAAAACCAAATCAGCCAGACCTGGGGCCAACAAAAGCTCCCAGAAGTTGTTCGGGCTGATTTCAACAAACCAAGGAACTATCCAATGGAAAACCTCGCAATCGCCTTGTTTGCGGCACTGGCCGTGAGCGCTGTCTCATTTATCGGTGTGGCAACATTCTCGCTCACCGGAGACAGACTCAAGAAAGTCATCAATCTGCTTCTCAGCCTGGCGGCTGGTGCGATGCTCGGCAACGCTCTCTTGCATCTCCTGCCTCACTCAATCGAGAACGCCAAGCACAATCCGCCCGCCATTGTTCAGGTGGTGCAACCCAAGCCGACTGAGACTGCTGTGAAAGTCGAAGCACCAGTGCACGTTGATCATGCAGATCACGATCATGATCACGACCATGACGCTGCTGCCCACAAGGACGAGCACGATCATGACCACGACGCTGCTGCCCACAAGGACGCTCCCAAAGACGCACACGCTGGCCACGATCATGACCACGACCATGACACTGCCGCCCACAAGGACGCTCCCAAAGACGCACACGCTGGCCACGATCATGACCATGACCACGACGCTGCTGCCCACACGGACGCTGCCAAAGACGCCCACGCCGGTCACAACCACGATCACTCGTCGCTCTCCGTCTTCGCGCTGTTGCTGGCCGGTTTCCTCGCTCTTTTCGGCCTGGATCTTGCCCTGCTGACGCGGACTCACAAAGACGATGAATGCGTCAAGCCTCTCGGCTATCTGGTCATGCTCAGTGACGGGCTGGAGAACTTCCTCGACGGCCTCGTCATCGGTGCGGCCTTCCTCGTCAGCATCCCTGCAGGCATTGCCACCACCATTGCTATCTTCTTGCACGAAGTACCGATGGAGCTTGGTGACTATGCAGTTATGAGGCACTCTGGTTTCTCGAGAAAGAAGGCCTTGCTGCTCAACTTCGCCTCCGCCATGGTAAACGTCGTCGGTGTCGTGCTTGCTTTCACTCTGGGCAGCGCCCTGCCTGGCTTCTCGTCTATTGCCACTCCTTTTGCAGCCGGTGCAATTCTCTATCTTGCAGCGACTGGGCTTCTGCCGCAGATCCGCATGCAAGGCACCAGCAAACAGAAGGCTTCTTATTTCACCATGACCCTTCTTGGTGTGGCACTGATGGCGCTGATCTTGCTGATCGAATAGTGCCCTCTGCCTAGCCTCAAGCCAGGGCAACTAGAGAGGACTCTTACATGACTATCTCACCCTGGCTTACGAGCCTGGCGCGTCGCTCGCGCCGGGCTCTTTCTGCAGCCACAAGTTCGCCTGAACTGCGGCCAAGTTACACCACTTCGGCGGTATCCAGCGCTACCGTAGATAAAGATGGCTGCATCAAGCTCCATACCAGCTCGGAGAAACTGATCTATCGACCCAAGGCCGGTAGCTCTCAGTTCTCTGTCGGCCGCTTGGTCTTTACAGAGACAATGCGTCTTGGCCATGAAGAACAAATGCGAGAAAGCACAAGAAAGGAGCTGCTCAAATACGAGTCGCCGGAACTACGAAAGATGATCGCGCCAATCTTGAAAGGATGGGCGTCGGCCAAAGCAAACCTCGATGTTCTTGAACTCGGACCGGCATATACAACTGCCATTCCAGAGGCTCTGAGCGAAAACCTGCGTTCATACCAGGCAGTAGACTTCTCGCAGCCTTACTTGCAAAAGCAGCAAGAAATTCTCCAAGAAAATCCAGCTTTGGCCGCGCTTTGTCACATGACTGTCTCTGACATCTACGACCTCAACAAGGCAAAAGCTTCTTGTGACCTGATTTTTGCAAGTTGCCACCCGCCACTAGTGTCTTCGTCAATCAACGACAAATGCGCTGTGCTCGACAAAATACACGCACTGCTGAGAGCTGGCGGGACTTTCGCTCTCTTTCCCTGGTACTTCAGTGAACAGCCACAAGCTGTCAATCGGCATCTACTGCAACTGTTCCAAGTGAAGCAAATCGCCTATCAACACGACTGGCGTGCGCGCTTGTTCCTCATTCTTGAGAAGCGCTAGATCACTTGCGTTCACAACTTACAGCAAAAGGAAAACTATGATCACTCAAACCACTCGCATCCCGGTGACTATCGTCACTGGCTTCCTCGGCTCGGGCAAAACTACCTTGCTCAATCACGTGCTCAACGGTGCCCACGGAAAACGCATAGCGATCATCGAGAACGAATTCGGTGAAGTCAGCATCGACGATGCTCTGTTGGTCGAAAGCAATCAGACCATTTTCAAAATGAGCAACGGCTGCCTGTGCTGCACCATCAACGGAGACCTGGTGCGCACACTGACGGATCTGATTGCCCGTCGCAGTGAGTTCGACTACGTTATCATCGAGACCACTGGCGTTGCCAACCCCGCACCGGTTGTTCAGACCTTCATGGTCAATGAAGACATCGCCGAAGCATTCGCTCTCGATGCTGTAGTCACCACCATCGACGCCAAGCACATCGGTGAACACATCGAGAACAAGGAATGCAAAGAGCAAGTCGCTTTTGCCGATATCCTCATTCTCAACAAGCTTGACCTTGTCACCACCGATGAAGCCGAGGCGGTTATAACCAAGCTGCGCAGCTTGAACGGCCTTGCTGTCATTCACAGAACCGAGCGCAGCAATATTGCACTCGCTGCAATTCTCGATCAGCACGCCTTCTCGAGCGAAGCAGTCGGCGAAGACCATGACGAGCACGGCCACGCCCATGAAGGCTGCAGACATGACCACCACGGCGAGACCTGCGACCACGATCACGGGCATCAGCATGACAATCACGATCATGCACACGACCACGATCACGATCACGGGCATCTCCACTCGCATCATCACGACGACGACGTGCAATCAGTTGGCTGCGTACTGAGCGGTGACATCGACAAAGCCCGCTTCAACACCTGGTTCGGCCAGCTGATTCAGAACAACGGCGACCGGCTCTATCGCTGCAAAGGCATTCTCAGCATCGCCGGCGAGACCAATAAAACGATCCTTCAGACCGTTCATCGCGTGGTGGAAGTCACCAGCGGCAGTGCCTGGAAAGAAGGCGAACGCCTGAGCAAGATTGTCTTCATCGGCAAAGACCTCAAGCGCGACGAGCTTCTGGCTGGGTTCAAGGGCTGCGCCATCCAGGCGTAACCAATCACGTTCCAAGCTCGATCAATCATTCACAACTAAGTAAGGTCAAACCTATGTACGACTGGATTATCATCGGAGGAGGAATTCACGGAACCTTCCTTGCCAACTTCCTCACCACGGCTCTCGGTTACCGCTTCGACAAGGTAGCTGTACTCGACCCCCATGAGGAGCCCTGCTCTTTGTGGAAACAGACAACCAAGAACACCGGCATGGTGTTCTTGCGTTCACCTGGTAAACATCATCTAGGGTTGCATCCCAACGCCCTGGATAACTACGCTAATCTGCCCTCCGTCAAGCCCCGGGCAATGACCTTGGGTGATTCCCGGCGCCCGTCTCTCGAGCTCTTCAACAGCCATATCAGTTATCTGGTAAACCAATTTGGATTGAAGAGAATGTTTCATCAGGCACGAGCCTCTGCTATTCGCGAGATTGCAGAGGGTCTGGCCATTGAGACCAATGTCGGCACCTTCGAGACCAGACGAGTGATTCTTGCTCTCGGGCAATCAGAGTCACCGTTGATGCCTGCTTGGGCATACAAGCTGAGATCGAAGGGAATCGAGGTGAAGCACGTCTTTGCCTCTGATTTCAATCTCAATGACTACAGCGGCCGCGACCGAGTAGCCATTGTTGGCGGTGGCATAACAGCAGCGCACCTGGCAACAAAGATAGGCGGCTACCAAAATCCGGTCGCCCTAGTCTGCCGAGACGTCATACCCACCAACAACCTGGATTTCGATCCCTGTTGGTTGGGTCCTGAATGCATGGAAGGCTTCAGCCAAATTAGCGACCCCGACGAAAGAAGGCGCGTCATTGATAAAGCGAGGCACAAAGGCACAGCCCCCCAAGACGTTCAAGAGAAGTTGGCAAGCGCGATCGAAACTGGTCGAGTGGTGCAAACCTTAGGGTCTGTTCAAAGGGTAAACTCTTACAGCGGCAAAGCCACCATTCATCTAAGCAACGGCAAGAAGGTTGAGTGCGATCGAGTCATTCTCGCCACCGGTTTCGAAAAGAACCGACCAGGAGGTGCATGGCTCGACTACACGGCTCTCAATCTCAATCTTCCTGTTCATCAAGGCGGTTATCCGTTGGTCGATCCTCTACTGCGTTGGGGTCATCCACGCATATTCGTCACTGGTGCCCTGGCCGAACTAGAGCTTGGGCCAGCGGCAAGAAACATCATCGGAGCCAAGCTTGCCGCTGAGCGGATTTGGCGTCTACACCAAATGTAACCAATAGAGGGCCATAGGAATTCTCCTGTGGCCCTTGAAACAGGAGAATACAATCATGATCAATTTCATTCCTAAAGCATTTACTGGTGAAGAAGACACTTGTCCGGTGTGCATCGCCAGAGTGCAGCTTGAGGCAGCTCTCGAAGGTATTGAGCTTGCCTTTGTGGCGGCGCAGCCAACCGAAGGCAAAGAAAAAATTGCTGCCTACTTTCGGCTGACAAAGTTGTTCGCCGAGATGCAGTGCGACTATCGAATTGCCTTTGCCATCAATCTTTCGATCTGGTTTTCGGCTGAGCGCTATGGTCGAGCGAAGAAAGTACCAGATCTGCTGATGGCCTACGACGAGTATCGCGAACGTTCAGTCAATTCGTTTCAGGCATATCAAGAAGCTTCAGCAGAACTGTCGACTGTGCTTTGTTCTCCGCCACTTGCCGATGCCAATACAAAGCTTGCGGGCGCAGTCGAAGCCTTCTTTGTAGAAGTTGACAAATGGACGACAAAACGTCGGGAGGACGCCTTTAGCGTTCTCTGAAAGTTTAAGCAGGTTGGGCAGAGTGACTTCTGCCCAGTCTGCCCAACCTGCCCAATTCTTTTTTTTTGAGAGGCAAGATAGACAATACCGCTACACCTGCAAACAGAGACTTCTTGTTGATAAAAAAATGCACCAACACAACTACACAAGCTAGTAAGGTGGGGCTGAAGCATTCAAAGCTTGGTGAGGTTAGATTAGCTGAGGCCTACTCCCGCACAGCGTCGATGGTATCGTGAGCATTAGAAGCACCAATATAGCGAATCTTGATCAACGGACGACCGACGTGATCGGCGCCTACATAACTAACACTTTTTAGCGTAAAGCCATCAGGCATACCTGCCAATCCGTGGCTTAGACTCATGTTTCCAGAACCATCTACGCTAAAGGGATGAGAGGCAGCTCCCTGGTTCAAGCCTTTGTAAGTACCACCACGGATTTCCAATGTGCCAATGTGAATGTACATTCCACCAGAAATCATATTGCACTGATACAGACCATCCGGGGGCGCTCCTTTACCCTTAGATTGATCAACCGGAGGCTTGTTCTGAGATGTACCTGGATTAGCAGGGTTCTGATTGCCGCTTTTTCCACTACCCGAACTAGGCACTACCGTTGGTGCCCCAGTACCGGCTTTGATCCACTCTTCTTTAACCACAAGAGTAAGACCATTGTGATCAAAATGCACGGCATACAACCCAGGAGAAATCATGCGCGCAATCGTGCCGTTATGCCAGTGTGCCTCACCAGGCGTATGAATATTGTTAGCACGCACTCTTGTACCAACAGAAAAATCTACAGCTCTTTGCGCGGCATTGCCAGTCGTCGCAGCAGTAGCGTTAAAGTTTCCGCTAGGAGCACTATTTATCGGATTGTTTGCGGTAGCGGCCTCTTCGGCCTTAGCCGGAGCAGCAGCCGCTCGCACCCATTTTTTGGGCACAAAATACTCTTCATTGGGGGCATACCCTTCCCTTTGATCAAGCCTCACGGTGCAGTTACCAGCAGCATCTACCTTTATGACAGTTCCAGGCCACCAGCTGGTTGGCATAGAAGTCGGAGAACATTCAACATGGCTGCCAACAGCCTGAGCACTGGCAATAGTATATGAGCTGGCAAAGATCAAACTAGCTAGTAGAAAATTATGCACGAACAGCCGGGTAACCAGAATCATCAATCGCCTCTCCAAATGGGGGGCAATTGTAGCAAAGGCAACTTACCTTCGTTGAAAGATTCAGATTTAGTTGAGACCAGCAGAAGCTCTATAGAGCTAGCCAGTTTTCAAGCGATCTAGCCCATTTACTCAGTCATTTCCAGAATTAACGCTTTTTAGAAACAGCCTTAGCAAAAGAGGTACCGGCTTTAAATGCAGCTATTGTTTTAGCCGGTACGACAACAGACTCACCGGTTTTCGGATTTCTTCCGACACGCGCTTTGCGTGAACGAGAACCAAAGGCACCAAAACCAACTAGTGTTACCTTACGACCTTGAGAAACTTGCTGAATAATAGTTTGCATTGCGATATTGATAATCAATTCAGCGTCTTTCTTCGTAGTCTCTGCTGCGCTCGAAACAGCATCAACTAGTTCGGCTTTATTCAAGTCAAAATTCCCCCAAGTATATTATTGATTTTCTTCTTCAAGACGCGCTGAAACAAAGCGACTAAAGTCACTGTAAGCCTTATCAGAATTTCCTAACTCTAAGTTTAAGCTGGCACGCTCCTGCAAAAACTCCGGCAGAGACTCCTGCTTAATGGCATCATTTATGCAGCGAAGAGCATCATGGTACTTTCCAGCACTGCGAAGGATGCGTGTTTTCTCAAGCCATGCCTCAATTATAGATGGGTCTATATCTAAACATTTATCAAAGTCGCTCAAAGCAAAGGTATCATGACCCAACCGAAGCAGCAGCAATCCACGACCACAGATGGCGTCAGCATTTTTTGGCTCTAGCCTAATTGACTGATCAAAATCACGCAACGCTAAATTGTATTCATTGTGATCATCATAGACCAAAGCTCGACCATACCAAGCATCACTGGATTCAGGATCAAGCTCAATTGCTCTGCTAAAATCTTCCACCGCTCCAGCAAAATCAAGAAGCTCAGAACGCAACTCGCCCCGTGATAAATAAGCACTGAAGAAGCCTTTATCGCATTCAATGGCATCGGAGAAATCGCGCAAAGCCTCTTGGTGCAAACCAAGCTCAGCGCGACAAAGACCACGAAAATAGGAAGAAAGAACACAATCAGTGCTCTTTGCTAAGCGAATATTGAACTCGTGAATGGCACTCTTATAGTCACTCTTTAGAAAGTAGATATAGCCAAGATAGTAATCGGCCTCTGAGATAAAAGGATAAAGCTTTTGAATTCGGCCGAAGCAAACCAAAGCCAAATCCAGCCTCTCAGCCGACATATGCTCTAGTGCCAAGTCGAACAGAGTCTTTGCCTTAGAATCAGCTATATCAGGACAAGTTAGTACATATGGCGACATAAAGCTCTCAACTCCTATCAACTTCTCCCTCATTTAAACTCACTAGACCAGAACCTAAGCGAACCATCATAAAAACTCACAGCTAGCTGATTCTTGAAAGGATTCCAGGCCAGTGCTGTCACAGCAGATTGACCACGAGCAACGACAACAGGAGCAGTTCTATTTCCCAAATCTGTCCGCCAAACATAGACTGCCCCAGACTGATCGCCGCAAGCAAGCAAGTGCTCGAAAGGATGAAAGGCCATACTGGTCAATGGAGCAGTTGGGCCATTGAGTTTAGTCGGTTGTGCCGACTCAACTCGGCGATCATCGAACTTCCACACATAAGCACTATATTCACTACAAATCGCCAACCAGCGACCACCCCAGCTCCAATCTAGAGACTTAATTTCACCGGCACCATTCAGCTGCAAAACTATTCCAGAGCCAACTACCCATACACGCACGCTGGAATCTCGGCAGGCATAGGCGAGAATACTCCCCAAGCGATTAAAACGCAGGTATGTAGGGTCACCTTGTCCATTCAAATGATATAGAGATTTACTTGAGCCCAACTCCCACACAAAAATTCCATCACTGGCACAGCTAGCAAAAATATTGCGTTCAACGGGATGCCAACAAAGATCGACGACAGGAAGACTATGCTCACTCAAGCGCTCAACAAGTGCCCCCGACTGAGCCCACAGGCTGATATCTTGATCGCGGCTGGTTAACAGCACCCGCGACCAAGGCGACCAAGCTAGCTTGCCCAGCGAGCCACCTCTTTCTAACTCTACAGCCTTACCAACATCAACCAAACTCCATAGCCTGGTAGCCGTGTCGACACCTGCAGACGCCACAAAATCATTGTTACAACTCAAACCTATTTGGGTAATTCTGCCATCGTGACCAGTCCAGCGCTGACAAGCACTGCCATTCTCGTCAAAGAGAATCAACTCACCACTAGCTGTGCTAGCCAACAAAGCAGCACCTTGTTGCGACCAACAGAGTCTCTCTATCCTTGATTCTAGACAAACCTCTGCTTCAGAAGCAAAAGGGTTCTGAGCAACTAAACTCTTCATACAATACCAATCTTCCTTCTAATGATAATAGATTATCAATAGAGAGAAGTCAAATTAGTTTAGAACTGAACCGCTGTCAATGATTATGCGCGCCTTGCCACCACAATAAAGCGAGGGCACGCAACTCCTTGCAGACCCAAAGCCTCATTAACTTCATCCAGATACCGCGCACTCTCAACCTCAAAACCTGAGTACTGAAGCAAATAAGGAATAGTGGAGAGACTTTGCAAACACGAGAGTGGAAGCTGATCAATTAATTGCTCCCATTGACCGCTCCAACTTTCACGCGTCCAAAGCGCATCAAGAATAACCACTCGACCATCTACCTTTAGCAAATCTCGCCAGTGCGAAAAGACTTTGATTGGATCTGCCAAAAGAACGACAGACTGCCTGGCGGTTATTAAATCAAAGGAAGCACGGCACGCAGACGAGAAAAGCGACTGATCATGAATATCACCAGTCAAGAAATCTACGCGCTTGGAAAACTCAGCAGGGAGACTAGCCTTATTTATCTCTAGTGACGGACCTGAAATATCTTGCGAAACGATCTTGCCCTCGTCAGACAACATTGAAGCTAGCATGTGAGTCAAAGTACCAGTGCCAGCGCCTACATCCAAACAGCTGTAACCGGGCCTAACTACCACCGATCGCAAAAACTCCGACCGCCAAGCCTTAGCTTCAGCAGCCGACAATAATCCATGACCAGATTGCTGGTTGTACGAGACAGCTTCTTCATCACAGAGAGCCTGAACGGTAGCCGAAATGCTCACTAAAATTTCCCCTCTGCCAATTTTACATAGAGAAAGAACCGATCTAACATCGAAGCTACTTTTCAGACCTGCTCAGTATCGCCTTGAGGATTTCTACAACCTCACCCTCTTCAGGAAATCTACCTAGTTTGATTTTTGAAAAAATTCTGGATTCACCAAAATCTACCTCGAACAAACCACCGGTAGTTTGATAAAGCTCGCTTCTGATACCAAACTCGGTACCGATTTCTGCAGCCAGAGCCGTTGCCCTAGGCTCATAGCCACAGCCGCTACAGTAAGTAATCTTAGTGTGCTTGCTCTCACGCTCTGCAGCAGCGTTGAGTTCGCTTAGAACCTTTTCTCTCAACTCTTGCCAAGATTTGCTTTCAAAATTACTCATTGACCTAAGCCGAAACCAACATCTAAATATCGCACATATGAGCTTTGCTCACTCTTGTTCATGTTACCACCGACATCGAAGCGCCTAGAGTTTTTTGAACATTATTGATAATGTATTATCAATAATGTTCAAACCCAGAGGCGAAAATTGATTACAAGCGATATGACAAAAATTGCCAAAAGTAGCGATTGTCAATCGCATAACAAACGGCTATCAACAAAAAAGGCTCTCTTAATAGCCTTCCCTTTGCTCTGGCTAGCGATGTACTTTGCTCTAGCGCCCAATCCAATCGCCTTACTGGAAATGCGCTGGCCACTAATTCTTACAGGACTAGTAGGAGCAATCATCGGCAACCTCAGTGCCATTGGTGGCGGCTTGGTTTTTATCCCAGTGATGATCTTTGTTTTCCATCTCCCCCCTGTGGTCGCCCTAAAAATTGCACTTGCCAGCCAGTCATTTGGCATGACTGCAGGGGCTATTGGCTGGCTAGGTAAAACTCCTGTTTGCAAGAAAATACTGTTCTTTGCGATACCAGGATTACTAGCTGGCGCTACCGTAAGCTCATTATTAATTCACCCAAACCCACTTCTGATCAAAGGCCTATTCGGCCCTGTATCTATAGCTCTCGGATTACTAATAATTTCTACTAGCATGGCAAAACAAAACAGCAGCAGCAAAACCATTGACCAGAAATGGGCGCTGCCGCTTCTGGTAGTTTCATTCATTGGCGGCTTGATATCTGGCTGGGTGGCGGTAGGGGAAGGCGAGGTAGTGGCCGCATTTCTCATGCTAGCCGCTGGGATAAACAGTCGAACCAGCATAGCCACTGGCGTACTATTGCTTGCCATCACTTCTATTTACTTAACTCTCATACACCAGTTTTTTCTCGGCGGCATACCGTGGGACTACGCCTGCTTTACGATTCTCGGCTGCGTCTATGGCGCTAGCCTGGCTCCAATTCTTGGCCGACTTATTGGAGCGCAAAAACTAAAAATCACCTTTGCCTCAATCGCAATACTAGACGGCTGCTTGTTTATCTATCAATGGCTGAGGACTTAACAACAATAGGACGTAATAGCAACCGAATTTCATAGCGAATACAACTCACTGGAAATTGAAGCAGCTTAATGATAATGTATTATCAACAAGAAAAAGAGGGCTCAAATATGAGTATTGTCATTGGTCGCATGGAATTCCAGGGACCAATTCTAAATTCACAAGGTCTAAAGAATGAGCCTGGGCTATTTGCATTGCTTTCCAACGCCAAAAGAGGCACTCGTCTGGTGGCAATGTATCACTCAAGTTCTATTCGCACGACTATCGAACGACTAGTAGAACGAGCAGAACCAACTGCTACAAACAGATTTTACGCAGTGCTTTACACCCCAGGGCTTGACGAAACTCAGCGACAACTAATTTGTGAAGACGTCAGAAGAGAGCACCAGAGAAGCCCTGCAGTCTGGTAGAAAACTAGCGCAACCGACTCAACGGAGAGATAAATGATAATCGAGTTTAAAGGCGGCCCTTTCGACGGTGATATTGTCGGCGGTTTCAACAAGGCAGTTGAATTCATGGTCGCCTGGCACCATCCAGATAGACCTGTTTATGGTCGCCACTGTTGCGCTTGCTGTGCTGAAACCCTTGAGATGATCGAATATATTTTCGTCGGCTACGAGCCTGTTCTGCGCAGAGAAAAAGAAGCGAATAAATCAGCAAATCAGCCAGTACGGCGACTTCTATAGTAATAGTAGGACAATTCTCTCGGACGATAAGGCCGGGGAATGTCAGCGCTAATAATCCGCTCACTCGCCATCCGCGCACCGATAATGTTGCGAGAGGCCGGGCCGATAACTAATTCGGCTAATGCTCCGGTAACAAAGAGCCCATCAGACCAACGCAAATATTTATCCAAGACGGGAAAACCACAGGGTGCGCAAGGCAGATTCATCTCGTCTATTACTTGCCGAACTAATGCACCACCAGGCAAACAGCGCTCAAAACCAGTTGCCAAAACCACCAGGTCGGCCTCAATTAAACTTTGATCTTCAAGAGTAAGGCGAACGGAGCTGCTATCGCCACTTGCAGAAACCACCGAATTCTCAACAAACGAAACGGCTTTGCTTATCATTGCTCCATGAGCCTGGCGACGAACATCTTCTGGAAACGAACCCCAATGGCGAGCACTATCTACTCTTCTGCGGCGCTCAACAAAGTTAGCTTCACGAGCAAGAAGATTCAAACACTTCGGTCCTAGCCAACAGGGGTCTGCGTCAAACTGCTTGATCTTGAACTCCCGAGAATGCAACAGTGTAACTTGACCGGGCCGCTTCTTTGACAATGACAGAGCTACTTGCATCGCGCTAATCCCGCCACCGACAACGACTACCTTTGACCATTCCCTCGCGGCAGCAGCTGCGAAATCTGGCGAAAATACATGAACAATTGGTGATACCGCGTGCAGCTCTTTGGCCCATGCCGGAATACTAAGGCAATCAGCCATGCCAATACCAAGGATGACACGCTTAGACTCGAATTCACCTTCTGTAGTAGTGACAATATAAGATTTACCTTTCCTACTCAGAGAGAGAGCACTGGCGTTGTGACGCATAGAGGAGAGATTGCCAGAATCAACTACATGATCACAATGAGCATTGAACAATCGCAGCGATGGACGCTTATACTTTGAATAAAACTCCGCCGCACCGCTCGCTCGTTCTCTAGCAAAGCGCTTTAGCGCGCCTGAACCAGCATCAAGGTTATGCTCAGCCGGCGAGCGCAAAAACTCCATTCCCGTATTTTCAGCACAACGCTTCCAGACAGCAAGAGGCCGATCATGAGGATCTATCACTAAAACCTTCTCGGGGTTAGCTCTTCCAGCCTTTAAGATCTGGTTGCTTGCATAAGTACCATGTATGCCACCACCGACAATCACCCAATCAAGCACAGCACACCTCTAACAATCAAGTGAGCCACCAGAAAGCTCTTTGTCTTCTCGATTTAGTTCAGCGATATAGCGACTAAAGTCTTTGTAAGCCAAATCTGGCTGCCCTAGCTCCATATAGATAACAGCCCGTTCTTGTAAAAACTCAGGGTCACTCTCGCAATCTATTGCCTTAGTTATGCAAGCTAGAGCCTGCGGCAGGCTACCACACGATTTCAAAACGCGGGCTTTTTCAACCCAAGCTTCTACCATAGATGGATCTGACTCAAGACATTTATTGAAATCGGCCAAAGCAAAAGCTCCTTCGCCTAAGCGCTTAAACAACATGCCTCTTGCACACAAAGCATCAGCATGAGCAGGATCAACCTGAATTGCTTGATCATAGTCGCGAATAGCTTCGCCAAACTGCTCAAACTCTTCGAATATAAGTGCTCTGCTGTACCAGGCATCAGCAAAACCAGGCTCTATTTCAATCGCCTCATTGTAATCGTCAACAGCTCCATTAAAATCCATTAGAGCGGCTCGCAGCCGACCTCGAACATAATAGGCCATGACGAAATCTTCGTCTTCATCAAGTGCGTTTGTGTAGTCACTTAGTGCTGCAAAATGATCGTTCAGCTCTTCGTAACAAAGACCACGAAAATACATAGCTAGTGCGCATTTGGGCTGCATCAAAAGACGGATAGTAAACTCATCTATCGCCATTTGATAATCTTTCTTGAGATAGTATATCCAACCACGATAGTAGTTAGTCTCAGAAATCTCTGGCCAAGACTTCTTCACCTCGGCAAACCTAAGCAGAGCTTGATCAAAATCATCGGCAAGCATAAACTCGCGAGCCGAATCAAACGCCGCAAGAGCCTTTGCGTCTTCAGTCTTTGGCGCATCAAGAGTCTGTTTACTCACAACTATGTACCCGTGCCAGCAAACGGAAGGAAACCAATTTCGCGGGCTCGCTTAATCGCTTTTGTCACCATACGCTGATTTTTACGACTGCAACCAGTAATGCGAGCTGGCAAAATTTTGCCATTTTCCGACAAAAACTTGCGCAAAAAATTGACGTCTTTATAGTCAACCCGCTCAATCTTGTTCGATGCAATAGGATCAACTTTTGCCCGCTTCGGCATAAGGCCCCGCGGCTCAGTTCTCTGTACCTTTCCTGCCATATTCACCTCTATTTATTTTGCTGCCGCTAAATGACTTATAGCCATGTTCTCTTGCGCCACATCACTCAAAAATTTGATATTCCAATCAGGGAACGAGTCGGGCAGATTCTTCCAAGCATCAACCCCGGCAATCATTTCCTCATTAGTGAGCAAACAAGCATCCAGCTCTTTAGTTAGCCATTGTTGATCCATACCGATACCAATCAAAACCAACTGCTGGCGACGATCACCAAAGGGCTCTTCCCAGCTATCGTGAATATCGCGCAGAAGCAACGAATCTTGCGGCCAACGCTCCTTATCCATAGCAGCAAAGAACATTGCCCCAGGCTCAATACGACAGGCACCACCTGCTTGCGACCACTCTATTGAATAGTCCATACGGGTAGCCACCCAAAGAAATCCTTTTGAGCGGATAACACCATCCCAGTCAGCGTCAAGAAATGCCCGCAAGCGTTCCGGATGCATAGGACGACGAGCGGTGTAAACAAAATTGGTGATGCCGTACTCAACAGTCTCAGGAGTATGAGTACCGCGCAATTCCTTGAGCCAGCCAGGAGCCTCGGCCGCACGATCAAACTGGAAGAGGCCTGTATTTAGAATTTTATTCAGATCTACCAGACCAAATTTCGAACGCACAATGCGAGCCTCAGGGTTGAGGTGCTGCAAAATTTTCGTCAACCTATTTAGATCATTCTTCGAAATCAGATCAGTCTTATTGACGATAATCACATTGGCAAATTCAACCTGGCTTATAAGCAAATCGCTTATGGTCCGAGGATCTCCCTCATTCAACTCTAGACCACGCGACACTAAGGCCGCGCTCTCCATATAATCATCAAGAAAATTCATGGCATCTACTACTGTAACCATGGTATCGAGGTGAGCTACTTCTGAAAGCGAAACACCGTTAGCATCAGTAAAGACAAAGGTTTCAGCAACCGGCATCGGCTCCGATATTCCGGTAGACTCAACCAACAAATAATCAAAGCGACCTTCACTAGCTAAGCGATTGATCTCGACGAGCAGATCTTCTCGCAAAGTGCAGCAGATACAGCCATTCGACATCTCAACCAATTTCTCGTCAACACGACTAAGGCTTGCACCCTGCTTAACTAGCTGAGCGTCAATATTGACCTCACTCATGTCATTCACTATCACAGCGACCTTGAGACCATCTCTATTAGAGAGAATATGGTTGAGCAAAGTCGTTTTGCCTGCACCAAGAAAGCCAGACAATACAGTCACCGGTAACTTTTTCATGGAACCCCACGCATGCAAACTAAGCCTAAGCAAAGCTACAAGAGTCAAGGATGGCAACCGAGAGCCTGGTGCCACCCTCACCGGCAAAAGATCAGAGCCAGATCAATTTCCAAGTTGCTCTTGCAGCGTTTATCGCTTTATTGATAATAGGTTATCATTATCAATAAGTCAATATTTTTTGTTAGCGCGAGCAAGAATCACAAAATCCGTACAGCAGAACTTCATGCCGTTTTAGGGTAAATCCATTCGGCACTAGGTTCTTTACGTTAAGACCACAGCCATCTACATCAAAAACTTTCTGACAACCACTACAAGAGAAGTGATGATGATGGTGACCGCCTGGTAATTCATATAAAGCAACGCCGCCAGGCATATCAACAACTATGAGTTTTTTGTCGCCCACCAGCGCTTTTAGATTTCTATAGATCGTAGCAACGCCTAAGCCCGGGCAATCACCCTGAGCTAGGTCAAGAATCTCTTGAACTGCTAAGGGCCTCTCAGCACTCTCAAACGCCTTAAGAATGGCCTGCCGTTGCTGTGTATTGCGCTCCATAACCACCCTATTGCTTACATAGCAAGATTACAACATCCAGGCAATTGTTCAAGCTTAAAGAGGGTTGACTTCCTCTTAATGATAATCTATTATCACTGGCCTTGCCAAAACTTTAGCCTTGAAGACCCTGCATCTAGACCGGGTCTGTATTGTGCTGCAAAGGACAAATACTTAGAAATATGAAAAAGTCAGACAGAATAATCGTTAAGAAACAAAAATAGGCTAAAGAATGAAAACACTGCCAGTAACAGTTTTATCTGGTTTTCTCGGCGCCGGCAAAACTACTTTGCTCAACCACGTACTCAACAACCGCGAGGGGCTGCGTGTAGCAATCATCGTCAACGATATGAGCGAAGTAAATATTGACGCGCAGCTAATAAAGCATGGCGGTGCCAGCCTCAATCGCGTCGAAGAAAAATTAGTCGAGATGTCTAATGGTTGCATTTGCTGTACTCTGCGCGAAGATCTCTTGATAGAAATCTCCAAACTCGCTAAACAAGGCAAATTCGATTACCTCTTAGTAGAGTCAACTGGTATCTCAGAGCCTCTCCCCGTCGCTGAGACCTTCTCTTTTGAAGATGAGAGTGGTGAGAGCCTGGGCAAGATTGCCACCCTAGACACAATGGTTACTGTAGTTGATGGCTTCAACTTCTTGCGCGACTATGAAGAGGGCGTCGAGTTGAAAGACCGCAACCTCAGCATCAATGAAGACGACGACCGCAGCATATCTGATCTGCTTGTTGATCAAATTGAATTTGCCAATGTCATTGTGCTCAACAAAACCGACCTCTTAGAAGCAGAAAAGCTAGAAGAGCTGCATAAAATAATCGCTCACCTAAATCCTGAAGCAAGAATTATCGAAAGTGAATTTGGAAAAATAAATACCAGCGACATTCTAAATACCAAGCTGTTCGATTTCGAGAAGGCCTCCGAAGCGCCCGGCTGGATGAAAGAAATGCGTGGAGAGCACATTCCTGAAACCGAAGAATATGGCATATCTAGCTTTGTCTATAAGGCACGCCGTCCCATACACCCAGAGCGCTTCAGAGCATTCTTAGACAAAGAATGGGATGGTGTCATTCGCTCAAAAGGTTTCTTCTGGTTAGCCAGTCGCATGGACTTTGCCCTAGATTGGTCGCACGCTGGGGGCTCATGCCGCTTACAGCCAGCTCATCAATGGTGGGCTTGCATCGATAAAGAAGAATGGCCAGAAGAAGAAGCTTTTCGTGCTGAAATCGAAGAGGAGTGCCAAGGCGAATACGGTGACAGACGCCAAGAATGCGTATTCATAGGTATTCACATGGATAAAGAATGGATCGAAAACGAACTTAATCAGTGCCTACTCACTGACAAAGAAATGAAACTCGGACCTAAATCGTGGGCTAAATACAACGACATGCTGCCCAGCGAATGGACTGTTGCTAACTAGCTGCCAGTTGAGCGACTGTGGTCTTGGCGCAAAAGTCTAAAATTTGAGCATCTAGCTGCTCTAGCTTTTTGCAGAGCGAACCGAAGTTTTCACTCAACTCCCTTCGCTCAACGTGCTCATCTTGAGCATTTCCAACGATATTTATAATGTCCAAAATAGTGATGAGCTTACTTGATCTCTTCAAGGCGTAGCCACCATTAACACCGCGATTGCTAGTGACTAATCCGGCTGATATTAGCGGTTTAAGAACCTTCGGAATGTAAGCAATCGATATCCTTGTCTGCTCAGCAATCTCCGAAGCCGCAAGCCTCCTTCCCTTACTTCTGGTAAGCAGGACGACCACCCGTAAAGAATACTCTGCACCTTTAGAGATCAAGACAAATCCTCCAGCTTTTCATTACGGATAAGCACTGATTACCAATGATTAGCGCGAATAATACTCGACCACTAAATTCTCTCTGAAACTCTGATCTAGCTGATCTCTTTCAGGAACTTGCAACAATTTTATAGACAGTTCGTTCTTTAACACTTCAACCCAATCTGGCTTAACTTGAATGTTTTCGAGCGTGACTGTTTGAATAAACTTTTTACTCTTCTCGCGGAAAGTAATCACATCACCGGGACTTAGCCTGGCTGATGCTACATCAAGCTTTTTTCCATTTACCAAAACATGACCATGATTGACTATTTGCCTAGCTAAATCTCGACTAGCAAAAAGACCAGAGCGAAAAACTATGTTGTCCAAACGCCTCTCAAGCAATTGCAAGAGAACAGTGCCAGTGGCAGCTTTAGCTCTTGTAGCTTCCTCGTAAAGAGCCACAAATTGCTTCTCTGACAATCCATAAGACCAGCGAATCTTCTGCTTCTCTAAGAGCTGTGTTCCATAGTCAGAGACTTTCTTCTTCTTTTGACCATGTTGACCCGGTGGATAAGGTCTCAAGTCATCAAACTTAGTGTTCCCAAACAAATTAACACCGACAGCTCGACAGCGTTTTGCCTTAGAGTCTGTATATCTCATCTAGTTTTCCTCGCAACAAACTGTAAAGCAAATTCAGCTGCTCTACTACGAAATTCAATCAATCAGTTTAGTTAAGGACAGCCAATAGAGCCGCCCCCAATCAGTGATAATACATTATCATTAACGACCGTGAATTTCAAACGTTTTTTAAGTCAAGCAAAATCAATTTACCTGATGCACAACCAATGGCAATGCTAGCCGCCTGCGGCTGCCACGCTATCGAACTGATTTCGCTATCACCAGTGAATAGAGCAAGTGGTTCGCTCTTGCTCTTGCCTGCGATATTCCAAATAATCAAATTACCATCGAGGCCCGAACTAGCCAGGCGCATATCACTTGGGGCAAAGGCCAAGTTCGAAATAAAGGCTTGATGCCCTTCTAGCATCAAAGGCTTACTACCACTAGGGCCTTTCCCACTAAAATCCCAGATTACCACCACTTCACTGCCACCGGTGGCTAAGTAGCGTGAAGTGCTATCCCAAGCGAGCTCTCGCACCTTTGTCGCGTAACCATTCATAAAAAGGTCATCACCACTCGGCAGCAACCAAATATGAGCAGCGCCATCCTGGCAGCCTCCAGCAACAGTTTTGCCGTTTGGACTATAAGCAATATCAAGAACAGAGCCCTTCCATTCAAAGAAACGCTTAGGTTTAACCTCAGAATCTGCCCACAGCCTCAGCCCACCATAACTACTGGTGGCAAATAGATTTGGCACAGCCGGATTCCAGGCGATACCAGCAATGGTGCTACTATGCCGGACAAACTCTTTTTCGACATTGCCTACAGCATCACACAGACGCAGATCCTTTCCTGCAGCAGTCAGTAAGACATCACGCTTAGCATTCCAAGCAAGATGCTCCACCCAACTAGAGCCATGATCCATTTCAGCCACTTGCTCAAAGGTACGATTGGCAGTCTCATAGATGCGAGCCTTACAGTCTTGACCAGCACTAGCTAAATACTTACCACTAGCCGACCAACCAACCTTGAGCGTGCCAAGGCTATGGGCCATCCACTGCGAAACTACTTTTCCACTAACATCAACAACCGTGACCTTACCTTCAGCGTCGCCACAGGCAAGCAGAGAACCATCTTTAGACCAACTTAAATTAGAGATATAGTCACCACAATCAAGCAGCCAAGCTAAATCTAGATCTTTTACTTTCTGAGCAGTTGACTCTTTACCAGACATGAATAGAAACCCTCCGTTAGCTCTGCGCGGTTGAGATTACGACCAATGAAAACAAGTTGGTTGTTGCGCGGCTCATCTCCCCACTCTTTGTCTGGCCGACCATCAAAAAGCATATGCACGCCCTGAAATACAAAACGCCGAGACTGCTTGGCTATGCTAAGAATGCCTTTCATCCTAAAGATATCTGTGCCTTTCTCACGCAAAAGCTCCCCTAGCCATTCATTAAACTTCTTCTCGTCAAGATCACCGTCACAGGTTATGCCAACCGAACTGACTTCACTGTCATGGGTGTGCCCAGCGTCGTACACTTGAGCACAAATTGGCATCAAAGGCTCGTCTTCGAAGGATAATGACATAGCAAACTCTTCAGGCTTATGCTGAGTGAAGAGCGCATAACGACCAGCTGGAACCACAACTTGAAAGAGCTTGCTGCCCTCACTATCGAGACTCAACTGATAAGCCTTGTCGACTGTATCGATGATAGCTCCAGCACCCACCTCAAGTTTATCCTGAGAAAATTTGACCACAGCGACTTCTAGCAACGATTCGATCACCATCAAATCAGGCTTTCCAATATCCCCGTTAGTCACTGGCAACAAAAGCATGTTCATAGAAGGATCTGGGCCATCTTCTAAGTAGAGAGTCGATGGCCCCTTAAAGTCATATAGACCAACCCACTCAAAGGGATACTCTGGATTTAAAAATGTGGGCTTAACAGCAAGAGCTCGCTCAAGATCAAAACCACGCACACTGAGGATTTTATCCATATCAAGCTCAGCATTATGCGTGCGATAAATTTTTGCCATAGCGTTCATTGAACGCATTTTCTCTTCCAGCAGATTCAATTCTTCTTCATTAACTAGATCAGTCTTATTGAGAAGAATGACATCAGCAAAAGCAATCTGTTCTTTGCACTCGGTGCTCGAATCAATATGCATAGCGACATGCTTTGCATCAATCAAAGTAATAATGCCATCAAGCTCTAACGAATCTTGAATCTCGTCATCAACAAAGAAAGTTTGAGCTACCGGTGCTGGATCAGCTAAACCAGTAGTTTCTACGAGAATATAGTCAAACTTATCTCTTCTGCGCATGAGATTACCAAGTATGCGAATCAGGGCACCACGAACGGTGCAACAAATACAACCGTTGTTCATCTCAAAAATTTCTTCGTCAGCTTGAACAACCAAGGCATCGTCGATACCTATTTCGCCAAACTCGTTTTCGATTACGGCAATACGCTTACCATGGTTCTCAGTCAATATTCTATTTAAGAGAGTGGTCTTCCCCGAGCCAAGAAAACCAGTCAAAACCGTCACTGGCACTCTATTTAACTTATCTACGTTAACCATCTATTTTCACCATGCCCGTCTAAACTAACCGGCCAAACAACTTGCCCGGTCGAACAAACGAAAATGATAACCGTTTATCAACAAGTCCGTCTAGTATTCAAACAAATCTACAGAATTCCCCGAAAGCAAGCGCCTGTCGAAATTTGATATACTGTACCCCAGTATAGTATTTATTAGAGTTCTCTTATGCACACTAAAAATGACAAGAAGAAATTGCTTAACCGAGTCAGTCGCATTCGCGGTCAGCTCGACGCTATTGAAAGAGGCCTTGAGAAAGACGAAGATTGCTCAAAAGTACTGCAGACAATAGCGGCCTGTAGAGGAGCCATGAATGGCCTAATGTCTGAAGTGTTGGAAGGTCATATTTTGTCGCACTTAGTAGATATAGACGACCCCAGCCAGTCTGACCGGGTCGAAGCAGCCCACGACTTGGTTGACATCGTGCGGAGCTATCTAAAGTGAGCACCGCTTCCTTACAGCAAGAAACGACAAGTTCATCAAGACAAGACACCGACGCAAAGAAGATTTTTGAAAATCTTACCCATGACCAACTGACCTTGTGGGCCAGAGTAGAGCGTGAAGATCTAGCACGCATAACGATAGTTGCCATACTGATAGCAAGCTCTTTTGCCATGAACTCTCTTGGTGATTTACCAATTGCAATTGGCTCCTTCCACAGCTTAGCAAGTAATCTAATTTTGCTCATCGCCGGCATAATTGGTAGCAATCCAATTTTCACGGAAGCGAAAGAAGCGATCGTAGAAAAGCACATGAACATGGAACTTTCTATGGTAATCGCCTTGACTGCGGCCCTATTAATTGGCGAATTTGCCACTGTTGCGCTGATAATTCTCTTTGTACTGATAGCCGAAGAAATAGAGAAGCTCACTTTAGAGAAGGGAAGACAATCAATCAAAAGCCTTCTTGGCGATCTTCCCCAAACAATATCTATCGAAGACCCAAACAATGGCACCATTAACAACATAAATATCAACACTGCACAACCTGGACAGATAGCCATTGTCAAACCAGGCAGCCGCATTGCTATAGATGGTGTAGTTGTTTCAGGACACTCCAGCGTCGATCAATCAAGCATTACTGGTGAAATGCTACCAGCAATAAAAAATATCAATAGCCCAGTCTATGCTGGCACAATCAATCAATCCGGGGCGCTCCGGGTAAAAATTGAATCAACCGGTAGAGAGACTGCTTACGGCAAGCTTCTCAGAACAATTGAAGAAGCAGAAAAGTCACAAGCTCCAATCGAAAACATAGCCGACAAACTTTCTGGCTATCTTGTCTACATTGCCCTAACGTGGGCGGCCGTGACATTTGTATGCACAAAAGACTTGCCAGCAACAATCTCTGTAATCGTTGTTGCCGGAGCTTGTGGAGTCGCAGCCGGCACACCACTGGCGATACTAGGAGCCATTGGTCAAGCGGCACGTGCCGGAGTTATTTTGAAAGCCGGCAAGCACTTAGAAACGCTAGCTAAAGTGCAAACAATAATCTTCGATAAAACCGGCACACTAACCACAGGCAAAGCAGCTGTGAGCAAAGTCTTACCCACCGAAGAATTTACTCAACAAACTCTGCTCTCAGCCGCAGCGACATGCGAACTTTATTCAGAGCACCCACTGTCAATTGCAATCAAACTTAAAGCCAGTGAAGAAAATGTCAGCAAAGAGGCACCAGAACATTTTAGCTACTTGCCTGGCCAAGGCATAATTTGTCAGCTAAAGGACCACCAGATAATATCTGGCAACCGAAAGCTTTTAGCAGAGCACAACATTGACTGCAGCGCTTCGGAATCACTAACAGAGGCTTTGTCCACCGGCGAAACAAGCGTATATGTAGCTATTGATAAAAAATTTGCTGGCTTGATCTTAATCGCCGACCAAATTCGTCCAGAAGCCCATAAAACAGCTCTGCAACTCAAGGCCTTAAACATTCGTACGGTTCTCTTAAGTGGCGACAGTGAGCAGTCAGTGTCAGCCATCGCCAAACAGATAGGCATCAACGAATACAAAGCGGCCATGCTACCAGCAGAAAAATCAGACTACATAAAACTCGAGCAGAGCCGTGGTCAATCAGTGGCAATGGTTGGCGACGGCATCAATGATGCCCCAGCCTTAGTGACAGCCAACATTGGTATTGCCATAGGCTCTGGAAGCGATATAGCATTAGAGTCAGCTGACGCAATGATTGTCAAAAACAACCTTCTCAACCTGGTAGACACCATAAAGATTGCCAAGCGCTGCTATAGCATCATCTGGTTTAACTTTGTTGGCACCATCATCGTTGACCTAGTCGGCATGGGCCTAGCATCTAGCGGATATTTAAATCCACTAGCAGCAGCGCTTATACACGTTGGCTCTGAGCTTCTATTTATTTTCAATTCAGCCAGGCTCTTGGCTCCAAGTCGGAAACCAGCTAACGAATCAGCCAAGCTCTAACCAATAGGCTTACCAGCGATATTGAAATTCCACATGAAAGGCTGCCTGTTAGTGCCATCTTTGCGCTGATAGCCCTCATACTTCAAGTGTTTATCCTCGAAACTACCGATAACAGATGAAGCTGCAGCAACTCCAAAAGCAGCCATTCCGACATACTTAACTTGCGGAATTTTGCTCAAAATGCCGATACTAATTGCTAAGCCACCAGCACCAAAACCGACATCTTCAGCAGCCAGACGGCCTTGCTGAGACTTATATTCACCAGCACTAGCAGAGCTGTAATTGCTCAAGTCAGACGGCAAATCAGTCAACCGCTTTAGGCCATATAGCGCCGGAGCCACACGATTGACATAGGGCAGCATGCTGCCGCCAATCATGGCATCAACGCCCAGAGTCTTAACCGGATTAATATCGAAATCGCTTTCCTTTCTGTAGTGAAAATTGAACTTGCCATCCATATTGAGAAGTTGAGAAACTTTTTCTACGGGCGCGGCTAGTGAATAAGAATCACCGGCGCTATCTGTTATGACACCAACCAACTTACCATTGCGGTCAACCTGCATACTGCCAGACTGACCTGGCAAAACCCCTTGAGAGCTAGCCAACCGGCTTCCTAAAACATAGCTAGTGGCATCTTGCTGCAACTCTTTAATGCCTGTGTCAAAAGCGCCCTGCAGGCCAGCGAATGAGCTAGTGCTGCCCATTTTGAGAACATTCTCGAACTTAGTCTGGCCAAGAACAGTTCCAGCCGACAAGACCTTCTCTTCGTTCTTTAGACCGGGTGTGCCCAAAGTAAAAATGGTTTCGCC
>LNFM01004939.1_pt1 | contig 23818 bp, 22 predicted proteins | sample 596031 | NCBI WGS metagenome assembly LNFM01 (sample SAMN04254537, study PRJNA301005) | activated carbon metagenome | isolation source: dual media filters at the Ann Arbor, Michigan drinking water treatment plant | place: USA: Ann Arbor | reverse complement strand
ACATCGTCGACGGCAACAGCGGAAACAACATCCTCGACGGTGGCGAGGGCAGCGATACGCTGCGGGGTAATGCTGGCAACGACACGCTCATCGGGGGTGCCGGGAATGATGCGCTCTATGGCGACACGGGAAGTGACACGTTCGTCTTCGCGTCCGGCAGCAGCGTCGACATCATCTATGACTTTAACGTCACTGAGGACAAGCTCGAGCTCGGCGGCTACGGGATCGACACCTCTGACCAATTCGCACTCGTCGCCTCAAACGCCGGTGCGAACTTGCTGGTCAACTTCGGTGCCGGGAACACACTTACGATCCTGAACACGCAGCTGAACCAGATCAACGATGATGTGATTGTCTAAGGGCGCAGGCACGGCAGCGACTCCTCCGGTCCAGTCTTACGAAGTCGTGCGGCCTAACCGTCATTGAACCGCCCTATTGATCTGGCCGATGAGCGGCTTCATTAAATAGCATAGTGTCCAGCGGTCGTGCGTCTTGACTTGCACGTCGGCGGGAATGCCCGGTTTCAGCGTGCTGGCGCCGTGCTTTGCGAATTCGGCCAACGGGGTCGCCAACCTCGCCCTGAAGTAGGCCTTCCACTTCCGGCTCCAGTCGGCGGAGATGGTGATGACGGTCGAGGACGATGCGGAATTTCTCTTCAGCAGAAGACTGATCTCTGGTAGCTGGGCGAATGTCGCGCACGAGCGGCTAGGACGGTCTCTCTAGCTAGTGTGTTGATTTCTGTCTCATGCCCCACTCCTCAGGTGGTCACGGTGAACCCGAAATCCCCCCTCATCAAGCTACCAATCTACGCTCATAAGTACTGATGTCGGACACGACTCGGGCTTGCGGGCGATCGCGACCATGCTCTTGGCCAATACCGGCACACGTCCCACTCGATGAAAGGCCGTGATTTCAAGCCCGGCGCCGATAAGAAGCTTGCTCAACGTCGGGATCGACCAGAACTTTATGTGACCACCATCCCACAAAGCCGTGAAGTGATCGTCCAACTTGCCTGAAACCGCCAGCGCGACATTCTTCAAGTAGCCGTGGTACGGAGTGGATATTATCGCAACGCCTGCCGGCTCAAGAAGATCAAAGATGTTCCCGGCAAACTTGCGAGGATCATATAGGTGCTCGACGACTTCCAGACTGACAACGGCGGAGAAAGTACCATACATAGCCGCAAGATCATCATACGCTGAACCACGCTCCACGCGCAGAGCGGGGAAAGACTTGTTCGCGATATCGATCGCAGACTCCGAGGCATCGATTCCGACGACCTCGCATCTACGGCTCATGTGATATGCAACGCTGCCGTTACCGCAGCCGAGGTCAAAAATGCGGGTGGGCCGCACCTCGTCCAGAACCCGATCGACAACCGGTAACAGATAAGAGTGCGCGTGGATCGGTGCGGAAGATGTGTAGCCGTAGTCGGGAACGTCCCGGCTCATGTCTGAGGCTCCGATCGTGACTTAACGCGCGAGGCGCCGGTTTGGCTTGCTTGCCCGCGCTTCAGGAGGACGAAATCCCACGCGAACACTGCAATCATGCCCTCGTATACCGCCAGCATCAGGGCGTAGAGGAAGCCATATCTGCCATCGAGAAACCCTCGCCGCCAGAAGAACACATACATGAATCGGGCTAGCGGACGGAGCGCCCACGGAACATGAGCGGCGAGCGACTGCAACGCCCGGCGCCGGCTGGTGGCATCGAAGGTCAACATCACCGGGGTGGAACACGCGCTCGCCACATCCGCAGACGTCATCCTCCGGGCCTCGTCCTCAGCATATTTAATATGTTTACGGAGCCAAGCCTTCAGGCCATGCGAGAAGTTGAAATGAAGGTAAGGTTCGTCAAAAAGGCCAACGCGATGTGACGGAAGATCTTCGCGCTGCCCGTGACCGACTTGTTTGAAACGCAGGCGGTCCCGGCGACCGAGCCTCACCTGATACGTTGGGTACATACCGGCACAGCGAAGCCAATGACCGTGCATAATTATTTTTGACGGCACACGGTAGGCGTCAATGGAATCGGACGGTTCGAGCGCGCCGAGTTTTCCCGCAAAAGTAGGCGTTGCCACCTCGTCGGCATCCAGGTGAAGAACCCACTCATGCCGAAAATTTCCATGTGCAAGACCAAAGTTCCGCTGTTGTGCGAAATCGTCGAACAGCCGCGTTAGAACACGCGCCCCATGCCGCGAAGCGATTTCGACAGTCGCATCCGTGCTACCTGAATCCAGCACAACAATGTCGTCGCACCACGACAGGGCGGCGAGGCATGCGGATAGGTTTGCCTCTTCATTGTACGTTAGAATCAAAATCGATATTTTCATGTCGCTCAACTGGCGGTCGGACGTTTACAATGCGTGCCGGGTTGCCGGCGACGACGACGTTCTCGGGAACATCTTTGGTAACAACCGCCCTCGCTCCAACGATCGCATAGGCTCCTACATTCACACCAGGACCAATGAAGGCATCGGCGCACACCCACGCACCATCCCCGATGGAGATCGGCGGCTTCAAAAGCGGCATGTCAGACCGAAGGTAATCATGGGTGCCGGCGCACAAATGGGCATGCTGTGAGATCGTCACTCCTCGACCGATAGTAATGCGGCCCAGACTATAAAGAACCGCGCGATCTCCGACGGAAGCCTCGTCCTGGATGTCAAGATTCCAAGGAACGGCAATCCGCACCGTGGGGCAAATGTGGACGTCACGCCCAATCCTGGCACCGAATATTCTCAGCACGGTCCTTCGGGTCCCCCACATCCGCCTCGGAACCCACCGAAATGTAGGGCCCCGAAGCGCCTCCCAAATTGCTCGTCCGATCAATTCCCAAGTGGACCACTTTTGCGCTCGCCTATTCGCCCCTATGTCGATGCCGGGTGAAGACGCAACCCCGTCGCTCGCTGATGCCCCCGGACAATCCATCTTTGGCTCTAATCTTTCAACCAAACGTGAGTTTTTCCGTGGGTTCATTGATCTCGGGTTCCAGGAATGACGTTTTCCGGCTTGGATTCTTGAAGCCTCAACCATCGATAGACAGAGCAGAGATCCCTGCCGACACGATCCCAAGAGAACCGCTCGACGACAAGATCACGACCGCGGGATCCGACATCTGGCAAGTCCGTACGCGGCAGATGTTCGGCAAGCGTTGCGGCGATCATTACGGGGTCGGTTGAAACTTCGATCGCGGCCCCCTGCTCGAAGCCGACTGAGAGGTTACAATGGCGTGTCATGAACACCGGCAATCGGCGAGACCACGCCTCCAGAACAGCCATCGGTTGACCTTCGGAATGGGAAGCAAGGATGAAGGCGCCGGCATGCGCGAGCAGCGACTCTTTTTCGCTGCTATAGATAGGCCCAGGAAACAGCACTTCATCGAGGCCTAGAGCGCGAGCATGAGCGATGAGGCTATCGACGTGCCCCCCGTCGTCCCACCCCGCAACTACAAGACGCCAGCCGGACCAGACTTCCGGCGAGTGCGCCCGGAGTATTGCCCACGCATCAAGTGTTTGACGTATTCCTTTCTTGGGATGAATTCGACCTAGATACAGTAGCGTGCGGCGGCCATCATCCGGCAGCCAGGCAGGTCGGGCATGTTTGGTATTCAGGTCAGGAAGATCTGCTCCATTTGGGATGACCGCGATCGGCGTCGTAAGGCCGAAGGCACGGATGCCCTCGACCTCGGCCTCAGAGCAATGAATGCAGGCTGCATTCGTGAGGTTGTTACGCTCGAACGCCCAGGAGGCCAGCACCTTCTTCGACCGGGAATTAGCCAAGGCCCATGGCTCAAGCATTCCTTGGGCCGAGATCATCACCGGTCGGCGGGTCCGCCGTCGCCAGCGTGAGGTGGCAATCGAGGGATAGAGCCAAAGACCGTGCTGATGAACCACGTCATAGTTTGCTTCCGCCAATGACCGATCCAGATCCTGGGCATATGCAAATCTCTGAAGGTAAGGATGATGCGCTATTACGGTTGCGGGAGCCCAAGATGCGCGGTCGGCCTCGGTCAATTCGTCGGCAATACCATGGACCACAACATTGACACCCTGCCTGACAAGCTCCTTAGCATGTGCCTGCATGATCGGCAGTATCCCACCGGCCTTACGCGAGATGCTCGCACAGACAATCCCAATAGAAAGCTGCGATTTGGGAGCCCTACCGGCTCTGCTCATTCGACGGCCGAGTGATACGTAGATGCCAACGCTCGCAGGAGCAGGCGATCCCACGGAACAAGCCGCTTTCGCCGTTTTCTGACTCCGGAATTGACGGCAGTCATCAGGCCGGCAACGAACCGGTCGGGGGCCCATGAGGCCACGATACGCCGGCTCTCGCGGCCCATTTGAGACCGCATTTCATCGGTCGCCGACATCATCTGTTGCAGGGCACGTGCCATGTCGTCCACATCGGTGGGCTCGACCAGAATTCCGTTGACGCCAGGCTCCACCAGTTCGCTGGCCGCCCCGCAAAACCGTGATACAATCAGAGGTAAACCCGCCGCCGCAGCTTCGTTTATCACGAGCCCCCATTGCTCCGAAAGTGAAACGTGGACGAAGGTCTGGGCAAGACCATAGCACACTGGGAGATCAGCATAACATTTGAAGTCCGCCAGCAGCACACGCTCGCTAAGACCGGCGTCCACGATTGTCTGTTGCAACTTTAGCCTGCCTGGACCGTCGCCCAGAATTACAAGATGGTTAGGACCTCTGCTTGTGGCAAACGCAATGCTGAACGCTCGCACCAGTGCGACCAGGTTCTTCTTGGGGATGAAGCGCCCTGAGGCCAGCAGGTATTGTTTCGGTAGCCCGAGCCGTGCCCGTTCGGCCGCGGCGTTAACGCGCGCAAGGTCGGCGCCGTTTGCAAAATGGTCATTGTCCACCTCCACTGCGTTGTAGCCATAGGATACCCGCTCACGCGGCATACCGAGTCTCGTGATGTAATTCGCTTGCGATCGACCACCCACTAGGGCTGCATCGCACGAGCTCACAATCCGAGACTTGAGCAATTCGCGCATCTTATGCCGCGGACTGTCGTGGAGCTGGCTTGCCGACATCATAACCAGACGCGCGCCATTGTCTTTCGCCCAACTGATCGCGCTGACACTTTCAGGAAACGACCACCCGCTGACAGCCACAACCGAGGGCGCGAGCTTGTCGAGGGCCTCGTGGGTGGCGTCCCAGATTTGGCCGTTGCGAACAGCATCCATGTATGCCTTACGACCATCGAAAAGGCGGTTGATATTGAGCTCCTTCGGAGCGTCGCTCAGGAATTCGCGAAAATCCGCATCGTTCATACTCGACACGATCGTAAGCTGCTCAAAGGCACCGGCGGCGGCCTTTAGGCGGGCGACGTGGAAGTTGGAAATCTGTTGCACTACGACCGCAATAGCGCCTGAAGGCACAAACTCACTCACGACACCTCCGCAAAATAATGGCGTCCCAGCGCTCGTAACAGCAAGCGATCCTGAAAAGCGAGCCTCCGACCCGGATACCGGTACGCCGCCCCGATCGCCGCCTGAAGTCCTGACGCAAACCGGTCGAGGCCCCACCCGGACACGATACGGCTGCTTTCCGCGCCAAAACGAATTCGCTCATCTTCGCTTAAGATCATTGTCCTGTGCAAGGCGTCCAATATATCTTCTGTATCGCCCGGTTCTACGAGACGGCCATTGAAACCTGGCCTCACCAGCTCCGAGGCCGACCCGCACCTCTTCGACACGATCAGCGGCAACCCCGCGGCCGCCGCCTCGTTGACCACAAGGCCCCACTGCTCGACAAGCGAGACATGCACGAAGGCTTCGGCGAGTCCGTAATAGATGGGCAGGTCGTCGTAACATATGAACCCCGGTAGCATCACGCGCCCGAAAAGGCCGGCATCGACTATAGCTGCCTCAAGAGCTGGACGACCGGGCCCATCCCCAAGGATCACTAGCGAGTGCGGTGTTTGCGCGCGTTTCAAGGCCATCCCGAACGCGTGGACCAGAGAAACAAGATTTTTCTTTGCAATGAACCGTGCCGATGCGAGCAGGAATCGCGGCGGCAGGCCATGGACCTGACGCAGCGCCGTCGCGTTCGAGCGGGCGCGGGCAGCGCCCTCGGAAAAATGCCGGTTGTCGACGACGTCGTAGCCGAGAAATACGCTCTCGCTCTTGAGGCCAAGGTGCGTGACGTAGTCCGCGTGCACGCGTCCGCCGACGAGCGCTGCATCGCACGCTGACACGATCCGCCGCTTTACCGCTTCGCGCACCAGATGCCGATTGCTGTCATGGCTCTGGCTTTCAGACATCATCACGACCCTTGCATCATTCTGATGCGCCCAGGCGATCGCACTCATACTTTCGGGAAACGACCAACCTGCAACGGCCACAACCTCCGGCCGGATACGATCGAGCGCCGCACGCGTCGCCGACCAGACTAGACCGCGTGCGACGGCATCGAAGTACCCGCCGCGGGATTCGAACAGGTTGATGGTTTCGTCGAAGTCGCGACTCAAGAACTGTGCAAACTCGGCCTCCTTCATTGCCGCGATGACCGAGACACGTTCGCAAACCGCCGTAGCGGAACGGAACCGAGCAGCGTGATAATTGGAGACCTGTTGCGTCAGAATTGCCAGATTGGCTCGCGGTGGGTCGTTCAGCAGTGCGTGCCGGAATGGAGTCGGGCCGTAGCCTTCTTGTCGCGATGGCGTGTACAATCTACGAGCGCCGCCCAAGGCTATCGAGCCCCGCGTCGGGTTCGCTGCACGCCACTGGGTGTCAAGTGTATCGACCCCCGCGCCGCCGGCCGCGTCAGATCGTGGGCGGTCGGAGATTCACCGGAGGGGCATGTTTTCTGCGCGTAACTTTCTAACACGCGAACTCCGATGTAACCAAACACCAGCGGCCAAAGCACGAGTAAGGTAATGTCGCGTCCAAGGTTGAATGTCAGACCAAGGCCGATCAGAAAAAGGCCCAGGCGAAGCGGCGTGCCCTGCACGCGGAAACGCGTAAGTATAGCCACCCAGGTACTCATGAGCAAACCAGCAATAATTGGGCCCAGAATAGTCCCGAAGTTCAGGACGCCCCCCCCGATAGCACCCGTTGAAATCGTGGCGAAGACGCCGATATCTGCGTTTTCGCTCGCGAAACCGCGCATTAGAGCGAAGTCGATTCCGACGAGTGGTTTGTCCGCCCAGATCGCACGCGGAATTACGTTGGCGAGTTCCGCAAGATAGCCGAATCCGTATTTAATAGGAAGAATGCCCTCAGAAACAAATTGAACGCAATAAACGAGTTCGGACGCCATATTGAGGCCTAGATGTTGCGTTCGGTTAACGCCGTCCAATTGTATATCGCCAAAACCAACATTTCGATATTCAATTATAATTCGAAGGATCAACTCCAATGCCAACCCCATCCCGGCGATAAATACTGCCTTTATAACCACGGGTTGCTTGGAAAAAAGAAGATAAGAAAAAATTGCAGGAACTATCGTCGCCAGAGCCACATTCCGCGAACCCTGAAGAACGGCATACGGCCAGGAGATGGCTATTAGCAAAAGAGCCAGCCTACGACATCCGCCCCTCCCCAAGAGCGGCAGTAGCAGCCCAAACGCCGATAAACATAACAGATAAACATAACTCGCTGCGGATACGATGAAGCCGTCCGACCCTGCTCCCGCACCCGCCGCGCGCGACCACATCGTTCCGCCGCCACTGCGTGCCTGTATAGGAAAAAGCGATGTGATCAGGTCGCCTCCAGCGCGGAACGTGCCGTAGGCAAGCAAGACAAGCCATACCGCCGCGACCGTCAAGAGCAACTGTTCAGCGGAGATCGAAAAATCACTGAGTCCACGCTGGCTTGGCACTGGTACCAAGACACGGACCATCAACGGAGTTGCAAGAGCAAAGCTGACAAAAAATATCAGAACACAATCAAATGCCGGCTGAAGATAGTTCTGATCAATGACCCAGAAAAACTCCTCGTTGTACAAGGGTTCGACAAGGTACCACGCGGCAATCATACAAAGCACGCCAGCATATGGCATCGCCCACGGTTTCCGCCAGCGTGACGCCGCATACGCCAGCAAAATGAAAAACGCAATGACAGACCCGTAGTAGCTATCCGGAAGGCTGTTCATGCTCCCGATCTCACACGCCCACACTTTGATGGATCAACAAAATTCAACTTGCCAGGATTAGGGATACTGGCGTGCATACAGGACCTTGCGACTTGCCCTATCATCCTGTGACAATGAATGTCCTATTGCCGCCAATCGAATCAAGTGCCACACGAAACACGGACGCAATCGAGAAGTTAAGTTTACGGCAGAACTCGGCGCCGATAACTCTTTTCAAGAAAAGTACATTAGCTCATTCTCCAAGCCGCTCGACTGCTTCACGTCATCCAGTCGCCGTTTCTGCAGAGTTTGCCTCAGTTGGCACGACCGGCACCACGCATGCAGAAAAGTCAGAAAAACGAAGCTGGTCGTCGCAAAGACCCAGTTAGGCGTCGTGGACACACCTCCAGATACACCTTGGAATTAACCTCCGGTACTAAAAATGAATTCAGAGGCAAGTGCAAATTGCCTTTCGAAATTTTTCCCACGTAAAGCGACGCGCACAAGCTACCGCTGCTTGCCGCAGTGCGATGTTGTTGTCTAGATGCACGGACAGCCTCTCCAACAGGGCAGCAAGTTCTCCAACGCGTCCGGGTTCAGTCAGGAACACTCCATCCGCCTCGCCACCAATATCGGGCAGGCAGGTGTGGGCTGTGCCGATGACCGGAAGCCCGTGCGCGAGTGCCTCAAGGTAGACTTGGCCAAAGCCTTCTACCAGAGATGGCATGACGAAAACCGTGGCGGTCGCGTACAGCCGCCGCAACTCCTCTTCCGTCACTCCGGCGCGATGGATGGTGCGAGGCGTGGTCTGCAACAGGCGGATGAGGCCCGGATCGACCACGCGGGCGACGACCGTTAGCTCGGATCCGGCCGGAAGGCGCGCGCGAACCCAGGCGAGCAGCAGATGGTGTAGCCCCTTGCGTTGCAGCCCAGAGCCCACGAACAGCGCATGAAGCCCCCCCGTCGCTCCGCCGACGGCATCGCCCTCCATCTGTCGCGGCGGCAGCGAGACGCCGTAGGGCACGACGGCAATCCGCGCAGGGTCGGCGCCAGCTTCCACGAGGCTTGTCTTGGTGAAGCTGCTGGCGCACAGGATCCGGTCGGCGCTGCGCCAGGCAGCATCGCCCCGCTGGCGCAAACCGTTGTGTCGCGCTGCAAGATTTTCGAGCCCACCACTGAACACAAGGCCAGCGCGCTCGCACTCGGCGCGATCGCTCGCCAGGATGGCGTCCTCCAGCACATGATGGGGGTGGTACTGGAACAGCACCTTGCGTGGTGTGTGACTGTAGCGGGCGCTGAACGCCTCATGCGCGTAGGAGGAATACATCAACAGGTCACTTTTCAACCGGCGCGCCTCTCGGGCGGCGATCGTCCCGTAGTGGGGATCGAACCGGTCATAGACGTATGCCGCCGGCACCCCGACAATACCCGCAGCGGCCTCCGCCACCGCGATCAGCCGAAGCCGCAGAACGCGATCGGGCGGCAGCCCCTCCTCGAACCGCCCACGGACGCTTTCGGCAAGCCGTTGCGGGATCATGCCCGACAGCAGCCGTTCGGGCAGGCCGCAATAATGGTCAGTGATGAACAGGTCGAGCAGACCGGCTTTAGACAGCGCCAGTGGCACCTGATAGCTGTCGCGGCGGCCACGAAACGCGCATACGTAGCCCATCGGCGCCGGCCCCCTTCAGAGTGGTTGGCTGGAGACGCCGCCCGGCTCACGACAGCCGCGACAGCAGCCACCAGTTGGCCGTGTCGCGTTGCTCGCGCCCGAGGAGCGGCAGTGCTTTTTGATCGACTCGATAGAGCGGGCCGACGGAGGCAGCATACCGGCGCGGGATCTCATCCAGATACTCGGCCTTGTGCACCTCGATCATCAGCATCGTGCGCGGTGAAAGCCAGCGCTTGGCGCCTTCCAGCACTTCGATTTCGGCGCCTTCGACGTCGATCTTGATCAGCGGAGCCCTGACTGCCGACAGCCGGTCGGCATAAGCGTCGAGGGTCGTCATGCCGGGAGCCGCGCTGCGGCCCACCAACGCCGGCACAATTTCGATCTCAGCAGAGGAACAGCCGGCTTGGCTGCGCGCCGTCTCGAGCTGTCTGACATGCTCGGGCAAAGGCTCGAAAGTGACGACTCGCACCGGCGATCCATTGCGCTTCATGGCGGCCGCGCACCCGAAAGTGAAGTAGCCATCGTTCCCGCCGACATCGAGCACGAGGTCGGCCGTCTGCATGGCGCGCATCAGCCAGGGATTGAGCTCAGCCTCATAAAGCCCGAAAACCTTGCGGAGCGACACGCGCGGGCTTGCATAGAAGCGCCCGCCGCGAAAAGGCCCGCGCAGGATCGGCAACGACACTGGTGACGCCGGTAATATGGTTTTAGAGTACGAAAATAGAGATGGCATCAGGCAAGTCCTTTGATGTTTGGTATGCAGGCGCCGGGACCGAGCAGCATGCCGGCTATCAGCGCTTTGACCCCTGCGCCACCAGCAGCACATGCGCCGCACCCATCAGCGGGCTTGCGTGGCGCGACCGGCTCGGGCTCGTCGCGATCACGTTGACGTCGACCCAGCGACTGCGGATTTGCGGCAGGCTCTGGAACACGGAGTAGGAATAGGCGACGCCGTCACCTTCCGAGTATGTGTAGCCCTTGCCGCGCGTCTTGATCATGTCCGCGAGCGGCCACAGCCATGCCCCCCACAGCCCGCGCTTGACCACGCGCAGCCACGGCGGACCCTGGCCCATGAAATTGCAATCCGAAATCGCAATCATCTTGCTCGCGACGCGGTTCATTTCCGCCACCACGGTTTTTGGCTCGCGCACGTGATGCAACACCGCGAACTCGCACACAAGATCGAACGCGCCGTCGGGAAACGGCAGTTTCGCCCCGTCGCCGTCGACGAGATCTGTTTCGGGAATGCCCTGCGCATACCCTTCCCGCCGCAGCCCCGCGACCGGCTCGACGCCGCTGATGACGAGGCCCGGAAACCGCGCCCGCAGGAACCGCATCGCGCGACCCGTCCCCGCGCCCACGTCGAGCACACTTTTGATGCCGGCAAGCTCGATGTAGCCCGCCAGCAAGTGCAGCGCTACGACGTGCTCGCGCTCGACGTGAGTGCTGTCGTAGCTCCCGGCCGTCTGCTCGTAGTAGGTGCGCTGCCGGGTAACGGCATCGGTCATTCCGGTTGCTCCTGGGGCGCGCTGATCCGCCGGTTTGGCACGGCCATCGAATTCTCCGTTTTCTTGATGCGATCGCGATGCCGTGGCGACATCGCGAGATAATTGCCAAGCTCATAGGGTGGCACGGCCGGCGTCAACGTGCCATCGGGCCGGATGCAGAAAAACGCTTATGGCGCGGCACACGCGATACCATCGAACAGGTCGGCCGTCGTGACGCCCATGCGCGCCATGTTCTCGTTGGCCTCGAACACCACGCTGGGGCTGCCCGCCGTCAGGACCTGCCGCGCGCCCTCCAATACATCGAGTTCCGCCCCCTCAACGTCGATTTTCATTAGACACAGTTCGTTACGCTGGGCGACACCAATAATGCTATCCAGGGTGACGGTGTTGCCATTATCGGCACGCCCGACGAACTTGGGGACTATATCAATCTCGTTGGCCAAATAGCCCGCTTTCGCGCGTGCGACTTTAATCTGGTGGACATGCTGGGCCATCGGCTCGAACGCGGTGATACGGACCTGCTTCGCTGCACGGCGCATTGCGGCAGCGCAGCCGAGGGTAAAATAGCCATCATTCGCGCCAACATCGATGACGCAATCCGCCTTCATCAACGCCTTCTCAATCCATGGGTTGAGCTCCGTTTCATATAACCCGAGAACCTTGCGCATCGAAACGCGAGGATTGGCATAGAACCGCCCTCCGCGAAGCGGTCCCCGCAAAATCGGCAAGAACCGCTCGTGATTTGGCAAAACGGATTTGGCAAACTCAATCGGTGACACACACTCTCACTTCCATAAACTTTAAGTCACATCTCCAAAGAATTGCGCGTCCGTTCCGTGCCGGTAATGGCATCAAGCATTGCCACCAACTCATTCGCACGGCGCTGCCACGAGTTATTTGCAGCAAATTCGATCTGCGTTGCACTTGCGTGCGGGGGGGCAGTGGCTAGTAGCGACTTCAATTCGTCAGCCGCGACATCGACAGTCGATACCAAGCGAATGTTCTCAGGATAAAGTCGAACCTCGGGAATATCGGTCGACACGAAGGGTCTTCCGCTGGCCAGAGCGTCCATTATCTTAGTTGGGCATGATGCGATATTGAAAGGATGATCGGTCGCGTACGGCATCCAATTGACAGCATACCTCCAATAGTGTTTGTGAACGAGTTCTTGCGGCACAGCACCTTCGTAAATAACATTTTCACGGGCCAATGCTCGTGATCGCGCGTCCTGCCATCCTGCGGTCTCGGCCCCCGTTTCGAGATTGTCGAGATTCCCGACGAAATGGAATTTCGCCTCGGGGACGAGTTCAGCCACCCGACCGACGAATTTCCAGTCCACGCGATTTGTGAGGTTGCCGACGTACCCCACTGAATGGGGTAGCGGCGCTTTCTTGGGCTCCGAATTGAGAAATTCCGACACGACGCCAAGCGGAAAGTGCAGGATCCGTTTCTTCCTGCTGGGATGACGGGCTCGTAAAGCGGCAACCTGATGCACGGAGAGACAGAGCGTCAATCGTGCCCTTTGGACAAGTTCGTCTTCCTGAGACGTTGTCCGCACCGCCCTCGCCGGATCGTAAAGAACGTAATCGTCCAGATTATAGTATACTAGGTTTGCTTCCGGGACGTCGCGAACCCAGGGCGCGAGATAGGGATAGGGGCATACAACGATAGGTTCGCACCCCGATGCGCTGCGAAGCCTTCCGCGTTCCAGGCCAATTTGCGCTCGCAAAAATGAACGGAACAACGGTTCGAAGATCCCGGCATAGCCCTGAGGCAGACGAATCATGCTGCGCCGCATCGGCGTTTCATTCACGGGCCATTGCGGTTTGAGACGACGATAGTTAGCCCAATCGTAGATGCGAACTGCGCATACGTTTCCGTGCTCGGTGAGCGACTCAGATAATGCATAAACCCATGGCGTATTTGCTGCAAGCATCAGAAAGGCGGCGGGCATGACTTCCTTCACCTCGCCCTTAGATTGCAAAGTCGATTGCGCGCAGCCAACGCTAGTTGCCGATTGCCGCAAATCCGACGTCGGTTGTCTTTCAACTATTGACCCCAGCTATCTCTCACAAGAGTTCTTCAAAAACGTCCCGCAGCAGCCGCGCGCTTTCGGCCCAGCGAAAGCCACTCGCGCGCTCACGCCCGCGCTTTGTGTAATCTACGCGAATACTATGGTCGACGAGCAGCGTCTCTAACGCGGCGACATGATCATCTGGACGATCGGCCCGAACTAGCATTGCCGCATCACCGGCCACTTCGGGGATCGAACTCGCATTGCTGGCAACAACCGGCGCCCCGCATGCCATGGCCTCCAGAATAGGAATTCCGAAGCCTTCGTACTTCGATGGGAACCAGACAGCTGCCGCGTGCCGATAGAGAACCCGCAACGCCTCATCCTCTACGAAGCCCGTCATGATAACTCCCTCTCCCAATGCGGAGGCCTTGGCTATGTAATCGGGATCGTTGTGACTGGTCACCACCAGCTTGATACCGCGACGACCCTCGCGAAATCGTGGCCAGGCTGCGAGTACAAGGTCGGCGTTCTTTCGATACGATAGACCGCGGGGAAGTAGGATATAGCCACGTTGCATGAGTGCGAACTGCTGCAACACTGCATCGTCGTTCGCTGCCTCCGGCTCAAAGAAGGCATCCGATACGGCATTGTGAACCACACGAATTCGGTCTTTCATATGGGGAAAATGATGAGCGATCCGCTCAGCCGAGAAGCTTGAAACCGTGTGAAAACGGTCCACATTCGCGGCCAACTTCGCGTAGAGGATCCGCCACTTTAGTTGCTGTGCATAGAAGCCTGCGGACTTTGCGTGGGCATGATTCTCGAAAAAAGCCACGTCATGCAGCAAAACGACGCTTGGAGCCTTCCTGGTCGGAACATACGATTCGCCGGCACAATAGAGAACGCCCACTTCTGGCCAGTACGACTCGGCCGCAGGACTGTCGACGAGAATCCAGCGTCGCTGCTGGCGGGATGTATCGGCGGTGAAGAGATGATAAGTGTAGTCCGTCCAAGGCATTCCTACTTTAGGCAGGATCTTTTGATGGTCATTCGCGTCAGCTAGAATGCGCACGGAATCCCGGGGATTCGAAGCAAGCTTCTCTATTAGATTGCGCGCCACGCGGCCCGCACCAGTGGACCCATAAATATTGCGAAGGTGGACGTATGCCAGAATGTTCATTTCGGTATTGCCAACCAATTCTCGTATTTAACATCGCTCAATTCAGCCAATGATGCATCTCTCCATTGGCCGTTATCGCCCAGGCGGAGGAGTTTGTACCGTGCTGACACTAGTGCCTCAGCTGGTCCTGCCGGAGCGTATCCGCGCATACGCGTAATTTTCGGACAAACCTCGAATAGAATCATTTTGGGACGAACCGAGTGAAGGGTTTCGCGCGCGCCTTTGAAAACGACCGTCTCGAAGCCCTCGACGTCGACTTTTAAAAGAGCTACGTCATCGATCCGTTCTTTGCGCAGGAGCGTGTCGAGGGTGATCGATCGGACGTCTTGGGTATGCGAGAGCTGACCAGTTGTTATCGACGCTGTTCCACGACGGACCGGATCAGCATCGAAGGAGATTGTGCCGTCGATATCGCTGACTGCCGCCTGAATCGCAACAATGTTGATGGCGTTGTTGCGGGCGATGTTTTTCTGCAGCGCCTGGAAGGTGGTCGGGTTCGGCTCAAGTGCGTAGACTTGTCGATCCCGTAGGCGCTCAGCCAAGAGCAAGCTAACAACGCCCAGATTGGCACCGACATCAATGAATACGCCCGTTCCGAACGCTTCCGCCCGAAGGAAGCGAAGCTCGGCCTGCTCCAAAAAATGAGCGGCCATATGGAATTCGGAGAAGTTGGAAAAGTCACCGATCTTGACAGTGCCATAAAGTGTACGGACAGCATGACCGCTTGTTAGAGCATTTCTGATAGACCACGACATAAAATCGCGGACCAACTCAGGGTTGGTTAGGAGCGTTTTTAATCGTCGGTAAGACACTTCAAGTCTCCACTGGGATCAAGACGACCGCGGGTTTTTGCGGGCATCCCAGTATTGGGTCGTGGACCGGTCCGAGATGCCGAAGCGCAGTGCATGGGTATCGAAGTATCCGTAGGGCGATGCATTGTCCCGGAATTGAGACGCTCTAACGTCGGCGAATCCCGCGTTCAACAGCAGCGCTTCCAATCCCTGCATTGAGTAGATGTGCCGGTGCTCGTGATGATAAAATATCTCGTTGATCTTGCGCTCGTGGGCGATGCCGCCGTCGAACTGGGCGCAATAGTGATCGAGGCAAGGCGTTGTCAGACGAATGGTGCCGCTAGGCTTCAGGACGCGATAACACTCCGACAGGAGGTGCTCACCTTCGTTTAGGGAAATATGTTCAATGACTTCTTCCAGATAAATGACGTCGACCGTGTTGTCGGGAAAGAGAAGCGCCTGTGTGATATCAACGAAAACATCGGCCCGCGGATCGACGTCGGCCGTCAACCATCGATCGAAAGTATTGCCCCCGCCGCCGAGATTCAGAATGCGGGGACCTGGCTGCTGGAGCCAGGCGGCGATCTTACTGTGAGAGAACCACGGAGCAACGGCGCACCAGAACGGGAACGAGCTGCGTCCGATGAAGCTCAGCGCTGCGTACACGTAACCACTGCGCCGTCCGTAAAACGCGAGGCGTGGTAGCAAGCCGCCAGGCGGCCGCGGCTTGCCTGCCAATGGATCACCGGCGCCGGACTGTTCGGTGTGGTCGAGTACGGTCATGGGTTGTGCCGGTTTGCGATGGGATAGATAGATTCTGCCGCCGCGGCTTTCGCGCACATTGCGCCGGTGTCGAGCCCCAAAGCGGAGAGCCACTGACGGTGCGCCACCCGCTCGTGGAATTCCGCCTCGTAGACGGCGCGGATCCGGTCGGAATCGATAGCGCCCCGCTCGATCCGGTTAAGACAGCGATCGAAGGCATCGGCGATGGCTGCAGGATCGTCTGGCGGCACGAGTTCGCCGATCTCGGGCCGTCCCGCATAAATGTCGGGAATGCCGCCGACAGGTGATGTCACCACAAAGCGGCCGGCCTGCAGTAATTCGATCAGCGCAAAACAGGGCCCTCCTTCAAAGCGCGATGTGTAGACAAACAAGTGATTGGCGGCGACGATCCCCGGCAGATCGCGTCGGTGGTCATACGGGCCATGCAGCGTGATCCGCGCATTAAGCCCGGCGCTCGCGATCATGCTCCGGAACGGCTCCAGGTCCTGTCCGCCGCCGTGAAAGTTGAAATGAACGTCGTCGCGTCTCGACGCCAGTCTCTTGAAAGCGTTCAGTATCGTATCGAGGTTCTTGTGGTCGATAGCGATGCGGCCCATGTAGCCGATGGCGTAAGGCGGACTTGGCGGCAGCGCGACAGGCTCTGGAAATATCTCGCGGTTGTGATAGCGCACCACCTGGACCGAACCGTCATAATCGTAGATGTCTCGGAACTGCCGCTTAGTGCAGTCGGCGACTGATATAACAGCGGCCGTTGCCCCAATCGCGCGCTTGAAGCTCTCCCCTTTACGCCCGGGCGGGGGAGGCAGAAACTCTGGTGCGAACGCCCAACTCGCTGCCAGCTTCGCACCGCGCGCATGCACCGCGCGAGCCAGCGGCAGGTAGATTTCCGGCATCGGCTGGCGCACGCAGAACACCCAATCGCCGGGCTTCAAGCGCGCAGAAACATGCCGGATCAAAAGCCGCTGGCGCACCTGCCAGCGGTCTCCCGGCACGCGGGCCTGGCGGTAGACCGCCACGCCGATGTCTTCGAGCCCATCGAGAAACGGAGCCGGCCCGTTGAGGCACACAGCGACCCGCACCGGCCAACCGTCCGCGTGAAGCCGCCGGGCGAGTGCATCAAGATAAGTCTCGATGCCGCCGAACCCGCCGAGTACATCGGCAAACAGGTGAATAGTGGGACGCGCCGTCATGCGTAGCTTGCCCAGTCGTCTTTGAGCATCGGCATATGTGTTTGAGCATTGTGCAAGTTCATGTCGCTGTATGGCCCCCGGCCTGCGCGGGCTGCGCCTGCAACCCCTTGCGCCAGTTGAGAACCGGCCGCTCCATGAACACCCACGAGGCTGTGGCGGCCGCCAGCGTCAGCGCCGCCGACAGCGCAAACAGCGGCAGTCCCGACAGCATGAGATCCGGTGCAGCGACGGACCGCAGCACTGCGCCCACGATCCGGGGCGCGAACATGTGGTAAACATAGACGCCATAGCTGATCGTGCCGAGGGCAATGAGCGGCGGCCATGCGAGCACGCGTCCGGCCGGGCCCGCGATCCCATTACTTGCCCGAGCGATCAAGGCCGCGAACACGATCGCATAGAGCGTCTGCTCGAGGTTCGCCGTCGCCCCGCCCAGTGCCGTGAGGCCCGCCAGCGCACCGACGGCGAGACAGGCGGCCCCGTCCAACACTTGCCAGCGACCGGCCGCTGCGGCCGGCTGCCATTGAGACCACAGTGCAACGAGCGCCCCCGCCCCGAGTGAATCGAAGCTCGCGAAGGGTAGTAAGTTGAACTGTGCGAAATCCGTGAAGCCGGCCCCGTACAGAGCGAGGCGCGTTAGCGGCGCCAGCACGACGAGGGCGAGGATCACCGGCTCTAGCGCGCGCCGCGGCGCCAGCAGCACCAGCAACGGCCACACTAGATAGAACTGCTGCTCGACGGCGAGGCTCCAAAAATGGGACAAGTTCCCGCCGAACGCGCCGCGCTGAAAGAACAGCAGGTTCGAGGCAAACAGCGCGTGCCAATCCATGTCGGCCTGCCGCTCGAACCGGTCGCCAGCCGCATACACGAGGCCAAGCGTCAGGAAAAACACCGGCCAGATCCGCGCGATCCGGCTCAGATGAAACGAAGCCAGTGCCGCGCCCAGGTCGATGGCGCCAGTCTCGCGCTGGTTCCTCGAACACAGCAAGATGCGCGTAATCAAAAATCCGCTAAGCACGAAGAACAGCTGCACCCCGATGTTGCCGAAGCTGATGCCTGTGATTTGCCCCCAGTCGGTCCAATGATGCACAACGACCATCGACGCGGCGAGAGCGCGAAGGCCGTCGAGTTGGTGCGCGCGGGTCAAGCGGCGTGCAACGCGAGTTAGGTGAGCCTTGCCCTCATCCACGCAGGTTGTCCGTGACCCACGGGTCCTCGGCGGTGCTGTCGGCTGCGACCGCGGGCTTGGCCTTGGCTAAACGCACCGCGCCCTCGCCCGTCGCCCAGGCCGGCGAGTGGGCCGCGAGCCAGGAGCTAGAGATGCTGGCGACGGGTACCCGCTGCGCCAGTTCGTGCAGCGCTTCGGGCACGCCGTTCTTTTTGCTGAAGCGGCCCCAGTTGGCGTAGTCGTGCCACACGACGATGCCCGCCGGCGCCAATAGCGGCAGAACGACGGCGGTGTCATGCTTGACGGCCTCGTAGCTGTGATCGGCGTCGACGAAAATGAGGTCGTAGCTGGCCCGCGCGTCTCCCGTGAAGGCGGCGGCATCCATGACGCCTACGCGCCGCTCGATCTTGGCGGCGAGCGGCGTGTTGCGGTAGGCTTCGCCATGGCGGGGATCGCGGTCGAAAGCGACGATTCGCGCATCCGGCGGAGTATGCTCGGCGAGCAGCTTCGTAGTGTAGCCGCGGAAGCTACCGATCTCGAGCACGCGCTTGGGCTTCAGGCACATAGCAATCTTGGCCAGTATCACAACGTCGGCAATGGGCGAAGACCACGGCCCTGTCGGCAGCTCGTTGAGCGTGACCGGCTGCCTCGAGAAATCGTCGAACAGGGCGGCGAGATTGATGACGGGAAGCTTCAGCCGCCCCTTATCGAGGGCGGACAACGCGGCCTCGATCCGCGGCCGGTAGTAAAGGACATTTCCAAACATCGGCTGTTCCAGTCGAAAGGTTGCACAACAACAAACCGAGTTCACATGGCAGGCCGTGTAACTGGGAGGAGCAGGTCATAAGGCCGGTCTCTGCCGACGCGCCATGAACTGGGCGATCAGCGTCCAGACGTCCGCGACAACACGGCGATACATGGCCCGCCGAAAAGCCAGCGGCACGAGAACAACAGCAAACACGACCAGTGTAACAAGGGTTTCAGCGATGAGGCTCCCGAACAACCCAAGATTGCCGTGCCCCTTGAACGCCAATCCAGCTGCCGCCCCTGCTGCGGCTGCGAGCCACAACGGCACGATCTGGGCCAGCGCACTCACCGTCGATATGGGCGACGCCTTCAAGGCAAAATGAAAACACACGGGCGTCAGCACCCACAGCGCAAGGCAGAACGCCTTGGCCATCTCGACCGGGCCGTGAGGAACGCTGAGCGCGAAAACGGGGACCAAGACGGTCAGCGACACCAGCCCCCAGTGAAACATCGATCTCGTATTTCCCAGCGACACGAATGCCCACGACATAGCGCCCATCGGGAACGTGCAGATCATCGACCACGACAACCACTGGAATATCGCGACGGTCGTTTGCCAGCCCGGGCCATAGACGATGGCAATCAGCTCCTCGGCCGTAACAATGAAGATACTGGCAAACGCGCATCCGATCGCCGCGGCGACGAGGTAGGCCTTCATGAACGCGTCGCGCCAGCGTTGCGGGTCGGATTGCAACCGGCTCAGAGTTGGAACAAAAACGGCGCCGAGGGGACCACTGATAGCGTTCAGCGGCAACAGCATCAGCTGGTAGGCCCTGGTATAGAAGCCCGTCGCCGCTGCACCCCAGTACCAGCCGATCAAAAGCACGTCGACCTGCCGGGCCAAAAACAGTGTGAAATTGAAGCCCGTCATGTAGGCCCCGAAATTCACGGCGCTTCGCGCCTGGCCCCAGTCGCGCACCCAGCTCGGCCGCCACGGACATGCGATCCAGAACAGGACGAGCCGGGTGACCGCCGACGCGCCGGCCGCCGCAATGATGGCCCAGTATCCGCACTGCGCCAGGGCAGCCAGAACGCCGGCCAGGATACCCACGCCAAGCGCGGCTACGCCGATGACCTGGATCGTACGCCATCGCATACCGCGCGCAAGGAGCGCGCCGTGCTGTACGGCCGCCGCCGCAATCGGGACGATACAGCCCCACCCGATGACGGCCCAAAAGACCCGCGGTTCATGCAATGCCCATGCGGCCGGCACAGCAAGCGCGAAGCACGCCAGCATGCCGAGCACTCCGCAAACCACATTGATCAGAAACAGCGCACTTGCCGTGCTCTGGTCCAAGTCTCGGCGCTGAATGGTCGCCGTCGACAGGCCGAGTTCGGTGAACAGGCCGATAAAGCCCGTCACGGCCATCGCCATCGCAGCCACGCCGAAATCCGCCGGGGCCAGCAGCCGGGCCATAACGACGGCGTTGGCAATCTGCAGCAGGACCGTCGCGCCTTGGCCCAACATCGAAACGGCGACGCCGTTGGCGCTGCGCGAACCCAGCCCCTCGAGCAGGTGCCCCGTATCGAGCGCCCGCGCATTGATTGCCTGTTGATCAGGACTGGCTGGCCCGACTGCCATTAGGCGTTGCGCCGCGACGACAACACAAGCCACTGCATGATGCAGGGGCGCCGCTCGGACATGACTTCGATCTTCAGTGCCCGGCTCTTATCGGCCAGCTCGGGAAACTCAAACATATCGCCCTTTAGACTATCGTCGACGCTGTCGACCAGCACGGCGTGATGCGTTGCGCTAAACCGCGAGAGCAGCGTCTCGCAGATGGAAATGTCGATGAAGTCGTGCAATTCGATCAGCAGGTCATGAGGGGCCAGATAGGCAACGACCCGCTCGGGGAACAGCTCCCGTTCGAAGCCTTCGCAATCGCACAGAATGAACGCGCGATCGCCGAGGTCGAGCCTCAGAAGATTGTCAGCGTCGCAATAAGTCCCGATCTTGACACGGTCTGCGACGCTGTTGACAGCGGCATTGGCCGCACACATCTCCCGCTCGGCGGGATCGATGTCGTAGGCATAGACGACCACGTCGGGCTTCTTCAGCGCAAGCCCGACTGCGAAGTAGCCGTCGGCACAGCCCACATCGACGATCGCCGAGTACGGTGTCTGCAGCACGCGCTCGAAATGGTGGAGCAGCTCGGCCTCATAAGATCCCAGCAGCTTGGGATAAAAGATCCTGCCTGCGGCAAGTGTCCGCGCATAGCGCATGCCGGCAAACGGTCCGTTCTTGACGACGAGTTCAGTGAGACCGCTCGCCATGGCAATCGGATCGGGCCAAACGCGTTCGGAAGGCGCTGACAGGCTCAAGCCCTGATCGACCGTCCCAATGCGCCGGCATGCAGACACGATCGCACGATAGGCGTGCCCGACCACAGGCGTCGTGTTGGCCAGCCGCAGGGCAGCTTTCAAGGTCGTGCGTGCCGTCACGCGTTTGAACCTGCAAACAAGAGCGTTGAACGAAGCCGCACGGCGTTACTGCGCCGACCGGTGCAGGGGCAGCTCACCTGACGCCCTACCGCGCTGATGCCAGGCCCAGGCCGTCGAGATGATCTGATCGAGATCCTGGAAACGCGGCTCCCAGCCGAGCACGCGCTGTGCTTTGGTTGCGTCGCTAACGAGCGCCGCCGGATCGCCCGCGCGGCGGCTACTGTACTGAACCGGAACCGGGGTGCCGGCGATACGCGCGACAGTGTCGACCACTTGGCGTACCGAGTAGCCATGCCCCGTTCCGATGTTGAACACGATTGACGGCGCGCCCGCCAGGAGCAGGTCTAGCGCCTTGACGTGGGCATCCGCTAGGTCGGTCACGTGGATGAAGTCGCGAACGCAGGTACCGTCGGCCGTATCGTAGTCCGTGCCAAAGACCGTTATGTGTGTACGTCGACCACTCACAGCGTCAAGAACGAGCGGAATAAGGTGCGTCTCTGGATCGTGATCCTCGCCGATCTCGTTATCGGGATCGGCTCCTGCGGCATTGAAATAGCGCAGTGCCGTTGAACGGATCTCGTGTGCGCCTCCAAAGTCGGCGAGGATGCGCTCCACCATGAGCTTTGAGGCACCATAAGGATTGATCGGGTTCTGATGTGTTTCCTCAGAGATCGGGAGCCGCTCGGGCGTACCGTACGTCGCGCAGGTGCTGGAGAACACAAAGTTCTGGATACCCGCATCGCGGGCTGCGTCGAGCAAGTTCAGTGAACCTGTCACGTTGTTGCGGTAGTACTTGCCTGGATCGCTGACGGATTCGCCAACATATGCGAACGCCGCGAAGTGCATGATGGCGACAGGCCGGTACTCGACGATAGCAGCGTCGACACTCGCACGATCGAGAATATCGCCACGCACAAGCGGGCCCCACTTCACAGCCCATTCGTGTCCGTGGATGAGGCTGTCGTACGTGACAGGTAGATACCCAGCGCGCGCCAGCGCCTTGCAGGCATGGGAACCGATGTAGCCGGCCCCGCCGGTCACCAGCACGTTGCGATTGTCAGTCTCCGACATTAGGAATCTGGCGTGCTCGATAATGTGACCCGTCCGAGGCCTTCAGATCGGCTTGGCTGTAAAGAGCAGGCCATCTCGGGACCTTCCTGAAATCACTCATGACCACAACGTTGTAGAAGCATGTCTAAGCTGCGCCGTGGCGCCCCTTTTGGCATGACAAAACTCTTCGAGTTGCACCAATGAACAATTGATAAACCGTTGCGCGATAACACCGACTGGCGCGCAGGCGCCAAAATACCGACTGAGGCGCAGGCGCTGATATACCGAGTGGTGCGCAGGCGCCAAAACAAAGATTGTCATGCCGGAGGCGTGCAACCAACGATTCAACAGTTTCAGTTCGCTCACGCGCCATAAGCGCTCCGCGGGGGCGAGGTTCCCGCAAGAATGAGGCTTGGGGACACGTCCCCCAAACGGGCCTGAGGTCGGGCCGGACGCACGCTTTCAGCATGACGTCCCAGATACTTGGGCTACATGTCCTGCGATTTGACCATGGACATCGACCATAGTATGAATTCGACATGGAAACGATTTCGATCTCAAAGTTCAAGGCAACCTGCCTTGCCGTTCTCGATCAGGTGCGGCGCAGCCGCGAACCTATCCTCGTCACCAAGCGCGGCGAGCCCGTCGCCGAAATCAAGCCCCCGCCTCTGGCGCAGTTGAAGCCGTGGCTTGGCTCCATGGCGGGCTCGGCCGAAATCGCCGGCGACATCGTCGCCCCGGCCGGCTCGCACGACGCTTGGGAGGCATTGCGCTAGGTGCGTTTCGTCCTCGATACCCACATCTGGATATGGGGCTTGATCGTACCCGATAGATTGGGTTCGGACGTACGCGCCACTCTCTCCAATACGGAGCACGAGTTTCATCTCTCCGCGATCAGCGTCTGGGAGACGCTGGTCTTGATCCGAAAAGGACGCTTGCTGGTCGCATCCACGAACGCTCAAAATTGGGTCGCTGACGCTCTGGCCCGATCACCCGTTTGCGAGGCCCCAATCTCGGTCGAGGTTGTGATGGCCAGCGAGCACCTCACACTCGATCATTGGGATCCCGCGGACCGCTTCATTGCGGCCACCGCGCGTGTGCTGGATGCAATGCTCATC
>LNFM01004938.1_pt1 | contig 23818 bp, 19 predicted proteins | sample 596031 | NCBI WGS metagenome assembly LNFM01 (sample SAMN04254537, study PRJNA301005) | activated carbon metagenome | isolation source: dual media filters at the Ann Arbor, Michigan drinking water treatment plant | place: USA: Ann Arbor | reverse complement strand
GCGAAGTGACGAGCTTATTGACGATCGGGTTCTGACGCAGGCTCCTCTTTTGCTTTTTCTTCGAGGAGAAGCCTTTGCAGGGTTCGACGCTCGGTCTCGTCGACCGAGGTTTCCAGCAAATTCTGGAACCGCTTTATGTTCGCTTCCATTGCGAAAGACTGAGTGCTCATCTGGAAACTCCGCCTTCTGGGAAACCGGCCCAAGCAAGGCCGCTGAAATCGCGTGCTCACAAATAAATACCTCGCGCAGCAAACGCCGCAAGCACAGATGATTCTAATGACGACACGTGGAGAAAGCTGACCCTAATTGCTCATGCGGGAATAATGCACGGTCATGCGCCGCGCATTGTCAGGGGCAATCGAAAAGTTCCGCAAGTCAGTAATTGAAGGCCTACTCGCCCCAGGCCCGGAAGGCTTCCTCGAAGGCGCGGCCGCCGGGCGTGCCTTTTTCAACCGCGAGAATGGCGCGCTTGTTGTTGGTGTAGACGATCGGAATGTCGAACCAGTCGCGTTCCTTGAGCAGCTGGATATTGCGCTGCTTGTCGATATCGACCGCGGACAGGCCGATAAGGAAATAGCCGTTGGTCACTTTCACCGCGAGGCCGGCGAGCGGCACGCCGCGCGCCTGCTCGTTCTGCTTCATCAGCACGCCCGGCACATTGCTGATGCCGCCATCGGCGAAGTCGGCCGGCAGCGTGAACATGATCTCGAGCGTGTGGCTGGCCGGCAGCGCCTTGTCGGTGTTGCGGCGCAACGACCAGACCATGCGCATGCGCCGTTCCGGAATATCGACATCGGCGCGGATTGCCAGTTCAGGCGCAAGACCCGGGCCCGGCGACACCGTCTCGGTGCGCCAGACCGCCGAGCCGACATAGCGCTTGCCCTTCGGGTCGTTCGGATCTTCGTCGTACAGCACGACCTTCTGCGCCACCGCAGCGGCCGGCGCGGTCGCCGACGAGGACGGCGTCGAATCGCCGATGCGGTCGGATATTTTTGGCCGGCCGGCGGGCTCTGCGGCCGTCGTTACCGGCGTCGGCGCCGGCGCCGTCGGCGTGCCGCGCAAGGCGGTCATCGTCGATGACGCCGCTTTCATGATGGCGCTGCGCTGCCAGTAGGCGCCGGCGGCGACGGCGCCGATCAGCATCAGCAGCACGACGACCTTGACGATGCGGCCATAGGATCGCACCGGGCGGGTATAGGCGTCGTCGTCGTCCTGCTCCGCCGCCGTCTGGCTGCGCCGGTAGGCCGGGCGCGGCGGCGCTGCGTCTTCCGGATGCTCACGGTGCGCGGCAGCAAGCGCTGCGTCCGATGCCGCGGCAAGATCCGGCAGGTCGGCATGGGCTGGGCTGACTTGGCCTTCAGAGGGCGCGCCCGGCGGCTCGGTCTCCGGCGGTTCGAAATAATGTGCGCTGCTGTCCGCCGGACGTTCGTCATGATCCTGCAAGTCACCCTGGCCATGCTCGCGGCCATAGTCGGTGCGGTCCTGAATATTGTCACGGACGTCATCCGGCGCGGCGGCCACCGGCATGCCTTCCAGGTCGTCATAAGCCGCGCGCGCCGAACGCGACGCTTCGGCGCTGGCCTCGCCAAGGCCTTGCGCCTCGGCCACCGTGTCGCGGAAGTCGCGCAGGCCCTGATCGCGCAGCGACGGATGCGCGTCGTCCGGATCGACCGGCTCGGAACGCACGCGCTTGGCGGCTTCGACCTCGAGCTTGCGGATCGCTTCTTCCAGCGCGAGGCGTTCGCGGGTGATGTCGGATTCATCGAGCGCCGGCTCGACGCCGCGCAACTGGTTGACCAGAGCCGCGCGCGCGCGCTCGTACAAAGCGCGCCGGTTCTCGCCCGTGTTCTTCTCCAGGCCGGCGACGGCGCGGGCGATAAGAGGGTAATAGTCAGCCATACGCGTCAGACTAGCCTGTTTCTTGCCAACAGCGGACAGTTTTTGCCGTTCACGTCTCGAACGGGTTCTTCATCAGAATAGTATCTTCGCGCTCCGGGCTGGTCGACAAGAGGGTGACCGGGCAGCCGATGAGTTCCTCGATCCGGCGCACGTATTTGATCGCCTGGGCCGGAAGCTGCGCCCAGGAACGGGCGCCGGCGGTCGGCTCTTTCCAGCCGTCAATGGTCTCGTAGATCGGCTCGACCGCGGCCTGTGCCCGCTCGCCGGCCGGCAGATAGTCGATCTCGCGGCCGTCCAGTTTGTAGCCGACGCACACCTTGATCTCGTCGAACCCGTCGAGGATATCGAGCTTGGTCAGTGCGATGCCGTCGATGCCGGACGTGCGGACGGTTTGACGCACCAGCACCGCGTCGAACCAGCCGCAACGGCGGGCGCGGCCGGTGACGGTGCCGAATTCGCGGCCGCGTTCGCCGAGCGTCTTGCCGATGTCGTTGTGCATCTGGTCGGTCGGGAACGGTCCCTCTCCCACGCGCGTCGTATAGGCCTTGGTGATGCCGAGGACGTAGTCGATGGCGTTTGGACCGAGACCCGACCCGGTCGCCGCCTGCGCCGCCACAGTATTAGAAGAGGTCACGTACGGATAAGTTCCGTGGTCGATGTCGAGCAGCGCGCCTTGAGCGCCCTCGAACAGGATGCGCTTGCCTTCGCGGCGCTTGGCGTCGAGCAACGACCACACCGAGTCCATATAAGGCAGCACCTTCGGCGCCAGCTCGGCGAGATAGTCGTACACCGTGGCCGGCGCGATTTCGGCGAGATCGTTGCCGCGGCGCAGCGCATTATGATGCGCCAGCAGGCGGTCAATCTTGGGCGTCAGCGCCGGCAGATCGGCAAGGTCCATGAAACGGATGGCGCGGCGGCCGACCTTGTCTTCATAGGCTGGGCCGATGCCGCGCTTGGTGGTGCCGATGCGCGCCGACGAGTTCTCGCGGATGGCTTCGAGTTCGCGGTGCAGCGGCAGGATCAGCACGGCGTTTTCGGCGATGCGCAAATTGTCCGGCGACACATTCACGCCCTGCTTCTGCAATGTGGCGATTTCGTTGAGCAGCGCCTGCGGGTCGATGACCACGCCATTGCCGATCACCGACAATTTGCCGCCGCGCACGACGCCCGAAGGCAGCAGCGAGAGCTTATAGACGGCGTTGCCGATGACGAGCGTATGCCCGGCATTGTGGCCGCCCTGGAAACGGACGACGACATCGGCCTGCTCCGACAGCCAATCGACGATCTTGCCTTTACCCTCGTCGCCCCACTGGGAGCCGACAACCACCACATTCGCCATGAAAACTTCATCTCCGCGTCAGCGTTTTGGACACTGACGCCGGGCGGTGCCGGTCAGGTCCACCCTCGGATAAAGGATAGGGGGCGCTGAGGCAAGGCAAAGGACGCCCGCCGGTGGATACCGGCAGGCGTCTTTAACACATTGAAAAGACAGGATTATTCTTTCAGAAATGCAGCGGCTTGGCGCTCTGCACTTGCGGCAGGGCGCGGACCTGCTCCAGGACCGCCGCCGGCAGTTCGCCGTCGATCTCGATCAGGGCCACTGCCGAGCCGCCGGGCGCTTCGCGGCCGACATGGAAGGTGGCGATGTTGATGCCAGCCTCGCCGAGCGTCGACGAGAAGCGGCCGATGAAGCCCGGCTTGTCGAGGTTGGTGATGTAGACCATCGACGGTGCGAACTCGGCGTCCATGCGGATGCCCTTGATGTTGACGATGCGCGGGCGGCCGTCGGCGAACACGGTGCCAGAGACGGCGCGGGTCTGCGTTTCGGTCACCACCGTGATGGTGATCAGGCTGTCGAAATCGCCGGCGACCTCGCGCGTGGTTTCCTCGACGACAATGCCGCGTTCCTTGGCGACGATCGAGGCCGACACCACGTTGGCGTCGCCCAGCATCGGCCGCAGCAAACCGGCGAGCGCCGCCGAGGTCAGCGCCTTGATCTTCATCGCCGTCACCGTGCCTTCGTACGAAATCTGCACCTTGCTGATGCCGGTTTCGGTCAGTTGCCCGGCGAAGGAGCCGAGCTTCTCGGCCAGCGCGATGAAGGGTTTCAGCTTCGGCGCTTCTTCCGCGGTGATCGAGGGGAAATTGACGGCGTTGGAAATGGCGCCGCGCAGCAGGTATTCGGACATCTGCTCGGCGACCTGGAGCGCGACGTTTTCCTGCGCCTCGGTCGTCGCCGCGCCGAGATGCGGCGTGCACACGACATTGGGATGTCCGAACAGTGGATTTTCCGTCGCCGGCTCGGTCGTGAACACGTCGAAGGCGGCGCCCGCCACCTTGCCCGAGTCGAGCGCGGCGCGCAGCGCCACCTCATCGACCAATCCGCCGCGCGCGCAATTGACGATGCGCACGCCCTTCTTCATTTTATCGATCGCCTTGGCGTCGATGATGTTGCGGGTCTTGTCGGTCAGCGGCGTATGCAGCGTGATGAAATCGGCGCGCTTCAAGAGTTCATCGAGTTCGACCTTCTCGACACCGAGATCGACCGCGCGCTCCGGCGATAAAAACGGATCGTAAGCGATCACTTTCATCTTGAGGCCGATGCCGCGCTCGGCGGCAATCGAACCGATATTGCCGCAACCGATAACGCCGAGCGTCTTGCCGGTGATTTCGACGCCCATGAAGCGGTTCTTCTCCCACTTGCCGGCTTGCGTCGAGGCATCGGCCTGCGGGATCTGGCGCGCCAATGCGAGCATCAAAGTGATGGCATGTTCGGCGGTGGTGATCGAATTTCCGAAGGGCGTGTTCATGACGATGATGCCCTTGGCCGTGGCGGCCGGGATATCGACATTGTCGACGCCGATGCCGGCGCGGCCGATGACCTTGAGATTCTTGGCGTTTTCCAGAATCTTCGGGGTCACCTTGGTGGCCGAGCGGATGGCGAGGCCGTCATAGTTGCCGATGATCGCGGCGAGCTTGTCTTTATCCTTGCCGAGAGCGGGCTGGAAATCCACGTCAATGCCGCGATCCTTGAAGATCTGGACGGCGGCTTCGGACAATGCGTCGGAGATGAGAACGCGGGGAGCGGGCATGATGGTGTTCCGATAAATTGAGATTGAGAATGAATCTTGCCGGGAGTCGTCCCGCGTGCGCGGGACGCGAATGTAACGGCTAGGCCGCCTTCGGCAGCGCGGCCTTGGCCTCGACGAAAGCCCAATCGAGCCAGGGCGTCAGCGCCTCGACATCGCTTGTCTCGACCGTACATCCACACCAGATGCGCAGTCCGGGCGGCGCGTCCCGATAGAAGGCGATGTCGTAGGCGACGCCTTCCTTCTCGAGCAGGCCGGCGAGCGACTTGGCGAAAGCCGCTTGCGCGTCGAGCGGCAGCGACGTCACGGCCGGATCGGTCACGACAAGACACACGGACGTGTTCGAACGCGTCGCTTCGACCTTGGCGAGGTGGCCGATCCACGGCGTCTTCGCCACCCACTGCGCGATCGCTCTGGCGTTGGCGTCCGAGCGCGCGACGGTGGCATCGAGACCGCCAACCGACTTGGCCCAGTTCAAGGTGTCGAGATAATCCTCGACGCACAGCATGGACGGCGTGTTGATGGTCTCGCCCTGGAAAATGCCTTCGTTGAGTTTGCCGCCCTTGGTCATGCGGAAGATCTTCGGCAGCGGCCAGGCCGGTTTATACGTCTCGAGACGTTCGACCGCGCGCGGCGAGAGGATCAACATGCCGTGCGCACCCTCGCCGCCCAAAGCCTTCTGCCAGGAGAAGGTAACGACATCGAGCTTGGCCCAGTCGAGCTTCTGCGCGAAAGCCGCCGAGGTGGCGTCGCAAATGGTCAGGCCTTCGCGGTCGGCCGCGATCCAATCGCCGTTCGGCACGCGGACGCCGGACGTGGTGCCGTTCCATGTGAACACCACGTCGGTCTTGAAATCGACCTTGGAAAGATCCGGCAGTTCGCCATAGGGCGCCTTGAGCACCGTGACATCTTTCAGCTTCAACTGCTTTTCGACATCGGTGACCCAGCCTTCGCCGAAGGATTCCCAGGTCAGCATGGTGACGGGCCGCGCGCCGAGCATCGACCACAGCGCCATTTCGACGGCGCCGGTATCGGAAGCCGGCACGATGCCGATTCGGTAGCCGGCGGGAACGCCGAGGATTTCACCGGTCAGATCGATGGCGCGCTTGAGCTTCGCCTTGCCGATCTTGGCGCGGTGCGAACGGCCGAGGGCCGCGTCGGTAAGGCCTTGGAGGGACCAGCCGGGGCGCTTGGCGCAGGGGCCGGACGAAAAATGCGGGTTTTCCGGCCGCACGCCGGGTTTGGTCGCTGTCATAATCTATCCTTCCAGATAGCAAGCCTCTCGTTGGGGAGAGGTGTCCCACTGGCGGGGATAGTCGAACCGGCGATTGGGGTCAACTATGGCTTTGTGCGTAACTGGGTGGTCAGCATTGCGGCTGAGGCGGTGCGCTAGAAACGCATACCGATGCCGACGCGGCCGGTATTGATGCTGGCTCGGATGCCGTTGACCTGGGCGAAGCCGACATATTCCCATTCGCCGCGCAAGAACACGTTCGGCAGCAAGGCAACGTCCACGCCGAGGCCGGCGGTAAAGCCGCCGACGATGGCGTTGTTCTTGGCGTCGGTCCGTCACCGGGCCGAAAACGGTGGTCACACCGCCGTCGAGTTGGGAATCGGTCACGGTCGAGGTTGTCGAGTAGTTGAATCGGCCGACCGCGCCGCCGACAAAGGCGTAACCAAGGAACTGTCCGAGCGCATAACCGGCGCGCATGCGCATCGTCGCATAGTCGAGCAGCGTAATCGACGACGATGCGGCGAGCGTCACCGTATGCTGCACCGAGTCCGAAGTCGTCACGACACGGGTCATGCCATCGCTGGCTTGGGTGCTTGCACCCGGCAGCTTGTTGTAGGCGGCGTCGAAGCCGAGGACGAGCGCGTCCCACTGATAATTATAACCGAGGAAGGCGCCGTAATTCTTGCTGTTCGTGATGTTGTGCGGCAGCGCCGCCCAAGTCGAGGGACTCGCCTCACTCTCAAGCGTGCTGTTGCGCAAGATATGAGCGACTTGCTGACCGGTGCTGTTGCCAAAATCGATGTCCATGCTGCTGACGCCGCCTTGGACGCCGAGATTGACGCCGTCCCAGCGCACCGCCGGGCCGGGATTGAATGTGCCGCGCAACGTGTCATCAAGCCAGTCGGCCGCGCGCGCGTGACCTATCGGCAGCGCCAGCACCACAGCGCCCGCCATGAAGCCAGCGCGCAAGCGCGCCGTGCCGCCATTCCACTTAACGCGAGGGGGGCAGGTCATCGAAACTCCAACGCAGGCCAACCCGCACTTCATGCGCGGCGATTTGCTTCAACGTCGCACTGCCGAAAGCATCGCTGCCTGTGGTGGCGTCGCCGAAATTGATATAGCGGTAGCCGACATCGATCATGGTGTTGGGCGATATCGCGTAAGCCACGCCGGCCATGCCGGCATAGGCGAAATTCCATTGTGAGCGCGCAGTGTCGCCGCTGAACGGCGGCATCGCCGTCGACGTGTAATCGGATATGCGCAGGCGCGCGGCGCCGGCGCCGGCGCCGATATAAGGCGTGGCGCGATACCAGGTACCGAGATCGAGATAGCCGTTGAACATGAACGTCGTCGCCGACACCTTGGCGGACGTTGCGCCCGGCTCGGCCTCATATTTCATCGGCGTCGCCACATCGATGGTGAAATCGGTGCGCAGCCATTCGCTCTTGATGCCAGCGCCGACGCCGGCGGCGACGCTGTTGCCCATCTTGTCACTTGTCGGCGCGGCAAAGCCGGGCGCGGCTTCCGCGCCGCCGGTACGGCCGAAGCGGTAGCCGAGATCGCCGCGCAGATACCAGCCGGAGTAGATTTCCGCGCGTTGCACCGGCCGCACGGCAAGCGGCGGCGGTGCGTTGCCCGGCATGTCGGCGGCTAAAACGCCGGTCGCGGTTGCGGCAAGCGCCGCGCCACCGATGAACGGCAACATAAGGCTGTTGACGACTGCCCTGCGGACTAGCCCCTCGCGCAACCAACTCATGACTCGTTTCCTTTACACAGCGCATATCGACGCAAGAGCGCAACCGAGACTTCAATCGCGACTTCAAGTTCAACAATGCCGCGAACACGTTAAGCGGCGTTTAACTACGTTTTTTCACCATACCGCCGCGCGGTTAACCAAACCGCGCGGTCTTGTTCCCCTGCTCTCAGCCTTTGCTGCGCAACGGCGGCTGCACGTAAACCGGCGGCGGCTGATACGGCGGCGGCGCATAAACTGGCGGCTGATAGACCGGCGGCGGCGGCGCGTAATAAGACGAGCCGGAACCGAAGGCGTCGAAATTCATGCGCAGGCCGAGCCTGACGTCGTGCGAACTCAGGCCCTTGAACGTCGTCGGGTTGTTGATGGTGTTCGTGCCGTCATAGGCGATCAGATCACCGGTGACGGCGTTTCCGAGATGAACGTAGCGATAGGCCAGTTCGACCGTGAAGTTCTTCGTCACCTTGTAAGCCAGACCGGCGTGCAGCGCCCATGCGAAATTCCATTTCGATTCATCGCTGGCGTAGGCAACGCCGCCGGTGGGAATATTGTTATCGACGAAATTGTGAATCGTGTTGCGCGAGAACCCGACACCGGCCCCGACAAACGGCGTTACATTGTGCCAGGTGCCGAGATCGACATAGGCATTGGCGAGGAAAAGCCATTCGGATTTGCTGCCATGGTATTCGTCGGTGTAGCCGTTGAAGATTTCAAGGCCGTGGAAATTCGCGCGGCTGCGATACTCACCGGTCAAGTCGAAGCGTAGCCAGTCGTTGAAATAATAGCCGACGCCGATGCCGAATATTCCGGCCGAATCGAATCCATAACCATTCGGCGTCGAGAATGTGCCTGGCACGCTCAGAACGTTGTCGAGGCTTTTCACCCGCTGATTGCTGATGCCGATGTCGCCGCGCAGATACCAGCTCGCGAATTCCTCGACGACGACCGGCGGCGGCGTGTAGCACGGAATGGCGCCATAGGGCGCGCGGCCGGACGCGATCAGCGCCGCGTCGTAGCACTGCGGCGGCGGCGCGTAGTCGGCGGCATGCGCAGCGCCAGCGGCGAGCGATGCGGCTACAATCAGAATCGAGAACTTCAGACGCTTACAAATCATACCGGCATCCCTCGCAAAAACTCCGTCGTTCGCCGCAGCGACGGGGTGAATTGCGATGACGATGGCAGCAAAACCTTAAGTGGCTCTTAACCCTGTTTTTTAACCACGACTTTTAACCAATGGAACTCGCGCGCTAGAGCCCTGCCCGTCTTTGATAGAATCAAAGACGGGGCTCTAGCTTCTTATTTTTGACGCGTTTCTTCACGCGAACCGGTACCCACTTCGCTCGAAAACGCTTTAGAGCGCGACGCCGGGTGGCGCCGCGCTCTCACGATTTGATCTTAAGAAAGTGTTTACCGGTGCGGCGCGCCGCCGGCTCTAGTGCTCTTCGCCCATCTTGCCCATGTGCTTCTGCGAATAGAGCTGCACGCCGAGCTTGTCGACGAGATCGAGCTGGGTTTCGAGGAAGTCGATATGGCCTTCCTCGTCCTTCATCAGTTCTTCGAACAGATCGCGCGACACGTAGTCCTTCACCGCGGCGCAGTGCGTCGCCGCTTCCTGATACAGCGCGCGGGCGCCGAGTTCGGCGGCGAGATCGCAGTCGAGGATTTCCTTGACGTTCTGTCCGATGTGCAGCGGGTCGAGCACCTGAAGGTTCGGGAAGCCGTCGAGGAAGATGATGCGATCGATGAACTTGTCGGCGTGTTGCATTTCCTCGATCGATTCCTTGCGCCACTGCTTGGCGAGGTCGAGATAGCCCCAGTTATGCAGCATGCGGAAATGCAGCCAATACTGGCTGACGGCGGTGAGTTCGCTACGCAGCCCCTTGTTGAGATACTCGATAACCTTGGCGTCGCCCTTCATAGCGGTCTTCCTTCAATGGCTGGTCGCGGACTTTTTGACTGCAAGCGAGAGGGCGCATCAAGGTGCGCCGCATCGCTACATTCGAACCATGCCAATGTAATGCGGGCGCGGTCAACCTGACAACGCGCCGCGCGCATTTCAGCGGATGAGCGGGTGCTAACCTAGGACTTGTGCGCGACCGGATGCGCGGCGCAGGCGCAGCCGACCGGGCAGCCGGCGCCGGCCAGCGCTTCGTCCATGATCTTGCGGATCGAGCGGGCACAGCGACCGCACTGCGCGCTGCAACCGAGGCAGCCATAGACCTGGCCAGTCGTGCGCGGCGCCGATCTGGCGCAAGCGCTGCGGACTTCGTGGTCGGTAATGACGTTGCAGGAGCAGACGATCATCGAAAACCCGGCGGCCTTGGACAATTGTAGATCGCACTATGCCAGTTTTCGGTACCGTCTCCATTGCGCCAAGTCAAAAGGAAAACGCAGTTTAAAATCGATCTAAAGTATTGGAATATATAGGTTTTCCGGCCATCTCCAGTTTAGAATCGATCTACGCAACTAACAATTCCACGGCAATTGAAGGGCTTAGGGGTATCCACAGCTTCATCGCCGGGCAGCCGGCTATTGCTTGATGTCGGGCTCGACGAGCCTGGCGAGATTGCGCAACGACTCCTGCCAGCCGAGATAGCAGGCCTCCGCCGGAATGGCGTCGGGGATGCCTTCCTGGGTGATGGTCACGTCGGTGCCGACGGACACCTTCTTGAGCGTCACCGTCACCTGCATTTCACCCGGCAGATTGGGATCGTCGAAGGTGTCGGTGTAACGCAGGCGCTCGCCGGGCACGAGTTCCAGAAATTTCCCGCCGAAGGAATGACTGCCGCCCGTGGTGAAGTTGCGGAACGACATCTTGAACGTGCCGCCGACCTTCGCCTCGAACTGATGCACGGAGCAGGTGAAGCCGTTCGGCGGCAGCCACTTCGCCATCGCATCGGGTTCGGTGAAAGCGCGATAGACCTTGTCGGGCGTGGTCGCCAGAACGCGGTGCAGTTTGACGGTGCCGGGCATGATTTGGGCTCCTTGGGTGCACGCTCGAAGAGCGCAAGGAACGGCACCATAACCCTTTCGGCTTGGCATTTTAACGGCAGGCGGGCGGAACCGGGTTCCGCAAGGGACCGGAGATAAATTTCTACGCCGCCGCCTTGGTCAGCGCGTCGATCACGTCATCGACCGCCTGCTCGACCACCGCCTTGTCGTCACCTTCGCCCATGACGCGGATGACCGGCTCGGTGCCGGACGGCCGCACCAGCAAACGCCCGCTTTGGCCGAGCTTCTTTTCGGCGCTGGCAATCGCCGTGATGACCGATGCGCTTTCCATCGGCTTGCCGGCCTTGTAGCGCACGTTCTTGAGGATCTGCGGCAGCGGCTCGAAGCGGTGGCACAGTTCCGACACCGGTTTGTTGTGGCGCTTGACCACGGCGAGCATCTGCAAGGCGGCGACCAGGCCGTCGCCGGTGGTCGAATAATCCGACAGGATAATGTGGCCGGACTGTTCGCCGCCGACATTATAACCGTCGGCGCGCATGCGCTCAAGCACATAACGATCGCCGACCGGCGTGCGCACCAGGTCGAGGCCGATCGAGCCGAGATAGCGCTCCAGCCCGAGATTGGACATCACGGTGGCGACGACGCCGGGCTTCGAGAGCCGGCCGTCGGCCTTCCAGCTTTCGGCGATGACGGCGAGCAACTGGTCGCCATCGACCACCTTGCCGTTCTCGTCGATGATCATGACGCGGTCGGCGTCGCCATCGAGCGCGATGCCGATGTCGGCGCGCATCTCCCGCACCTTCTTCGTAATGGCGCCGAGGTCGGTCGAACCGCAATCCTTGTTGATGTTCATGCCGTTCGGCTCGTCGCCGATGGCGATGACGTCGGCGCCCAGTTCCCACAGCGCGCCGGGCGCGACCTTGTAGGCGGCGCCGTTGGCGCAATCGACCACGACGCGCAGACCGGCGAGGTCGATGTCGCGCGGCAACGTGCGCTTGGCGAATTCGATGTAGCGGTCCTGCACGCCGTCAATGCGCTTGGCGCGGCCGAGATCGTCGCCCTTGGCCAGTTGCTTGCTCAGTTCGGAATCGAGCAGATCCTCGATCTGGCGTTCGACGTCGTCCGACAGCTTGAAGCCGTCGGGGCCGAACAGCTTGATGCCGTTGTCGGTATAAGGATTGTGCGAGGCGGAAATCATCACGCCCAGATCGGCGCGCATCGAGCGCACCAGCATGCCGACGCCGGGCGTCGGGATCGGGCCGGTCAGCAGTACATCCATACCCACAGACGTGAAGCCGGCGACCAAAGCCGTCTCGATCATGTAGCCGGACAGCCGGGTGTCCTTGCCGATCAGCACGCGATGGCGGTGATCGCCGTTCTTGAAAATGAGGCCGGCGGCCTGGCCCACTTTAAGCGCCAGCTCCGGCGTGATGACCTTGTTGGCGAGCCCGCGAATACCGTCGGTGCCGAAATAGCGACGAACCATGAAATCCCCTTAAAGCCCCATCCCACCCGGCGGTCTTATAGCCCTGAAGCGGCGCCTGCGGCAGGAAAATGCCCGCCACGGTTTATAGGCGGCGGGCGGTGTCATTTTAGGTCAAATATTATGAGTAAACGTTACGGACCGCGGTTAGCCACCGGTAAATGGCCGCGGACAAGGCACGGAAACCGGGCATTTCGCGCAGGTCCGCCCTGTGCTACCCGGATAGCGCCGAGGTTTTGACGAAGAATTATGCCCAAGGGCCGGAATCATGAAGAACGTCGCCTGCATCGATGACCTGCGCACCATTGCCAAGGCCAAGGTGCCGCGCGCCTTTTTCGACTACGCCGATTCCGGCTCGTATAGCGAGCAGACGCTCCGCGCCAACCGGTCCGATCTCGAGGCGATCAAGCTGCGCCAGCGCGTGCTGGTTGATGTCTCGGAACGCAATCTCTCAACCACCGTGCTCGGCAAGAAGCTGGCCGCGCCGATGATCCTGGCGCCGATCGGCCTTCTCGGCATGCAACACGGCGACGGCGAAATCCTCTCCGCCCGCGCCGCCAATGCCGCCGGCATTCCGTGGACGCTGTCGACCATGTCGGTCGGCTCGATCGAGCAGGTGGCGGAAGCGACCGGCAAACCGTTCTGGTTTCAGCTTTACGTCATCCGCGACCGCGGCTTCTCCAAGCAGTTGATGGACCGCGCCATTGCGGCGAAGGTCGATACATTGGTGCTCACGGTCGATCTCCAGGTGCTCGGCCAGCGCCACAAGGACGTCAAGAACGGCCTCACCGTGCCGCCGGAATTCCGCATCAAGAACGTCATCGACATCGCCACCAAGCCGGCCTGGGCGTGGAGCGTGCTCAACGCCAAGAGCTGGACCTTCGGCAATATCTCCGGCCACGTTCCCGGCATGGAGAACGTCAATTCGCTGTCCAAGTGGACGCAGGATCAGTTCGATCCGGCGTTGAACTGGAAGGACGTCGAGTGGATCAAGAAATACTGGCCGGGCAAGCTCATCATCAAGGGCATCCTCGACATCGATGACGCCAAGACCGCGGTGAAGATCGGCGCCGACGCCATTGTCGTGTCGAACCATGGCGGCCGCCAGCTCGACGGCACTTCGTCGTCGATCTCGATGCTGCCGCGCGTCGCCGATGCCATCGGCAATGACAGCGAGATCCTGTTCGACGGCGGCATCCGTACCGGCGCCGACATCGTCCGCGCGCTGGCGCTCGGCGCGCGCGCCTGTTTGATCGGCCGGTCTTACGTGTGGGGACTGGGCGCCGGCGGACAGGCCGGCGTGGCGAAAGCCATCGACATTCTCAAGAACGAACTCAGCGTCACCATGGCGCTGACCGGCGTCGGCAACATCGCCTCGATCGACGGCCGCGTGCTCGAAGGCGGGGCGCCGGCGAAAAAGGCGGCGAAGGTGGCCAAGCCGAAAACCACGAAACCGAAAGCGGGCGTTTGATACATGTCCGACCGGCCTACGCCGCTTAACATTTCCGACTTCGTGCATTTCACCACCATCACCACGCGATGGATGGACAACGACGCCTATGGCCACATCAACAACGTGGTCTATTACTCGTTCTTCGACACAGTCGCGAACGAGTACCTGATTACGCAAGGCGGGCTCGACATCGGTACGAGCAAAGTCATCGGCCTGATGGTGGAAACGCACTGCAATTATTTCGCGCCTGTCGCCTATCCGGACAAAATTCGCGCCGGATTGCGCGTATCGCGCCTTGGCACGTCGAGCGTCAAATACGAAATCGGCATCTTCCGCAATGACGAGACTAAAGCCTCGGCACAAGGCCATGCCGTGCATGTGTTTGTCGATCGCGCTAGCAACAAGCCGGTGCCGTTGCCGGAGACGTTGAAGACGGCGTTGGGGAGGCTGGTGAAGAGCTAACGCTGTCGTCCCCGCGCAGGCGGGGACCCAGTCATCGCAAGCGTTCGCGGATTACGCAGACCGGGATTACTGGATGCCCGCCTTCGCGGGCATGACAGATCACCTACCGCCAGCCCAGTCCCGGCGCGACGTGTTTCAGGATCGCCTCGATCACATGCGCGTTGTAGTCGACGCCGAGTTGGTTCGGCACCGTCAGCAACAACGTATCGGCTTCGGCAATGGCTTCGTCGCCCTTCAACTGCTCGATCAGCACGTCGGGCTCGGCCGCGTAGCTGCGGCCGAAGATGGCGCGCTCCGAGCCGCCGAGGAAGCCGATCTGGTCACGCTCCTCCTTGCCCATGCCGAAATACATTCGGTCCTGATCGCTGATGAGCGCGAAGATCGATCGCGACACCGAGACGCGCGGCGTCCGCTTGTGTCCCGCCTCTTTCCACGCTTCTTTATAAAGCCTGATCTGCTCGGCCTGCTGCACATGAAAAGGCTTACCGCTTTCGTCGATCTTCAAGGTCGATGACTGCAAGTTCATGCCGAGTTTCGCCGCCCATTGCGCCGTCGCATTGGTGCCGGCGCCCCACCAGATGCGCTCGCGCAGGCCTTCCGAATAAGGCTCGAGCCGCAACAGGCCGGGCGGATTGGGAAACATCGGCGACGGGTTCGGCTTGGCGAAGCCCTGCCCGCCCAGCACTTGCAGGAACACTTCGGTGTGGCCGCGCGCCATGTCGGCGTCGGTCTGGCCCTCGGCCGGCACATAGCCGAAATGCCGGAAGCCATCGATCACCTGCTCGGGCGACCCACGCGATAGGCCGAGTTGCAAGCGGCCGCGCGAAATCAGGTCGGCGGCGCCGGCGTCCTCCGCCATGTACAGCGGGTTTTCGTAACGCATGTCGATGACGGCGGTGCCGAGTTCGATCTTCGAGGTGCGCGCGGCTGAGGCGGCGAGCAGCGGAAACGGCGAGCCGAGTTGGCGGGCGAAATGGTGCACACGGAAATAGGCGCCGTCGAGGCCGAGCTGTTCGGCCGCGACCGCAAGCTCGATCGATTGCAGCAGCGCGTCGGAGGCCGTGCGCACTTGCGACTGCGGCGACGGGGTCCAATGGCCGAAGGAGAGGAAACCGAGTTTTTTCATGAGACTTATTTAGGAGCGTGCCGGGCTTTTGTCGAATAGGCACAGGGTTGACACCGTTCTTACCCTCCCCTGGGGGGTCGATCGTTTGAGCGTTAGCGAAAACGATCGGGGGATCCGGACGCGCTTCCCGATCCCATGGGGAGGTGAAGAGAGCCGCCGCGCGGCGCATCTCTGCCGTCAGCTAGCCGTGCCCGGCCTTGTGCCGGCGCGCGTCCTGCGCGACCATTGCCGCGCAATTGCTGGGAATCTCGGTTCTTCCACGAACGGGGTAACGCGATGAGCAGCCTGTATCACGACGGCAACCGCCACCTGCAAGACCGGTTCGACAGCCGGCGCATTTCCGACCGGCTGGAAAATCTAGCGCGCACGGCCTTCACCGACGACGACAAGGCCTTCATCGAAAGCGCCGCCTATTTCTTCATCGCCACCGCGGACGCGGAGGGCCGCCCGGATTGCTCCTTCAAGGGTGGCATGCCCGGCTTCGTGCGGGTCACTGGCCCGTCCGAACTCTCCTTCCCGGATTACGACGGCAACGGCATGTTCAAGAGCCTCGGCAACGTCATGGTCAATCCGAATGTTGGGCTCTTGTTCATTGCCATGCACGGCACGCCGCGAAGGCTGCGCGTCAATGGCAGCGCCCGCGTTCATGACGACGATCCGCTGCTCAAGGAAACCGTCGGCGCGCAACTGATCGTGCGGCTGCAAGCGCGCGCCATTTTCCCGAACTGCCCGCGCTATATTCCGGACATGCAAATGACCGGGCCGTCGATCTATACGCCGCAGCCGCATTGCGACCCGCCGGAGCCGGCCTGGAAAGGCTTCGATATTTTCAAGGACGCAGTGCCGCCGCGACAGCCGACCTGGAAGGGGTAGCGAAAGTCAGGCACGGTATCTGGGACGGTCCCGGTTCTGCGCCGCACCGCGAAGACGCGCTGCGCCGCGCCCGGGACACGAGTCCGTCGCCTTGTCAGAATCCGCGCGCCATGCGAACAAATTGCCATGAGCGCGGAAGTCTCCATCGGCACTGGCGCAAGGCTGACCCCGCATGCGCTGCGGGCGGTCATTCTCGGCGAGGTGCATGCCCGGCCGTTCACGGCGATCGAGACGCCGCGGCGCATCCTGCATTTCGGCTTCGACACCAGCGGTGATGCGGCGAAAGCCGATCGCGCCGCGCTCGCCGAATTCTGCACGCAGCGCGGCCTCGAACCGCTGAAAGCCAACGCCAAGCACCATCGCGTCACGCTCGGCGGCGCGATCCTGCGCTGGGAGCAGCATTCCGAATTCACCACCTATACCTGGGAGCTGTCATCGGACGCAGGCACGCCATTTCATCCGGCCGCCTCAACGCTGGCCTCGCCAATGGGCAACGTGCCGCAGCCGGGGCCGCTGCTGGTGGCACTCGATCTGCACCTCTTGCCCGACGGCAAGGACAAGATAAAAATCGAGAGCCTGTTCGACCGCGCCTCTCTCGCGGTGGCCGAGAACTCCGACGGCACCGCACTGTTCGCCACCGACTTCCAGGCCGATCCGGCCGGCTTCGTGCGCGTGCTGGTGCTCGACCGGGGCTTAGGACCCGAACGCGCCGGCGCTGTCGTGCAGCGCATCATCGAGACCGAGACCTATCGCACGCTTGCCTTGCTCGGCCTCCCGGAAGCGCAGCGGCTGGCGCCGTCGATCAACCGCATTGAAACACGGCTGTCTGAACTGACCCAGGAAATCTGCACCGCGCATCAGTTGCAGGATAACCAGCGCCTGCTCGGCGAACTGACCGAGCTTGCCGCCGAACTGGAGGCCGGCGCCGGCGCCAGCCATTTCCGTTTCGGCGCCAGCCGCGCCTACAACGAAATCATTCAACTGCGTCTGGCTGCCATCGGCGAACGCAAGGTCGATGTGTTTCCGACCTGGACATCGTTTCTCGCAAGGCGGCTGTCACCGGCGATGCGCACCTGCATCACCACCGAGGAACGGCAGGCGGCTTTGTCGGCGCGGCTGTCGCGCGCCGCCAACCTTTTGCGCACGCGCGTCGATGTCGAACTGGAACGGCAGAACCGCGACCTGTTGAAGTCGATGAACGACCGCACGCGGCTGCAACTGCGCTTGCAGACGACGGTGGAAGGTTTGTCGGTGGCGGCGGTGAGTTATTACGTCGTCGGGCTGTTTCATTACCTGATGGAAGGATTGCACCAAAAGGGCTTAGCCGTCGACGTGACGATTGCCACGGCTTTGTTCGTGCCGGTGGCGTTGTTGTCGATCTGGTTTTTGGTGCGCGTCATCCGCAAGCGGCATATCGGCGGGGAGAGCTGACGCGCAGCGTTACGCTTTACTCCGTTCGTCCCCGCGAAAGCGGGGACCCAGAGCCGGAATTGTCTACGCTCGAGAAAGAACTGGGTTCCCGCTTTCGCGGGAACGAACGGCATTTGTATTGCGCTGCTGACTAAGCCCGCTCCGCCAGCACCTTATGGATCTGCGCCACCACCGCGGCGCCCTCGCCGATCGCGGCGCCGACGCGCTTGGTCGAACTCGCCCGCACGTCGCCGATGGCGAAGACGCCGGGCCTGGTGGTTTCCAGCGGATGCGGCGCGCGTTTGGCTTGGCCGGCGGAAAAACTGCCGAGGCCGGTGCAGACGAAACCCTTGTCGTCGGTATCGACGCAGCCCTTGAGCCAGTCGGCGTTCGGATCGGCGCCGATGAACAGAAACAGATGACGCAGCGGATAGGTGATTTCCTTAGCCGTGGCGCGGTCGCGGAAAGTGGCGCAGGAAAGCCCCGCCGCGTCGCCGCCGAGCGCAACGATTTCGCTGCCGACATACAAAGTGACGTTCGGCAAGGCCTTGATGCGGTCGATGAGATATTTCGACATCGTTTCCTCGAGCGGCCGGCGCACGATCAAATGCAGATGCTTGACCTTCGGCGCCAGAAACACCACCGCCTGCCCGGCCGAATTGCCGCCGCCGATCAGCGCGACCTCCTCGCCTTCGCACAATTTGGCTTCGATGGGCGAAGCCCAATAGGAGACGCCGTTATTTTCGAATTCGGAGAGATTATCGATTGCCGGCCGCCGGTAGCGCGCGCCGGAGGCGATGATGACGGTGCGCGCGAGAACGGTGACCTCCGTGCCGGCGACGGCGATACGAAACGGCGCGCGCGCGTCGCGTTCGACGGCGCTGCAATCGAGCTTGTCGACCTGCAAGGGAATGGCGATCTCAGCGCCGAATTTCTGCGCCTGGTTGAAGGCGCGGCCGGCCAAGGCCATGCCGGAAATGCCGGTCGGGAAGCCGAGATAATTCTCGATGCGCGCCGACGCGCCGGCCTGTCCGCCGAAGGCGCGCTGGTCCAAGACGATCATAGACAGGCCTTCCGAGGCGCCATAGACGGCGGCGGCAAGGCCGGCGGGCCCGGCGCCGACCACGGCTACGTCGTAGATCTTGTTGGGATCGAGTTCGGGTGTGATGCCGAGACAGGCGCCGGCCTCTAAATCGGTCGGCCGCTTCAACAGCGTGCCGTTCGGGCAGATCATCAGCGGCAGTTCATGCTCGGCGACGCCGAAGCGTTCGACCGCGGCGCGCGCTTCGGCATCGGCTTCGACGTCGAGCACGGTGTAAGGATAGCCGTTGCGCGCGAGAAAGCCCTGGATGCGGACGGCATCCGGCGCGTTCGGATGGCCGATTAAAAGCGAGCCGGAGCCGCCGGACTCGATCAGCGCGACGCGGCGCAGAATGAAGGCGCGCATCATGATCTCGCCGAGATCGGCCGAGCCGACCATCAGCGCGCGGATATGCGCGGCATCGAACGGCAGCGCCGTGCAGCCTTTCGGCCCGGCGCGGCAGGCGGCGATGGTGCCGTGGCCGCTGAGCTGGCTGACTTCGCCGGAGAATTGCCCGGCGCTGAGCGCGACCACCGACGACTCGCGGTGCAGGCCGTCGCGCCGGATGATTTCGAGGGAGCCGTCGAGCACCAGCCAGGCCGGCACGTTGCGCGTGCCGACATCGTAAAGCTGGTCGCCGGGCGCGAAGGTCATGGCCTCGCCGCTGGCGAAACGTTTGGCGGTGGCGATGGACGCCGCGTCGAGCACCGGAAACATCTGCTCGAACCGCTCTTCGTAGAGACTCATTCTCGATACTCCGGGCGGACAGGCGTTGCCATCCAAACTGGGCAAGCGTTGTTGCTTTTGCAAGCGGTACCGCTTGTCGCCGGGCGAGCCCCCCATCCCTTGCGTCTTGACGGCCTTCTTAGTCTTGGGCACACTAGAACAAACAGGGAACATAAATCGGGCTTGCCGTTGATGTTGCCGAATAGTGTTGTGTCTTCAGTGCTTTAAGAATGCTCGACGAACTGCGCCAGCGCCTCCGCGCCATGGAAAAAACGACCGGGATCGAGGACGGTCGAGGCCTCGTGCCGCTCGGCATGGCCGACGTCGATGCCGCGCTCGGCGGCGGGCTGGCGCGCGGCGCGCTGCATGAAATCGCGGCGGCTGGCGAAGCGCATCTCGCCGCCGCCACTGGCTTCACGCTGGGGCTGGCGGCTTGCGCGCGCAACGTGCTGTGGATCGCCGAGGACATGGCGCTCAATGAAAGTGGCGCGCCTTACGGCCCCGGCCTCGACTTCTTCAAGCGTGCGCCGGAGCGGCTGGTCACCGTCGCGGTGGCGCACAAACGCGATCTGTTGTGGGCGATGGAGGAAGCTTTGCGTTGCCGCGCGCTCGGCGCCGTGATCGGCGAAGTGCGCCACGGCGCCATCGATTCCGTCGCGGTGCGGCGGTTGTCGCTGGCGGCGGCGGAAAGCGGCGCGCTGGCGCTGCTGCTGCGCGCGCAACCGGCCCATGACGCCTCGACCGCGATGACGCGCTGGATCGCCGGCGCCGCGCCTTCCGCCCCAGCGCACGACTTTGAATTCGGATCGCCGCGCTTTGCCGCGCAACTTGTTCGCAATCGCCGCGGCCCGCTCGGGTCCTGGATTCTGGAATGGAGAGACACCGATGAGCGCTTCGTCCTCGCCGCAACGCATGCTCAGCCTGTGGCTGCCCCGCTTCTCAACCGACCGCGTCAGAAGGTTGCGTGAGTTTCAGGCGCCGCTGGTTGTCTATGGCCGGCGCGGCAATGCGGATGTGCTGACCGCGGTCGACGACGCGGCGGACAAACTCGGCCTGCATGCCGGCACGGCTTTGGCGCAGGCACGCGCCATGCATCCGGCCATTGAGGCCGTGATGGAGGAAGCCGAGGCCGACGCGGCGCTGCTCGACAAAATCGCCGACTGGTGCCTGCGCTATACGCCGCTGGTGGCGTGCGACGCGCCGGACGGCTTGCTGCTCGACATTGGCGGCTGCGCGCATCTGTATGGCGGCGAGCAGAAACTGGTCGCCGATCTCGGCCAGCGCATGGCGCGCGCCGGCTTTGCCTATCGCGTGGCGATTGCCGGCACCATCGGCGCGGCGCACGCGGCGGCGCGCTTCGGCAATCCGGCCGCTTATGCCACCGGCGAAGAGCGCGACATTGTCAGCCCGCTGCCGCTGGCCGCCTTGCGGCTGGAGCCGGCGACGGTCGCCTCATTGGCGCGCGTCGGCCTCAAGCGTATCGGCGACATGATCGACCTGCCGCGTTCGCCGCTGACCGCGCGCTTTGGCGCGACGTTGTTGCGCCAACTCGACCGCGCGCTCGGCGCAGAGCACGAGCCGCTCAATCCGCGCCTGCCGGTCGCGCCCTATGTCGCCGAGCGGCGCTTTCACGAACCGATCGCGCGCGAGGAAGACGTGCTCGGCACCGTCGAGAAGCTGGCGGCGCGGCTCGGCGTCGCGCTGGAGCGGCGCGGCGATGGCGCGCGACGCATCGAACTCACCTTGTTCCGCACCGACGGCGCGGTGCGCCGCATTGCCGTCGGCTGTTCGCGGCCGTTGCGCGATGCGCCGGACATTCGCGCGCTGTTTTCCGAACGCTTGGCCGCCTTGGCCGATGCTGTCGATCCCGGTTTCGGCTTCGACATGGCGCGGCTCTCGGTGGTGATCGCCGAGTCGTCGCCGCCGGAGCAGATCGGCATTGGTAACGCCGAGGATGCCGGCGAACTGGCGCGGCTGATCGATCGCCTGAGCGCGCGGCTCGGTTCGCAGCGCGTGCGCCGTCCGGTCGCGCTCGACAGCCACATTCCCGAACTCGCCGCCGCGACCTTGCCAGCGCAGATGATTGGCCAAGATCATGACTGGGATGCGTTTCGCCGCCATCGCGCCGAGTCCGACCTGGCGCCGCGGCCGCTGCGGCTTTTGACGCGGCCCGAACCGATCGAGGCCTTGGCCGAAGTGCCGGACGGGCCGCCTTTGCGGTTCAGGTGGCGGCGCGCGCTGCATGACGTGATTTCGGCGGAAGGCCCCGAGCGCATAGAGGGCGCGTGGTGGAGCGAGCAAAACGGCCATCCTTCGGGAAATCTGGCGCGCGATTATTTTCGCGTCGAGGACAGAACCGGGCTGCGTTTCTGGCTGTACCGCGCCGGGCTCTACCGCGACCTGGTGCGCGGCGAACTGCCGAACGTCGCGCCGCCGAGTTGGTACCTGCACGGCACGTTTGCGTAGAAAGTCTCAAGCCGCGTGTGTTGCGTAAATGCCTTACCTCGAATTCGCCACCGCCTCGAATTTCTCGTTCCTGCGCGGCGCGTCGCATCCGGAAGAGCTGATGGTGCAGGCGGCCGCGATCGGGCTTGCCGGCCTCGGACTATGCGATCGCAATTCGGTGGCCGGCGTGGTGCGCGCGCATCTGGCCAGGCGCGAGCAGAACCTGCCGCTGATTTATCATCCCGGCGTGCGGCTCTGCTTCGCCGACGGCACGCCGGACGTTCTCGCTTTTCCGCGCGACCGCGCCGGCTGGGGAAGGCTGACGCGCCTGCTCACGCTCGGCAATCTGCGCGGCAAGAAGGGCGAGTGCATCCTGACACTCGATGATCTCATCGCCCATGCCTTCGGGCTGGAGATGATTGTAATGGAGGCGTCTTCTTCACTTCCCCCTGCAAGGGGGAGGTCGACGCGTGAAACGCGTCGGGTGGGGGTCAGCAGTTCTGAAGAAGACCCCCACCCCAACCCTCCCCCTTTCAGGGGAAAGAAGGAAGAAAGTATCGGGCACATTATAAAGCGCCTGCGTAGCGCCGCCCCCGGCCGCGTGCGGCTGGCCGCATCGATGCTGCATCGCGGCCACGACCGCGCCCGGCTGGCGTGTCTGCAAGAGTTGGCGCGCGACTGCGGCGTGCCGCTGATTGCCATCAACGACGTGCATTACCATCACCCCGACCGCCGGCCGCTCGCCGACGTGCTGACCTGCATCCGCGAGAAGGTGACCATCGACCGCGCCGGCCGCAAGCTCGCCGTCAATGCCGAGCGGCATTTGAAGCCACCGCAAGAGATGGCGCGGCTGTTTCGCGACGCGCCGGAGGCGATCGAGGAGACGATGCGCTTGAGCGAGGCGCTGACCTTCTCGCTCGACGAACTGAAATACGAATATCCCGACGAGACCCTCGCCGGTTTCGACAATGCGCAGGAGGCGCTGGCGCATCTCACTTATGAAGGCGCGGCGCGGCGTTATCCGCACGGCCTGCCCGCCAAGGTGCGCGCCAGCATCGAGCACGAACTGGCGCTGATCGCGCAGCTCGCATACGCGCCCTACTTCCTCACCGTGCACGACATCGTCCGCTTCGCGCGTTCGCAAAATATTTTATGTCAGGGCCGCGGCTCGGCGGCCAATTCCACCGTGTGCTTTTGCCTCGGCGTCACCGAGGTCGATCCCGACCGCGCCGATCTTTTGTTCGAGCGCTTCATCTCGCCGGAACGGCGCGAACCGCCGGATATCGATGTCGATTTCGAGCACGAGCGGCGCGAGGAGGTCATTCAATATATCTACAGGAAATACGGCCGCGAGCGCGCCGGCATCGCCGCCACCGTCATCTCCTACCGCGGCCGTTCCGCCATTCGTGAAGTCGGCAAGGCTTTCGGCCTGTCCGAAGATGTTATCGGCGCGCTGGCTTCCTCGATCTGGGGCGCCGGCGGCGACGGCCGCGCCGATCTTGCCCGCGCCGGGCTCGATCCCGACAGCCGCCGCGTCAAACAGATATCGGCGCTGGCGCGCGAGATCGTCGGCTTCCCGCGCCATCTGTCGCAGCATGTCGGCGGCTTCGTCATCACGCGCAGCCGGCTCGACGAGGTGATGCCGATCGGCAATGGCGCCATGCCCGACCGCACCTTCGTCGAATGGGACAAGGACGATCTCGACGCGCTCGGCATTCTCAAGATCGACGTGCTCGGCCTCGGCATGCTGTCGTGCATCAGGAAGGCGTTCGATCTGATGGAGAAGCATTATGCCTTTTCTTCACCTCCCCCCTTGAGGGGGAGGTCGGATC
>LNFM01004937.1_pt1 | contig 23819 bp, 22 predicted proteins | sample 596031 | NCBI WGS metagenome assembly LNFM01 (sample SAMN04254537, study PRJNA301005) | activated carbon metagenome | isolation source: dual media filters at the Ann Arbor, Michigan drinking water treatment plant | place: USA: Ann Arbor | reverse complement strand
TCATGTTGACTACTGGAACCAGATCCTTGATCGGATCGTAAGCCGTCTTCCTGAGATGCGGCAGGATGACGACGCTGAGCGATGGCGTGACCCCGAAAGTATAGCCATCCGGCGCCGCTTTCATCACCGCCTCGAGGCCGAGTGCGCCTGAGGCGCCACCCCGGTTCTCGATCACCACCTGGTGCCCCAGCGCCTTCGTCAATCGCTCCGCATAGGGCCGCATCGTGTTGTCGGCCGAGCCGCCAGGTCCGAAATTGACGATCACGCGGATGGGCTTCGTTGGCCAGGCGGCCTCCTGCGCTGCTGCCGGCAATACCGCACAGAGCGCAAGGCCGACGGCGGCCAGTGCACGGTGCGCGACGGTTCGTATGGACATGGGCATTCCTCCAGATCCGGCTTGTTGTTTTGCGATGGCGGCCGGTGTCGGATGCTAGGCCGACAACGGCACGCCGTTCAAGTCGCAGGTCTACGGCCATGCCTGCAGCGAAAGCAGGAAACGGGTGGTAGACGGGCAGCCAGGGTGCTCTGAGTTCGTGACGCTTTTTTCCCTGCGCCGACTGAACGGGTCTCACCGAATGCCCCCATCCGCAACGCTAGCCGTGGACTCGCCGACTGCCTGGCGCATGCTCGCCGCAGCATTCGTCGTCGGCTTTGTCGTCTTCGGAATTGTCTATAGCTTCGGCGTTTTCTTGAGCCCGATCATGTCCGACCTCGGGACCAGCCGGGCTACGACGTCGTCCTACTACGCCGTCTCGTCCCTTGTGTTTTACATGCTGGGTCCCCTGACGGGCCATGCCGGCGACCGCTTCGGTCCGCGCGCGCTGGCAGCGGTCGGCGCACTTGCGCTCGGCGGCGGCCTGGTCGCGACCGCATTCGTCCACGACGTCCGGATCGGGCTCCTGACCTACGGCCTGGGCGTCGGGGTAGGTGCGGCCTGCGCCTATATTCCAACCTTCGCCATCCTCGGTGGCTGGTTCGATCGCCACCGGACCAGCGCTCTCGGCATCGCGGTGGCCGGCACAGGCTGCGGGATGCTGGTCGTGCCGCCGATTGCTGCAGTCCTGATCGAGCAGACAGGCTGGCGCGAGGCCATGATCGTCCTCGGTCTCGGCAGCGGATTTCTTCTGAGCGCCGCCGCGCTGACGGTCGCACCGCCACCTGCCTCGCGTGCTGCGCGCACCGAAGCCTCTCTGGGCAGCGCCATCCGCTCCGGCACCTTCCGGACCCTCTACCTGTCCTGGGTGGTCGGCACCATGGCACTGTTCGTGCCTTTGGTTTACCTGCCGGCATTCGCCGCAGAGCAGGGCGCCGACGCAGTCTCGGCTTCCTGGCTCATCTCGGTCGTCGGCGGCGCCAGCATCGTCGGGCGCCTCGGCATTGGCTATTTGCAACGGTTCGCCGGGATCGTCCCTCTCTACAAGGCCGCGGTTTTGGCCATGGCGGCAAGCTACGTGATGTGGCTGGCCCTCCCCGGCTTCTGGTGGGGCGTCGTCTTCGCGGCGGTGCTCGGCCTTGCATACGGGCTGCGCATTGCCCTCGTGGCGCCGGTGTTGATCGCTTTCTTCGGGCTGAAGGATCTGGGCGCGCTGCTCGGCGTGTTCTTCACGGCGACCGGCATTGCAGGTCTCCTTGGCCCCTTCGTCGCAGGTCTCGCTGTGGATGCGACCGGCGGGTACGACCTTGCCATCCAGATAACGATCGTCATGGGAGCCTTGTCATTTATTGCCGTCCTCCCGCTCGCCGATCCGCCGCCCCAGCCCCCTGCCCAGCGCCAGACCGAAGGCGAAGCACAATGATGCTGCACCTCGCCCCGGCGCTCTTCGTGCTGCTGTGGTCGAGCGGCTTCGTTGCCGCCAAGCTCGCTGTGCCATTCGCCGAGCCGTGCACCTTCCTCGCCATGCGCTTCGCCATCGTCGTCGCCCTGCTCGCGCCGTTCGCCTTGGTGGACCGGGCCACTTGGCTCGCCCAACCCGCCCGGCTCCTCCACTCAGGCATCGCTGGTGCGTTGATGCAGGGCCTGTATCTGAGCTGCGTCGTCTGGAGCATCTATCTCGGAATGCCCGCCGGCGTGGTTGCACTCGTTGTGAGCCTGCATCCGATCACCACCGCCGTCCTCGCCCACCTCGTCCTCGGCGAGCGGATCTCGCCGCTTGGCTGGGTCGGCTTCGCTCTTGGCATCGTTGGCGCAATGCTCGTGCTGTGGCCCAAGCTCGACCTTGGTTCGAGCGGCATCCGCGCCGACACCATTGCACTTTGTCTGATGGCACTGCCCGCGATGTCGTGCGGCACGGTCTACCAGAAGCGCTTTGCCTCTGGCCTGGGCGTAGCATCGGCCACTTGCCTCCAGCATGTCGGAGCCATCGCGGTCGTCGGCTTCGGGGCCTCGTTCCTGGAAAGCCGAGTGGTCGACTGGACGCCTATCCTGATCGGATCGCTCGCATGGCAGGCCATTGTCGTATCCTGCGGCGCGGTACTCCTGTTGATGCTGATGCTCGGCGCCCACGGCGCCTCCCGCGCGGCCTCGGTCTTCTATCTGATCCCGGCCGGCACAGCCCTCATGACCTACCTCGCGCTCGGCGAAGGCCTCGTCCCCATCCAGATCGTCGGCGTCGCCGTCGTCACCACCGCCGTCTTTTTGATCAATTCGACTGCTTCGAAGAACCGGATGCCTCCGGCCTCACGGACAAACTCGTCCGAAACTGGCCTCGCGTCTGGATCTGACGGCGCACTGCAGGGCCGCGACGCTCCCACTGGGCCGATGACTTAGCCGTTTCTCGAAAACACTTTGGGCGGAGTGCCTTGTTGTTCGGACGGCATTGCTGCACCATCGGGTATCCTGACGAATCAGTCGGGACGACCTCAGGAGGCACTCATGGATCCTGTGACGTTGATTTTGTGGTTAGTCGTCGGCGCCGTCGCTGGCTGGCTGGCTGGCGTGATCATGAAGGGTGGTAGCTTCGGTCTCGTCGGCGACATCGTTATTGGAATTCTCGGCGCATTCATTGCCGGCTGGCTGTTTCCTCGCCTCGGCTTTGCGCTCGGCGGTGGCATTATCGGTGCGATCATCAATGCCACGATCGGCGCCTGTTTGCTGTTGTTCATCCTCCGGCTCGTCAAGAGGGCGTGAAGTTGCCCTGCGCCATGGCCCAGTGTCGCATTATCGCGGGCACGAACGCGTGAATGTCGTTTGAGAGGTTCGTCACAGCGAGGAGCCTCGAGAAGAGTTTGTTTCGCCGGTGGGCCGGCACGAGGCTCTTCGCTGCACATGTTCAACAAGTCGGTCACGCGCTTCGCGGCGCGCCCCGTCGCGGCCATCGCATCGTGCCTGTTGCGTCCGCGGTTTGGACACTCTGGGCGTTCTGGCCGTAGCCCTGGAAAAGCTCGCCGACACGGGCCATCTCGTCGTCGGAGAGAACCTTCGGCTTACCGATAGCGAGCACCTTCCAGTATTGCTCCGCCAGAACCTCGACCTCGCCGGCCAGCTCGAGCGCCTTGGCGCAAGTGGCACCGACGGCAATTTGTCCGTGGTTCGCCATGAGGCAGGCGTTCCGCTTCTTGAGCCCCTTGGCTACGTGCCGCGACAACGCCTCGGACCCGAACGTCGCATAAGGGACGAGGGGGATGTTTTTCCCGCCCGCGATTGCGACCATATAGTGGAAGGCCGGGATCTCCTTATGCGCTGAGGCGAGGACCGTTGCATGCATGGAGTGGGTATGGACGATCGCGCCGATGTCCTCGCGGACGGCGTAAGCCGCGAGATGAAAGCGCCACTCGCTCGACGGCCGTCGCTCGCCATGACGCAGCTCACCTGTGTTCCCGACGAAAACGATATCGTCGCGCGACAGCGTTTCGTAGGGCATGCCCGACGGCGTGATCAGCATACCCTCGCCGAGCCGGCGGGAAATATTTCCGGAGCGACCGGGCGAGAGGCCTTTCCGGCTCATGACGAGTGCCGCCTCCAGAACCTCCAGGCGGGCCTCGGCCTCGGCCTCGTCCGACGCTACGATCGGCCCCATATCCAGTTGCATGTCCCGAAACTCCACCTTCGCCCCTGCCCGCCGCTGCCGTGACAGGATACGCTTCCGCCCCGATACTGATATCAACCACTTCAGGCAAGGTTGATCCCGAGGAGCCCCAAGTCCCCATGAGCGACGATATCATTCCAGTGACCGTGCTGACCGGCTTTCTCGGCTCCGGCAAGACAACGCTGCTCAAGCGGCTCATCAATGATCCGGCGATGGCCGGCACAGGCGTCATCATCAACGAGTTCGGCGACGTCGGGATCGACGACGCCCTGGTTGAGAAAATCGACGACGACGCCGTCCTCTTGCCGTCGGGGTGCGTCTGCTGCGAGGTGCGCGGCGATCTGGTCGAGGCGCTGGAGCGGATGCACACGCGGTCGCTCTGGGGCGACATTCCGAAGGTGTCGCGGGTGGTGCTCGAGACGACCGGGCTCGCCGACCCAGCGCCCATCGTGCACACGCTCATGACCGAGGAGCGACTCTACCGCATCTACCAGCTCGACGGCGTGGTGACGACGGTCGATGGACAACACGGGCTCCCGCAGCTCGACGAACACTTCGAGCCAGCCAAGCAGATCGCAATCGCCGACCGGATCGTGCTGACCAAGACCGACCTTGCCGAGCCGGCGGACATTGTACGTCTCGAATCGCGCATCCGAGCCCTCAACCGGGCGGCCTCGATCCGGCGGGCAGTGCTGGGCGAGATCGCGGTCTCGGAGCTGATCGGCCTTGGTGCTCACGAGCCTGCTTTGGCGGGGACGGATGCCGAGAGATGGCTGGCTGCCGGCACCTTCGAGCCTCGCCACGAAGGCGACGGGCAGGGGCACCTGCACGACCACACATGCGGGCCGGATTGCGGCCACGACCACGGACACCAACATCATGCGCATGGTCACGACCACGCACATGCCTGCTCGGACGAAACGTGCGACCACCCAGAGCACCAGCACGGGCACCTGCACGGCATCACCTCATATTGCCTGACCTTCGCCGAGCCGCTCGAAGGGCCGGAGATGTCGAACGCACTGAGCCTGCTCGGCCAGCTCTATGGGCCGAAGCTGCTCCGCGTGAAAGGCATCCTCAACATCAAGGACCAGCCGAGGCCATTCGTGGTGCACGGGGTGCAGCACATCTTCTATCCGCCAGACACGCTGCGCGACTGGAGAGGTGAGGATCGACGATCTAGAATCGTATTTATAACCAAAGACTTGCCGGAATCGACTGTGCGCCGGCACTTCAAACCGTTCGTCGGTGAGGCTTTGAGCGCCGCCGGTTGACGGAGCCGGTGCGGTTGCGGGTGCGCAGGCCCGACGAGTGGCTTCGAATGATGCCACGCGGTCGCCTTCGCGCATCCCTCAGAACGTGCTTGTTCGACGCTGACGGCTCTGCTACTCAGTGCGCCTTCCCGAACGATGCGGTCGTGGCGGAATTGGTAGACGCACTAGCTTGAGGGGTTAGCGCCGCAAGGCGTGGAGGTTCGAGTCCTCTCGACCGCACCATACGGCCACTAGGCCGTTGAATCGTAAAGAAGCCTACTATTCATGGGCTTCGGACAGGGTGCCTAGTGCACAGACCTGCTGCACACCTCGGATTCTGGACGTGCATAAATTTGTGGCGTCTCCAGCCTATCTGCCGGTGGCGCGCCTCGTCTTGGAAAAAGAGCCGGATGCGCTTGCCTTCATGCGTTCGCTGAATTTTTCTGAGCAGCGCCGGGGCTCTTTTTAAAGGCCGCTTGAGCGGCCTGGTCTTTCTGCGGATGGCTCGGGCGCGCCTTTTGTCGCGAGAGTCCGAGGTCGCGCAGGATGCGGCCCATCGACGTTGCGTGAAAGCGCTTGCCGAACTGCTCCTCGCAGATCGCCACAAGGTCGTCGCACGTGAAGGCCGAGATGCCGCTTGGCTCTGGCTCTGGATCGGGACCGGTAAGCACTGCCTCAAGAAGTCAAAAAACGGTGGCCGGACGGCGTCCTCCCCCCGTGCTGTTCCGAGATCGACCGGAGCGTGGTGCGCTGCCGGGGGCGGAGGCGTGGGGGCTCGATCTGTTGGGTTACGCGCGGAAGGCAGGTCGTCGCAGACCAGTGGGCACGGTGACCGCGCTAACCCAACCTACGGGCTACGGCTCTACGGGCTACGGGCTACGGGAGTGCCACCACCTCAGGGCCGCTTCGGCACCATGAGGATGGCTTCGCCTTCGAGGACGGGTTTGTCGCCGACGAGGCACACGCAGTCGAAGCGAGCGCGGCGCTTGGCGGGGATCAGCTCGACGATTTTCACCTTGGCGATGGCGTGGTCGCCGATCCGGACGGGGGCGCGGAAGTTCAGCGTCTGCGAGACGTAGATCGCACCGGGGCCGGGCAGTTCCATGCCGAACACGGCGGAGATGTAGCCGGCGGTGAGCATGCCGTGGGCGATGCGGCCCTTGAACATGGTCTTGGCCGCGTAGTCCTCGTCGATGTGGACGGGATTCTTATCCCCGGTGACCTCGGCGAAGGCCATGATGTCGGCCTCGGTCACGGTCTTGGCGAAGCTCGCCTCCATGCCGAGCTCGAGGTCCTCGAAGTAATAGGTCGTGCGCTGGTGAAAGGACATGCAGGCCTCGGGCTCCCGTTCACGGACCTGGGTGTCGCTCGCACACTCCGTGCCCGAATTCGTGGCAATATGCTCAAATTCTAGGATATTTCGCGGTGCAACAAGCGTGGTCGAATGTCGCTGGTTGCCGTTGGGTGGCGCCTACAACGGCTGTCGCAGGGCCGTGGCGGCCCGCAAAGAGTAGCGTCCGGAAGATCGGAGAGGTTGCCGACGTCCCGGTCGCTCGCTATATGACAGGTCTCCCCCAATGCATGAATGACCGTCGGGCGAGCCGTAAGCGGACGGCGGTCGTCGAAGGATGTTCCAATGAGCGATCGCAAACCATTGATGCCCAAGGCGACGGCCGTTTGGCTGGTCGAGAACACATCGCTGAGCTTCGATCAGATCGCCGAGTTGTGCGGCCTGCACAACCTCGAGGTGAAGGGCATCGCCGACGGCGATGTGGCGCAGGGCATCAAGGGCCAGGATCCGATCTCTTCCGGCCAGTTGACGCGCGAGGAAATCGCGCGTGCCGAGTCAAATGCCAACCATCGCCTGCGCCTCGCCGAGCCGAAATACGAAATGCCGGCCGTCAAGACCAAGAAGGGGCCGCGCTACACGCCCGTCTCGCGCCGGCACGACCGGCCGAATGCCGTGCTCTGGCTGCTGCGCAACCACCCCGAGCTGAAAGACAGCCAGATCATGCGCCTCGTCGGAACGACCAAGCCGACGATCGCCGCGATCCGCGAGCGCACGCACTGGAATTCGGCCAGCCTGCAACCACAGGACCCGGTGACGCTGGGTCTGTGCTCCCAGATCGATCTCGACGCCGAGGTCAAGAAAAGCTCGAAGCGCGTACCGGCCGGCACGGTCGCCCCAGCCATGGCCGAGCCGGATCGGGCGGGCACGCTGCTGCCGACCAGCCAGACCATTCCGGGCCTAGGAGATCAGCCAGGCATCGACGACTTTCCGGCGCCGGCCGAGGACGATCGGGCGACCAACTCGCAGGAGGATGCCCGCGTCTTCGCCAAGCTGAAGGAACTCACGCGGCCGAGCGAGGAAGTCGACGACGAAGCGGACAAGGATTGAGACCGGTCCCCCGGTGGCGTTGGCTCAGAGCGCCGCAAGCCGGCTGTTGCGCACGTCCGTGACGAGCATGGCGCCCGGCGCATGCGTGATCGCAAGCTCCGGCGCTATGGCCGCGATCACGGCTTGCGGCGTCACTCCGCAGGCCCAGAACACGGGTAGCTCGTCGGGCCGGACCTCGACGGCGTCGCCGTAGTCCGGCCGGCCGAGGTCGGCGATGCCGATCGCCTTCGGCAAGCCGATGTGCACGGGCGCGCCGTGCACGGCCGGAAACCGCGATGTGATCTGGATCGCACGGATCGCATCGGCGGGCCGGAACGGCCGCATCGAGACCACCATTGGACCATGGAACGGCCCCGACGGCTGGCATTGCAGGCTCGTCCGGTACATCGGCACGTTGACGCCACAGGTCTGATGACGAAGCTCCAGCCCGTCCTCGACGAGGGCTTCCTCGAACGAGAACGAGCAGCCGAGGACGAAGGCCACGAGATCGTCGCGCCACACCTCGCGAATGTCGGCCACCTCGGCGACTAATTCACCCCTCCGCCAGACGCGGTACATTGGCACGTCAGTCCGGATGTCGAGGTCCTGGCCGAGTTCCGGCATGGACGGATCCCCTGCCTTCGGCGACATGCCGATCAACGGACAAGGCTTGGGATTGAGTTGACAGAAGCGCAGGAAATCCGCGGCAAGGGCCTGCGGCAGCACCGCGAGGTTGCCTTGCACATACCCGGGTGCGAAGCCGTGCGTGAAGCCCGTGTAGGTGCCACGCCGGAAGAGCCGACGAGCCTCCGACCCGGTGCGAACATCGGCCTGAAGCCGCGCCACCGTCGGCGTCTCACCGCCCCTCGTGCCGGTTGTCGCCGTGCCGTCCTGCGGTGCCATTGCCATCTCCTCCGAGAAACGCGCTGCAACTACCCGAGCTTCGCCCGCGCTTCGGCCATGACCCGCTCGAACTCGGCGTCGAGCGCAGCGTTGGCCCCCCGGCACCCGTCCGCGACGAGGCGCGCGAACTCGAGATAGTCACGCCGCCGGGAAAGCGTCCATTCGCCCGGCGGGTTCCCGACCGTGTCCGCCACGTTGCAGGTCTTGTCGGCGAGCTTGATCATCTTGGCCCGTTCCGACAGGTGCACAGCATGGTCGATCTCGTGGCGCTTGCGCTGCTGCCACGTGACACCCGGCTCGTCAGTCAGTTCCGCTACCAGCGCCGCGATAGCGTTGCCGAAGATGCCTGCCAGCTCGGCCCGCGTCGTCTCGGTGTCCTCGATGGTATCGTGCAGGATCGCCGCCGCGAGGGTGACGGGATCGTCGATGCCCGCCACTCGATTGAGCCGCTCGGCAACCTCGAGCGGATGGTTGATGTAGGGCGTGTTGCGCACGCCTTTCCGCCGCTGGTCGCGATGCTTGTCGGCTGCGAAGTGCGCCGCCTGGATGACCAGCCCGACGCCTGAGATATCCGGCTTCATGATCCTGGCGTTACGCTCGCTTCGCTTTGCCTGCAAGTTTCGCGAGATCCGGCACCGGCCGCGCCGTCGCTGGATCGCTGTCGAAAGCCGCCTCGATCGCCGCAGCCGCTTGCAGGACGTGCAGATCCGAGCCGCGCGGTCCGATCACCTGGATGCCGAACGGCAAGCCCCTGTCGTCGCGCCCGCACGGAAGCGCGCACGCGCAACAGAGCGCCATCGTCGGCGCGTAGGCAAGCGCCAGCCAGCGCATGTACGTCGGCATCCGCTCGCCGTCGATCTCCTCGACGAAGAGCTGCGCATGCGGGAACGGCGATACCGATGCCGCAGGCGCAATGAGGACGTCCCAGTCCTCGAAGAACGCGTTCACCCGCTGCATCAGCTTGTGCTGCTCGACCATGCCGTGGCCGATCTCCGCCATCGTCAGCTTGAGCCCGCGCTCTGTGTTGTCGATGACGTTGCGATCCAGAAGATCGCGATGCTGGCTGAGCTTCTCCTGGTGCTGGGTGGCGAACGCCAGCCCGCGATGGATCTCGAAGATCTCGTGCAGACCCGAATAGTCCGGATGCCGCTCCTCCGCCACGCCCAGCGACGGCGCGAGGCGTTTCATTCGATCCGCGAACACGGCCCTGATCGCCTTGGCGACAGGGGCTTGGCCGAAGTCTGGCGTGATCGCCACACGGAGACTCGCGAGGTCGGCCGGCAACAACATTTCCGGCAGATCGAGGGTTCCGGTGGAGTAGGGATCGTTGACGTCGTCGTCGACCTGCGCGCGGAACAGCAGATAGGCATCCTCGACCGACCGCCCCATCGGTCCGAGCACGCCCCACGGCACCAGCCCGGCCGACCTGTCCGGCGCCGGCACCACGCCAACCGACGGGCGGAAGCCCACGATGCCGCTGTAAGCAGCCGGCGTCCGGAGCGATCCGCCGTAGTCCGAGCCCGTTGCGAGTGGCATCTGCCCGACCGCCAGCGCGACGGCCGAGCCACCGGACGATCCCGCCGCCGTCAGCACCGGATCGAACGGATTACCCGTCGCCCCATAGACGCGATTGCGCGTATTGGCGCCCGCGCCGAACTCCGGCGTGTTCGTCTTGGCGAAGATATTGGCCCCCGCCGTCCGCACGTTGGCGACGTTGGTGCCATCATCCTCCGGCACATGGTCCTTGAACATCAGCGAGCCCCAGGTGGTGCGAAGGCCTTGCACCGGCTCCAGGTCCTTGATGCCGACCGGCAGACCGTGGAGCAACCCGAGCTGGCGGCCAGCCATGACGCCGGCCTCCTGCTCCTTCGCCGTCTTGCGCGCCAGCGCCTCGTCTTGTGCCACCACCGCGTTCACGGCGCCGTTGGTCTGGGCCGTCCGCTCGAGGCAACTCTCCAGAAGCTCGACCGGCGACAGCTTTCGCGCCCCGATCAACCGCCGTGCCTCGACCGCCGAGAGATCGCAGGGCTCGGTTGCTTGCTTTGCCATGTCTTTGTCGTCCTCGTGTCAGGCCTAGTGTCCCGTCTCGCAATTACCGACTACATTGCGGCAACCTCTCTCGGCAATTGCGAGACATAAGGGACACTAGCATTATCATTAGCTTAGTGTGGCGCTTGTCCCGCAATTGCCGACTCCGAGCGTGCCGGAATTTCTGGTCGGCAAGTCCAGGGCGCCACACTAGCGGCCGGGTACGCCCCGGCCCTCCGCGATATCCCAATAGACGCCCGCCATCAGGCCGGCGGCGCTGCGGATCACCGGCATCAGGACGTGCTCGTCCGGCCAGTGCTGCGAGCACGATGCGTACGAATGCGGAATCCAGATCGCGGGCATGCCTAGATCGTCCGTGAAGATGTCGTTGCAGATCGAGCCGCCCGTCGACGGGATCACCGCCGGCTTCGTGTTCGACGAGCGCTGGATCGAGCCGCGCACGAACATGGCCCACGGGTGATCCGGCTCGATCCGCGAGGCGCCGAACGTGCCGTCATTGATGGCGGGCGGCGGCAACACCTTGACGAGATCGTGCCCCTTGTCGGCGAGATGCTTCTCGATCGCGGGAATGATCTCAGACGTATCGGTGCCAGCCACGAAGCGAAGCTGGCAGTTGGCGATGGCCTTCGGCGGAATGGCATTGACCGGCCGTCCCGGCGTTCCGGTCGTGAATGCGAGGATGTTGAACGTGTTCGCCGCATAGACCCGCTCGGCCGGTCGCATGCCTGGCTCGCCCCACCAATCGTCAACCTGCGGGCCTTCCGAGCCGCCGTCGATCTCGACATCGGCCAGAACCTCTTTGACAGCGGTCGATGCCGGTGGCGCCTTAAGTGCCTCGACGAGCAACTCGCCCTTGGGTCCGACGATCGAGGCGAGCGCATGGGCCAGCAGGAAACCCGGGTTCGCGATCAGTCCGCCCCAGTTTCCAGAATGATGCCCGCCCTCGCGCAGATCGCAGACGAGGTCGAAATTCATCGCACCCCGGCACCCGAGCGACAAAGTCGGACGGTCCTGGCGCACGCGCGGGCCGTCCGAGGCGACCAGCACATCCGCGGCGAAATCCGCCGCGTTGGCCCTGACCAGTTCCTTCAAGCCCTTCGAGCCTGCCTCTTCGCCCGTCTCGATCATGAACTTGGCGTTGAAGCCGAGTTTGCCGCCACGCTCGTCCATCACCGCCTTGAGCGCAGCCATGTTGATCGTGTGCTGGCCCTTGTTGTCGGCCGTACCTCGTCCGTAGAGACGGTCGCCGTCCCGCGCCGTCACCCAGGGCCCCTTGCCCTTGGTCCATTGCTCGTCCATGCCGCGCACGACATCGCCGTGTCCATATCCGAGCACGGTCGGCAGGTTCGAGTCCTCGATCCGCGTTGCGAGCAGCACCGGCCCCTGGCCCTTGATCGGATTCTCGTAGACTTTCGATGTGAACCCCATCGCGGCGAACGCAGTGGCCATTTCGCCGTCGAGATAGCGGTGGCATTCGGCAATGGCGTCCGCGTCGGGAAATTTCTGGCTTTCCGTCCGGATGGCGACGCGCCGGGCGAGGTCGGCCTCGAAGCCGCCGCCATCGACATAGCCTTCCATCCGGCTTATCGCCCCAGCTCGCGTCCCCGTTGCCTCGTTCTTCGCCATCGCCTTGCGTCTCCCGTCACCGAGCCCGGCAGTCGACCTCGCCTCGTACGCCATTCGATCATCTTAGCCGACCCGACGAAAGCCCCACCTCCAGCGATCAGGCTCATGCCCACTCTCGCTCATGCATGCCACGCATGCGTGAGGCGGTCAGCTACGGCCATTCCAGCGCCATCGACGACCGCGAAAGCCCTCGCGTTGCATCAACCAGCGATTGGTCATCGACGCTGAGCGAATGGAGGGGCATAGGTGTCTTCAGTGGAGAATCGCCGTGGGGCTGCCGTCGGCTCCAGCGAAGGCGGGCCGGGAGGGAACGCCGTGGGGAAGATGGTCGCAGCGCCACGCAACGATGTTGCGGCCGGCATCCTCTGGGTGACGCTCGCGATGGCGCTCTTCGCGGGCCTCGCGGCGTCGTCGCGGATGGCCATGGCCTATGGCTACCATCCACTACAGATCGCGTTTTTCCGCTTTCTCTCGGCTCTGGTGCTGATGCTGCCGCTCCTGGCGTGGCGGGGGGTAGCCCTCGTCAAGTCGAACGCGCCCGAGCTTTATGCGATCCGCGCCAGCATCAGCCTGTTTTCGATGACAGCCTGGTTCTGGGCGATCTCCCTCATTCCGCTGGGCGAGCTGACGGCTATCGGCTTCCTGTCGCCGGTTTTCGGCACACTGGCGGCTATCGTCATCCTCGGCGAGAAAGTGCGCGCGCGACGCTGGACGGCAATTCTCGTCGGATTCATCGGCGCGATGATCATGCTGCGTCCGGGTGCCTCGCCGATCGGCTTGGGACAATATCTGGCGCTGTTCTCAGCCTTCACGGGCGGCGTGATGGCCGTGCTCCTGAAGCAACTCGCGGGCCGCGACGATCCCGACAAGATCGTCTTCCTGACGACGCTGATCATGACGCCGCTGTCCCTCGTGCCGGCGCTGTTCGTGTGGCGCGTGCCGACCTGGGAGCTGTTGCCCATCATTACAGTCGTCGGGCTTACCGGAGTCTTGGGGCACATGTGCCTGGCGCGCGCGTTCCGCGCCGCCGACGCCTCGCTGGTGTTGACGCTCGAATTCTCGCGCCTGCCGTTCGCGGTGGCACTCGGGTTTGTCCTCTTCGGTGAGCTGATCGACACTTGGACCTGGGTCGGCGCGGCGATCATTTTCGCCTCGGCCGTCTACATCGCCCGCCGCGAGGCCAAACTCCGCGCCGAGGCCCGAAGGAAGGAGATGGAGGGCGGGTAACCGCCTCTCCAGCGCAACAATCATCCATTTGCCGCACTTGGCGTGCGAGACCGACAAAATCGGCGATCCCGCAGCCTTTCACCTCAATGCGCTTTGGGCGCTTTTCGATCCCCCCGCACGATCCGGCGGCCCAGCGAATGCCGGTGCACCTCGCTCGGGCCGTCGTAGATCCGGAACGCGCGCACATCGCGGAAGATTTTCTCCACCACCGTGTCGTCGGTGACGCCCATGCCGCCCAGGATCTGCATCGACCGGTCGACCACGCGGAAGATCGCCTCCGAGCAGATCACCTTGGCCATCGACGAGGCCGTCGAGGCCTTGTCGCCCTGGTCGAGCAGCCACGCGCAATGCCAGATCGCGAGGCGCGAGACGTGGATGTCCATGGCGTTGTCGGCCAGCATGAACGACACGCCCTGATGCTCGCCCAGCGTCTTGCCGAACGACATGCGGTGCCGCGCATACTCGGTCGCGATGTCGTGCGCGCGCACCGCCGAGCCGAGCCAGCGCATGCAGTGCGTCAGCCGCGCCGGAGCGAGGCGAACCTGGGCGTACTGGAAGCCCTTGCCGATCTCGCCGAGGATGTCCTCGCCCGAGACGTGCAGGTTCTCGATGTCGATCACCGCGTGACCGCCCATGAAGCTCGAGTCCATGGTGCCGAGCACGCGGCTGATCTTGAATGCGGGATTAGGCAGGTCCGTCAGGAACATCGTGCAGTCGCCCGGACCATCGCCGGTGCGCGCCATGATGATCGCAAACGCAGCACCTTCCGCGCCCGTGATCAGCGTCTTGCGCCCGTTGATCAAGAAGCCGTTGCCGTCGGGCTTTGCCGTCGTCTTGAGCAGCAGCGGATCTGCTCCGGCGCCGCCGTCAGGCTCCGTCATCGCGAAGCACGAGCGGACCTCGCCGGTCGCCAGTTTCGCGAGGTACTTTTGCCGCTGCGCCGGCGTTGCCACCACGTCGAGCAGGTGGATGTTGCCCTCGTCCGGGGCATGGAAATGCAGGGCGATCGGCCCCAGGATCGAGTACCCCGCCGCCTCGAAGACGACCGCCTGCTCGAAATGCGAGAACCCCTTGCCGCCGAAGTCCTCCGGCGAGTTGATGCCGAGCAGCCCCGCCTGCTTGGCCGCGGCGTTGAGATCGCGCCGCATGTCCTCGGGAATGCCGTGGTTGTCCCAGCGCGGATCCTTCTCGAACGGAATGATCTTCTCGCGCACGAAGGCAGCGACCTTGTCGCGCAGCTCGGCCAGCGACTTCTCGATCTCGAAGTTCATCGTGCGGGTATCCTCTTTCGGCGACTGTTTCGGGGCGCGAGACTACCCCCTGCGTCGCCAGGAGCAAGCCACTCGGTCGTCTGCGCTTGAGCGAGGTCAAACGCACGTCCCGCGCCCAACCGGCCATTGCCTCCCCAGTTCGCTTGCCAGCCCACCATTTTTGGGAGCACCTTCCGGTATGATCGCTCAGGGAGAACGCCATGCAGGTCGGTATCACGCTGCCGCTCATCGATATCGGCGGCGACCCCGTCACCGTCCGCGACTTCGCCCAGGCGGCCGAAGGCCTCGGCTATCATCATCTCGGCGCCCCTGATCACGTTCTCGGCGCGAACGTCGAGAACCGCCCCGACTGGGGGCAGCGCAACACGTCCGCCGACCTCTTCCACGACCCGTTCGTCCTGTTCGGTTATCTCTCCGGCCTCACCCGGACCATCGGCTTCTCGACCCAGGTGCTCATCCTGGCGCAGCGTCAGGCCGCTCTCGTCGCCAAGCAGGCCGCCTCGCTCGACGTGCTCTCCGGTGGTCGCTTCCGACTCGGTGTCGGAATCGGCTGGAATCCGATCGAGTTCCAGGCCCTCAACGAGGACTTCAAGACCCGCGGCCGTCGCTCGGAGGAGCAGGTCAGGGTCATGAAGGCGCTCTGGGCCGAGCGCCACGTCAAGTTCTCCGGCGAGTGGCACACCATCGACGATGCCGGCATCAACCCGCTGCCGACGAGGCGCACCATCCCCCTCTGGTTCGGCGGCCACGAGGATGTCACCCTGCGGCGAATCGCCAAATGGGGCGACGGGTGGATCATGCTCGCCCACCCTCAGGGTCCAGAGGCGACTGCCCAGTTCGCCAAACTGCGGCAGTACGTGAAGGACGCCGGCCGCGACCCTGGCTCGGTCGGCCTCGAGGTCTGGGTCTCGACCGCCGAGGGAAAAGGTCCCGAGGACTGGCGCCGTGCGTTCGAGGGCTGGAAGGCCGCCGGTGTCACTCACGTCACGCTCAACACCACTTATGGCCGCGGCCCCCACACCCGCATCACCGGCCGCACCCTCGCCGACCACATGACCGCCATGCGCGACTACATCGCCGCCGTGAAGGATCTGGCGTGATCCCGACTTGCCCGACAGGACATTGAACCATGCGCGACGCGCTCGCCCCTCGCCTGAAGCTCGGCGTCATGGCGCCCTCGACCAATACCATTGTCCAGCCGGACATGGACGACATGCGCCCCTATGGCGTGACCAACCACTACAGCCGGATCTTCACGCCCAACGCAGCCGCACTCTCCAACGACACGTTCCGCGCCGGAATCGGTGTCATCGGCGAGAATGTCATGGCCGCCGTCGACAGCGTCATGACCGCGGAGCCCGACTACCTCGTCATGGGTATCTCGGCGCTCTCGTTTTTCGGCGGAGCCAAAGGCGCCGACACCTTCGTCGCGGGCATCGAGCAGCGCTCCGGCCTCAAGGTCACCGTCGGCAGCCACGCCATGACCGCCGCGCTCAACGCCTACGGCAACGTGCGCCGCATCGCGTTGCTGACGCCCTACTGGCCTGTCATGAACGACGAGGTGAAGCGCTACTTCGCCGACATGGGGTTCACAACCGTCCGCGACAGGGCGCTCGAATGCCAATCCTGGGTCGGCATCGCGCGCACGACCACCGCCCAATGCCGCGACGCGCTGCGCCGCCTCGACGGCGATGACGTCGATGCCCTCGTCCAGGTCGGCACCAACCTCTCGATGGTCCGCCTCGCCGCCTCAGCCGAGCTTTGGCTGGGCAAGCCCGTCGTCGCGATCAATACCGCTACGTACTGGCACGCGCTGCGCGCCAACGGGATCCAGGACAAGATGCCGGGCTTTGGCAGGCTGTTGGAGGAGTGGTGAGACCGACAGATCGACGCCTGCGCATGCAAGCAACGACCGGCTACCAAGCACCTCTCCGCGCCTGGCTGGTCGACCGGAGACCCTATCGACCCGACAAAACGTGCCTCTGATAGGGATCTCCGGGCTCGAACGGATTGATCCCGGCCACGAACATCGTGATGGCGAGACACGCGACGATGAAACCAATGGTGCGAGCATTCATAGCGGCAACCTTTCCACCGACGACGCCGAGGCGTCACCGATGCGTGCGAGGGCGCAGTGCAGCGCCGAAGCGATGACTATGCTCCCTCACCTCTTTCCGAAGTCCCTCGAGTCAATTTCAAATTTCGACCTTCCGATTAAGCAATTGATGACCGCCGCGACCGCTCGCAGGACGGCCGCTGCTCGTGCCATCGGTTGACTCGCCCCGCCCCGCCCACCGACCATAGCCCTCGCCCACTCACCGGCATCCCGAGGAGCCGCCCGATGAAGATCACCCATGTCCTCTCGCAGATCGTCGAGCTGCCCGCCGACGAGCCGCTCGCTGACGGTCCCCAGGTGCCGGGCGCCACGCGGCCGTTCGTCCTCATCAAGATCGCAACGGCTGACGGCGCCGAAGGCATCGGTGTCACCTTCTTCGGCGCCGCCATGACGCGCACGCTGAAACAGGCGGTCGACGATCTCGGCGCCCTCATGATCGGCATGGATGCGCTGGCCACCGAGCGGATCGCGCAGAAACTCCGCGACGCCTGCTCGAGCGCTGGCCCGCAAGGCGTTTTCACCTTGGCTATCTCCGCTCTCGACACCGCGCTCTGGGACATCAAGGGCCGCCACCTCGGCCAGCCGGTCGCCAAGCTGCTCGGCGGCCATCGCGACAAGGTGCCGGCCTACGCCTCGGGCGCGCTGATGCGCCAGTTCACGCTGAAGGAGGTCGAGACCGCCGGCCGCAAGTTGGTCGACCGCGGCTGGAAGGCCATGAAGACCCAGCTCGCGCTTCCTGGCCACACCACGCCGGAGATCGAGGTCAACCGTATCAAGGTGTTGCGTGAGGTCATCGGCCCCGACATCCAGCTGATGTGCGACATCAACCAGCGCTGGACCACCTACCAAGCCGTCGACATCGGCAAGCGCGTCGAGCCCTACAACCTCCACTGGCTCGAGGACGTCACCCGCGCCGATGATTTCCAGGGTCTCGCCACGGTAACCGCCGCGCTGAAAACCCCCATCGCCGGCGGCGAGTACGTCTGGGGCATCGAGCCCTTCCGCCAGATGCTCGAGCGCCGCTCCGTCGATATCGCCATGATCGACCTCGTCCGCGTCGGCGGGATCACACAGTGGATGAAGGTCGCCGGCATGGCCGAGGCCTTCAATATCCCCGTCGTCTCGCACTTGATCCCTGAGGTGCACGTCCATCTCATCGCCGCCATCCCGAACGGCGAGATCGTCGAGTACATGCCCTGGTGCCGGAATCTGTTCGAAGCCCCGCCGATCCCCGTCAACGGCGAGATGACCGTTCCAACCTCCCCCGGCCTTGGCCTGGCCTTCACCCGCGCCTTCGACCAGGGCTTCCGGAAAGCCTGACGTGATCGCCTGCTGCTGAACTCGTCCTCTCCTCCCTCTGTGCGGGAGCGAGGGCGAGGAAGGGGCCGACCCGTCTCAGTCAACCGCCCATCCGGACACGCCGGGGGGCTGCCAAGGCCAATACTGCGTCACCCCGTTCAATCGCCGCCACCCGGGCACGATCGTCATTCGCCGTACGCGGCATTGGTTGCGCCTCGGGTTGATCCGTTCGCGGGATCGGCTCCACGTCGGGGTCGTGCGGCTTGACGCGTCGGGCATCCCGGCCCAGCACGCGCGCCAGAACGTGCGGCGGCAGGCCCGCGCTCTCGGCGGCGTTCACATAGGGCTGCCAGAATCGTCGGAACGCCTCGCGGGTGGCCTGCGCCGATGTCGGCTGTGTATCCACTGGCCGGAACGATTGCCCGGCGAGCCAAGCATGAACGGCGTGCCAGACTGCGGGCGGCGCGCGCCGGTTGCGCGGCCCGCGGATCTGCGACACGCACGGCGCGTTGCAATCGTCGGGCTTCAGCGTCACCTCGACATCCGCGATGGACCGGCCATCCTTTCGCACACTGAATATCCTGACCCGCCCGTACGCTAGGTGCGCGGCATACTGGTCGAGGCAGTTCTCCATCGCCACGCTCTCGGCAACGAAATCCTCGACCGATCTGAGTGCAACGATAGCGTGGCCCGAGACGGTGGCATCAGGAAGCCACGCGTCGCGCGGCCCCCCAGCCAGCGCGCCGACGAGATCGATCCGCTTGCGCCAAATGGAGACCTCATCGCGGGCGCGCTTCCAACCGATTGCCGGCGACCATGCGCCACGCAAAAGCCGATGCCCTGCAAAACCCGGGGTCAGACTTGCCCAGGCCCAGGCCAGCAGCCACTGCATATCCTCGTCGCTGGTGTGCGGCGGCAGGAGGCGCGGCTCACGCAAGCACCACAGCGCGAGTTCGCGTCCGGCCAGGCGATGCCCGACGAGTGTCCGCTCGAACCAGACTGCTGCATCTCGCGGCTGATCAGGCATCCGATTGACGGCCGCAGCGGTGAACTCCTCGTCGGCAGAAAGCATCGGCAACGGTTGCGCGAAGGCTTGCGCCGGCAACCGGCGCAGCCAAAGGGGGAGTTCCAGACATCCCGCCGCGACCTTGAGAGAATGGCCAGCCACGACCGCCTCGAAAGCTGCCTGGCGTCGCCTGACGTTACTGTAGCCCGTCGCCAGCGCGAACAGCAGGGCGGGAAACGAGTCCGCCAGATCCTCCACCGCGGGAGCGCACGAGGTCAGTCCGGCAATGTACTTCCTGTAGGGCTGCGGGAAGCCATTGAGCCGCCGCATGCGCCGCTCCGTGACCGTTTCGGTCACCAGCTCGACTGGACGAGGTGCACCCGGTCCCATGCCGTACTCCCGACGCTCAGTCTCCCACCAGCCGATGAAGGCTAGCGAGACATGATGGCAAAAGCGCGAGCGCGCGATGGTCTCTCTTTGCTCGGGCAGCACTCAGTTCGCGCTCGTGATGCACTCATATACAACTAAAAGCCGCGCTGGATATGCTCCCTAGCGCGCAATCTTGAAGGCGACCTGAAACAGTGCGTCGTCTCCGTTCGCGTAGCCTTAGCGAAGTGCCGCGAGCGCCTGCGAAAATCCGCCTAGCGAGATCGGGATGCCGATACCTGCCTCTTCCGTCTGGAAGATGATGAACACGGCCGTCTTGCCCGTCTTCAACTGATCGATGAGCTTATCCTCGACTACAACCTGAGCATAGCACGCGAAATTCTGACATCTGAGGAACGGGGCATTGCCCACGTCGCGATCGTCGATCTTCAGGCCGATGCCCGGCGGGAGCAGAACCCCGAGCGGCGCGAATACACGCAACACTTTGGTGCCGTTTGAAAACACCTGGAAATAGACGGTCAGACCAACATTGTTGCGGTCTTCCGCCGTGACGCTTTGCACCAGCGCACAGACCTCGTTCCTCGCGCCGGGAGGCGGCGCCTTGCACACGACCTGCCAATCCCCGTGCTGCGCCTTGACCGTGCCCGACTGCGCCATTGCCGCCATCGATCCGCCGATGGCGCAGGCGAGCGCTGCGAGCGAAGCGCGCGCTGCCCGTCGAGCGCCTCGACTGCAGCCGGCACCCGTGCCCTGCGCACGGAAACGCCCGATCATGCCCGTTGGGTCCACATTCCGCTCCTTGGCATGGCCTGCAGCAGCGCCTGCTGCGATCAATGGCGCAATGCACGCCGGGGTACCAAATCGCCCCCGTTTGCCACCCGCTCTGCCCCGTCTTCGGGAGCGCGGCTCGGCAGCAACCGCTCGGCGATAGCATGCGCGAGTTGGCGAGGCCATGTCTCGATGTCAGACAAATCGGGGATTGAGGTCGAAGCTCGACTGCCGCACCACCACCAATGGCACCATGGCAACACCGATGGTGGCGCCCGGTAATGAGAACGATCGAGCAATATGCCGCAGCGCACCGCGCTTGAGTCGCCTCCGCGCGATGTGCTCACTTCACCGGCAGGGTGCGCGTAAAAGCGTCGCCCGGGCGAGAGCCGGTTGAACAGGTTTCATAGGTCCCGCTGGCGACGGCTGGCGCAGGTAGCCCTGCATGCGACGTTGACGGCACGGAGCGGGCACCTTTTCAACACGCAGCTCACTTGCGGCTGGTCGGTCGTCGTGGCATGCCGGCTGCGGTGGCCATCGGCATTGGGTTACATCGGCGCGCCGGCTATCCGGCGTCCGACGCGAGACAGGCGGCAGGTCGAGGACGGCGGGATGATGAGACGGCTCAAGGACGTGTTGCAGAGCACAGCGATCGGCGCAGCGGCGTCCATCATGATTGCAGCTGCACCGGCGATGGCAGGAACCGGAGAGCCCTCGCCCTGGCAGATGGGCTTGCAAGGCCCGGTAACGGAAATCGCCGACGGCATCAACGCGTTCCACGACCTCGTGAACGTCATTATCATCGCCATTACGATCTTCGTGCTCATTCTTCTCGCCATCGTCGTTTTCCGCTTCAACGAGAAAGCCAACCCGACACCGTCCAAGACGACGCATCACACGGGTCTCGAGGTCGCCTGGACGATCATCCCGGTGTTCATCCTGGTGATCATCGCCATCCCCTCGTTCAAGCTGCTGTTCGCCCAATACACATACCCGAAGGCCGACGTAACCTTGAAGGCCACGGGCAATCAGTGGAACTGGACCTACCAGTACCCAGACCATGGCGGCTTCAACTTCACGTCCATCATGCTCAACGATGCAGAGCGCGACGAGCGCATCAAGAAGGGCATCAAGGCACCGCGCCTTCTCGCGGTCGACAACGAGGTCATCGTTCCGGTCGGCAAGGTCGTGCACGTGCTCATCACCGCCAGCGACGTGATCCACAACTGGGCCGTGCCCTCTTTCGGCTCCAAGGTCGACGCCGTCCCCGGGCGAACCACCGCGACTTGGTTCAGGGCCAAGACCGAGGGCATCTACTATGGCCAATGCTCCGAGTTGTGCGGCAAAGATCACGCCTTCATGCCGATTGCCGTGCGAGTGGTGAAGCCCGAGATCTTCGAGCAGTGGGCGGCACTGATGAAGGACCGCAAGCGCGGCCCGGCACGCCAGCTAATCGAAAAGGCCGCGATCGAGCAGTCCGGCAGCAGCGTTGCTGCTGATACCAGCACCACGGTTACCGTCGCAGGCAACTGACGAAATGTCGGCGCTGCTACGCTTACGTGTTGCAAGCAGCCGGCAGAGACCGCAAACCGTCTAACGAGGCGATAAGCAATGGCCGGCAGCGCGCACTCAGCACACGACGATCACGAGCATTCGCCATACGGCATGGGCCGCTGGCTGTTCTCGACCAATCACAAAGACATCGGCACGATGTACCTCATCTTCGCCATGGTGGCGGGGGTGGTCGGTGGCTTTCTGTCGATCATGATGCGGCTCGAGCTCGCACAGCCGGGCATGCAGTACTTCTCAAGCGCCCATCTGTTCAACGTCTACGTGACAGGGCACGGCTTGATCATGGTGTTCTTCATGGTCATGCCTGCCATGATCGGCGGCTTTGGCAACTGGTTCGTACCGCTTATGATCGGCGCGCCGGACATGGCCTTCCCGCGGATGAACAACATCTCGTTCTGGCTTCTGCCTGCCTCACTCAGCCTCCTCGTGATGTCGATGTTCGTCGAGGGCGCGGGCACCTGCAACGTGCCAAGCGACATGTCCGGATGCGGTGTCGGCGGGGGCTGGACCATCTATGCGCCGCTGTCGACTACAGGGCACCCCGGTCCAGCTATGGATTTCGCCATCCTGTCGCTCCATATCGCCGGCGCCTCTTCGATCCTCGGCGCGATCAACTTCATCACGACGATCTTCAACATGCGCGCGCCGGGCATGACGCTGCACAAGATGCCGCTGTTCGTGTGGTCTGTTCTGGTGACGGCGTTCCTGCTGTTGCTGTCGCTACCGGTTCTCGCCGGTGCCATCACCATGCTGCTGACCGACCGTAACTTCGGCACATCGTTCTTCGATGCGCGCGGCGGCGGCGATCCGGTTCTCTACCAGCACTTGTTCTGGTTCTTCGGTCACCCCGAGGTCTACATTCTCATCCTGCCGGGCTTCGGCATGATCAGCCACATCATCTCGACGTTCTCGAGGAAGCCGGTGTTCGGTTATCTCGGCATGGCCTACGCGATGGTGGCGATCGGCGTCGTCGGGTTCGTGGTGTGGGCCCACCACATGTATACCTCCGGCATGGGCGTCAACACGCAGGCCTACTTCATCTTTGCGACCATGGTGATCGCGGTTCCAACCGGGGTGAAGATCTTCTCGTGGATCGCCACGATGTGGGGCGGCTCGATCAGCTTCCGGACCCCGATGCTTTGGGCGCTGGGCTTCATCTTCCTGTTCACGGTCGGTGGCGTTACCGGCGTAATGCTAGCCAACGCCGGCGTCGACCGTGCTCTGCACGACACCTACTACGTGGTCGCGCACTTCCACTACGTGCTGTCGCTCGGCGCCGTGTTCGCGATCTTCGCGGGCTGGTACTACTGGTTCCCGAAGATGTTCGGCTACGAGTACTCCGAGTTCATCGGCAAGCTGCACTTCTGGCTCACCTTCATCGGCGCCAACCTGCTGTTTTTCCCGCAACACTTCCTCGGCCTTGCCGGCATGCCGCGCCGCTATGCCGATTACCCCGATGCCTTCGCCTACTGGAACTGGTGGTCTTCGATCGGCTCCTACATCACCGCGTTCGGCACCATCGTGTTCTTCTTCGGTGTGTTCGCAGCCATCTTCGCGGGGCGTCGGGCCGCTGCAAACCCGTGGGGCGAGGGTGCGGACACGCTGGAGTGGACACTGTCGTCGCCGCCGCCGTTCCACTGCTTCGAGACGCTGCCGCGTATTGCGGGCGATGGCCATCACTGAACGTAGGCTGGGTCAAGTGTAGCGCGACCCAGCTATTGTCCGAGTGCCGAGGAAGCTGGGTCACGCTACGCTAGACCCAGTCTACGTCGACCGAGAGCCGATTGATGAGAGAGCACAACACCAGCGCTGAGATGCCCGCTGCGGCCGCCATCACGTTCGGTGGATACGTAGGGGATTTTATCGCGCTGATGAAGCCGCGCGTGATGTCGCTCGTCGTGTTCACAGCGCTCGTCGGCCTCGTGGCGGCGCCCGGCACG
>LNFM01013842.1_pt1 | contig 23824 bp, 21 predicted proteins | sample 596031 | NCBI WGS metagenome assembly LNFM01 (sample SAMN04254537, study PRJNA301005) | activated carbon metagenome | isolation source: dual media filters at the Ann Arbor, Michigan drinking water treatment plant | place: USA: Ann Arbor | reverse complement strand
GGGCGGCGGAGTCGCGGGCGGCGGAGGCGGGGGCGGAGGCGGAGGCGCTGGTGCAGGCGGAGGAGGGGCCGCCGGGCGGCCCGGCGCGGCCGGGGCGCCCGCCGCCGAGCCGGGCTCGTCCGGCGCCGCGATCGGGACCAGGGTCGCGCCGGCCCCGAGGACCACGCCGGCGCGAAGGTCCGACCAGGCGTCGGCGCCCGGGGGGACGGCGCCCGGGGCGCCCACCGCGACCCTCTCGATCGGGTCGGGGAGCACCCGCTCGATCCACGTCACCGCGGCACGGCCGTCCATGCGCTCCGTGCGCCCGCCGGCGACGGCCTCGACCTCGATGTCGCCGCGCATCAGCACCATCAGGCCGGATCCGCCCTCGCTGAGGACCGCGAAGGGCGGCAGCGCGTCGGCGTCGGGTGCCAGCGCGGCCCGCGCGACGGCGCGCACCAGGTCGGCGCCGTGCGCGCCGCGGCAGATCTCCAGGAGGTCGCGCACGCGGGATCCGGGCGCCGACGGGTCGCCGAGGACGACGACGACGGTCGATCCGGCGCGCTGGACCACGCCGGCCCCGGGGCTCACCGCCAGGCGCATGTCGATCATGCTCATCGGCCCGCGCCGCCCCGCTCGATCGCGTCGGCCAGCTCCGACGCCGTGGCGAACCGGTCGTCGGGGTCCTCGGCGATGCAGCGCTCGATCACCACCCGCTGGGCGGGCGCGACCCCGTCCGCGATCTCCGGGCGGGCGTGGAGGAACTCGCGCATCGCCGCCACCGTGTCGGTGGACGTGACGTCGCGGTAGGCGCTCCGGCCCGTCAGCGCGCGGTGCAGGACCACGCCGAGCGACCAGATGTCGGTCTGCCGCGACGCCGGCGCGCCCCGTAGGAGCGTCGGATCGGCGAACTCGAGGGACGCGATCGCCGAGAGGCCGGTCGAGGACATCCCGGGGGCCTGGAGGTGGGCGAGGCCGACGCCCGAGAGGCGGCCGCGCCCCCCGGAGAGCAGGATGCCCGTCGGCGTGATCGACCGGTGCACGATCCCCGCTTCGTGGAGCGCGTGCGCGCCCCGGGCGGCGTCCGCGACGACCCGCGCGGCGCCCGGGCCGTCGAGCGGCCCCGCCGGATCCCCGAGGGAGCCGTCGGGGTGGTGCGCCATCGCGTAGTAGACGCGTCCGTCCGCCAGGCCGATGTCGTAGACCTCGATCAGGTGGGGCGAGCCGATCGCGGCGAAGGCGCGCAGCTCGTCGGCGATCCGGTGGAACTCCTCGTGGGTGGCGCGCCGGCTCAGCACCTTGACGGCCACGCGCGCGGCGTCGACCGGCAGCCGCGCGGGCCGTTCCGCCAGCCAGGTCGTGCCCGCGTCGCCCCGTCCCAGGCACTCGACGAACCGGTAGTCGGCGATGCCCTCCATGCCGCCCTCCGCCCGGGGGGATGCGGACACCACGCTCACAGGAGCCTCCCGCCGCGGTAGCGCCAGTGCCGGAACGGCACGCGGGCCGGGCCGTTGGCGACGAGCCAGACCAGGATCCAGGTCGTGGCGAAGTGGGTGGCGAAGAGCGAGACGGGGACCTCGCCGACGTCCCACGGGACGCCCGCCCTCAGCAGCACGAAGACGAGCACCGCCTCGGGGATCCCCTGCAGGAGCCCGAACAGCGTGGGCCAGTCCTTCTCCCAGCGGAACTGCTGGAGCCCGTGGTAGAGCAGCTCCCAGGCGATGCCGATCACCCCCACGAGCAACAGGGCGGTGAAGGTGGCCTCGTAGACCCGGTCGAGGGGGGCGTCGCCGCGGCCCGGCAGGACCGGGCCGATGAGGAACGTCCAGGGGACGCCCACGACGATCAGGAGGGCGATGCGCGTCTGGATCCGCCCGGACAGCGTCGGTGTCATATGCGCCGGTTCCTCATCCACTTGACCCACTGGGAGATGGAGCGGGCCGGTCCCATCTTCGGGTGGAAGCCGGCCTCGGCCAGATCGTCCGCGATCCGCAGGGCGGCGTACTGGAGGCCGAGGAACGAGTCGACGCCGGCGTAGTAGCCGCCGAGCGTCGCCGTGCCCGAGGCGTACATGCGGCCGCCGCGGCTGCGCAGGTTGCGCACCTCGAAGCTCGGCTCCACGTCGAGCCTGCCCTTCGGATTGCGTCCGGCGCCGCTGTGCCGGAGCAGGTCGGCGAGCAGGCGGTGGTCCTCGATGTTGCCCTCGAGCCCGGTGGCGTCGACGATGAACTGGGCGTCGATCTCCCGGCGGTCGCCGGCCCGGTTGCGGATCGTGGTCACGACCGCCCCGCCGTCGGCCGAGGGGGCCACGTTCTCGACCTCGCCGATCTCCTGGACGTAGAAGCCGTCGCGTTGCCCGCGCCGGATCTGCTCCTTCCAGGAGCGCCGCGGCGCGGTGTTGGTGCCGCCCATGGAGTCGAGGAAACGGCGGCGCTCCTCGCCCTCGAGCCGCTCGAGCTTCGTCCGGTACTGGCCGCCCCATGCGGCCTTGGCGAAGTTGAAGCCCTGGTAGGCGAACCCGTTGCCACCCGGGCGCCGGAAGGTCCGCTTGTCGCCCTGGGGCCCCGCGACGTAGTTGCGGAACAGGTGGACGATCCGCGTCTGCGCACCGTGGTTGTCGCGATCGTCGATCAGACGCTGGAGCACCCGCGAGCTCACGATGCCGGCCCCGCGCACGAGCACGGTGCAGGGGCTCCGCATGCAGTTCTCGTAGACGTGCGTGTGGGGCTCGTAGGCGTTCACCACCCGCACGTAGTCCTGGTACCGGTCGCGGTAGGCCTGGAGGTCGTCCAGGAACTTCACCCCGGGGTAGCCGACCGCCAGGTGGAGGAAGTCGCAGCGGTAGGCGACGCGCTTGGGCCCCTCCGCCGGCGTGTGGAGGGCGAAGTAGCCGCCGTCGCGGCGCTTGCGCACCATGCGGACGACACCCGTCTCGACCATCTCGTCCCAGCCGATGCGCGCCGTCTCGCGCCGGACCGACTCGAACGCCTGCCCGGCGCGCGGCGTGTAGTAGTCGCGCCCCAGGTGGGGCTCCACGAGGACGTTCCAGAGGGGTGACAGGGAGCGGTCGGCCCAGGCCTCGCGGACCGCGTAGCTCGGGAACCCCCAGACGTTGTCGAGCACCGACCCCGAGTCGGACCGCAGGCGCTCGTGGCGGGGGATCTGCGAGTTCCTGGTCAGGTACTCGTAGGTCGTCCAGGGCTCGCGGCTGTCGCCGAGCACCCTGATGCGGTGGATCGGCACGCCCGCGACGCGCAGGTAGTCGACCATCGCGAACGAGCCGAACCCCCCTCCGACGCTCACGAACGGGACGTCCACGATCGGGATCCCGGCGCGCGCGACGAGCGCGTCGGTCCACTCGTCGGTCGCGATCATCTCGTCGGTCAGGTCCCCGTCGCCGGTGGCCACGGGCGCGGGGTTCACGCCGATGATCGTCTCGTCCTGCGCCACGCCGACTCCCGTCCGGTTGAGGCCACGGCGGAGACTACGGTCGCCCGGGACCGCGTGACAACTGACCGGATGCACGGGCGCGGGTCGCCGTCGGGGGGGCGCGAACCGTCGGACGGGACGGGTGACGCGGGGGCGGCGCAGGTCCTACGCTGCAGGCGCCGGCGCCCCCGGCCGCCCCTCCGATGACTCCGACCCCCGCCCTCCGCGCCCTCGCCGCGGCCCTCGCGGCCGCCGCCCTCGCCTGCGCGCCCGCGCACGCGCGGCCCGCGCCGCCGGCGACCGTCGCCGGGGAGGTGATCGTCGGCCTCCACGACGGCGCCTCGGCCACCACGCGCGCCGCCGTCGAGCGGCGTGCCGGGGTCGACATCGGCCCGGCCCTGACGCCGCGCGGCGGGGTCCGGCTCGCCCGGGTCGCCCCGGGGGGGACGGTCGCGGCGGCGCTCACGCGGCTCGCGGCCGACCCGGCCGTCCGGTGGGCCGAGCCGAACCGCGTCCACCACGCGCTCGCGCTGCCCGGTGACCCGCTCTTCGGAGCCCAGTGGGGCCTGCTGAACACGGGTCAGGACGTGCTCGGGTTCGCCGGCGCGCCCGGCGCGGACATCGGCGCGACGGCGGCCTGGGACGTGACGACCGGCAGCGACCGGGTGCGCGTCGCGGTCGTCGACGGCGGCGTCGACCACACGAGCGCCGACCTCTCCCCCAACATCGGCGTCGTCAACCCCGGCGAGAGCGGCGGCGGGCGCGAGTCGAACGGCGTCGACGACGACGGGAACGGGCTGGTCGACGACTGGCGCGGCTGGGACTTCGTCGACGACGACGGCGACCCCATGGACGAGTCGGCCGTCCGGCACGGCACCACGGTCGCCGGCATCATCGGCGCCCGCGGCGGCGACGGCACGGGGATCGCGGGGGTGTCGTGGACGTCCCGGATCATCCCGGTACGCGGCCTCGACGCATCCGGCGCGGGCACCACGGCCGACCTGGCCGCCGCGATCACCTACGCCTCGTCGATGGGGGCGCGGGTGCTCAACGCGAGCTTCGGCGGCCCCCGGTCCGACGCGATCGCCGAGGCGATCGCGGCCGCCCCGCAGATGCTGGTCGTCGCGGCCGCCGGCAACGGCGGCGATGACGGGATCGGCGACGACAACGAGGCCGCCGGCCGCGTCTACCCCTGCTCGCTGCCGCTCGAGAACGTCGTCTGCGTCGCGGCGACCGGGCAGTCCGACGAGCTCGCCGGGTTCTCCAACGTCGGGCGGACGCGGGTGGACCTGGGCGCGCCGGGCGTGCGCATCCTGAGCCCGCCGCGGCCGGGCTCGCCGGTCACCGGCCCGTCCGGCACCTCGTTCGCCGCGCCGCACGTCGCCGGCGTCGCGGCCCTGGTGCTGGCGCGCGAGCCGTCGGCCTCCACGCGGCAGATCCGGCGCGCGGTGCTGGAGGGCGCCGAGCCCCTCCCCTCCCTCGACGGCGCCGTGGCGACCGGCGCGCGCCTGGACGCGCCGGGGGCGCTCGCGGCCATCCCCGCCCCGGGTCCCGGGCCCGGCGGCGCCACCGGCCCCGCGACCGACCTCGGGCCGGACGCGGCGCGCCTGACCGGCACGGTGCCGGGCTCCGCCGAACCCCTCGCGTACCACTTCGAGCACGGCCCGACCGCGGCCTACGGATCGTGGACCGCGACCCGCCTCGTCCCGCCGGGCGACCCGCGCGCGGTGACCGAGGACCTGCGCGGCCTGCCGCCCGGGACGGCGCTCCACCACCGGGTCGTGGTCCACGCGATCGGGGGCGTCACGTTCGGCGCCGACGCCGTCTCGCGGCAGCCCGCCCCGCCGGCGCCGGCCGCCGCGCCCGCGGCCGCCCCGGGCAGGCGCGTGGCGGCACGCCCGACCGCCCGGGTGCGGCGCATCGGCCGCACGTGGTTCGTCTCGCTCACGCTCCGCGAGCGGGTCGTCGTCAGCGCCCTGCTCCAGCGGCGCCGCCCCGCGGTCGCGCGCCGCGCGGGCGCCTGGGCGACCGTGCGGGGCGTGCGCCGGCGCGGCCTCCCGGCGGGCGTCCGGCGGCTCTCGCTCGGGCGCCCGGCCCCGGGACCCCACCGCGTGCGTGTGCGCGTCACCGTCCCGCGCGGGACGGTGACCCTGACGCGCACGTTCGTCGTGCCCCGGCGGTGACACCCGTCCGGACGCCGGACCGTCCGGCCGGACGGCGCGTCCCATCCGACCGGCCGGTTGACCGGCCCCGCACGGTGCCGGATCCTCACCTCCACCCCGTCCCGCCCGCCCGAGAGGTCCGCTCGTGCCGAGATCGACCCCCCCGTCCCCGCTCCGCCGCACCCTGACGGCCCTCGCCGCGACGGCGCTCGCCGTCGGAGGGGCCGCCGGTGGGGCCGCGGCGGCGGACGGGACCGACGTCCCGCGCCAGCTGTCGCCGCCGGGGCCCTCCATCGGCGGGCTGGCCCTCGACGCCCCGGCGCCGGTCCGGGCGCTCGACGTGCAGACGCCGGCGTTCACGGATCCGGCCGACGACAACGTCGGCGGCGGTGACCAGGCCGTCGACCTGCTGTCGACCCAGATTCGGCACGTCGAGGGGAACGAGGGGGTCGCGACCGACGACACGCTCCTGGTCACGTCGATCCTGACCAACGACCTCGTCGACGGCGACGGCGCGCGCTTCATCGGCGGCGACCTGGTCGCCTGGTACTTCGACACGGACGGCAACCCGGCGACGGGCGCCCAGCCGTCGGGGCTCGGCCCGGTGGGCGCGGAGACCGTGATCGCCCTGTTCGGCCAGCCGGGTGGCGGGGCCCCCGTGGTCGAGCTGCAGCGCCGCGTGGGGAACGGGTGGGTCTTCGTCCGCACCCTCGCCGGAGGCGAGGTGCTCATCTCGGAGAACATCGACCCGGTGCTCGGCGCCGTCGGGCTCCAGGTGCCGCGGGCCGACATCGGCGTGCCCCGGAGCGGGACCCTCGGCCTCGTCCAGGCCGCCACGTTCGAGTCGGCGACGGACCGGGCGCCCGACGCCGGCCGCTACACGCTCGCCATCCCCCGGACCCCGGAGGCGCCCGGCGTGACGCCGGCCGCCACCACCGCGGCCGCCGGCGAGGGGTCGCTGACCTTCGCCGCGGCGGTCGACGCGAAGGAGTTGCCGACGACGGTGCGGTTCGACTACGGGACGACGACGGCCTACGGCTCGCAGAGCGCGCCGATGGACTCCGGCGCCGGCTCGGCCCCCGCGGTCGTGAGCGCGACGGTCACGGGCCTGGCCCCCGGCACGACCTACAACTACCGCGTGGTCGCGACGAACGCGGCCGGGACGACCCTCGGGCCCAACGGGACCGCGACGACGGTCGTGCCGACGCCCGACGCGCAGACCGGGCAGGCGACCGTGACCGGCTCCCGCACCGCCCGCCTGGCGGGCGTCGTCTCGACCCGCGGCCGCGCCGGCACCGCCTGGTTCCAGTGGGGCACCGCACGCGGGCGCCTCGCGCGCCGGACCCCCGCCCGGCCGGTCAACGGCGACCGCCTCGCCATCCAGGCCCCCCTGTCGGGGCTCGTGGGCGATCGCACGTACTTCTACCGCGTGGTGGTCCAGACGCCCGGCGCGCGGACGGTGGGCCAGACCCTGGCGCTGCGGACGCGGCCCGCGCACCAGGTCCTGGCGGACGTCGGCGCGCCCCTCGGCCTGCTGCCCGACTCGCGCCTCTACCTGCGCTCGCTGACGGCCCGCATCCGCGTCGTCAACCCGGCGACGGGCCGGACGGTGCGGGCCCGCGCCGCCCTGCAGGCCACCCGCGTGGACGTGCAGTGCACCAAGGGGTGCCGTTACGCGCGCGGGTTCTCCCTGCGGGCGCGCAGCGTGCGCGTCGCGCCGATCGGGGGCCGGGCGGATGACTTCCTGGGCGGGCGGGCCCGGTCGTCGGGCACCGTCGGCATCCGGGTCCCGCGGGCACGCGCGCAGGTCTCGCTCAACCTGCTGCCGCTCTTCACCGACGGGGCCGGGCGCCCCTACCTCTTCCGGCAGGGAGCGGAGATCGTGGTCCGCCTGTCGGGCCCGCGCCTGACGCCGACGGCCACCAAGATCATCGTGAGCTCCAACGCCCGCAAGCTGCGCTGCGGCGTGCGCGGCACACGCGCCGTCGCCTGCCGGTCGTCGTGAACAACCGCGCGCTCGCGGCCGGGGCCGGGCCTTCGCCCTGGGGTCCGCGGCCGGCGACGGCGACGGGCCGGCGGCGGCCGCCGCGCCCGCCCCGGCCCCCGCCCCCATCGACGGCGCCCGGGATCTCCCGGCGATCCCCGCTCCCGCCGATGCCCGGGCCCTGCCGGGCCTGCGGGCGCCCCGCGTCGTCGCCCCCCCCGCCCCGGAACCCGCGCCGTCGGGCGGTGGGTCGCCGGCGCCCGCCCCGGCCCCGGCGCCGACCCCGGCGCCCTCCCCCGACCCGGGCGGCGGCGTCATCATCCCGGGGTGAGCGCGCAGGGCGCGCGAGGGCGCGAGGACGGAGGGCCGACGGCGTGATGGAGGTGGGCGGCGTGCTGGTCGACCGCTACGAGCTGCGCTCGCGGCTCGGGGTCGGCGGCATGGGCGAGGTCTGGCGCGCGTTCGACCGCGAGCTGGAGCGCGAGGTGGCGATCAAGTCCCTGCTGCCCCACCTCGCCCGCAACGACGACCTGCTGCAACGGTTCCGGCGCGAGGCACGCACCCTCGCCCGCGTGCGCCACTCGGGGATCATCGCGCTGTTCGACATGCTGCGGCTGCCCGACGGAGGCCTCTACCTCGTGCTGGAGCTCGTCCCGGGCCAGTCGCTCGAGGACGAGATGGCGGCCGGGCCGTTGCCCTGGGAGCGGTGCGTCGACGTGGGCACCCAGGTGTGCGGCGCGCTCTCGGCGGCCCATGCCCAGGAGGTCGTCCACCGCGACATCAAGCCCAGCAACATCCTGATCGAGCCCACCGGCCTCGTCCGCGTCGCCGACTTCGGCATCGCCCGGCTCGCGGGCGCGAGCCAGGTCACGAACGCCGGCACCGCCATGGGGACACCGGGGTTCTGGGCTCCCGAGCAGGCGCTCGGGCGGACCAGCTCCCCGCAGACGGACCTCTACGCCCTGGGCGCGGTGCTCTTCCAGGCGTCCACGGGCCGCATGCCGTTCGTGGCCGAGGAGGAGGGGCCCGCGACCGCGCTCCTCAACGTCACCCAGCCGGTCCCCGACCCGCGCGAGGCCCGGCCGGCGCTGGCTCCCGGCGCGGCCGAGGTGATCATGCGCGCCATGGCGAAGGACCCCGCCGACCGGTGGCCCTCGGCCGTCGAGATGGCCGCCGCGCTGCGGGCGACGATCGACGCGCCCACGGTGACCCCGCCCGGCGGGGTCACCCTCCCCGCGCCGCCCGCGCCGCCGCCCACCGTGCCCCCGCCCGCGGCCACCGCGCCCCCCACGGTCGTGACGCCGGCGCCGGTCGAGGCCGGGCCGACGCGGGCGCCAACCCCGCCGCCCGACGGCCCCGCGCCCACGCCCTCCGCGCCGACGGAGACCGCCCGGCCGGACACGGCGGCGGCCCCCGCGCCCGGACGCCGCCGTCCGGCGGTGGTGGCCGTCGGCGGGATCGTGCTGGTGGCCGCGGCGATCGCGGGCGGACTGCTTGCGTCGGGCGGCCTCGGCGGCGGCGACGGCGGCTCGGCGGAGGAGCCGGCCGCGCCCGTCCGGGTACGGGCGGGGGTGGGTTCGCTCGCGATCCCGGGCGCGTGGCGGTCGAGCGCCGGGGGGACGCTGCCCGGCATGGCCCTGCGCGACGCGACGACGGCCCGGCCCGCGGGGGACGACGCGGGCGGGCGGCTGGTGGCCGGCCTGACCGACGCCGGCGGGGCCACCCTGCTGCCCGACGCCTTCCTGGCGCGCCTCGAGGAGCCGCCCCGGCAGGACGACGCGGTGGCCCTGGGCGAGATCGAGGCGTACCGCTACGAGGCCCTCGACGTCGAGGGCCTGGGTGCCCCGTCCACCCTGTTCGTCGTGCCGACGACCGACGGCGTCCAGACGATGGCGTGCGTGGGCTCGGACAGCGCGTTCCAGGCCGAGTGCGCGTCCGCCGCCGCCAGCCTGCGGATGGGCGGCGCGGTCCGCGCGCGGGCGATCGGCCCCGACGCGGCCTACGCCGGCCTGCTCGCCGAGACCCTCTCCGCGCTCGACGCCCGGCGCGTGCGGCTGCGCGCAACGCTGGCGGCGGCGGAGACCCCCACCGGCCAGGCCGCCGCGGCCACCCGCCTGGCCGAGGCGCACACCGCCGCGGCGAACGCCCTCGCCGACGTCGACCTGGGACCCGAGGGCGCCGGCCTCGCCGAGGGCGTGACGGCCGCGCTGCGCGCGCAGGCGGCGGGCTACGCGGGAATGGCCGCGGGGGCCCGGTCGGACACGCGGGAGCGGTTCGCGGCCGGGCGCGCCGAGGTGGGCCGCGGCGAGTCGGCGCTCGCGACCGCGCTCGAGACGCTCGCCGCGCGGGGCTACGAGGTCGCCCCGGGCTGAGCTCAGGCCCCGATGGCCTCGCCGAGCGCCCGCACCATCGCCCCCGCCGAGTCGAACCGCTCGCCGGGGGCCTTCGCCAGCCCCCGGGCGAGCACCGCGTCGACGAAGGCCAGCGAGGGGCGCAGCGACGAGGGCGGGCGGGGGGCCTCGTACAGGTGGGCCTGGATCAGGTCGGCGGGGTTCTGGCGCACGAAGGGCGGGCGGCCGGCGAGCGCCTCGTAGGCCAGCGCCGACAGCCCGTAGACGTCGGCCGGCGGCCCGACCCCCTGGCCCATCAGCTGCTCCGGCGCGATGTACTCGATCGTCCCGACCCACATCCCCGTCCGGGTCAGGCGCGCGGACTTCGCGACCTTGGCCAGGCCGAAATCGGTCAGGTACGCGCGGTCGCCGGGCCCGACCAGGACGTTGGCCGGCTTGACGTCGCGGTGGACCATCTCGTGGGCGTGGGCGTGGTCGAGCGCCTCGGCGAGCTGGCGCAGGAGGCCCAGTGCGCGCAGCGGGTCGATCCCGCCCCCGGCGCGGATCTCCTCCTGGAGGCTCGGCCCCTCCACCAGGGTCATGCTGATGTAGACGCTGCCGTCGATCTCGCCGGCCTCGCGGACGGCCACGATGCCGGGGTGGTCGAGGGCGCGCACCGCGGCCGCCTCGCGCTGCAGCCGGGCGCGCAGCGTGGCGTCGCGCGACAGGTCGCCGGCGATCACCTTGAGGGCGACGGCGTCGCCCGTCTCCTCGTCCACCGCCCGGTAGACGGTGGCCTGCCCGCCCCGGGCGATCTCGGACTCGATCCGGTAGCGGCCGAGGCGGTATCCGGGCCACAGGCTCATCCCGGCGCGGACACCCCGATCGGCGAGGCCACCGGCTCGGCGACCAGGAACAGCGGCACCGAGGTCGAGGTGAGCAGGTCCTCCCAGCCCTCGGACATCGGCACCACCAGCGCGGCGGCGCCGGCCGGCGCGCCGTCGGCGAGGGGCAGGCCGAGACCCTCGGACAGCGCACCGCCCACGTCGGCCACGCTCGCCTCCGCCACGATCCCGCCCTCCATGCCCGCGTGGACCCCCTCTCCCGTCGGATCGTAGAAGACGACCGTGCGCACGTCCCCACCCGCCGCGAGGGCCGCCGCGCGGGCCGCGTCGGCGGCGCGGTGACGCGAGCGGATGCCGGTCACGACCAGCTCCGGGCGCAGGCGCTCGACGAGGCGCAGGAAGTCGTCCACCACGTCGGGGCTCTGATACGCCACCGGTGTGACCGTGACCCCCGGCCCGCCGACGACGGCCCCGAGGGGGACGAGCCCCGAGAGGGTCGCCTGGACGTCGCGTTCGGCGTCCACGAGGCCGGAGCGGATCTGCGATTCGGGCAGCTCCGCCGGGCTCGCGACCACCAGCTCGAGCGGCCGCAGGTCGCCCGCCAGGGCCTTCGCCGCGCCCGCGAGGCGCGCGGCCGAGCCGCCCGGGCCCACGGCGACGAGCACCCGGTGCGACGCGGCCGCGGCCGCGTCGATCTGGACGTCGGGGCCCTCGGCGGGCTCCTTCGGCAGGAAGAGGCTCGCGGCCGGGTTGGTCATCAGCGTGGTCACGAGCGCGTAGACGACCAGGATCGCGTAGACCGCGCCGCCCGCCTCGATCACCCCGACGCTCGCGCCCACCTGGGCCACGATCAGGGGCAGCAGCCCGCGACAGCTCATCAGCACGCCGAGCAGGTTGCCCTCGCGCCAGGTCAGGCCCACGAGCCGGCCCGCCGCGGCCGAGGCGAACCACTTGGTGGCGATCCCGACGGCGATCAGGGCCACCGCCCCCACGAGCAGCTCCGGCGTCAGGACCCGCAGGTCGGTGGCGAGGCCCGAGAACCCGAAGAAGACGGGCAGGAGGAACAGGACGGCGAAGCTCTCGATGCGGTCGGTCAGCTCGCGGGCCATCCCCGCCCGGCGAGGCAGGCAGAGCCCGAGCACGAACGGCCCGATGACCGCGTTGATGCCGATGCGGTCGGTCACGTAACCGCTCAGCGTGATCAGCACGAAGAGCGTCGCGATCACGTTCGGGGTGAGGCGCCCGACGCGGTCGTAGTAGCGGCCGAGCCACCGGAGCAGGTAGCGGACGGGCCCGAACATCACCACGAGGAACAGGACGGTCCAGCCGACCTTGAGGAGCGACGACGACGGCCCCTGCCCCGAGGCCGAGCCCGCCGCGACGCCCAGCAGGATGAACAGCGCCACGGTCACGCACGCGGCCGAGGCGAGCCCGACGGCGCCCATCGTGGTGCGCGACAGCCGCCGCTCGACCAGGATGCGCGCCATCACGGGGAAGGCCGTCACGGTCATGGCGGCCCCGATGAACAGCGCGAACGACGTCGAGTCGGGAAGCTCGCCGGCGAAGTACTTCTGGTCGTGCAGCAGCGGCGCCACGAGCATCCCGCCGGCGAAGGGGACCGCGACCGCGGCGACGGTGACGACCCCCGCCTGCAGGTAGCGCCCCTTCAGCAGCTCCAGGTCGAGGTCGAGGCCGACGAGGAACATGAAGAAGATGAGGGCCAGGGTGGCGATCGCCGCCAGGCTCGGCCGGGCCTCGACCGGGAAGACGTCCGCCGCCAGCGACGCCCCGATCACCGTCGGCCCGAGGATGATGCCGGCGATGATCTCGCCGACGACCGCCGGCTGGCCGATGTGCTTCATCAGCGACCCGACGAATCGCGCGAGCGCGACGATCAGGACGATGTCGATCAGGACGTAGGCGACGATCTCGCTCGTCGTCACGCGATCCCCTCCGCGACGTGGCCACCGGACCGGGCGATCGTAGGGCCGCGACCGACGGGCGTCACCGTACGATCGGCCAGTCCCGGACCGGGTTCCGGGCGGTTACGCTGCCGGTCGTCATCACACGCGTGGGCCCGGACCGGGCCGGGGAGGACGCCGGGACCGTGTTCGCCGAGGTGATCATCGCCGTCGCGGTCGTCGTCGTGGCCGCGCGCCTGGCGGGCCTCGCGATGGCGCGGGTGCACCAGCCCCCGGTCATGGGCGAGATCATCGCCGGCATCGCCCTGGGGCCGTCCATCCTCGGCGCGATCTCACCCGCCGCGCAGGACTGGCTGTTCCCCGACGAGATCATCCCCTCGCTGGAGACGATCGCCCAGCTCGGACTGATCTTCTTCATGTTCCTGGTCGGCCTGGAGCTCGACCCCGCCCACATGCGCGGCAACGGCCGGACCGTCGGGTTCGTGTCGGGCCTGTCGCTGCTGCTGCCGTTCCTGCTCGGCGTGGGGATCGCGCTCGCCGTCCACGACACGCTGGCGCCCGGCATCGACCGCCTCGGCTTCGTGCTGTTCGTCGGGGCCGCGCTGTCGATCACCGCCTTCCCCGTGCTCGCCAGGATCCTCAGCGAGAAGGGGCTCTCGCGCAGCCCGGTGGGCGCGATCAGCCTGGCCTGCGCGGCGATCCAGGACGTCGTCGCCTGGCTCATCCTGGCCGTCGTGGTGGCGATCGTGCGGGCCGGAGGCCCCCTCGACCTGATCGTCACGCTCGGACTGACCGCCGCCTTCGCCGCGGTCATGTTCGCGGTGGTGCGGCCGGGCCTCGCCCGCCTGGTGCGGGCCCGCGGCGACGGGGCGCTCGGCGCCCCCCTGCTGACGCTGCTGCTGGTGGGCGTGCTCGTGAGCGCATACGCGACCGAGGAGATCGGCATCCACGCGATCTTCGGGGCGTTCATCTTCGGCGCCGTGGTGCCCCGCGACTCCCGCCTCGTCGACGAGGTGACGATCAAGCTCGAGCGCGATCACCGGGCTGCAGACCGAGCTCGCCGCGATCGACAGCGCCACCGTCGGCGCCATCGGGCTCGCGATCCTCGCGCTCGCCATCGCCGGCAAGGTCGCCGGCGGCTACGTCGGCGCACGCCTCGGGGGGATGCCCGGCCGGGAGTCGTCGCTGATCGGCGTCCTCATGAACACCCGCGGGCTGACCGAGCTGGTCATCCTGAGCGTCGGGCAGGGCCTCGGCGTGGTACCCGACTCGCTCTTCGCCATCCTCGTCGTCGTCGCCCTCGTGACGACGTTCATGACCGCCCCGCTCGTGGACCTGATCCAGCGCCGTCCCGAGCCCGCCTTCCGGCCGAGCGCGGCGGGCCTCGTGCCGGGGTCCGGTCCGCGGCGGGTGCTCGTCGCGCTGGACGGGTCTCCCGGCGACCCGGCGCTCGTCGCCCTGGCCGGGCGCCTGGCCGAACCGACCGGCGCCTCCGTGATCCTGGCCCGGGTGCTGCCCCTCCCCGACCGCCTCTCGCGCCGCACGACCGCGATCAGCGCGGCCGACGCCGAGGCGGCCGCGGAGGCGCGGGCCGGGGAGATGGCCGCCGGCCTGCGCGCCGCGGGGCTGCGCGCGTCGGTCGTCGTGGCGACCGAGCCCGACACCGGCCTCGGCGTCTGCCGCGTCGTGGAGCGTGAGGGGGCCGATCTCGTGCTGGCGGGGTGGCACCGGACCCTGCTGCCCGGGAACGTCCTCGGCGGCGACGTGGCGACCCTGCTGGAGCACTGCCCCGCGGACATCGCCGTGCTCGTGGACCGCTCGGGCGCGGGCGTCGTCCTCGAGCGCGGCGCGACGGTGCTCGTCCCCGTCGGCGGCGGCGCGCACGAGACGACCGCCGCGCAACTGGGTGACCGGCTCGCGGGCGCGAGCGGCGTGCCGCTGGTGCTGGTCGCCCGCGACGCGTCCGAGGCGGCGCGGGTCGCCGCCGCCGGGGTCGAGGGGGCGCGGGTCGTGGAGGCCGGCGACGACCCCCGGGCGACCGTCGGCGGACTGCTCGACGAGGCCGGCGTGCTGGTCGTCGGCGTCGGGGACGACTGGGCGGTCGAGGGGGCGGGGATCGGCGCGCGACGCGGCGGCCTGCTCGCCGGGCTGGACGTGCCGGCGCTGGTCGTCCGCCGGGGGGGCGACGGCGACGGCGCCGACATCGACGGCTGGCTGCGGCGCGCCGGGCGCAGCCAGTTCAGCGACTGGCTCGGCACCGTGACCGGCCGGACGCCCGAGGCGCCGGAAAGGGCGCCGGCCGGCTGAGGGTGCGAGCATCGGCGCGACGCCGACACCGGGAGCCGCGATGAGCACGTACGACCGCATCAGGGACCTGCCGCTGCGCGTGGAGGGGTACGACCTCGAGGTGCGGGCCCTGGAGCTCGGCGAGGACTTCCGCCGCCTCACCACGGTGATCCGGCTGCACGGCGGCGGCGAGGAGGGCGTCGGCGAGGACGTCTGCTACGACCCCGCCGAGCACGAGACCCAGGCCGCCGCCGGGCCCGTCCTGCCGCTCGCCGGTGAGTGGACGATCGACTCGCTGTCCCGGCACCTCGACGGCCTCGACCTCTTCCACGCCGGGCCGCCCGTGTACCCCATGTCGGGCGACTACCGGCGGTGGGCCTACGAGAGCGCCGCCCTCGACCTCGCCCTGCGCCAGGCCGGCGTGTCGCTGGCCGACGCCCTCGGCCGCACCCTCTCCCCCGTGCGGTTCGTCGTCTCGACACGCCTCGACGACCCGCCGACGTCGCGGAAGGTGACGGCGTGGCTGGCGCACGACCCGACGTTGCGCTTCAAGCTCGACCCGACCGACGACTGGAGCGACGAGCTGATGGCGGAGCTCGCGGGCCTCGGCGTGGTCGACACCCTCGACATGAAGGGGCAGTACGAGAGCGTGCCGTTCGGCGTGCCGAGCGACCCGGGGACGTACCGCCGCATCCTCGCCGCCTTCCCCGACGCGATGATCGAGGACCCGCGGCTGACGCCGGAGCTCCGGCCGACGCTCTCCGGGCACGAGGACCGGGTCACGTGGGACGCGCCCCTGCACTCCGTCGACGACATCCTCGCCCTCGCATGGACCCCCCGGACGGTGAACATGAAGCCGTCGCGGTTCGGCCCCCTCTCCCGCCTCTTCGCGGCCTACGACCACCTGGAGCGCGAGGGGATCGCCGCGTACTCGGGCGGCCAGACCGAGCTCGGCCCGGGGCGCGGCCAGGTGCAGTACCTCGCCTCCCTCTTCCACCCCGACGCCCCGAACGACATCGCGCCGGGCGGCTACAACGACCCGACCCCCCCGGAGGGCCTGCCCGGCCCGCCGCTGCCCGTGTCGGCGTCCCCGACCGGGTTCCGCTGGGGCTGACGCCCCCCGTCACACCCGCGTGACGCACCCGGCGCGGACGGGGCTGGAACGGCGCGTCCGCGGTGGGCGACCGTGGCCGGCGTGGACGAACGGCACGTACGGGGACGGCGGGGGGAGCGCGCGGCGGAGCGCTTCCTGCGCCGCCGCGGCTGGACGGTCGTCGCCCGCCGCTGGCGTGCCGCGGGGGGCGAGATCGACCTCGTCGCGGCGCGCGGCGGCGTCCTCGCGCTGTGCGAGGTCAAGACCCGCAGCGACGCGGCGGCCCTCGCGGAGCCCCTGACGGCGGCCCAGCGGGCCCGCATGCGGCGCGCCGCCGACGCCTGGCTCGCCCTGCACCCCCTCGCGGCCGGCGGGGAGGTGCGGATGGACCTGATCACCGTCCGGCCGGGACGCCTCCGGGCGCGGGTGCGCCACCTGCCGGGGGTGGCGGCCCCGCCATGACGTACGCGCCCTCGGGGTAGGCGGCCGAGTTGAACGACCGGCGGTGCAGCGGCGACAACCCCTCCGTCCGCAGCGCCTCGTGGTGCACCGGGGTGGCGTAGCCGACGTGCTCGTCGAAGCGGAACCGGGGCCAGGCGGCGGCCACCGGGCCGGCCATGAGGCGGTCGCGGGTGGTCTTCGCGATCACCGAGGCGGCGGCGATGCTCGCGCTGCGGCCGTCGCCGCCGACCACGGCCCGGTGCTCGACGGCCGTCGGGCCCAGGCGGAAGCCGTCGACCAGGCAGACCCCCGGGCAGGGCGCCAGTCGCGCCAGCGCCTCCCGCATGAGGCGGAGGTTGGTGCGGTGCAGGCCGTCGCGGTCGATGGTGCGGGGCGAGGCCATCAGCACGACGACCTGCTCGGCGTGGCGCATCACCGCCGCGGCGACGCGTTCGCGGACGTCGTGGGCGAGGCGCTTCGAGTCGTCGAGGTCGCCGAGCGCGCGACGCCCCGCGGGGGTCAGCGCACCGAGGTCGAGGCAGACCGCCGCGACGACCAGCGGACCGGCGAGGCAGCCACGGCCGGCCTCGTCGACCCCGGCCACCCGGGACGTCCCGAGGGCGCGGTCGTGGGCGAAGAGGCGCGCCGAGCGGCGGTGCGCGCCGGGGCGGCGCCGGGGCGCCACGACCAACCTACGAAGTGCGCTGCTTCTCGCGGATGCGGGCCTTCTTGCCGATCTTCCCGCGCAGGTAGTAGAGCTTCGCGCGGTTCACGTCGCCCTCCATCGTCCGCTCGATCTTCTCGATCTTCGGGGAGTGGACGGGGAACGTCCGCTCGACGCCGACGCCGAAGCTCTGCTTGCGGACGGTGAACGTCTCGCGGTTCGTGGAGCCCTGCCGCTTGATGACGGTGCCCTCGAAGACCTGGACGCGCTGGCGCGAACCCTCGATGACGCGGAAGTGGACCCTGACGGTGTCGCCGGCCTTGAAGTCCGGGATGTCGTCGCGCAGCTGCTCGCGCTCAAGGCTCTCGATGACGGTCATCTTCGGTGAAGCTCCTCGCTCGGCTCGCCCCGGGTTCGGGTCCCGGCAAAACGACGGGCAGCATAGCAAGGGCATCGCGACCCGGCGTCCTCCCCCGCCGGGGCCGCGCCCCGCGCCCGGTCACCGCCCCGGCAGGTCGGTCCGCTCGACCGGCACCAGCTCCAGCCGGACGTCGAGGTCGGCGAGCCCGTCCTCGTCGAGGGCCGTGCGGAGGGTCCCGGGGTCGGGCACCGGCAGCGGGCCGGCGGCCCGCACCTCCACGCCGCCGGGGATGTTCTCGACGCCGACGAGCTCCCACCCGCGCGCGTCCGCCCACGCCGTGGCGACGTCGGTCACCTGACCGTCGCGCAGGGTCTCCGTCGCGATGCGCTGCGAGGTCGCCGAGAGGGGCAGGGCGAGGGCGATCACGGCGATGACGACCACCACCGTCGCGGCGCGGTGGTCGAGGCGCCGGCGCGCCTGCACGGAGCGCATCGTGCTCACGCGGTAGATCGTCAGGACCACCAGCCCGCTGAGGAGGATGGCGCCGACGTTGGTGAGGAAGAGCAGCAGGGCGCCGAGCGACTCGTCGCCCGCCCCGCCCTCCAGGGTCAGGCCGACCACGGCGAGTGGCGGGACGAGGGAGATGGCGATCGCCACGCCCGGCAGGGTGTCGGACACGTCGGAGCGCACGAGGGCGAAGGCGCCGACCACACCCGTGGCGAGCGCGGCCACCAGGTCGATCAGCCGGGGGTGGACGCGGCCGGCGACCTGCGGGTTCGTGGCCGCGACGACGTCGACCGCCACGAAGGTCCCGACGCCCCAGCCGATCGCCACCACCAGCACCGCGCCGCTGACGACGAGCAGCAGGGAGATCGCGAGGTTGCGGAGATCCCCGATCACGACGCTCAGCACGGTCCCGAGGATGGGGGTCATGAGGGGGGCGACGATCATCGCCCCGATCACCGTCGCCGTGGAGTCCGCCACGACGCCGGCCGAGGCGATCAGCGCGGCGAGGGTCAGGAGCACCCAGTAGCGGCTGAGCCTGCGCCCGCGGTCCGGCCCGTCGAAGAGCAGGCCGCCCCTCATCCGGGTCACATCGGCGTCGGTGATGGTCGGCACGGCGTCCTCCGTCGGCGCCGCGCGCGCCGCGCGGCCGTCGGCCGGGCTCCGGGGTCGGGCCGGTCCGCAGGGGGACATTCGCCGCGAACACCGGGAATCCCGGTCGCACCCCGCGGAGGGCGCGACCGCCGGGTCAGGCGGTGCGGGGCGGCTGCACCCTCTCGGCGCGCCAGCGCGCGACGGCGCCGTGGTCCCCCGACAGGAGCACGGGCGGCACCCCCGCGCCGAGGAACTCGGCGGGACGGGTGTAGTGGGGGTGCTCGACACCGCCGCCGAGGCCCTCGGAGAACGACTCGGCGTCGAGGCTGTCCCGGTTGCCGAGCGCGCCGTGGAGCTGCCGGGCGACGGCGTCGATGACGGCCATCGCGGCGACCTCCCCGCCCGCGAGCACGAACGGCCCCAGGCAGATCTCGTCGTTCGCGAGCACGGTGTGGACCCGCTCGTCGAAGCCCTCGTAACGGCCGCAGAGCAGGGCGACCTCGGGTTCGGCCGCCAGCTCGCGGGCCACGGCGTCGGTGAAGGGGCGGCCGCGGGGCGTCAGGACCACCACGCGGCGATGGTCGCGCACCTCCGCGGCGGGCTCGCCGTACACGGCCTCCAGCGAGGCGGCCATCACGTCGACCCGCAGCACCATGCCGGGGCCACCGCCGTAGGGGGCGTCGTCGACCTGCCCCTGCCGCAGCGGCGTCGTGTCGCGCGGCGAGAAGCACCGCAGCTCCAGTCCGGCGTGGACGGCGGCGTTGGTCAGGTGACGCGGGCGGCGCATCCAGTCGAACCACTCCGGGAACAACGTGAAGACGTCGATCCTCACGGCCCGTCGTCACCCAGCAGGTCGGGGCGCACCACGATCCGGCGCCCGGGGACGTCGAGGTCGAGGACGGCGTCCGCCGTGAACGGCAGCAGCACCGGGCCGCCCTCCGCCGCCACCTGCAGCGCGTCGTTCGCGGGGCCGGAGAAGACCTCGGTCACCGGTCCGAGGGGCCGGTCGCCGAGCAGCACCTCGCAGCCGACGAGGTCGCGCACGAAGAAGGTGTCGGGGTCGTCGAGCCCCCGCACCCGGTGCTCCACCACGGCGAGCACCGCGCCGGTCAGCTCCGCCGCCGCGGCCCGGTCGCCGACGCCCGCGAACGCGAGGATCGGGCTGCGGTCCATGCCGCTGCGACCGGTGACGGCGAGCGTGCGGGGCTCCCCCTCACGGGGGCGCACCTCCACCTCGTCCCCCGGTCCGAGGGTGGCGAGCGTCGGCCCGGACGGACGCGCGTGGACCGCGCCGCCGGTGCCGTGCGGGCGCCCGATGGTGCCGATGACGACGGTCGCCGGCCTCATCGCGCGGGCGCCGCCGTCAGTCGACGATCTCGAGGGTGGCGCGCTCACCGCGCGCCGTGGCGGCCGCGCGCAGGATCGTGCGCAGCGCCCGGGCGACCCTGCCGCCCCGGCCGATCACCTGGCCGAGGTCCTCGTCGGCGACGTGGAGCGAGAGCACCCGGGCGTCCGGGCCGCCCTCCTCGACGACCTCGACCCGCTCCGGGTGGTCGACCAGCCCCCTGGCGAGCGCGGCGATCATGGCCCCGAGCGGGCCGTTCGCGGCCACGGTCAGGCCGCCTGGGCCCGGGCGATCTTGATCAGCTTGCGCACGGCCGAGGTCGGCTGGGCGCCGTCGGCGAGCCACTTGTCGGCCTTCGCCACGTCGATCTCGACGATGGAGGGGTGCGTCTGGGGGTTGTAGCGGCCGATCGTGTCGATGTTGCGACCGTCGCGCGGCGAACGGGCGTCGGCCACCACCACACGGTAGATGGCGTTCTTCTTGCCGCCCACACGGGCGAGGCGGATCTTGACCACGGTGCTCCTGTCGTCTCTGGTTATCGGCCGAGGAGCGCAGGCAGGCCGCCACGGCCCATCTGCTTCATCAGCTTCTGCATCTGCTTGAACTGCGACAGGAGTTGGTTGACCTCCTGCACGCTGGTGCCGCTGCCGGACGCGATGCGCCGGCGGCGGCTGCCGTTGATGATCTCGGGTCGGCGGCGCTCCTGCAGCGTCATGCTGCGCACGATGGCCTCCACCCGGTCGAGCTGTCCGTCGTCGACCTGCAGGTCCTTGCCCTTGGTGGCGTTGCGGAACCCGGGGATCATGCCCAGCACCTGCGACATGGGACCCATCTTCCGGACCTGCTGCATCTGGTCGAGGAAGTCCTCGAGGGTCAGGGACCCGCCGCGGATCTTCTGCTCCAGGCGCTTCGCGTCGTCCACATCGACCGTCGCCTGGGCCTTCTCGATCAGGCTCATGACGTCGCCCATCCCGAGGATGCGCGAGGCCATGCGGTCGGGGTGGAACGGCTCGAGGGCGTCGATCTTCTCGCCGGTGCCGATGAACAGGATCGGCTTGCCGGAGACGGCGCGCACCGACAGGGCGGCACCGCCACGGGCGTCGCCGTCGAGCTTGGTGAGGGCGACGCCGTCGAAGTCGACGGCCTCCCCGAAGGCGGTGGCGACCTCGACGGCCGACTGGCCGGTCATCGCGTCGACGACCAGCACCACGCTGGTCGGCTGGATCGCGGCCTTGATGCGGACGAGCTCGTCCATCATGTCGGCGTCGATCGAGAGGCGGCCGGCGGTGTCCACGATCACGAGGTCGCGGCCGGTGCGGCGCGCCGCCTCGACGCCGTTGCGCGCGATGGCGACGGGGTCGGTCACGCCGTCCTCGCGGTGGACGGGGACGCCGATCTGGGCGCCCAGCACCGACAGCTGCTCGGCGGCGGCGGGGCGGTAGACGTCGCAGGCGACGAGCATCGGCGCCCGGCCCTGGGCGTGGAAGTGGCGCGCCAGCTTCGCGGAGCAGGTGGTCTTGCCGGAGCCCTGCAGGCCCGCCATCAGCACGATGGTCGGGGGCTTCGAGGCGAGCGGCAGCGCGACGTTGGCGTCGCCCATCAGGGCCGTCAGCTCGTCGCTGACGATCTTCACGACCTGCTGGTCGGGCGTCAGGGAGTCCATGACCTCGGAGCCCTTGGCGCGCGCCGCGATCGCGGTCGTCAGCTTCTTCACGACGGGCAGGCTGACGTCGGCCTCGAGCAGCGACAGGCGGATGGCGCGCATCGCCTGGTCGATGTCGGACTCGGTCAGCTTCCCGCGGCCTCGCAGGCCGGAGAAGATCCCCTCGAGCTTCTGTGTAAGGGCTTCGAACATCGGCAACCGCTCACTCTAGAGCAGCGCCCGCCCCTGTGGGAGCGCGGTGGCGCCCGGGGGGTGCCCGCTCAGTCGTCGGGCGCGAACACCGCGCGGGCGAACGCCTGCGCGTCGAACGGCTGCAGGTCCTCGAGCTTCTCGCCGGAGCCGACCATCTTCACGGGGATGCCGAGCTCACGCCGGATCGCCAGGGCGATGCCCCCGCGGGCGGCCCCGTCGACCTTCGTCAGCACCACGCCGGTGAGGTCGGCGGCCTCGTCGAACAGCCGCGCCTGGCTCAACCCGTTCTGGCCGGTGGTCGCGTCGAGCACCAGCAGCACCTCGTGCGGGGCGTCCGGGTCGACCTTCCGCACGACGGCCGCGACCTTGCGCAGCTCCTCCATGAGGTTGTGCTGGGTCTGGAGCCGACCGGCGGTGTCGATGAGGGCGACGTCGGCGCCGCGCGCGGTGGCGGAGGCGACGGTGTCGTAGGCGACGGCGCCGGGGTCGGCCCCCTGCCCCTGGCGCACGAGCTGCGCGCCGGAGCGCTCCGCCCACACGGCGAGCTGGTCGATGGCCGCGGCGCGGAACGTGTCGGCCGCGCCGATCACCACCGTCTTGCCGAGCTGGCTCATGCGGTAGGCGAGCTTGCCGACGGTGGTGGTCTTGCCGCTGCCGTTGACCCCGACCACGAGGATCACGGTCGGCTTCGCGTCGAGCGATATGCGCGGCGGCTCGGGCGACATCCGCGCGGCCATCGCCCTCCAGAGGGCCCCGGAGACGTCGGGGCCGCTGGTGATGCGGCCCTGGGCGGCCTCGCCACGGAGCTCCTCCACGAGGTCGAGGGTGGCGTCCATGCCGCAGTCGGCCGTGATCAGGGCCTCCTCCAGCTCGTCCCACGTGTCCTCGGTGACCAGCTTGCCCGCGTAGATGCCGGCGAGCTGGGGCGAGATCGTCTGGCGCGGGCCGGCGGCGATGTTGGCCTTCAGGCGGGCGAACAGGCCGCGCCGGCGCGGCTGCTCCTCCTCCTCGGGAGGGGGGTCGAGGCCGAACAGCTCCGCCCAGGCGCCGCGATCGGCGTCCCCGGCCTCGCTCACGCGCTCATGCCGCCCGGGATGGCGTGCAGCGCCCGGCGCACGTAGGGGCGGGCCGGGCCCTCGACGTCGCGGTTCAGGCGCCGGGCCACGATCTGCGACACGCCCTCGGCTCCCATCGTCACGCCGAAGATCGTATCCGCGATCTCGACGGTCGGCTGCTGGTGGGTGATGAGGACGAACTGGGTGCGGTCGGACAGCGCCCGCACGACGCCGAGGAACCGGCGCAGGTTCACGTCGTCGAGGGCGGCCTCGACCTCGTCGAGCAGGTAGAAGGGGGCGGGCCTCGCCATCGCGAGGGCGAGGCAGAACCCGAGAGCCACCAGCGATCGCTCGCCGCCGGACATGAGGGCCAGGGACCGGGCGCGCTTGCCGGCGGGGACGACCTCGACCTCGATGCCCGCCTCCCCGTCCTCGGCCTCGACGGCGCGCAGCCGTCCCTCGCCGCCGGGGAAGAGGAGGCCGCAGACCTCGGCGAAGCGGTCGCGGAACGCGCCGAAGAGGGAGTCGAAGCCCTCGGCGACGGCGGCGTCGAGCTCGGAGAGGTGCGACCGAAGCGACGCGGCGGTGTTCTCCAGGTCGTCGATCTGGGCGACCATGTCCGTCTCGCGCTCGCTCAGCTCCTCGCGTTCGGCGGCGGCGAGCGGGTTGACGGCGCCGATGCCCTCGCGGCGGCGCTCCAGGTCGGCGAGGCGCAGGGCGGCCGCCTCCGGGTCGAGGGGCTCCTCGTCGGCGGCGGGGGGCGGCCCCGCCTCCGCGGCGCGCTCGGCGGTGACGGCGGCCTCGACCTCGGCGGCGTGCGCGGCGGCGCCGGTCGCCGCGGCGGCCCGCTCGGCCTCCTCGACGGCCCGGTCGGCGACCGCGACGGCCGCGTCGAGCTCGCGCGCCCGGGCGACGGCGGTCGCCTGGAAGGCGGCGGCGCGCTCGGCGGCGGGGGCGAGGGCCTCGGCGGCGGCG
>LNFM01017070.1_pt1 | contig 23833 bp, 20 predicted proteins | sample 596031 | NCBI WGS metagenome assembly LNFM01 (sample SAMN04254537, study PRJNA301005) | activated carbon metagenome | isolation source: dual media filters at the Ann Arbor, Michigan drinking water treatment plant | place: USA: Ann Arbor | reverse complement strand
CGTGCCAGTGAAGGCGAATAATCTGTGTCTTGCGATTGACGCGCTCAGAAATTGATAGAACTACTTCATACAGTGCGCTGCCCGTAATCGATAGTTCTTTGTGAAGACGGCCGAGGAATTCAAGACTCATAGTCCGATAAGATAGATTATGTCAACTTATGGATTTATCCTGCTTTCACCCTGAAGGCAGGACGCTCTATTACCTTTCACCACGTACCATACCAGATTACTGTGTCGACTTCATCGGATAACTGAGTCCGCTTTCATATGGCAAAGAAGTTTGCATTCATCCCGAGCTACTCGTATGATCCATTCCAGTATGAACTGCACGAAATGCAAAACAAAAGCTGTCATGAAGCTCCCACGGCACAACGCTGCCTTTTGCAAGCCCTGCTTCAATCATTTTGTCCATGATCAAGTCGAGAAGGCGATTAAATCACAAGCTATGTTCGGTCCAGATGAGCGTATTCTTGTGGCGGTCTCGGGCGGCAAGGACAGCCTGGCGCTCTGGCATATTCTCCTTGCCCTGGGTTACCACGCAGACGCGTTATATGTACACTTGGGCATCGCGGGCTATTCGGAGCGATCGTATGACAAAGTCCAATACTATGCGAAGATGATTGCGGCGCCACTGGGGGCCACACTGCACACGCATACGGTTGAACAGGAAGCAGGCGCCGGCATCAAAGAACTGGCCCAGCTGGTGCATCGCCCCACCTGTTCGACGTGCGGCACAATCAAGCGCTACCAGTTTAACCGGGCAGCAATTGAAAAAGAGTATGATGTCATGGCCACCGGACATAATCTTGATGACGAAGCAGCTCGTCTCCTTGGCAATGTGCTGCATTGGCAAGAGGAATATCTGGACAAACAAGGTCCTAGTTTGCCCGCCTCTGTGGAAGGCTTTGCCAAGAAGGTAAAACCGCTCTATCGATTGACGGAACGTGAGCTGGCTGCCTACTGCGTCTTAAATAAAATCGATTATATCGTGGATGAATGTCCAATGGCTCAAGGGGCGAAGACGCTCCTTTATAAGGAAGTCTTGAACAGGCTGGAGACTGAATCCCCCGGCACGAAGCAGTATTTCTATTGGGGGTTTCTGGAAAAACAGCGTAAGCAAAGTGCCACCTCCGCACCGGCGACAATGGCTGAAAAAGACCAGACAATCCTGCATCCCTGCATGTCATGCGGTCAACCGACGACCGCCGAAAGTTGTTCGTACTGCAAACTCATGGCGCGGGCAAAGAGCGCTGTCCCGCACTGATAGCATACAGGCAAACGGATGGCCTCTCCCCAACGCGACTATTACCAGATCCTCGGCCTATCACGGGAAGCCTCCGCCGACGACATTAAAAAAGCTTACCGCCGCCTTGCCCGCCAGTACCATCCCGATCTCCATGCCGGCACGAAAAAAGTCGAGATGGAACGGAAGTTCAAAGAGCTCAATGAAGCACAGGAAGTACTGTCCGACCCCGAGAAACGGAAAAAGTATGATCAGCACGGTTCGCAATGGGAACAAGCCGAGGCATTTGAGCAGGCGCGCCGGCAGACCGGCGGTGGATTCGGCGGCAGGGCTAGTACAGGGTACAGCACAGGAGACTTCTCGGATATCTTTGAGAATCTCTTTGGCGGGAGTGCGCGAGCTGGCGGCCCACGAGGATTTGCCTCACAGGGTGAGGATGTGGAAACCGATGTCGCGCTGTCGTTGCGGGAAGTGCTATCCGGCGTGACGAAGCGGGTCTCCCTCATGGAAGCGGTATCCTGTAGATCCTGCCGGGGGAGCGGATCGCTTCGGGGCCGCCCTTGTCAGGTCTGTCATGGATCGGGCACGGGCATGGAACCGACGACAATCGAAGTCAGGATTCCGGCCGGTGTGCTCGCCGGCACCAGAGTGCGTGTGGGTGGGAAAGGACAGCCTGGCAGCAACGGCGGAAAACGTGGAGACCTCTACCTCCATGTCTCAATTAAAGAGGACAGAATATTTCGCCGGCAAGGCAGCGATCTCCACGCCACTCTCCCCGTCTGGCCCTGGGAAGCTGCGTTGGGGGCTGAAGTGATGGCGCCGACATTGGGAGAGCCGGTTCGCGTGAAAATTCCAGCCGGGAGTCGAGCGGATAGCAAACTGCGCCTCAAGGGAAAGGGCCTTCCGACGGCAACCGGTACCCATGGCGATCTATTCCTCACCCTACAAATCGTTATGTCGCCCTCCATATCAAATGAGGAACGGTTACTGTACGAGCAACTTGCCCGACAACCCCATCAAGACCCGCGGGCTGAGTTGATCATCAAAGCGCAACAAGAATAGATATAACGTACCGGAGGTCCGGGCGCGAGACGGACTCCGCAAATCCCCTCAATAGCCGCTGCGTCCTGCCCGCTCCCCCTCCCCTGTTCCCTTACGGTTCAGCGCATGGCGCTTGCTTGCGTTGCCTCGGTCTGTATGGCAAGCTACAGCGCGTAAATGGCGAGCAGATCATGACTTATCTGACCGAAGTTAGATGTGGGCCATTTTCAGCCGTTCCGTAAGGTGTTCTTAGAAAAAGGAGAAGTCTATGAAGCGAGCAACAAAGACGATTGTGTCATGTGGTGTTGCAGCGGTGTTTATGCTGGCCTTGGGGGGTACCGGTGTATGGGCCAATGATCCCAGCTACGGTCACGCCGGCAGCCATGGTGGACACGGTGCAATGGGTGGTTACGGGAAAGGCATGATGCATAGCGGGACCGGCCATTTGATCCGGCACTTGCTCAAGCATGAAAAGGACATCGGGCTGACGGCGGACCAAGTAGCGAAACTGAAAGACTTCCAATTGAGTCTGGACAAGGTCCGTATCAAGGCGGAAGCTGAGATTCAAATTGCCGAGCGTGAGCTGAAGGCCCTCACGGACGACGATAAGTCGGATGTTGCTGCAATCGAAACAAAGCTGAAACAGAGCGAAGATCTACAGGTACTGCTTCGCTTGACCGCGATCAAGATGCGGCGCGACGTGATGGCGGTGTTGACACCCGAGCAGCGGGAGAAGGAAAAGACCGAACACGACAAAGTGATGCATCAGCACAAAGGGGGGGACATGGGGTACGGCAATCCACATGGCAGCGGCATGCCCCGTGGCTCCAATCCCCATGGCAAGAACCCGCATACGGGATATGGCGAGGTTGCACCACCTTCTCCACCCAGTAACATGTCTGTGCAATAGCATTGCCCTTTTGCAGGCCGCTTCGCATTCATCGTAATGCGGTGCGCACGACGCGAACGAAAAGAAAGGACGAGTAGAATAGGCTATGGCGAACGACCTAATACTGAAGAGTCATGATCTGCTGGTTGGCCCGTCCCGGGCACCGGCCCGGGCGATGCTGAAAGCCGTGGGGTTTACCGACGATGATTTGTCCAAGCCTCTCGTCGGGGTGGCCAATACCTGGATCGAGGTCATGCCGTGCAACTACCACCTTCGCCGGCTGTCGGAGCGGGTCAAAGCCGGGATTCGTGCTGCCGGTGGAACACCGATCGAGTACAACACGATCGCGGTTTCGGACGGCATTTCAATGGGGACTGAGGGCATGAAGGCCTCGCTCATTAGCCGGGAAGTGATTGCCGACTCGATCGAGTTGGTCGCGCGCGGCCACTTATTTGATGCGGTTGTCGCGCTGTCCGGCTGCGACAAGACGATTCCTGGCACAGTCATGGCGCTTGCAAGGTTAAATTTGCCATCTGTCATGCTCTACGGCGGTTCCATCATGCCCGGAAAGTTCCAAGGGCACGACGTCACGATCCAGGATGTCTTCGAAGCCGTCGGCAAACATGCCTCCGGCCACATGAGCAACGCTGAACTGAAAGACCTTGAAGACCACGCCTGCCCTGGCCCCGGCGCGTGCGGCGGACAGTTTACGGCCAATACCATGGCAATTGCCTTCGAGTTTCTGGGCATTTCACCCATGGGACGCAATGGCGTCCCTGCCATGGATCAGCAGAAGGATGGTGTCGCCTTCGAATGCGGCAAGATGGTCATGGAATTGATCAAACAGAACGTCCGGCCCAAGCAGATCATCACCCGCAAGTCGCTTGAGAATTCGATTGCTGCGGTTGCAACAACGGGTGGATCGACCAATGCCGTGCTCCACCTTCTCGCAGTGGCGCGCGAAATGGGGATTAAACTGGACATCGACGATTTCGACAAGATCAATCGCAAAGTCCCGTTGCTTGCCGATCTCAAGCCCGGGGGGCGGTTTACCGCCGCCGATCTCTACGCGGCAGGAGGGACAACACTGGTAGCGAAGCGCTTACTTGACGCAGGTATTCTTCACGGCAATCAGCCGACCGTAACAGGGCTCACGATTGGAGAAGAAGCGAAGAAAGCCATCGAGACACGAGACCAGCAGGTGCTTCGTCCGTTATCGAGCCCGATCAAACCAACCGGCGGCATGGTCATCCTGAAAGGTAATCTTGCGCCGGAAGGCTGCGTGGTCAAGGTTGCCGGACATTCCATGATGAAATTCCAAGGTCCGGCAAGAGTCTACAATCGGGAAGAAGATGCCTTCGGCGCAGTCAAGTCCGGGCAGATTAAGGCCGGCGATGTGGTGGTGATTCGGTACGAAGGTCCTTCGGGAGGACCGGGTATGCGCGAGATGCTGGGAGTCACGGCTGCCATTGTCGGGGCAGGACTCGGCGATTCCGTGGCATTGTTGACCGACGGGCGATTCTCCGGCGCAACACATGGCTTGATGGCCGGCCACGTTGCTCCGGAAGCGGTGAGAGGCGGCCCTATTGCGGCAATTAGAAACGGCGACCGGATTACTTTCGATATTGCCAAACGCCGGCTGGATGTGAATCTCACGCAGAAGGAAATTTCCGCCAGGCTCAAGAAGGTCAAGCAGCCGGCACTCCGCTATACATCCGGCGTGATGGCGAAATACGCGAGGCATGTCTCATCCGCCTCGGAAGGGGCCGTCACGAGCTGATCATCATATCAGTTGTGGCAAGAGACCAGGGGGATGACCACATGCGGTCAACTCCCTGGCCTCTTATCACCGCACCGTGACAAATCTTATTGCCCTTTGAACCTTCCCCTCATCTCAATCATCATTTTTCCGAGATCCGCTTCCGCCTTACTCTGTTCACTTACCAGCTGATCTAAATTATAGGGTCGAGCCGGTGTGGATGGTACGATCGTGGCAGGATTCGTTGGAGAACCGGCTGAACTGCCGGCCCTGGGCTGAGCCGGCATAGGGACTGGAGATTCAGAGACAGGGGCCGGAGGGACATTCATAACTCTGGCAGGAGAAGAATTAGTTTGAGTAGCGGGGGCCATGGCGAATACGCCATGCCGGCTAAGCCACTGCGTTACCACGGCCGACTTCAAGGAAAAACTGATGCTTGCGATCGGCATTCCATCGACAGCCATACGTGCGATCGCGGTATTCACTCCCACCATCCGGGCTTGCTGGTTAAGCAAGGGACCGCCTGAATTTCCACGATTAATCCCCGCCTCCGTTTGAAATACATGCTTGCCCGGGACCGCTGATTGTGCCGGTGGTTAAGGTCCAGAGCCCACCCTGCTCAGGATGACCGATGGCTACGACATGATCTCCGATACGTGCCGTCTCCGAATCACCAAGCGTCACAACCGGGAGCGGTGCCTTAACCTCATCCAGCTCAAGCAAGGCCAGATCCAATGGCTGCGAATAGGCCACGACTCGCGCTGTGCTGCCGCGAGACAAATCACGTTTCTGATCGCCGGTTACCCTGTCCGGCTTCAGATAGACCATGAGTCTGGGAAACGGGCGGCCCGTCGCTTCTTCAATGATCACATGGGCATTGGTCAGCACGAGTCCATCCGATTGGATAATGGAACCCGTTCCTCCGTTGCCACGTGTGCCGGTTTCAGGATAGCCCATGACCATTACGACCGCAGGAGCAACCTGCTCATAAATCTCTCGCGGGCTGAGTTCCTTGGCCTGTACAGCTTCAGCCAGAAGCAGTAGAGCGACTGTCAGCTGTGCAAGGTACATACACTCTCAGCAAGTTCCCAATATCAGGTTAGCGGAAGTCTCGACGCTGAAAAATGACGGATGCAAGCAGGAGCAGGAAGGCGGCGTAGGCCATGCCGTACGCGACAATCAGCACCAGCTCGTTGAGCGGCACATCGATGTGGTGCGTGACATTCCCTTTCAGATTAAATCGCTCCAGGTTGGGTAATAGGTAGTACATTCCCTCCAGCACACTTCGACCAAGACCGTCCATTTTCTGGCCGAACGTTTTCAAATCCGCTGTCAGATGGCCGATCACATAAATAGCCAGCGTGAAAATGGCACTCAGGGTCGCGCTGGTAAAGGTTGAACACAGCAGCGCGACTGCGGTGACCACCATACATTCGAGTAAAATGAGCCCGATGGCCTTAAAGAGGACCGCTTCGATGGGCACACTCTGAGCCACGAGGACAGCGAGGAGACCGGCCGTCATGATGATCATATTTACAAGCAGTGTAATGGTGAGTCCGAAAAACTTTCCAAGAAGAAATTCAAACCGGGCGACCGGCTTGGATACGATGGTATAGATCGTTTTCTTATCGATTTCTTTGCTCACCAATCCGATACCGACAAAAATGGCGATCAGGACACTGAAGATATTGACGCTTCCGAGACCGATGTCCAGCAGCAGTCGGTGGAATTCGCCCAGAGTCAGCCGCATGAGCAGAAGGGAGCTGCCGATCATCAAGAGGGCGAAGATCAGGAGGTTGTACAGCAGCTTGTCTCTAAGATTCTCGCGAAACGTGTTCAATGCAATCGATAACACCTTCATGACACCGGCGCCTCCTTCGCGGACTGAATCACGTTCGCCTCGCGGATAAACAGATCTTCGAGTGAGGCTTTATGCGGTGTGAGCGCCACCAGCTTGGCCTTGGCCGACCGGATCACGTCAAGCGCCTGATCGACATCCTGCTGGCTTGCCAATACCACCATGACCCGCTCCCCTTGAAGGACGACTTTCCCTGCCAAGGGCCTGATCCGTTCCAGCGCTTCCGGAAGCAGGCGATCGATCACCATCTCCACTTCATGGGTGGTGCTTCCTGCAAGCAATTCTGAGACATGTCCGCAGGCGACCAACCTCCCCTTCATAATCATGGCCACGCGATCGCAGAGCATCTCCGCATCATGCAGAATGTGGGAACTGAACATTACCGTCTTGCCGGACTCTTTTAAGCGGAGGATGAGATCGCGAACTTCTTTGCGTCCAATCGGATCGAGACCAGACATCGGCTCGTCCAGTACCACCAATTCGGGGTCATTGATCAATGCCTGTGCAATTCCCACCCGTTGCAACATGCCCTTGGAAAATTTGCGCAATTGCAGGTCGCGAGCGTGCGACATCCCGACGGTTTCCAATAACTCATCGACCCGCTGCTCCAGGGTAGTTCCCCGGAGGTTGAATAAGTGCCCATAGAACCGGAGAAATTCTCTGCCGGTGAGGTAGTCATAAAAGTACGGCGACTCAGGCAGAAAGCCAAGCTTAGCTCTGGCCTGGGGGGCACCGATCGGATAGCCGAAGATTGAGGCAGTACTGATCGTTGTCGTCTTTCCTGCGCCGTTCGGGCCGAGAAATCCGAACACTTCACCACGCCGCACGTCGAGAGACAGTCCGTCGACAGCAGTGACACGGCGGCCCCAAAAACCGACGCGGAAGACTTTTGTTAAGTTTTTAGCTTCTACGATGGTTTCAGCCGTGGATTCCATGCCTCGTTCGCTCCCTTACGCACGACCTTCTTTGTCCAGTCTGAATACTTTAAGCCGCTTCGGATGAGTAGAACTTGAAACATTTCCCGTCTTAGTATCCAGCTCATAGGATCCACCAAATGGTTCCAGAGGGATCTGGGCAACAGCTCCACTGGTGAGTAAGTCCTGCAGCTTTGTGGGAAACCGCCCTCGAGTGCTCTTGTATTGTTGGACTGCTGATTCCAAGAGACGAATATCTCGCTCGATGATGACTTCTTTAGCTCGAACCGCAAGCCTCTCTCGCATTGCCATATCAGGATTTTCTCTCCAGAGCGCTTCGAGAAATTCAAGAGCCACATCGGGATTCCCGGCCTCTGAATACATCCTTGTGGCCAACCCCGGCAAAAAATCAGGAGCCCCCAGTGTCCGCGCTGCCACTCCGATATATTCTGCACCCTTTGGAGCATTCCCAAGGTAAAAATAGTGATTATAGCCAAGCAAAAATGGGAGGTTCCATTCCGATGGATTTTCTCGGTGCCCCTTTTCAAGGAGACTGTTGCTCAAGTCAACGCGGTTCCCATATGACGTGAGAACCACACCTCCAACGTAGTAAGAGTACGCATATTGAGGATCCAGTGTCGTAATCACGTCAAGCGCGTGATACATCCACTCATACTCGTCGCCGCTATTCTTCCTCTTGCCAACGACTTGCAACAGCTGTAGCCACAGCAGGTCGGCACCAAGATGATGATAGCCCAACAGAGCAGGTTTGAGATATTCTCCGCGCGGAAGTTGTGCCAGCGCATCAATTTTCACCAACTGCCCATCAATGCGTCGGTCCAATTTCTGTTGCAGGAATACAATGGGGGCCAAGAGGACGACCGCCGTCAAGATTCCTACAGCCCACATCATCTGACGTGAAGTTTTTGTGAACATTTGACGAAGAATTAGAAAGGTAAATGCTGATGCGAAAGAAAATCTTGTTTAATGCACGATGTCCCGCCGGCTGTTTCCAGCCAGCGGGACATCTCAGTGCTGTCTAGGTTCCGCTAGAGCCTAGTAAACACCCGTCCTGCAATCTTGCGCGCCCGTACTATCGGCCGAGGACCAGACAGACATCCAGTTGGGAGCGGCAGCATCCCCATCCAGGTTGCTCGCAGCCGTGGCACGGAAACCAGCAGCCCCTGGTCCAAAGTCTGTCGTGCCAGGTTCGGCAGTGTCGGTTGCCACAGGGGCCGCTGTCGGGCCCTGACAGGAGGTATACGAAACCTGATAAGTTCCTGTCGCGTACTGATAATTCACGTTGCCGGTAGCTTGGAAGCCGAGATTCGCAAAGGTCCCGCTAGAGAGTCCCGCACCTGCAGCGACACCTGTGCACCATCCTGCAGGGTTTGCTGCTTGGGGAGTAAGCCATGGTGATCCAGCCGCGTTCCAATTCTGCGGCGCCATCTTTGTACCCGAAGCTGGTCCAGTAGTTGGCGCAAGAGCCACCGTCAAGAAACAGCCCCGTTCACCCTGCCACGATACTTCCGATGTCTTGATCGCCATCAGATTGGTCTTGGCCTCGGACTGCCGAGACTTCATCTGATACTGCAGGAAGTTCGGAATGGCGATGGCCGCACGATCATCAACTCGATGAGGGTAAAACCCTCTTGTTTCTGGAATACCTTACGCATCGTACTGCCTCCTTGTTGATGGTTCACTGACGGCCCGACTCACTTCGTCTATTTCCATGACCTGCGGCGTTCATGTTGCCGCCTACCTGTCCCTTTAGCAGGTTTGGTGCCTGTCAGCGATATTCGCAAGCCTACCACTGAACTGTTGAAAAGCAATGAGTTATGAAAATTTGGCAGGGAGCGGATTACAGAAGCTCGGCGTCGTGGCTTTCCAGATTCTGTTCGAGGCAGCCGAGAATTGGCATTTTCTTCCTCAGCGCTGGGCCAAAACTAAATATGGAAAGCGTTTGTGGCGTCAGAAACAAGCGCTGATTCGAAAAGAATACCGATATAAAAGAATCTGAGAGTGATTTTAAGAGAAACGATGTGTGGATTTGAAAACTTACGGATTGAGAGGCTGCGCCTGTATCTTCTCAGATACGCGCCGCTTGGCCTGTTGGATACGTTCTTCTTTGGTGGGATCGCCCATACCCTGCTCCTGAAATCGTTGGAGCAGTTTCTCATTAGAAGGATCGAGTTCAAGGGAGTGCAGCCAGGCTTCTCTGGCATCAGACAATCGCTGTTGTTTCATGTAAATCTCACCGAGGTGCTCATAGATGACAGGATCGTCGCCGACAAGCGACACGGCGCGTTTGATTTCTGTCAGCGCCTCGGCCAGAAGGCCGGATTTATAGAACGCCCATCCGAGGCTATCGACGTAGTACCCATTCTCAGGTTTGAGCGCGACGGCACGCCTGGTCAGTGACAAGGCTTGATCGATCTTAATACCTCGCTCTGCGTAGCTATAGCCAAGGTAGTTCAAAGCATCGGCATGGTGTGGGTCTATGGTTAACGCCGACTCCATCGCCTTGACCACATCATCGAACCGGTTGAGTTTGTCATAGGCCGTCCCCAGGTTGAAATGCAGGTCGGCATGCTTTGGATTATGGCGAATCCCTTCTTGGAACGCCTCCGAGGCCTTCTCGTACTGTTCACTCTGCAAATGAGCGAGTCCGAGTACAACATGGGGTTCAGGCTGCTTAGGGGTCAGCCGCACGGCTTCTTTCAGGTGTGTGATCGCCTCAGGAAACCGCTTGAGACGGTACTGGAGGACTCCCAAATGAACATGACTTTCAGTATAGGTCGGATCCAGCTGGATGTTGGATTGGTAGGTTTCAATGGCCTTGGGAAAATCTTTGCTTTCTTCGTAGAGATAGCCAAGATAATCGCGCACCTTAGGCTCAGCCGGTCTCGCTTTCAAAATTGATGTGAGCTGTTCGATGGCTTTCGAGAACTCTTTCTTTTCACCGTAAATGAGTGCGAGTCGCAATTGCGCATCGAGATCACCGGGGTCATCCTCCAGCATCTTCTCCAGTTCAGCGAGTCCTCCTGCATAGTCTTTTGTTGCCACGTAGAGCTGGATGAGATGCTGCCGGATATCCTTATTGCGAGGATTCACCTGGTGCAAATACTTCTTAAGAATAGCAATCGACTTTTCCTTGTCCTGCTTCGACTCATGCAGTGCGGCCAGGGCAAGATACGCCGGCTCAAAGGAAGAATTTGCGGCAATCGCACGCTCGAAACTGTCTAACGCCTGCTCGGTATTACCGGAGTCGATAGAAATGCGTCCCAGGTAGTAGTACCCCACCGGAGAATCCGAGGTATGTTTCAACCCCTCTTTGACAGTCTGTTCAGCGAGTCCAACCTGCTTTTGATTCAGTAAGATAATTCCTTTGGAAAAGTAGGCATCGCCTCGTTCAGGAGCGCGCTGAATGGCCTTGTCCAACAGATGCAGGGCGCGGTCTGGTTTGCCTGACCCGGTGAGAATGCCGGCCATTTGAGTCAATAGCTGTACGTCTTGATTCGTCCCGGCACCAACCTCTTCTGCATATTGGGCTGCATTTGCCAAGTCGCCCAGGCCAAAATAGAGTCCTGCGAGGCGAGCTTTTACTTCGTAGGAAGCAGAGTCGGCCGCAAGGGCCGCTCGATATTCTTTCAACGCTGCATTGTAATCATGTGCGAGCTCTGCTTGATAACCGAGCATAAAATGATAGGTGGCGGCAGAATCCGGAGCCGGCAGGGTCGCTTGTGCGTTCGCGGATTGTGCAGGCGGGACGGATGATTCCTGCGCATGCGGGGTTGGCGCGCACGCCATAAGGATGACGGGGGGCGCCACTAAACAGACTCCCATCATCAGCTTGGGAAGCAGCGCATGCCATCTTCGTTGATGCCGTCGATGCTCGATTGTCGGTCCTCTTTGATACACAAGTACCTTTATTGGAATACACTCACAGCGATGTGTGTGGAAGAATTATACCGACCGGCAGAGCGATGCGCAAACTCGTCAAGACTCACGAAGATCAAGACTCTCGAATTTGGCAAACCGGTCCTGAAAGAACAGCTCTTTTCTCCCGATCGGCCCATTCCGATGTTTACTCACGATAATGTCGGCGATCCCCTTGCGTTCTGAGTTTTGATCGTAGACATCCTCTCGATAGATAAACATGACGACATCGGCGTCCTGCTCGATCGCGCCGCTCTCACGCAAATCGGCCAGCATGGGAATCGGAGGCTTGCGGGCCTCCACGGCACGGCTTAGCTGAGAGAGCGCGACCACCGGCACGTTCAATTCCTTGGCCAATGCTTTGAGTGAACGAGAGATATCGGAAATTTCCTGCTGGCGTGATTCTGAATCACTTCGGCCCTGCATTAATTGCAGATAGTCCACAATCAGCAGGTCGAGACCTTTTTCGGCTTTCAAGCGGCGGGCTTTCCCGCGCATCTGTTGCACGGTAATGCCTCCGGCATCATCGATGTAAATGGGCGCCTGTTCCAGCTTTCCGGCTGCTTCAGCCAATCGCCACCAATCCTCTTTTTGGAGTTTTCCTGTCCGCAAGGCGTGTGAATCGACACGGGCCTCGGAACTCAGCATGCGCAGCACAATCTGCGGCTTGGACATTTCCAGGCTGAAGATGCCCACCACGGCCTGTGCATGAATGGCGGCATGAGTGGCAAACCCCAACGCAAGACTGGTTTTTCCCATGCTTGGTCGGCCGGCCACGACAATCAGATCGGAAGGCTGAAGCCCGGCCGTGAGATCGTCGAGATCGTAATAGCCGGTCGGCACGCCCGTCACATGCTCTTTCCGCTTCGACAGTTTATCGACCAGGTCGAGGCTCTCCTTGATGATCTGATTGATCTGGGTGAAGGATCGTTCCAGCTTGCCCTGAGCGATGCTGAAGACAGACCGTTCCGCAAAGTCCAGCAGGTCGTCAATCGAGGCTGTTCCTTCGTAGCCTCTGGTCAACACCTCGGTCGAGGTACTAATCAATTGCCGTGCGACTGCTTTATCGCGGACGATTTTGCAGTGGTACCGGATATTGGCGGAACTGGAAACGAGCTGAACCAGCTCGGCAAGAAAGGCGGCGCCACCCACCGCCTCTAACTCCCCTTGTCCTGTCAATCGCTCGGTCAGCGTGATCTGATCGATCACTTCACCGGTGTCGGACAAATCGAGCATAGCTCGGTACACTTTCTTATGGGCAGTGCGATAGAAATCCTCTTCGACCAAGAGTTCCATCGCTTTCGGCATGGCGGTATTGTCCAGTAGGATTGCCCCCAAGACTGATTGCTCCGCTTCCAGGTTCTGAGGCGGCAGCTTCGGTTGTGAAAGGTCAATACCCACAGACGACTTCACCGATGCCTCTGCTTGGCGTCCGCGACCGGTTGTTCTCCGGATAGCGCGGTATGGTTTTGAGACAATCCGATTCCTCGGAAAAGCCGGTCAACATTCAGTGCAAACCCGGTAGAAGGAAGATTTCTGCCGAATCTGCCGATCAGATGGTTATAGCGACCGCCGCCGCCGAGCTCGACACCGATGCCTTCGGCAAACACATCGAACACAATACCGTCATAATAGTCAAACCCGCGAAACTCCCCTAAGTCGAGAAACAGCGCGTTCTGATAGCCGTCCTCGCAGAGTGATTGATACACCGTGGCCAGCCGGTCAAGCGATTGGAGGAGCACCGTGTCATTCCCGGCCAGCGTGCGCCCTCTCGCAATCACCTCTGCGTTACCGGAAAGTTCCGGTGCTTCCAGAATAATCCGTCCGAAGCGCTGTGAGATTCGCTCCTGCCCCAAGATCTCCTGAAGCTTGGGAAGGTCTTTGCGCGCAGCCGCATGCTCGGCGCGCTTCTTTCCTTCTTCCGACAAGCCGGCACGAGTCAGCAAGCGCCTGAAAAATCCCACGTGCCCGATCGAGACTTTGAACGATCGCAGACCGATCCGTTGTAAGCACTCGATCAAGAGCGAAATGATCTCCCGATCCGATGCCGGATCATCCACCCCGATGAGTTCCGCCCCTACTTGAAAGATTTCACGATCCCGCCCGGCGTGCTCAGGTTCATGACGGAATACCGTTGTGCGATATGACAAGCGCAACGGCATGCGAGCCCCCATCATCCCCATAGCCACGGTACGGGCAATCTGAGCGGTGGCATCCGGGCGGAGAAGGAGAATACGGCCCGTCGTGCGATCAGGAATTTTGTAGCATTTCTCAACCAGCTCGGGTTCGAGACCTGGGGCCAAGACATCCAGATACTCGAATGTCGGCAAGATGATCTCGTCGTAGCCCTGTCCGGACAATGACTCAATCAACTGGGTCTCGATTTTCCGGAAGCGTCGTGCGGCTTCCGGCAGAATCGTCGCCATTCCGGCTGGAACGAGAGACCGTTCTCTCAGCGGCTGATTCTGCCCCGAAAGAACGCTGTGCGTCGGTGGAGCAGAAGCCATAATCGTCTACGTGGTTCGCCCGGTGTCAGGAGAGATTTGCAACTTTGACCGACAAGATATTGGAGCTGGATTTGATTTGGCTCAACACGCCAGCTGGAAAATCCGTATCGGAACCGATGATCAGCAGGGCATCCCCGCCTCGCTTTTCCAACGCACATTGCATCCGCACGATATTGATGCCGTTATCTCCCAACACGTTTCCAACCATGCCGATGACGCCGGGACGATCCATGTTATGGATGAACAGCAAGTGGCCTTCCGGAACCATTTCCACCTTGAACTGATTGATCTCGACGACCCGCGCCTCTTTTTTGTGGTAGAGCGTCCCGGCCACTTGGTGCGACACCTTCCCGGCTTCGACTCGTACCCGCACAAGGCTCGTAAAGTCTCCGGCATCTGAGATCTTGACCTCTTTGACTTCGATGCCGCGCTCCTTCGCCACGATCGGAGCGTTCACATAATTCACAGGATGCTCCATAATCGGCGAGAGCAGCCCCTTCAGTACCGCAATCGTCAAGGGGGCGACGGATAAGGTTGCCACCTCACCACTATACTCGACGGTCACTCGTTCGATCGCGCCCTGAGACAATTGTATCTGAAGCGCCCCCAGCTTTTCAGCCAACGTGAGAAAGGGTTGCAGACGGGCCAGCAGTTCCGGTGGAACGGACGGGATGTTGACCGCTCCCTTTGCCACGCCTCTGGTGAAATAATCGACGATCTGTTCCGCGATCCCGACAGCGACGTTTTCTTGCGCTTCGGTCGTCTGTGCCCCGATATGAGGCGTGCAGATAAAATTGTCCAGCGACAACAGCGGATTGTCCGCTTTGACCGGCTCTTCCTCAAAGACGTCAAATGCCGCAGCCGCCACGCGTTTCGTTTTTAATGCCTCGCACAGATCCCCTTCATTGATGATTCCACCGCGGGCACAGTTCACGATCATCACACCGGGCTTCATCGTGGCAATGGCTTGGGTATTGACGATGCCCTTGGTCTCCGGCGTCAGCGGCGTATGAACGGAAATAATGTCGGCTTGCCGGAACAGCTCATCCAGCCCGACCATCCGCACTCCCATTCTCTCCGCCTGCTCAGGGGCCAAATAGGGGTCGAATGCGATCACGCTCATGCCGATCCCATGAGCCAGTTTCGTCAGATGGCTGCCGATTTGTCCGGCGCCGATGATGCCGAGCACCTTATTATAGAGCTCGACGCCCATGAACTTGTCCTTTTCCCATTTCCCAGCCTTCACTGAGGCGCTGGCCTGAGGAATACGGCGGCTCATTGCGCAGATCATCGACATAGTATGTTCGGCCGTCGTCACGGTGTTGCCGCCCGGCGTATTCATCACCACGATGCCGCGGCGGGTAGCTGCCGGAGTATCGACATTATCCAGTCCGGACCCGGCTCGGCCGACGACCTTGAGCTTTTCTGCGGCCGCAATCAAGTCCGCCGTAACTTTCGTGCCGGAGCGCACGATCAGCCCATCGGCATCCTTGATCTCCCGGTACAGCTCCTCTTTCGGCATTTTGGATTTCACCACGACGGTGAATCCGGCTTTTTGAAGGAGCTCGACACCCTGCGTCGACAAACTGTCGCTGATCAGAATCTTCATTCCTGCTGCACTCATGCGCATGCCTCGTCCGGTTACTTCGCCATCAAGATTTCTTGTGCTTTGCCCACACCGCTGCCCAGTTTGACGGGATGGCCGAGTCCCTTCAAGACCATTTCAGTCGCGGCCAATGCGGTAATGACATCGAACGTGTCCGCATATCCCATATGCGACAGACGGAAAATTTTCCCCTTGAGATGATCTTGTCCGCCCGCAGCCGTCATGCCGTACTGAACTCGAAGATTCTTATAGATCGCCTGCCCATCCACGCCGTCCGGCGCACATACCGCAGTCAAGGCATCGCTGGGCGATTCCTTGGGAAACAGTGCCAAGCCGGCTGCCTTAATGCCCTCTCGCATTGCCAGGGCCAGCCGACCCTGCCGAGCGAACATCTTATCCAGCCCTTCTGCTTTCATGATTTTAAAGACTTCCTGAAGGCCGATGATTAACGAAACGGTCGGAGTGAAGAGGGTTTGGTTCTTGGCCTGATTCTCGCGCTCTTTCTTGAAATTGAAATAGAAGGCGGCGTTCTTGGCCTTATCCGCCATTGCCCAGGCCTTGTCGCTGACGCTGACGAATGCCATGCCGGGCGGTAGCATCAACGCTTTCTGCGAACCGGTGATAACCACATCCAAGCCCCACGCATCGGTCTTGATATCGAATACTCCCAGCGCGGTAATGGCATCGACTACGAGGATTGTCCCTTCATATCCCTTGACGATTTCCCCCACGGCTTTGATGTCGTGCGAGACGCCGGTGGATGTTTCGCTCGCCTGCATATAGACCGCTTTAATAGAAGGATCTTTCTTGAGTGCGTCGGCCACTTGCTGTGGATCGACAGCATGGCCCCATTCCACCTTTAATTCAGTCGCCTGCGCGCCGAAGGTTTTGCACAGTTTGCCCCAGCGCTCTCCAAATTTTCCGGCATTTATACACAAGGCCTTGTCGCCGGGAGACAGAAAGTTTGAGACAGAGCCTTCCATCCCGCCGGTGCCGGATGCTGCAAGCATCAACACATCGCCACGAGTCTGGAACAACCACTTCAGGCCTTCCCTGACCTCAGCAAAGATCGGATCGAATTCCGGCGCTCGATGATGAATCATGGGCCGGGCCATCGCCAGGAGCACTTCCGGCGGCACAGGCGTTGGGCCGGGAGCCAGCAAATACCGCTTCAACATGGATCGATCCTCCTTCGATAACACCTGATGGGGGGCAACTTGAAAAAGAGGCGGTACGCTACCATTTGCAATGGGAAGCTGTCAAGAAATCGCCCGCACAACCGATGATGTTTTCAGGACTTTTCACTTTCAATCGAAAGAGTACTCCACTCACTGGGTTGGGAATACGTACAAGAACACGATGCAGTGTGTGTTGACACGAACGGGGGGTGCGCCTTCCCTGTTCGATTTCTTGACAAGCATGTGATACCCCGATAGTCTAACCCCACTCAGTCTTCATAACTCTTCATGACGAGGCCATATTGATGACATCCAGACTTCGAACCGTAGACATCCTGCCAATGGGGTTGCTCTTTCTTGCTGTATCGCTTTCACCACTAACGGGGGTTGGTCGTGCCGAAACTGCCACCGCAGGCCAAGACGCGCAGGCGGCTACCCAGGACGATGACGATCTTGACTCTAATCTTGTTCCCCTCGAACCGGAGTTGACCGGCGCTCCTCCAGATCTCCCATCGACCGGAGAAGCTACGGCCAACACTACCGGCAAAACCGTCGCGTCGCCGGCCGATGCAAACCATACCGGCTCATCTGCAGACACTTCCGAGTTATCGGCTGCAATGGCCGAATCAAGCGCAACATTCTCTGCCGTAGACAGCCACATCCGGTACTTCAATACATCGATCAGAGGCCGGTTTGAACAATGGCTGTTGCGTCTCAGTCGATACCGTCCGCTTGTTGAAACGATATTTGCTGAGTTCGGTCTCCCGAGCGACTTGGTTCATCTGTCGTTGGTCGAAAGCGGGTTCAATCCCTATGCCTATTCACGAGCCAAAGCCACCGGCCCCTGGCAGTTCATGAAAGGAACTGGAAAGGTCTACGGGCTTCGGATCGACCATTATGTCGACGAACGGCGCGATCCCATTAAGTCAACCGTGGCCGCAGCCAGGTACCTGAAGGACCTGTATGACATGTTTGGGACCTGGCCATTGGCGATGGCCGCGTACAATGCAGGCGAAGGCAAAGTGATGCGCGCATTGCACAAGATCCAAGGCGAGACCTTCTCGGATATTTCAAAAACCAAGCTGATCCGCCAAGAAACCAAGCAGTACGTGCCTCGAATTATGGCGGCGACCATCATTGCTCGGAATCTTGACCAATATGGATTCAGCCAAACGCCGGCACCTCCACACCAGTTTGAAGAAGTCGCTGTCGATCGCGCGATGCATTTCCGGGCGATTGCCAATGCAACCGGCATTCCGTATGAAGAGCTTCGTTTGTTGAATCCCGAGCTGCGCCGCGATGCGACGCCTCCTGATGATTCTGCGTATCAGCTCAAAGTTCCTGTCGGAACAGGTGCGAAAGTCATGGCATTCCCTCCCCTTCCTTCGGTGAAGTCTCACCACGTCAAGAACAAGTCGTCGCAACGATACCGTGTCCGCAACGGAGACACGTTAGAAAAGGTCTCCAAACGATTTCACGTGCCGTTGAAAACGCTCAAGGCACGGAATAACATTTCTAGCCCCGTCATCAAAGCCGGAGATTCTCTTCTGATCGCCCGTTAGCTCTGAGTGCTGCTGGGAAGGCATGCACGAGTTTTAGGCGCCGCTGGATGCATCCTACAAAGCACACCCCGCTACATTTGTCACATACTCATCTAATGCATTGACCGGACGCGGTGAGGACGACCATGACGGTCGACGGCTCCCCGGTCTCGATAGGACAGGGATGCTGTCGCAGGAAACGATCTGTCCGTACGTAGCCACGCACGGGTCACATTCGCAGGGGCGGTTCTATTGTTGATGCAAACTGCCGATTAGGGCTTGGCAGGAGTCTTGGATACAGCAGGCGCGGCGGTCGCAGCTGGAGTCGTCTCATGTGCCTTTCTGGCATCGAAGATTTTCTCGCGAATGGCCGCTTCGCTCGCGAATGGAGAGTTGGGATAGGTCTTTATAAGATCCTGGTATCGTTTCAGCGCCTCGTCCAATTGCGATCGACTTTCCTCGAGCCGAGCCAGTTCGAACATGGCTTGATCACGATTGGCGGAGGCAGGGTTGTCAAGAATCGCGGTATAGGATTTTGCCGCCTGGTCTCGATCGCCCTTCGATAGGTAGGCATAAGCGAGTTTTTGCTGTACTAAACTGGCCAGCGGCGCATTCGAGCCATAGGCCGAAAGAAACCGTGTATAGGCGGCGATGGCGGCATCCACTTGATTGCTTTCCATCAAGGCATTTCCCAGGCTGAATAGGGCAATCGGCGCGGACGGAGTCCGCGGATATTCGTCCACGATTCTCGTATACAGCGTAACCGCTTGCGCAAGGTTGTGCTCGGTCTTTTTCGGATCATTGCCGGGGCGTGTGAGGTAATGGAGAGTGGCTTCACGCTCAATATCGCGGGCTTTGCTCGCCGCTTGCCCCTCATACCATAAGACGCCCCAGACGCCGGCGCCTACCAATACCAGCAATGCGCACCCTACGAGTAACGGCCACCGGTACTCTTTGAGACCGATGAGTTGGTGCTCCAAACTGCTCACCATGTGAGCCTCATCGACCGGTAACGATCGCGGCGGCACTTTGATACGATAGGTCATTATGTCATCGCCTCGGCTAATCGAAGAACGCACATTCCATTCGTGCAAACCTGTGTTTTATACTAGGGAGGCATTCGCGTTGTCAATGCAATGGGCACATACCGTGCACGCAGTCTGCTAGGACGACATGTTTCAGGAAAAACTCCGACAGATGGCCGATGACTCATTGACTCGCCGACTGAGAACACTGAGCTCCGGAACAGGCGCGACCGTTCAATTTGGCGGGCGGTCTATCATTCTCCTCTGCTCCAATGATTACCTGGGACTTGCGATACACCCTGCCGTTATCCAAGCTGCGGTCCGCGCAACCGAACAATATGGAACCGGCGCCGGTGCGTCGCGCCTGATTTGCGGCACGCTCCCGCCGCATGAAGAACTGGAATCTGCCTTGGCCCGCTTCAAGGGGACGGAGTCCGTGCTCTTATTTGGATCGGGATACTTGGCGAACCTTGGCATCATTCCCAGGTTGATCGGTCGCAAGGGACTTATTCTGGCGGATCGATTGTGCCATGCCAGTCTCATCGATGGCTGCAGACTGAGCGGGGCGGATTTCCGGGTCTATCGCCATCGCGACAGCAGCCATGTTGAATCGCTGTTGAAACGGCGGTCATCGAATAGGCCTGCGTTGATCGTCACCGATGGGCTCTTCAGCATGGATGGCGATCTGGCTCCGCTACCGGAGTTGGCCTCGCTGGCCAAGCGATACGATGCGATGCTGTATGTCGATGACGCACATGGGACTGGCGTCATGGGTGCAACCGGTCGAGGGACGCTCGAACATTTTGGAGTGGAACACGAGATCAGCTTTCATATGGGGACGTTGGGTAAAGCGCTGGGGAGCAGCGGCGCCTATCTCGCAGGGCCCCGTGACATGGTCGAATATCTGCTCAATACCGCCCGTCCGTTTCTCTTTACCACTGCTTCTCCGCCCAGTACAGCCGCAGCAGCGGGTGCCGCTCTTGCCATCATTCAACGGGAGCCCGACCGGCGGGCCCGTCTATGGTCCAATCGGCAACGTCTGTTTCAAGGGCTGCAACGGATTGGGTTCCGCATGACCGAAACAATCAGCCCTATCCTTCCCATCCTGATCGGTGATGCGGCCTCGGCCGTAGCCTTCGCCGAACACTTGTTGGCGCATGGAGTCTATGCGCCGGCCATCAGGCCACCCACCGTTCCTGACGATACCAGCCGTATCCGTGTCACTGTGACATCGGAACACACGACAGATCATATCGATGCAGCCCTCCGCGCTTTTGAGTCGGCAGGACAGGCAACCGGTCTACTCTGACGACATATCACGCCGCATCTTCCAGCTATTTTCTTGCCTTCTCAGTTCGCTATGGCATGATGCACACCAGTACTTGAACACAAGCAGTCAGGCTTAGATTGAACGGCCCGATCGACACATTGCTACTTCGTGACCGCCGCTGTTTTCCTTCAAGCCTATGCCCGTTCAGGAAACCCGATAATCTCATGACGGAGTAATCTCGATGGATATTTCGAAGCTGCTCACGTTCTCGGTGAAAGAAGGCGCATCGGATTGTCACATCAGCGCAGGAGAGCCGCCGATGATCCGTATCCACGGCGACCTCAAGAAACTCGACCATCCTGCCCTCACACCGGAAGAAACCCATTCCCTCATCTACGACATGATGAGCGACGTGCAGCGGAAAAATTTTGAAGAACATCGGGAATGCGATTTCTCCTTTGAGCTGGGCGACATCGCACGCTTTCGCGTGAATGTCTTCGTGCAGCAACGAGGACTGGGTGCGGTATTCCGGAACATTCCGACGACCATTCTCCCCTTGGAGAAACTCGGCATGCCCCCCATTCTTCGGCAGCTCTGCGACAAGGAAAAGGGGTTGATCCTCGTGACTGGGCCGACGGGATCGGGCAAATCTACGACCCTTGCGGCCATGGTCGACTATTTGAATAATACGTTTGAAGGCCACATCATCACCATCGAGGATCCGATCGAGTTCGTACATCGCTCCAAGAAATGTCTCGTGAACCAGCGGGAATTAGGCGTGCATACCTTGTCGTTCGCAAACGCGCTCAAGTCGGCGCTTCGTGAAGATCCGGATATCGTGCTCGTGGGAGAAATGCGGGATCTGGATACCATTCAGCTCGCCTTGACGGCGGCAGAAACCGGACACTTGGTCTTCGGCACACTGCATACCTCGAGTGCGCCGAAAACCATCGACCGTATCATCGACGCCTTTCCACCGGCGCAACAGGCGCAAATCAGAACCCAGCTGTCGGAGGCCTTGGAGGCCGTCATTACGCAAACACTGCTCAAGAAGAAGGCCGGCGGGCGAGTCGCGGCTTTGGAGGTCATGGTGGCGACGACGGCGGTGCGCAATCTCATCCGTGAAGCCAAGCTGCATCAAATTCCAGGCATCATGCAGGCAAGTCAGAAAGACGGCATGCAAACGATGGACATGGCGTTGGTTGAATTGGTCACGCGTGGTGTGGTGCATAAGGCCGAAGCTCAATCACGCAGTATGAGCCCCAACCTCTTTGGTTCAGCCACCGCAGGCGCAGCTTGAACGCATAAGAACGGAGCGATCCATGGATATTCGCACTCTTTTGAAAGTGATGGTAGATCATGAAGCCTCAGATCTTTATCTGACAGTCGATGCGCCACCGATCTACCGTATCCATGGCGCGACAAAGCCGACCGATGCCCCGCCGTTTAACAACGAACAGCTGGAAGCCCTGGCACTGGCTCTGATGCGGGGCCAGCAGCGCGGGGAATTCGAAGAAAAGATGGAGATGAACCTGGCCCTCTACTACAAGGAGCTGGGCCGGTTCCGCGTCAATATTTTCAGACAGAGAGGCAACGTCGGACTCGTCTTCCGCCATATCAAAGCGGAAATCCAGACCGTCGAGCAGCTTCAACTGCCGCCTATCATCCAAGACATCGCCATGACCAAGCGGGGGCTGGTGCTGGTCGTCGGTGCCACAGGCTCCGGTAAATCCACCTCGCTGGCCGCCATGATCGACTATCGGAACTCTACTCATCAGGGCCACATCATCACGGTCGAGGATCCAATCGAATTTGTCCATCCCCACAAGAAGTCGATCATCACACAGCGCGAAGTCGGGTTCGACACGATGAACTTCCAAAATGCGCTGAAGAACACGTTGCGGCAAGCCCCCGACGTGATCCTCATCGGCGAAGTACGGGATACTGAAACAATGGAAGCGGCGATCACGTTCGCGGAAACCGGCCACCTCTGCATCGCCACCCTGCACTCGAACAATGCTAACCAGGCGATTGAACGCATCATGAACTTTTTCCCGGTCGAGCGGCACGCTCAGATCTACTTGCAACTCTCGCTCAACCTGCGTGCAATCATTTCCCAGCGGCTCATCCCCTCCATCGACGGCCGGCGGGTTCCCGCGCTGGAAATCATGCTGGATACACCGCGCATCAAGGATCTGGTGAAGAAGGCGGAGATCGACACCTTGAAGGAAGCGATGGAGCAAGGCATCGAGGAAGGCTGTCAGACGTTCGATTATGTACTCTTCCAACTCTACAAGCAGAATCGAATCAGTCTCGAGCAGGCGCTGATCAATGCCGATAGCGCGAACAACCTCCGGCTTAAGATCAAGCTTGAAGGGCTGAAGGGCGATGAGGCGGTGAATGCTTTGTTGGACAAGCAGATCGGCGGGTCGACGGGCGATGCGTTCAGAATTCAGGGGGGTGGGTCCGGAAATGTCACGCCGATCCGCAAACGGTCATAAGGGCCTAGAGCATCTCGACGTGCGGGCTCAGTGAGCCGGTCCTGAGTCAGTCTGTTGTTCGAGATACGCGGCAATCTTCTCCAGCGCTAATCCGCTCAGTTTCGATCCATACCACGCGGGCATCGTTCGACCAGGATAACCGGGCACGATGAACCGTTCCGGCTCAAGCACTGACTCAACGACATAGTCATGAATCGTTCTAGCCTGCCCGCGATAGGCCGGATCCTTCAGCCGTTGTGTGCCCGTGGTTCCCAGGACCAGTTTCGGGCCCACTTGCCCCTCAGCTCCTGGAATTCCAGGAATAACATGACACACCGGACATCCGGCATGAATAAAAATATCGGCAATGGGCTCTTCGCCTGTCGTGAGAGGGATCTTCTCGGGCGACAGGGGCATGGCCTGGGCTGACCCCATCGCGACCGGCGGGCCTTGCGGCGTCTTATCCTTTCGGAGCGCCCAGAGGACACATAACAAGACAAGACCGATCGCCACCAGGACGACAACCTTTTCCGGTGGCCGGGAGGGAGGTTCACTGGGATGACGGTCTGATTCCGCCTGCTTC
>LNFM01010627.1_pt1 | contig 23834 bp, 13 predicted proteins | sample 596031 | NCBI WGS metagenome assembly LNFM01 (sample SAMN04254537, study PRJNA301005) | activated carbon metagenome | isolation source: dual media filters at the Ann Arbor, Michigan drinking water treatment plant | place: USA: Ann Arbor | reverse complement strand
GCCGGGTCGATGGTCGTGAACTGCCAGAAGGCCTCGGCATTCGCGACGTCGATGCCCGCCACCACGTCGACGAAGAACCCGCCGCTCGATGTCATGTCGATGCGGTCGCTGAAGAACGCGCGGTTCGCCGGCACGCTGAACACATGCTCGCCCCAGCCGAAATCGCCTAGACGGAAGGTGCGCGGGTCGAGGTCCGGATCCAGGGTCTGGGTGATGCGGACAGTCTGCGCCGGCGCGGTGGCCGTCGGATCGTTCTCGAAGCGGATCGTGTAGGCCAGCGGATCGGCTGCCGCGACGAAGCGCTCGGCAGCGAACCCTTCGGGACCGATGATGTCGTTGGGGTCGTAGGAGGCGACGATGAAGCTGAACACTTCCATCATCCCTCCGATGACGGGAACGTTGCGGAGAATCTGGCGGAGCAGTTGGCCTGCAGCATCCTGGATGTCGTCCATCCAGCTGTCGTGCGCTTCGCGGGCGTCGCGCTGGACCTGCTCGCGCAGGCGGGACGGGTCGAGCCAAGGCGCCCCCATGTCGATGTTGTCGGGATTCTCCAGGTACGGATCCGCTCGTTTCTGCGGGTCGCTCGCGTTGGCGGTGGCTGCACGCACCTTGCCGTCCGCATAGTCGAACGCTTCCTGCAGCGTCATGCCCTGGAGCAGGCCGTCTCGCAAGAACTCCGTGAAACGACCCTTGAAGAAGACGCCGTTATGGGTTTCGGTCGACAACACGTTGCTGGCCGCCATCCCCGCCGTGCGCGACGCACTCAGTCCCTGGACAAAGGCCTGGCTGAAGCAAGAATCGCTGATCACGTACCGGCTGCCGCCGACCTGATCGAGCGCCGTGCTCAATTGGCCGGGTGTCAATTGGTTGTTTCTGCCGCCGAACACCCAGTTTCCGCTGCCTTCCGCGCCGTGTCCGGAAAAATAGACCACGATCTTGTCGTCGGCATCGGCACTGTTACTCAGACCTGTGATGGCGTTGATCACATCCGCAGGTTTGATGAACTTTCCGTCAGTCGGCCTATCGACGAGGGGTCGGATGTTCGAGTCGGGGACTCCCATGGTGTGCGTGAAATAGCTTCGCATGAGATCGACGTCGGCAGGCGGGCCTGCCAGATCGGGACTGCCGGATCGTTCGTAGTCCTGGATACCGACCAGCACGACGAAAGTTTTCGACACCCCATCGGCAGGAAGTATGCCGCCGTCGGCTTGGGGTGTGGCAGCAGTACGCTGAAGCGTGGCGGCTTCAAACGCCATAGCGGGCTCGGCGGTGACGTCCTCGAGGTCGCCCGAGAGCGGAGTGAAGATGTCGAACAGCGGATCGATGTCCTCACCGGGCTCGGTCGGGATCAACGGACGAAAGCCCAGCGTGCCGCCATCCGGCGTGAGGGTGACCCATTCGTTCGCGTACTGGACCCGACTGAAATTCGCACTGCTTTTGGCAAGCATGTCGAGATCGCGCAACAGCTTGTCGTAGTAGCCTCGAAGGCTTTCGCCGAAATCGCCACGCAGCGTATCGAGGTAGTCCGCCCAGGCCTGGGTCGGCCCCCCCGGGACGGCTGCGAGCACCGCATCGTAGTCGATGCGGGCTTGCGTCAGCGCGGCGTGGTTCATGTCGAGCCCATAGAGGGTGCTGGAAAATCCGCCCTCAAACGGCGCACGCACGAAGAAGGGTATCCGTGCCGACTCGCCGGGACGCAGGATGGTATCGATGGGGCCATCCGGGATGCCGAGCACCAAGGCAAGGTTGTTCTCGATCGGCACCGTAGGCGTGCGTCCGAAGAAGAGCGCGCCTTCGACCGCGAGCATCAGCAAGGGAACATCGATGTCGGTCGTGCCGCCGTTGCCGTAGGCGGCATAGATAGTGACCGGTGCCAGGGGGCCGATGAATTGAGGCGCTTCGAGGCTGTAGGCGAGTTCGCCGCGGCTGCCGGCTTCGATGCGCGTGGCCTCGGCCAGCACGGTGGTCTGCCCGGCCTTCGTGGCGACGAGACTCGCCGTGCCAGGGGCCGCGCCCGTGAGATCGAACGTCACGAGTGCGCGGCTGGCATCGAGCAGTCGGGTGCGCGCCGCCTCGTAGGCCGTGTTCGCGGCATCGAACATCGTGAAGGTCGTGGCGTCGTCGAAACGGCTGCCGTGCACGAGGTAAGTCACGCGGCCGGTATTGCCCGACACGGGCACGCTGGTGCGACGCAGTTCGAAGGGCAGCACGTCCGCGCGAATCGAGTAGGGCTTGGTGCCGAAGGAGGCATCGGCGGCGACGAGGACGTAATACGTGCCTGCCGTGGTGAAGGGGACGATCACCTCCTGATCGGGTTGCAGCGGATTCTCGCCGGTGAAATCGAACGTGCCCAGCGTGGGCATGGCGCCGTAGCGCACGAACATCGCGTTCGAGGTGAGCGGGCCGCCGGAGGAATCCAGGCGCACGGCGACCGACTCTCCGGCGCCGACGTCGAAACGGTAGTAGGCGAATTGCCCGGGGCCGAGTGTGCCCGTGGCGTCGACGCCCAGCGCGAGCGATTCGACATCGAAGGCGACGGCGTCGAGGGAGGCGCGCAGGTTGTTCGCTTCGGAGAGTTCGACGACCTGATTGCGCACGTCGCTGCGCACGATCACGCGATAGTCTCCCGACACCACGCCGGGCATCGCCGTGGTCAGTGTCCGGGTATAAGCATCGCCGGGTGCGATCGAGCCTGTTACCGTGACGGTACCGACCAGGACGTCGTCCAGATCCCACGTCTCGTCGCCGGACAGGTAGAGGCTGTCGGTCCAGGTGCCCAGGGCGGGATGCGTGCCGTCGTTCGATACGGTGTAGGTCAAGGACGCCGTGCGCCCGGGCATCGCGTCGACCGGCACCGTCAGCGTGCCTGCGACCAGATCCGCGGGCGGCGGGATGCGCACGTCGACCAGGCGCGCATTGGTGCCGACGTTGTCCGATTCGCTGTTCTCCGCCTGCATGAACCCGCCATCGGCGACGACCAGGGCGTAGAACGGGCCGGATTGCCCCCCGGGGATGCGGAAGCGGGCCGTCGTGTCGTAGTGTGCGCCCGCGTCCAGATGTCCGGGTGTGTACGCGAAGCCCAGGTACAGATCGGTGTCGCGGTCCAATTGCAGGTCGCGTGACAGGTAGATGGCGTCGTACCAGAAGCGGTCAGTGCGCGCCGTGCCGGTATTGGTGACCGTCCAGGTCAGTTCGATTTCCTGGCTGCTGAAGGCGACCTCAGGGGTCGTGACCGTGCTGACCTGCAGATTGGGGCCCGGTGGGGTGGGGGATACGACGCGAAGGCGTTGGGCGCTTGTCCCGACGTTGTTCCCTTCACCGCTGGCTTCGAAGACACTGCGACTGAAATCCGTGTTGACCAGCACGTAATAGTCGCCCAGGGGGATGCCCGACGGCAGGACGAAGCTGCGACTGACGTCGTAGGCTTCGCCGGGGTCGAGCGGATTGGTGCGCGACACGCTGTTGATGAAGAAGTCCGTGCGCGGGTCCAACTGCTCATCGAGCGAGAGATAAACCCCGTCGGCCCAGACTCCGTTGCGCGTATCCGCGCTGCCCCGATTCTCCACCGCCCAGGTCATGCCGAAGACGGCGCCCTGCTCGACGCTGGCCGGATTCGAGATGCCGACGACTTGAAGATCGGGGACGGCCCGCACCACGGACAGGGGAACGACGCGGAAGTTGTTGGCGAGGACGTTCTCGGGGACGCGCCGCGGGGATTGGGTGGGCACGTCGGTCTGCACGACGATGTGATAGGTGCCCTCGAGATCCTGAGCGATCGGGATCGACGCATTCATCCGGTAAGAGCCATCCGGTTCGAGGATGCCCGAGTGCGGATAAAAACCCAGCTGGACGTCGTCGAAATCGCCCGCGACCGCGTTTCGGGACAGGAACACCGCATCGAGCCAGTAGTCGAGCACGGTGTCGCCGGTGCCGATGTTGGCGACGACCCATTCCAACGGGATGACGCTGCCGCTGGTCGCCACGGCAACGCTCGTGGCCGACTGGACGACCAGATCGGGCGGGCGCCACTCGATGGCGATCGGATCGGCGGACGCTGCCAAGTTGTTGACGTTGTCCAGTTCGAAGACTGCCCCGGCAGCGTCGGTGTGCGCGATCAAGTAGTAGCTGCCGGACCACTGGGCCGGAATGCCCAGAGTCGCCTGCGTCGCGTAGCTCTCGTCCGGTGCGAGCGCGCCGAGCCGTTGGGTGGCCCCAAGCAGGTAGTCGGCATCGTCGAGCACGCGGTCGGTGGAAAGATAGAACCGGTCCACCCAGAAGGTATTGGGTGTTGGGGTGGCGCCACGGTTGGCCACTTCGTAGCTGAAGACGAGCGGGTCACCGCCCAGCGCCGTGGTCGGCACGTTCAGTCCGACGACTTCCAGATCCGGGGGCGGGGTCAGCAGCACCTGGGTGAGGGCGCTCGTCGCCCCGGTATTGTTGCTCTCGAAGGCGCCTTCGTACACCGAGTTGGTATGGTCGGTGGACACGATGAAGTAGAAGTCGCCCGTCACCCCCACGGGCAAGGCGATGCCCGTGCGTGTTTCGAGATAGACCTCCTGCGGCTGCAGCAGGCGAGTCTGCGAATAGCTCGCAAGCAGTGCGTCGCTATCGTCGAGGACGGTGTCCGTCGATAGATAGACCCGATCTGTCCACGACAACTCCTTGTTTCGGCCGGCCCCGAAGTTGATGACCTGCCAGCTGAGCGTGATCGGCTGGCCGGAGAACGCGCTGGTGGGGCCGCTCACGCTGTCGACTTGCAGGTCAGGCGGCGGGGTGAGTTCGATCGGCACCTGCAGGCTGGCGGTGGCGTTGTCGGACTCGCCTTCCAGTTCCGGAACCGAGCGCGATCCGTCGACCTGGACGATGAAGTAGTAGATGCCCTCCACGTTTCGCGGCAGCGTGGTCGTGAGCATGTTGGTATAGCGCTCGCCCACGCCGAGATAAGAAGCATTCGGCACGCTGCCCAGAAACACGTCGAAGCCATCGAACGTGTCGTCGACCGACAGGTAGACATGGTCCTGCCATAGCGGCGCGCTCGTCGCCCCCGTGCCGTCGTTGGTGACCGTCCAGCGTATCGTCGTCGGCTCGCTCGAAAACGCGCCGTCCGGACCGATCACCTCGGTCACGCGCAGATTCGGAATCGGAGCGCGGACGATGCGCATCTGCGTGTCGTCGGTCGTCTCGTTGTTGGCTTCGCCGCCGCGCTCGTAGAACCGTTGGCCGGCATCGGTGCGGATGACGAAGCGGTGGGGGCCCTGAAATTCGAGCGGCAGCGTGACGGTCTGTGTCCGCGTGACCGTCTCGCCTGCGGCGAGATCCTCCTGGACGCTGAAGCCGGTCAGGTAGCGCAGGGTTTCAGGCGCAGCCTCGTCGATGACGTAGACGTTGTCTATCCATCCTCCTATGGCGGCCGCGCCGCCGGCATTGCGCACGCTCCAGGACAAGGGTACGCTCTGGCCCGAAATCGCGTCGGCGGGTGCTTCGATCGAGGTCACTATCAAGTCGGGCAGGGGCTTGAGCACCACATCGATGACCGCGGCGCTGATCGAGGCATTGTTGCTTTCGGCGGCCACCTCGACGATCGTTCCGCCTGCATCGGTGATGATGACGACGCGGTAGGGGCCGGAGAAGTCGATGGGCGGGATGATGGTCTGCGTGCGCTCGATCGATTGTCCGGGCCCGAGCGTACCGGTGTAGACGAAATCGCCGGTGAACGTGTCGCCGCCGATCACGCCATCGGACGAGAGGGAGGTCTGATCGATCCACGGGCCGATCGCCGGGGCGTTGCCGCGATTGGTGACGGTCCAGCGCAGGAGCATGGGTTCGCCGGACACGACGCTGGCCGGGACTTCGATCGCGCTGACGACCAAGTCCGGGCTCGCTATCTGCACGATGTCCACAGGCTGAGCGTCGATGCCGATGTTGTTCGTTTCGTTCTCGATCTCGGCCTGCTCGTTGGTGCTGTCGGTGCGAACGATGATCCAGCGGGGGCCCGAGGTGGCGGCCCCAATGTACACGTCCCGCTCGATGACCACCGATGCCCCACGGGCGAGTCCGCCGGTATGCCCGAACGCGCCGAGAAACTCGTCCGAGCCCGCGACGGCATCGGTCGAGAGGTATACCTCGTCCACCCACGAACCGAGCGCGTCGGCCGTCCCGCGGTTCTCGATGGTCCAGTTGAGCCTCACGAACCGGTCGGAGACCACCGTGAGGGGCGCATCGATGGCAGCGACCACCAGGTCAGGGGAAGTGACCCGAGTGGTGCCAGCCGTGGCGAGCACGTTGTCCGTCTCCCCGCGGAACTCGTAGTAGGCGTCGCCAGCGTCGGTTTGCACGATGAGGTAATACTCGCCGCTGATCGTGTCCGGCGGGGTGCGGGTCAGAGAGACGGCGGCGGTCGCGCCCGCAGCGAGAGGTGTCGTGTTTTGCAGCGATCCGAAGAAGAGATCACCGTTGCCGAGAATCGTATCGCGCGAAAGCCACACGGCGTCGGTCCGACTGTTCGCTTCAGCCGTACCCTTATTGGTGACTGTCCAACTCACCGTGGCGGGTACGCCGCGTGTGATCTGCGTCGGCGGGGTGATGTCGACGACGGCGAGGTCGGCCGTGGGCGCTACCTGCACGCGGATCGGTCGCGCCACGATGTTGTTGGCATCGGACAGCTCGGCGACTTGCTGGCTCGCATCCAAGGCCACGATGAGGTAGTAGTCGCCCGGGTCGGGCGCGATCATCTGCGTGCCGGGGCCTAAGCTCCCGAATAGGCTGTTTTGGTAGGTCTCGCCTTGAATCAGCGAGAAGGGGCCGGCACGCCGGTCGAGGAACAGATCGTTGGCGTCGAGCCGGTCGTCGACAGACAGGAACAGGCGGTCGGTCCATTGGCGGAAGATGCCCTGGTTGCCGATGTTCCGGGCATTGTATTGAACGGTCAGCGTCCCACCCAGAGTATAGGTAGCGGGTGCGCTGATCGATTCGACGACGAGGTCGGCACCGAAGACCGCCGCGGTGGCGGTGTAGACATCCTCCGCCTCGCTGCCGATGCCGTCGGCATCCTGATCCATGCGATTGCCCAGCAGGTCGCGCACGTTCGGACCGATGGTCATGCGGTAGGTGCCGGATTCGGATTGCTCGGCGAAGCGTACCGAGACGAAACGATCGAACAAGATCCCCACACTGTTGATCGTGGGGCGCAGGTCGGCGCCGCTTGGCGACGTGAAGCTCGCGATGGCGTCGATCGAGACACTGGCCGGATCGAGCGCCTCGTTGAACTCGAAAGTGATCACCGACAGCCGTGCCGGATTGATGGCGTCGCGCGTATGGCCGAGCACCTGCGGCCCGCTGCGGTCGATGCGATAGCTGCCCGTGAACCCGGTCGAGCCGATCCCCCGCAGATCGTGCAGGGCGTGGCTGGCAAGCGAGTAGTTGATCACGCCTTCGTCGGACGGGGTGGTGACGTGAAAGCGCAGATGGTTGGGGGTGATCTGCTCGACGCCCGTGACCGTGGATCCGCCGCCGACCGACAGATCGTCGACGTGGATCGACATCGGGTTGAGGCTGTGCGAGAGGATGATGTCGATGGCGTCGGACGATGTCGCGAGGGCGCCGGTCGGTGTGCTGACGACGACGCTCAGCGGATCGGGCGCGCGCAACCCGGATTCGATGCGCAGAACGTAGTCCTTCGGCGTTCCGAACGGCGTGAGGACGATCTCGTAGGCGCCTGCAAGACCGGTCAGGACCTCGAGCTCAGGGTCGAATGTGGCTCCCAGCAGCGAGCCGTCGTAATCGAACACCTCCATTCTTACGGCATGAGCTGGCGAAGTCTGGGCTGTGCTGCCGACCGCATCCTCGCGAACGAGCCTCAGGGTCTGGAATGGGGCAGCCTCGATGACGTAACGGTCAGGCGTGCCTTGCAGCGACTGCAGATCGAAATTCGTCACCTGCGCGATTTCTTCGGCGCTCATGCCGGCCAGGTGTCGCGCCGAGGGCTGGCTCAGCGCTTCGACGTTGGCGCGGACCTCTTCGGACGTGATTCCGCGGGTCACGAAGTGCATGACGGCGCGGGTTTCTCCCGGCGCCAGCGTCAGGTCGAAGCCGTATCGGATCTGCTGTGATGTCGCGTTGTCGGCTTCGGCGAGATCGAGTGCCTGGCCATCCGAGAACACCAATCCGGTGACGAAATAGGGCGGTTGATCGAACGATTCGCCGAGCACCAGCCAGGCGTCGTCGAGGCCTAGCGCGGTGTCGCCGCTCGAGGTGAGGGCCGCCGCCTCGAGCTCGGGACGCAGGGTGCTTTCGATGCCGACGCGATAGGTAGCGGTGACATCGCCGTTGTTGGTCACGAACTCCAGATAGCGCACCCACGGCGTGCTGGCGTCGACCCGGATCTTGCGCGAGACGTCGAACTCACCGACGGCGATCGTCGGTAGAATGAATTCACCCGCTGCGTAATCGAGGAGCACTGGTTCCGACCAGGGATCGAAGCTGTAGCCGTCCAGAGCGAAGCCGCGAGCGAACAGTTCCTCCGATCCGAACAGCGGATCGGCGACGGTCCCGTCGTGTTGCAAGGTCCAATCGAACCCTGCCCCGTCGTAGCGCGTCGTCGGCATGTAGACGAATTCCGGGGCTCGGGAAGGCGGGGGGAAACCGCTCTCGCGAAACGAGCCCAGCACGGCCGGCACCTTCAGTTCGGTCGGTGCGTCGTAGCCGAATATGTCGACGTCGAGTTCGCGCTCCAGCGCCGCGCCGCGGACCACGGCAAGCGTGTAGGTTCCGCTGCGCTCGGCGGTCACATGGGCAAGGTAGGTACCGGTGAGATAAGGGACGAAGTCGGCGATGCGCGCTTGACCCGATGCGTCGAGGGTCGCCGAGGTGATGAGGAGGCCGTCGGCGCTATACAGCTCGAGGGTGGCGTCGCCCTTCGCAAGCGCGGGATCTGCGGTCAGCGCCAGGGTCGCGGGCACACCGGCGGCCAGGTCGAAGCTGTACCAGTCGACGTCTCCGTCGCTCGGCAGGATCTCGACCTCCTCCAGCCTCAGTTGATCGCGGGGGTCGGTGGCGCTGTAGGTCTGGAAGCGGACGTACAGCGTCGAGCCCAACTCGATGCCTGCTGCGGCCGTGGCCAGTCCGAGATCGATCGTGATCGGTGCGGACTCGTTCCCCGTGAACTGGTGCACGGTGTGCCAGGTCGTGCCGTCGATGCTGATGGCGACGCCGTCGCCGTCGGCGCCGGTGTCGAAGGTCGCCGGCAACGGATCGATCTCATTGAAAAAGGATGATTCCAGGCTGAAGGTGAGATTGGCATCGTCGATGTCGCCGAGGTGCACCTGCCAGGTCGCTTCCAGGCGGCCGTAGCCGTAGAACTCCAGGAAACCGGAGTCGGCCCACTCGGGTTTGAACTGCGTCAGATAGCCGTAGCCGAGCGTGGGATCGTAGGACACCGTCCAGGCGTCGCTCAAAGGCTCATCGAAAAGATCGCCTGCGATCTGGCCGATGCTGCCGAGGACGGTCGTGGCGGTGATCGCGCCATCCGCGCTGCGGGCGGTAAATCCACTGTCGATGGATTGCGCGAATCCGCCGGTATCGTTGGCGCCGAAGGCCTGGGGTTCGAGTTCGAAAAGGCCGTTCTGCAGCAGGGCCAGATCGAAGCCCACCGTGGCATCGAACCCGCCCTCGACAAGAACGGTATAGCTGCCGTCGGCAGAGACGATGAAGCTTTGAAGTGTCGCGATCTCGCCCGGCGCGGCGGACGTGGCGGACGCGAGGGTTGCAAATGGATCGCTGTCGGACCGGATCGAAACGATCGGCTGGTAGCCGGGCGTTGCGGGCTTGATCTGTACGGAGAGCGACGAGCCCGCCGGCAGATCCAGCGACTGCAGGTAGGGTTCGCCGAACTCTCGGAAGATGCCCGACTGCTCGAAATAGGCGGCGCCCGTCGCCGTCGGCGGCAGCGCCACGGTGTCTGCCGACAGCAGCAAGCGCTGTTCCATCGCTTCGAACAGGGCGCGACGGGGTATCGGCGGTTTGGCTTTCGGGAGTTGCGAAGGTCCTGGTTGCTTGGGGCGGTGCCAGAGAGGGAACAGAGCCATGCGGGACCTCGGGATTTGACGAAGTGGCGCGCCCTAGGGCGGGATAACGCGCGTACGCGACGCCGACGGTAGGTTCGCTTTTACTCCGAGCGTGGTGACGAAGCAAGCGTACGCACATACGAAATCGTGGTTGCGCGGGAGCATCGTCCCGAGCCGACGTCGAATGAGAAAAATGTCACTTAGGTGCCGGCGGGACGACGTGTGTTGGTACGTGTGGTCGGGTAGTTCCCGCCAGCTGATCCAGCCTCTGTTCGATGGCCGCCAAGTGTCGATTCAGATCGTCGCGCAGCGCTGCGATGCGCGAATCCTCGGTCTGCTCGACGAGTCGATGCAGGCGCTCCATCTCCTTGGCCGTTGCCCGGCCCTCCCTCAAGGCCCTGGCTTCGGCGAACGAGCCCATCAGGATGTAGGTCACCATGACGACGCCGAGTATGAGCAGGAAGATCACGCCGAAAGGCGCCTGGATGGTGGCCACCAGGAAGTCGATCGTGGTCGGCGCAGTGATCGTGTCCCAGTTGACCAGCGTGAAAGTACCCAGCAGCAGAATGACGAACAAGCTGAATCCAGTACGGAAGTTCATGCCTCTTACTCCTCGATGAGCGGCCATGCCGCCCCGCTGGCGACACACCGGACTCTATTGAAGCGCAGCGGCGGTGGCAACTTGGACTTCGCACCGGTGGCCTGACGGCCCGCCCGAGCGCGTCATCGCGGCGGCGGATCGATCAAGCCGGCCGGCGGAACAGTCATTCAAGTCCAGGTCCTGCCGGCTGACACTGGTCTGCGCGCATCAGCGGCGCGACATCGACCGATCGATTTCCCATCCTGCGAGGAGCCACAAGTCATGAAAACCGATATCGCCCAAGACCTCTCTACCCTGCGTGCCGAGATTGCGGGAATCGTGCTGACGCCCGCGGACAACGACTACGAGCAGGCGCGCCGGATCTGGAACGGCATGATCGATCGGCGTCCGGCGCTGATCGTGCAGTGCGCCCGAACGGAGGATATCGAGCGCGCGCTGCGCTTCGCTCGCATGCGTGACATCGAAGTGAGCGTGCGCGGCGCCGGACACAATATCGCGGGCAACGCGATCTGCGAGCGCGGGATGATGATCGATCTGTCCGCGATGCGAGCGGTGGAGGTCGATGCGTCGGCCAAGCGCGCCTGGGTGAGTCCGGGCGCGACGCTCGCCGACGTCGACGCGGCGACGCAGGCGCATGGCCTGGCGACGCCGGTAGGCATCAATTCGACCACGGGCATTGCCGGTTTGACGCTCGGCGGCGGCTTCGGCTGGCTCACGCGCCGGTACGGCATGACGGTCGACAACCTCGTCGCCGCCGAAGTGGTCACCGCGCAGGGCGAACTGATCCTGGCGAGTGCCGAGCGCAACGCTGAACTTTTCTGGGGCCTGCGCGGTGGCGGCGGCAATTTCGGCATCGTCGCCCGCTTTCAGTTCCAGTTGCATCCGGTGGGGCCGGAGATCGCGGCGGGACTGGTCGTCTATCCGTTCGAGCAGGCCAAGGCGGTCTTGAGCGCCTACCGGGACTACGTGGCGACGGCGCCCGAAACGGTGAGCGTCTGGACGGTCGTGCGGCATGCGCCGCCGCTGCCCTTCCTGCCTGCCTCCGCGCACGGGCGCAAGGTCGTCATCCTCGCGACGGCGTGCACCGCGGCCAACGCGGAGAGCGAGGCATTGCTCGCACCGCTGTCGCGGTTCGGCGAGCCTCTCGGTACGCATCTGGGCGTCATGCCGTTCGTGCAATGGCAGCAGGCGTTCGATCCGCTGCTCGCGCCCGGTGCCCGCAATTACTGGAAGTCCCACAACTTCACCGCCATGCACGATGGCTTGATCGATGCCATGATCGAGTTCGGCGGGCAGTTGCCGGGGCCCGAATGCGAGATCTTCGTCGCACATATCGCCGGTGCAGCCAATCGCGTGCCGTCCGACGCGACCGCGTACGCGCACAGGGACGCGCGTTTCGTGATGAACGTCCACGGCCGCTGGCAAACCGCAGGCGGGGACGATGCAGGGATCGCCTGGGCGCGCGGCGTATTCTCGGCTTGCCAGCCCTTCGCGTCATCGGGTGCCTATACCAACTTCATGACGGCCGACGAAGCGCCGCGTGCCGACGCGGCTTACGGCGCCAATCTGCAGCGGCTGCGCCGTCTGAAGCAAAGGTACGATCCGGAGAACGTTTTCCACTGGAACGTGAACATCGTTCCGGACAAGGCGTGAGGGTTCGTGTTCGCTTGTGCCGGCCCATGGCTCGATCGTCCGGCGCAGGCGAGCGACGCAACCGGCACGCCGGCAACGTCACGGCATGACAGGCTTCGAGGTCGCGAAGGGCTGAACCCGCAGCGCCGCGGGTCGTTTCGACGCCGACGGGGATCGGCCGCTCAAGGTCCTGGAGGCCGCACCGCGGTCGCGGCGCCATACCGAAGGCGGCATCCCCACCGTGCGCTTGAAGGCGCGGCTGAACGCCGCTTCCGATTCATAGCCCGCCTCCAGGGCGATCGATACCAGCGGCGCATTGCTGGCGAGCAGCGCCTGCGAGGCGAGTTGCATGCGCCAGTGGATCAGATAGTGCATCGGCGGCAGGCCGAGGAGCGCCGAACGCGACAGCCCGACCCGCTCCGAGAGCAGCTCGGAGGTCCACGGGTGCGCCGGCTGCTCGTGCAGGAGACTCAAGGCGCGGCTCACGTGGCGGTCGCGGAGCCCGGCGAGCCAGCCGCGCTGATCCGCGGGCAGGCGATCGAGGTAACGACGCAGGACATCGACGAACATCATCTCGCTCACGCGCTCGAGCACGGCTTCGCCGCCCGGACGCTTGGCGCGCGACTCGGCAGCGGCGAGCCGCGCGAAGTCGGTGATCCAGCGGTTGTCTTCGTTTTCGTCCGCGCGGCCGTGAATCATCCTCGGCAAGGCGGCGAGCAAAGGATTGAACGGGCGCCGGTCGCAACCGAGAAAGCCGCACAAAAGACTGGCATGACCGCCGCTGGCGATCGGAATTTCCGGCGAGGCCAGCGGGCCTTGCTGGAGAAGGAAGGGCAATTGCGGCGGATGTTCGCCGAACAGGAAGTCGATGTCCGGGGCAGCGCGCATGCCGGGCTCGCTTGCGAGCATATGGCTGTCGCCATGGGGAAAGACGATCACGTCGCCCTGCTGAAGCTGCACTTCGGGTTGGTCCAGCACGCCTGCCCAGCAGCTGCCGGCAATGACGACATGATATTCCATCACATGCTCGGCGTCGGGCATCACCACGGGCGCCATGATCTCGGCCCGTGGTGCTTGCGTAACCCATGGCGCCATGCATTCGACATGGAAGAACAGCGCGCCCTTGAGGCGGACGCAGCGCAACAGATCCGACAAGGTATCTTCGCTCATGCGACGCCTCGGAGCGCGGACGCTTGCGATGCGCGGGGAGCGGGATGCGGATGCGATGCGAAAAGAAACATCGGCCCGCGCGGCTCAAGTATCCGGGCCGCGCGGGCCCGCCGTCAAACGTGATCTTGCGTACGTCTGCAGCCAGCTTCGGGTGGCGAACCTTCGGTTCGGAGCCCGGCGGTCTGGCACTACTTGATGTTGAGACTCTTGATGAGCTTGCCCCACTTGGCCGATTCGGCGCGCGTCATGGCAGCGAAGGCCTCTGGCGTGCTCGTTTCCGGGGCGAGCCCCAGGGCCGTGAGGCGGCTCTTCAGTTCAGGGTACTCGACCACCTTGACGGTTTCCTGGTGCAGCCGAGCGATGATCGCGGGCGGCGTGCCGGCGGTTGTGAACAAACCGTACCACGAGACCACTTCATAGCCAGGCAGCGTTTCGGCGATGGCGGGCAGATCGGGGAGCACGGCGAGCCGCTTGGGGGCGGTGACGCCGAGTGCGCGCAACTTGCCGCCGGCGATGAATTGCATCGCGCCGGACACTGCCGTGACTTGCATCTGCGTCTGGCCCGCGATCAAGTCGTTCAAGGCGGGGGCTGCGCCGCGGTACGGCACGTGCACGACGTCGATCTTGGCGGCGACCTTGAGCAGCTCGGTCGCGAGGTGGCCGGTGGATCCATTGCCCGAGGAGCCGTAGTTGATGGTGCCCGGCCGGCTCTGCGCCAGCGCGACGAGTTCCTTGACGGAGCGCGCCGGCAGCGAAGGATGCACGAACAGGCCCAAGGGGCTCGTCACCACCAGGGAGATCGGTGCGAGGTCGCGCAAGGCATCGTAAGGCAGGTTGGGGACGATATGAGGCGAGACGGCGATCGTGCCGTTGGCCGCCATCAGCAGCGTGTGCCCGTCGCGATTGGCGCGTGCGACAGCTTCGCCGCCGACGCTGCCGCCCGCGCCCGGGCGATTGTCCACCACGACCTGTTGTCCGAGTTGTTCGCTCAGGCGCGCGGCGATCATCCGGGCTACCGAATCGACCGCCCCGCCGGCTGCGAGCGTGACGATCATGCGCACCGGGCGCACCGGGTAGGTCGCGCTTTGCGCGGCAGCCGTGAGCGGGACGCACAAGGCGGCGAGCGCGGCGAGGACAGCGGGACGGGACGATTTCATGAGCAGCCTTCCGAGAGTTGCCGAGTTACCAGCCGAGCACATAGGCGGGCCGACGCGGGTCGGCCCCGCCGTGCAGCACGCCCTGCTTGCGATCGTTGACGATCGCGCATACCGAGCCTGCGCGCGGCGTCGTGTCTTCCCAGCGGAAGACCTTGTGTCCCAGGGTTTCGAGCGCGTCGCTGACCGGCTTGCCGATCGTGTTCTCGATCTGCAGGCGCGCCGGGAAATAGGCATGGGGCTGGAACGAGCCGGGGAAGCTGTAGGTCGCGAAGCGGGGCGCCTCGACGGCATCCTGCGGCGCCATGCCGAATACGTTGATGTTCAGAAACACCTGCAGCATCGCCTGCGTCTGCACGTCGCCGCTCGGCGTGCCGAACGGCATCAGCAGATGCCCGTTCTTGAAGGCGAGGGCGGGATTGGGCGTCAGACGCGGCCGCTTGCCGGGGGCCACCGACGACGGATGGCCCAGCTCGGCCCAGGACTGGGTGCCGCGTCCCGAGCAGACGATGCCCACGCCGGGCATGATGGGCGTCTGGTCGCTGCCGTCGCTGGGCGTGCCCGAGAACGCGTTGCGATCCTTGTCGACCACGCAGATGTAGGAGGTGTCGCCCGGTCCCGGGCCATCGTCGGTCTCGGGCTCGGGCATCCACTGATTGGCCACGCTGCTCAGCGTGCGCGGGTTGCCGGCCGGCGGCATCTCGGGGCAGGCCTTCTTCGCATCGATCAGGGATCGGCGGTAATCGGCATAGCGCTCCGACATGAGGCCCTTGATCGGCACGTCGACGAACTTGGGATCGCCGAAATAGTTGTGGCGATCCGAGAACGAGAGCTTCATCGCTTCGACCAGCAGGTGTATGTATTCGGGCGAGTTGTGACCGAGCGCCTTCAGATCGTAGCCCTTGAGCAGATTGAGCGTCATCGGCAGCACCGGGCCCTGCGACCACGGTCCGCAGGCGTGCAGTTCGATGCCGGCAAAGCGAGTCTTCACCGTGGGTTCGAAATTGATCCGGTAATCGGCGAAGTCCTCGCGGCTCATGAAGCCGCCTTCGCTGCGGATGTACTTCACCATCTGCGCGGCGATGTCGCCCTTGTAGAAGGCTTCCCGGACGGCCTTGAGGCCTGCCTTGCGCCCCTTCTTGCGTGCCGCCTTGCGCTCTTCGTCGACGAGAAACTGCAAGGTGGCGGCGAGATCGGCCTGGACGAAGAGTTCGCCCGGCTGCGGTACGCGGCCCTTGGGCAGAAACACTTTCGCGCTCGAAGGCCAGCGTGCGTAGCGCTCGCGATTGCGGGTGATGAACTTGGTGAGCGCCGGATACATCGGAAAGCCCTCGCGGGCGAAGCGGATGGCGGCCGCGGCGACATCGCCGAAACTCATGGTGCCGAAGTTCTCCAGCGCGGAGATCCAGGCGTCGGGCGCCGCGGGGACCACGCAGCGCTGCACGCCGGGCGGGATGTGGCCGCCATGGTGCTTGAGGAAGTAGTCGGGCTCGATCGCCTTGGGCCAGACGCCGACGCCATCGATGCAATGCACGCTCTTGCTCTTGGCGAGATAGATCATCTGGGGCGCGACGCCGCCGAAGCTCACGCGGTCGCATTGCAGTACATCGATCGCCAGTCCAGCGGCGACCCCGGCATCGACGGCGTTGCCCCCGGCTTCGAGGATCATGAAACCTGCGTGGGCGGCGAGATAGTGGCCGGCCGAGATCACGTGCCGGGTTCCCATGATGGTCATGCGGGTGGAAGCCAAGGTGCAGTCCTCTCGACGTATGCGCCAGCGCGCGCGGATCGTTGAATACTATACTTCATTGAGCGCGCGCAGAACGCGCGCACCCGGGGAGTGCGCGGGCACCGAGGGCGTGCCCAGTAAGTGGACACGTCTGCCTGCAGGCTCGGCGTCGAGTATTGCAGCGTGGCTTGTCAGTGGTGAACGCTTGCCTCCGGGCCGTTTGGACCTACAATGATCGTCCGTCTCGCGTGACGCCCTTGGGAGGAGGTCCACATGTCGAACGTTGCCAGTGCGTTGGTCATCAAGTCCCTGCATCCGGTGTTCGTCGCCGAAGTCACCGGGGTCGATCTCACCCGGCCGCTTTCATCCGATGTCAGACAGGCGATCTGGGATGCATTCAACGAGCATCAGATCCTGGTGTTCCGTGATCAGGCGCTCGACGACGAAACGCAGATGCGCTTCAGTCGCAGCTTCGGCACGCTCGAACGCATGGAGGCGCATGCCGCGAACGACTACCGGCCCGGCCACATCGCCGTCATGACCAACCTCGATGCCGAGGGCAACAGGCTGCCGCCCGATCACCCGGCGATGGTCCATCGCGAGCGCAACGAGATGTGGCACACGGACAGTTCGTTCAAGCCGATCGGGGCGCTCACCTCGCTGCTGCATGCGCGCATCGTCCCGCCCGTGGGCGGCAATACCGATTTCGCCAGCGCTCGCGCAGCCTACGCATCCTTGCCGGCCGCGCGCCAAGCCGCGCTCGAAGGCTTGCAGGTCATCCATCGCGTCATCGCACCGAACGAAGGCGCGGATACCAAGGCCTACTCCGAGGAGCAGAAGAAGCGTCTCACGGTGGTGCATCCGCTGGTGCGCACCAACCCGGCCAATGGGCGCAAGAATCTCTACGTCGGTTCGCATGCGCATGAAATCATCGGCATGTCGCTTCAAGAGGGCAGGGCGCTGCTCGACGAGTTGACGGCGATTTGCACCCAGTCCCAGTTCGTCTATAGCCATGACTGGCGTGTTCACGACCTGGTGATGTGGGACAACCGCTGCACCCTGCATCGTGCGACCACCTTCGACAAGGTGAAGTACCAGCGCAAGATGCACCGCACGACGGTCGCCGGCACGATGCCCGAGACCCTGCTCGCGCGCCTGCCCGAGCCGGTGGCGGCCTAGACGCCTGGGTCGGAAATCGTCGATGCCGTTCGGCCAGCCGTCAACGAATCTCTGACTCAGTACCTCAGTACACTAGACCGACGCCGGATCTCGGATTCGCGGACCCGTGGCCGAGGTGCTCCCCCGGCCGATTCGTTGCGTGATTACGACTCAGGCTTGATGCCCGCTTCCTTGACGTATTTGCGCCAGCGCTGCAGATCGCCGCGAACGATCTCGGACATCTCCTGGGCCGAGTTGCCCGCCGGCTCGGAACCATCTGCGCGCAGGCGCTGTTCGACCGCGGGCGTCTTCAGCACCTGGGCGATCTCGGCATTGAGCTTGGCGACGATCGCCGCCGGCATCTTCGCCGGAGCCGCGACCGAGTACCAGTTGTCGACCACGTAGCCTGGGAAGCCGGCTTCGGCCATCGTCGGCAACTCGGGGAAACTGCGCGAGCGCGTGGTGGACGTGACCGCCAAGGCGTTGAGCTTGCCCGACTTGATGTGCGGCATGCTCGACAGGATCACGCCGAAGAAGAACTGCAGGCGCCCGGCGATCATGTCCGTCAGCGCCAGCGCGCCGCCCTTGTACGGGATATGCATCACTTGCACGCCCGCCATCGAACCGAGCATGACGCCCGCCATGTGCTGCAGGGTGGCGATCCCGGATGAGCCGTAAGTGAACGGCTTGGGCGCGCGGCCGGCCAAGGCCACGAGTTCCTTGGCGTTGCCTGCCGGGATGGAGGCATGCACGAGCAGGATGTACGGCTGCGTGGTCAAGCGCGTGACGTGCGTGAGATCGCGCACCAGGTCGTAGGGCGGCTTGTCCAGCACCGCATGATTGGCCGGGAAGGATGCCGTGATCGTGACCAGCGTATAGCCGTCGGGGGCGGCGCGCGCAGCGATTTCCGTGCCGATGTTGCCGGAGGCGCCGATGCGGTTGTCGACCACGATCTGCTGGCTGATCTGCTCGCTCATGCGCTGCGCGACGAGGCGGGTGGTGAGGTCGGTGCCGCCGCCCGCGGCGATCGGCACGATCCAGCGCAGCGGCTTGCTGGGGTATTGCTGCGCGGCGGCGCAGGCACAGACGGTGCAGGCGAGGACGCCGGCGATCCGCGTAAGCGATTTGTTCAGCATCGGGGTTTCTCCATGAAGCGGTGCGGCAAGTTCGGGGTGTGCAGGGCAGGGCGCGCCGAGGATGTTACGCCGATGCCGATTGCATGTCTTCGATCAAGCGTTCGCCTGCGCGGCGACCGCCCAGCCGAGCAGGCGCGTGCCCAGTTCGAAGTCGCTCATTTCCATGGCCTCCTCGGCGACATGGCTGCCGTTGGCGTTGCGCACGAACACCATGGCCGAGGCAATGCCGGCTCGCGTGAACTCCTGCGCATCGTGCCCGCCGCCGCTGGCCATTTCGAACACGGGGAACTGCAGCGCTTCGCAGCCGGCGCGCAGCGTGTCCACCAGCGGCTGCTCGAGCACCGTCGGTTCGCTGAGCGAGAACTCGCCGAGCTCGAATTTCACCTGGCGCTCGGCCTCGATCAGCCGCGCCTGCTCGATCACGAACGCACGCATCGTCGCCAGCACCTGCGGGCTGCCGCTGCGGATATCGAGCGAGAAGCGCGTCTCGCCGGGCACCTTCGACAAGCTGTGGACTTGCGGATCGGTCGAGAGCTTGCCGAAGGCGAACACGAGATCCTTGCCGGCGGCATGCAATGCTTCCCACTGCCGCTGCACGCGCATGATCAGATCCGAGGTGGCGATCACGGCATCCTGGCGCACTTCCTGCGGTGTGGCCCCGCCGTGGTTGTACGCGCCGATGCAACGCGCATCGCGCAACCGCGAATTGCCGCGGATGCTGTTCACCACACCCACCGCGAGCTCCTTCATCTCCAGCACCGGGCCCTGCTCGATGTGCAACTCGAAATAGCTTTGAACGTGATGCGCGCTCAGATGCGCCGGGCCGCTCTTGACGCGCTGCGGATCGAAACCGCATTCGGCGATATGCGTGCCGAGGCTCTTGCCGGAATCCAGTCGCACTGCCGTGTCGAGTTCCGAGGCGCCGATCAGGCCCAGTGCCATGCGGCTGCCGAGATGGCCGCCGTGGTCGCCGGTGAACCAACTGCCCGCTTCCTCCGACCGGATCGCCATCACCGTCACATCGGCACGATGACGCAGGCCCGCTTGAGCAAAGGCTTCCAGCACCGCAAGCCCTGCGATCACGCCGGCAGCCCCGTCGTAGTTGCCGCCGTTGGGGACCGAGTCGAGATGAGAGCCGATGAGGATGGCGCGGGCGCTGCTGTCCGTGCCCGGCCGCGTCATGTAAAGATTGCCGGCGGCGTCCCAGGTGCACTGCAATTCGAGCCGGGTGGCGCATTCCTGGACGAGGCGATACGCGTATTGCTCACCGTCGCCGTAAGGCGCTCGCGTCACGCCTTTCGTATCGCGCGTGTTCTTCGCCAGATCGTCGAACAAGGCTTGCGCGGTCGGCATGGCGGCCGCGATGGCTGCGGTCAGCCGCTGGGTGGTGGCCGCGTCGATGGGTTGGGTCACGTCTCGTCTCCGGGGGGGGGCATCGTTCGGGGGATGGGGCTAGCGGATGTTCGTACGTTATGCGCGTGGGCGCCAGCGCGCAAGACCCTGCTTGTATTGCGCCAGTGCCCGGCAGGGAATGGCAGATGCGGGCGACAGGACCCGATCGCGCCGAAAAGGAGTGCATCATGCACCAGCAATTCGCCTCATGCATCGAGGCCTGCTACCGCTGTGCCGCCGCGTGCGACCATTGTGGCAGCGCCTGCCTGCAGGAACACGACGTGAAGGACATGGCCCGCTGCATCGCGCTCGATATCGACTGCGCGGACATCTGCCGCATGGCCGCGGCGTACATGGCGCGCGGCAGCGAGCAGATCGCGAGCGTGTGCCAGTTCTGTGCCGACACCTGCGAGGCCTGCGGTACGCAATGCGCGCGCCATTCGATGGATCACTGTCAGGCCTGTGCGCAAGCCTGCAGACAGTGCGCCGAGCAATGCCGGCGCATGGCCAGGAGCGGGGCGGCCATGGTCTGATGCGGTGTGCCGATGCGGCTCTCGGGTGTGCCACGGGCCGGTCGGGGATGCACGGACCGAGCCTGCGATGCGAGGCATTGCAGGCTGCGGCTCGCGCGGCTTACTCGAGAACGAACTTCGCTCCCGCGCGCTGCGCGATGGCGCGCAACAGAACGACGAGATCGTCGGGCAGCGGAATCCCGGAGGCGAGGCGCTGCTTGCGCGTGGCGTTCTCCGGGTCGCCGGGGATGAGCACCGGTTGCGAGGAGGTCGCGGGGCGGGCATCCCGCAGCACGTCGATGACGTCGTCCAGATCGCTTTCGAACTCGCCCTCGGCGCGGAAAGCCTTGGGGTCGATGGCCATCAGGAAGTGCCCGAGGTTGTTCGGGTCACCGACCTTCTGGGTGCGATTGCGGATCGGGGAGAAGGCCGCGCCGCTCAGCACCCCGCCGAGGATGTGCACCATCGCCCCCAGACCATAGCCCTTGTGGCTGCCGAGTTCGCGCGTGCCCCCGAGCGGCGTGATGCCGCCTTCCTTCTCCGGGCCGTGCAGCAGCGCCATGGCGCGGGCGGCGTCGGTCACCGGTTCGCCTCGGCCGTCGACCATCCAGCCTTGGGGCATCGGCTTGTGATTGAGCTTGTAGACCTTGATCTTGTTGGCGGCCACGGTGGTCGTGGCCATGTCGAGTTCGAAGTTCGCGTGGCGTTTCGCGGGTGCGGCGAAGGCGATGGGATTCGTGCCCAGGATCGGCTCGGCCGCAAACGTCGGCACCATGTTGACGCCGCGCGTGGCCGAGGTGACCATGCCGATGCAACCGCGCTCGGCGGCGATCTTCGAGTAGCAGCCGGCGGCACCGAAGTGGTTCGAATTGAACACGGAGACCACGCCCACACCGGTCTTGAGCGCCTTGTCGACGGCGAGGTTCATGCCGTAGGCCGCCGCCGGGTGGCCGATGCTGGCATCGGCATCGATCAAGGCCATGACCGGCGTCTCGCGCAGGGTCTTGAAGTTCGGCCGCACGTTGACCTGCTTCAGCTCGAGCTGCTCCTCGTAGCTCGGCAGCATCGATATGCCGTGCGAATCGACGCCGCGAAGGTCGGTCTCGGTCATGAGGTCGGCGGTGACGGTTGCGTGCTCCTCGCTCATCCCCCAGCGCAGCAGGATGTCGCGCGTTTGCGCGCGCACAAGATCGACGGGATAGGACTTCATCGTGGGCTCCAGGACGGATTGGGGTCGTTGCAGCGCGGACCTCGCGCGGCATTCCTGAGTGTTGGCAGGCGCCGCGGATGTCCGCTGCTCGATACGTGGCGTGGCCGATTCTAGCAGGGGAGGCCCGGTGCTCCGGGTTGCGGCATGGCGCTCGCCGCCGAGGCGTCCCGCTGTCTCGGCGCACTAGTTGCGCTTGCGGTCCAGAAACGCCTGCATCATGCGCCGGGGTTCGTCGGTGCTGCGAGCTTCCACGCAGGCGCGAATGCCGGCCCAGATGCCGTCGGTGACCGACATGCGCTCCCAGTCGCGGAGCAGGCGCTTCTGCAGGCGGATCGCGCGCGGACCGCCCAGGAGGATCGATGCGACCATTTTTTCCACGGCGGCATCGAGATCGGCGACGGGAACCAGACGTTGCAGAAACCCGCAGCGGTGGGCTTCCGCGGCATCGATGATGTCCCCGGTGAGCACCAGTTCGGCCGCCTTGCCCCAGCCGATCAACGCAGGGAGGAGGTTCGCCTCCATGCCCGAGGGCACGCCGACGCGCACCTCCGGCATGCCGAACTTGGCCGTTTCGACGCCGATGCGCATGTCGCAAGCGGCCGCAAGCTCCATGCCGAATCCCAGGCAATAGCCGTTGACGCGCGCGATCACAGGCACGGGGAACTGACGGATGGACTCGTTGGCCACGTGCGTGAGCGTGTGCTCGATCTCGGCATGCTCGGCGTCGAGATCGCGCATCTCGTGGATGTCGGCGCCGGCGATGAAGGACTTGTCGCCGGCGCCGGTGATCACGGCGACCCGTATCTGCGCGTCCTTGGCCAAGCGGTTGAACGTCGCCGCGATCGCCTTCTTTCCCGGGATGCCGAGTGCGTTTCGCTTGCCGGGATTGTTCACGGTCAGGTAGGCGACCTTGCCCGTTTCGCCGCGGTCGTCGATGCGACAGAGGATCAGTTCGTCGGTGGCTGGGGTGTGCATGGAGGCTCCGGTGGAAGTGGCGGATCGTGCTGGATTATCGCCGCTGCGCCCGGCTCTGGGCGCGTCTTGCCGTCGATTCGGATCCTTGGTCATCCGCAAGACCCGGGCGAAAAAAAGGGAACGGTCCGCGAGGGCCGTCCCCAATTCATGGATTGCGGGGCAGGTCGGCGACAGGGTTGCCCATGGCGCCGAGCAACCGTATCGCGCTACAACAAGGCGACGCTTCGAACGCCGGCCGCCTGCGCGCGCTCGATCAGGCTTTCATCGAACGTCTTGAACCCCGACGTTTCCCCTGATGTCGTCATGTGCAGGGCATCGGCGAAATCCAGTCCTTGCTCGTAGAGTTGCAGGGCACGCTGCAGTTGCAGCGGTTGGGGTACGCTGACGTTCGGCAGCCCCAGCAACCCGCGCAGACTCTTGGCGATCGTCTCGGGCTTGAGCCGGTAGGCATAGCGCAAGACCCATTCAGTTTCGAGCAGCACGGTCAGAGGCACGCAGACTTCGCGCGACGAGAACAGCGCCGCTGCTTTCTTCGCCTGCTTCGGATCGTCGTTGGTGACGAGCCTAACGACGACTGTCGTGTCGACCGTGAGCACGGGGAGACCTCATTCCTTTGCGGATGGCGTTGTCCATGTCGGCGTTGGTGATGCGCCGGCCCGAATACCCGGTACAGCCGACGACATCGCGCAGTTGAGTGGCTTCGAAGCAGCGCACCGGGCGCAGCAGCACGCCGTCCTTGCTGGGTTCGACCGAGAATTCCATGCCTTGAGTCCAGCCGAAAGAGTCGCGCACGGGCTTCGGCAGGACCAGCTGGCCCTTGGAAGACAGTCGTATGGTGTCCATGCTGGGGTCCTATGTTCGGAGCAGGGGCGGCTCGATGCCGGGCTGGCCGCGGGTGTGTGTATGACGTATGCGGAGGCGACGGGGTTTCGTGGCGGGCACGAAATGTCGTGCGATGAATCTGTCGCTACGGGAGAGGAGCAGGGCGCTCCTCTCCCGCAGAGAGGGTGCGAACGCGTGGCTCTTTAGCCGCCGCCCTCTGTATAGGCCTGCTCTTTCTTTTTTCGTATGGCAGGCAGCACCATGACGATCAGCAGCAGAATC
>LNFM01004933.1_pt1 | contig 23841 bp, 17 predicted proteins | sample 596031 | NCBI WGS metagenome assembly LNFM01 (sample SAMN04254537, study PRJNA301005) | activated carbon metagenome | isolation source: dual media filters at the Ann Arbor, Michigan drinking water treatment plant | place: USA: Ann Arbor | reverse complement strand
GGAGTTCCCGTTAACAAACTCACAAGTGCGGTTGTTAAAGTAATTCCTGCAGAAGGTCCATCTTTTGGAATGGCGCCAGCAGGTAAGTGAACGTGTACATCATATTTTTCAAACATTTCTTGAGGGATTCCAAGTTCTTCTTGATGAGCTTTTGCGTAAGAGAGAGCTGCTTGAGCAGATTCTTTCATGACGTCACCGAGCTGACCCGTTAACATCATTCCGCCCTTTCCCTTCATCTTCAAAGCTTCAATAAGTAAGACTTCTCCGCCTGCTTGAGTCCAAGCTAAGCCCTGTACAATACCGATATTGGATTCCAACATTTTTTCATCTCGCAAGAAGCGAGGCGGCCCTAGAAGCTCTGGGACTGTTTTCGCTGTAATTTCGACATTGTAGTTTGCATCGACGACAACTTTCGTTGCGACCTTTCGACAAACAGAACCGATTTCGCGCTCAAGATTTCTGAGCCCTGCTTCTCTGGTGTACCCAGCGATTAAGAACTTCAAACCATCATCTGTAAAGGTGATGTTTTCAGGCTTGAGACCATTGGCTTCGATTTGTCTGTTAATTAAATGTTTGAATGAAATCAAAAGTTTATCATTTTCAGTGTAACCAGGGATGTAGAGCATTTCCATACGATCACGAAGGGCCGCAGGAATGTTTTCCACAACGTTCGCAGTTGCAATGAATAGAACTTTTGAAAGATCAAAATCAACATTCAGATAGTTATCTCGGAAAGTTGAGTTTTGTTCTGGATCTAAAACCTCAAGCATCGCTGAAGCTGGATCACCCCGGAAGTCCGAAGCCATTTTATCAATTTCATCTAATACGATAACTGGATTCTTTGTTTTACATTGTTTAAGGGCTTGAATAACTTTTCCTGGCATCGCGCCGACGTAAGTTCTTCGATGACCGCGAATTTCCGCTTCATCTTTGACTCCGCCCAGTGCAATTCGGAAATATTCCCGACCCATCGCGCGCGCAATCGATTTTCCAAGTGAAGTTTTTCCAACCCCTGGCGGTCCACTAAAGCATAGGATAGGGCCCTTCATATTCGATTTTAATTTTCGAACGGCTAAGAATTCAATGATACGATCTTTTGCTTTTTGTAATTCATAATGGTCTTCATTTAGAACTTGTTTCGCGTGATCCAAATCTAAATTGTCTTCTGTGGCTTTGCCCCAAGGCAAATCGACCATCCAGTCTAGGTAAGTCCGAACCATTGTTGCTTCGGAAGCATCTGGATGCATGCGCTCAAGACGATTTAATTGTTTGATTGCTTCTGCTAAAACGGCTTCTGGCATTCCTGAAGTTTGAATTTTGTTTTTAAGTTCAGCCATTTCTTCCGACTTTCCATCTGCATTTTCACCAAGTTCCGACTTGATGGCGCGCATTTGTTCGCGTAGAAAATTTTCTCTCTGAGACTTTTGATCGTCACCTTTGCGTGAACCACCAATTTTTGATTGGGCTTGAAGGATTTCAAGTTCAACTTGAAGAATTTGACAAACAAGCTTTAAGCGCTCAACTGGATCTGCTGTTTCCAGAACCTTTTGCGCTTCAACAACTTTGATTCCAATGTTGCTGGCAATCAGGTCTGCAACGCGACCTGGGTTCGTGACATCATCTAATACAAGTAAAATATCAGGTGAAAGCGCTTTGCCTAAAGCGATGATGCGTTCGATCGCCTCTTTCGCCGTGCGGATGTACGCTTCAGACTCAGAATTCTGAGCTGTGGTGACATCTTCTGGAAGTTTTTCAACCGTGACTTCAAAGCTACCAGACGTTTTTGCAAACGATGTGATCTTGGCTTTTGTTTCGCCTTGAATGAGAATCTTGACTCTTCCGTCTGATAGTTTTCTCATGCGCATGATTTTTGCGACAGTACCGACAGAATAGATCGTTTCTGGCGTCGGAGTTTCCTCCGCAATTTCTTTTTGTGACGCTAAAAAAATCAAACGATTTTTAGCTAATGCTTCTTCAACCGACCGGATTGAGGCTTCGCGGCCTACAAATAGTGGGATGATCATGTACGGAAATACAACGATATCTCGTACAGGCAACATTGGGAGTGTCAGCGTGGAATCGAACGGTTGGGTGTCATTAGCCATGATTGCTCCTGTTAAAACTTCATTTACCTTATAAAGTCTTTCGGTGCTTCAGCGGGCTTATTTAATATCAAAAGGTCCGGATTTTGATTTCAAATCAAAAAACACGACTGACATCCATGTCATATGCAGTGTTTTTCACAAGTTTCACCTGTGTAAAAACAAAAGTGTCGAACTAGTTCTGTAATTTGAATAAGAATTTATTGAAAGACGACAGGTGAGCCCTTGTCCTTAGGCCGCATGTGCTGCGCGCCGTTCTCGATTTCTTCCATGCACGCGATGCAAAGTGCAGCCAAAGGTCTAGCTTGCAAGCGCTGAAGACCGATATTATCGCCACAGCCTTCACACAAACCATATGTTCCTTCGGAAAACTTAGACAAAGTCTTTTCGATGAGAAGCAAAGATTTGCGCTCACGTTCGTGTAGATGAATCGAAACATTATTCTGAAGTTCTTGCGCGGTTTGATCGGCCTCGTCAGAAAACCTTGAAATCGATTCTTGAGATTTTTTGAACTCAGAATCACGATTCATGATTTCACTCTTTTGCAATAAAAGAGAGTTTCTAATGATTTCGAAGTCTTTTTCAAGAGCTTGCGAATCATGAGCGCCGGCAACTGCCTCAATATTCTTTTTCATCAATTTTCCCCTCGCTTGATGATCCAGATTAAGGATTCCTGTTGGTTCGAAAGCATGGGCGATCATGTATTTGTAAGAACCAACTGTCACCAAAATATTTTTCTATTCTGTGACGTATCATCAAGCATGAGATTGAAATATAAATTATTAAACTGTTGACCGTTGGTTTTGTGACTCAAAAATTTCTGCACCTTCGACGCTGAAGCGTGTCCAAGGAAGTGCCATTAATCGTGATTCTTCGATGCGTTCGCCAGTCATTTCACAATAGCCAAAAGTGGCATTCTCGATTCGTGCTAACGCATTTTCTATATCAATCATTTGTCTTTTGATGCGCCCTTGCGTGATTAAGAATTGATGTTCTTCTTGGTGAGCAAACGATAGATCACTTTCATCGCCTCTGGATTTATCAATCATGTTGAAATCATTTTGTATCGTGCGTAGCTGATTCATTAAACTTTGCTTTTGGGTGAGCAATTTTTCTTTACATATTTTGGTCAGCTCGGCAGCAGTCATGGAATTGGGCACAAATGCCGTAGCTGTTTTAGAAATTTGTTTTGTTGTTTTCGCTGACTTCATTTGAACCTCCTGTTGGCTACATAGACGCGCGAAGCCAACAAGGTGGTTAAAATTCAATCTATTTTTTTTATTGGTGCTGTTGGAATGGTCTGATCTAGCGTCAGGATTGACAAGGGTCGCTCGAGCTCATGCGAAGGGCCCATGACCAAGTCAGAATAGGCCCCTGGCCTGCGCCCTAACGATCCCAGACGATCGGCCAGCAGCTCGCGCCCCATGTTACTAGAAGAAAGCAAATCTTTTAAAATTGAAGAGACCTCAAACGTCTGCGCGTCCAAAAGCGTGGGAGGTACTTGTTTTTCCGCTAAAAACTTTTGATGGAAAACAGAGTTTGTAACGGATTCAGGTTCGTTGAAAGAATCGACAAACAATATTTTGCTTTGGCTTAGGCCAACCCGACGTCCAAGCTCAGGAGAATTCCAAAGGTTAGTTCCAAGAATGGTTAATTCCGTGACGTCGGAAGATTTCATAAACGCCAAAGTCTGCCCTAAAGCTAAACTGCTATCAGGTAGAAATAAAACATCAAAATTGATAACTGGCGGAAGGATGTTTTCTTTTGTTTCGTTTTCACGAAAAGACTTTTTCACGCGGTCGGCTTGCGTTTCTTTTTTCTTTCTTGCTTTGTCCGCAATTTCTTTTTTGCGAAGAATGAATTCTTCTTTTCTGGCGTCGACATGAAATGTTCCAACTAACTTCTGAACGGGCGCAGAAAGATCGGTTTCTTTCGGGTCGTAAATTTGGGCCGCAGCGATTGTTCCCTGCCGCGCAAGCACATGTTCCCAATATTGGTTGGCAAATTCGACACCGTACGCGTCATTCGGATAAAGCAACCCAAATCGACGAGCACCCAAAACAGTGTAGGCGTATTCAACTAGTCGATGAACCTGCATTTCTGCAGTGATTGAATTTCGAAAAGTAAAAGAACGATCCAGCGTCAGATCTGATTTTTGTGAGAATGCAATAAATGGGACTCGATAAAACTCAGCACGTTCTGCAATAGCCTGAGCTTCTCGGGATAAAAATCCTCCCAGAATCGCGATGACGTTGTCTTCTCTTAACAGTTTTTCAACCCCACTGGCCGCAATCTCTGCGCTTCCTTGAGAATCAAAAATGGCGAGCGAAAAGTCACTCGGCTGTCCCGGAACTATTCCCAGCCCCATTCGAATCGCATCTAAAACAGAGGTCGCTAAGTTTGAATTGCGTCCTGTCAGCGGCAAGATAATCCCGATTTTTTTCGAATTAACAGGAAACTTTTCAGTCGAAAATACTTTCTCTTGCTCGGTTTCCACTTTTTGGGGAACAAATGAAAAATTTTGTTGAGGTTGCGGCTGAGTGTTCATCGGCGCCGGAGGCGGAGCTAAAAATTCTTCTGTCTTTGCCACAATTGGTTTAGATCCATCAGCCGCAGTGTTAAGTTCAGGCGAAGGAGATGTGCCTTGAACGGCTGGATTCGCAACCTGTCCTTGGCTCTGGGAGCCAGTAGGTCTGGGAATTGCGGTTGGACGAGCTGACGATCGAGGTCTTTCCGCGACCTGTTGGTGACTGCAGCTTGAAATGAAAAGGGATGCTGTAATCAAATAGGATAAGAAAACGAAACTCTGTGATGAATAAAAATTCAATTTCATGAAGGAAGCGTACTATGATTTTCGCGAACGCAGAAGTGAATTTACTTTATCTGCGTATTCTCTGACTAATGGCGTACTATCGGCGCTTCCCTGTAAATTTCGGCTGAGCTCCTCAATCAGTTCACGTTCTTTTGCCGTCACTTTAGTTGGAGTGTCGACGACAACTCGCACCAGCATATCGCCCGGAGTTCCGCCACCGATTTTTGGAAAACCCTTGCCTTTTAATCTTAAAGTTTGTCCGGTGTGTGTGCCGGTTGGAATTTTAATTTGAGCCTTACCCAGTAGCGTTGGTATTTCGATTTCAGCACCTAAAATGGCTTGCGTAAAGCCAACGGGAACATCCAGAAGCACATCGCTGTCTTCACGGGTGAACAAAACATGATCCAGCTGTTGAATGATAACATAAAGATCGCCGGGACCACCCGAACTTGGTCGATCACCTTCGCCGGTCAGCTTGAGTCGCTGTCCTTCTTTGACGCCCGCAGGAACGGTCACAGAAAGTTTCGCAGACTCTTCTTTCGGACCAACTTGTCTGGCAAAATGAATGACCTTTTCGACTCCCGTGGCAACTTCTTCAAGTGTAATCGGAAGAGTATAGCGTAAATCAGACCCGCGTGCCGGTTGCGATCTTCGCGCTCGTGGGCCGCCAGCAGATCCTCGAAATAAATCACCGAAGGCGTCGCCAAAAATATCTGCGAACGGATCTTGATCGCCGGCGCCAGGGCCACCACCGGGGCGGCCGCCGCCTTGACCAAAGCCGCCGCGATAAGGCCCGCCAGCGCCGAAACCGCCGCCCGCAAAAGGATTTCCATCTGCAGATCCAAATTGATCGTAGTTTCGTTTTTTATCTGGGTCGCTCAGCACGTCATAAGCAGAGCTAATTTCTTTGAACTTTTCTTCAGCTTTTTTATCGCCAGGATTTTTATCCGGATGAAACTGCATAGCCAGCTTTCGATACGACTTTTTAATTTCGTCAGCAGAAGATGTGCGGCTTACTCCCAATACTTGATATAAATCTTTTTGGCTCAAAGGGCTTAGTTTCCTTTATCTGAAGAAGCGCTCGTAGCTACGACGACTTGACCCATGCGAATAATTTTATCATGGAACTTGTAGGGCTTTTTAAAAACGCGCGTAATGTGACCGGGCTGAACTTTGTTGGTTGGTTCCGAACTGATCGCCTCGTGTTGCAAAGGATTGAACGGGGCGCCTTCGCACGCGATTTCTTGAACGCCACTTTTAGACAAGGTATCTTTCAATTCTTTCGCCGTCATTTCTATTCCGGTTCGAAAATTTTGAATTGTTTCAGCAGTTGCTGGTGTTGAAAGCGCGCGCTCAAAATTATCCATCACTTCCAAAATGTCTTTGATCACTCGCTCACCACCAAATTTAATTAAATCAGAACGTTCTTTGATGGATTGTTTGCGGAAATTATCAAATTCGGCTCTTAAATAAAGATATTCGTTTTTCCACTTCGCCGTTTCTTCATGAGCTGAAGCGATTGGATCTTTCGGGCCGGCTTCAGACTTTAGTCCGGCTTCGGCGCCTCCGTCTGCGTGATCTTGGCCGGCAGCTGTTTTTTCTCGATCGGAAGAATTAGTGTTTTCAGAACTCATATTAATCCTCTACGTCTAGTGCTTAATTTAGCTTCTATAACATTGTGGTTTCATTAAAAAATGTCAATAATACCTAACACAGTTTGCATGGGGAAACGATGAAAGACTTTCTTAAAATTTTGGCGGGCCTTTTATTGCTAGTTGGAGCCTTCCATCTGGGCCGAGGCTTCGGTGAGGGCAGTATCACGGATAGTCAATCCTATGTGCAATTGCAGCAGTCACAGTCAAAGCTTCTTGCGTTGGAAGAAAAACACGAAAAACTACGATCCCAGTTTCAAGACTTATTGGATTCGACGGACCTCAAACAAGCCCACGAGATTCTGGGCAAGATGGTGGTCATACTTTTAGCAGACTTGGCGCTTAAAATTTCGAAAGATCAAGAAGATCAAATTGCGTTTGGTCGAAATATTTGCGAGGCCGCCATTGCCCAGCAAAAAAAGTCGGATCTGCAGCCCAAGAACCAGCCCGTAGCGGCTGTGAATATCCCAGGAACAACAGAAATAAAAAAAGAAGACAGCCAAGTTAAAAGGGCCCAATGGACGAGCGGTCAGACGGCACAACAATTTAAATCAAAAGAGTGGATGGCGATGAACGCCGGGGACGAAAACCAAGCCTTGCGCCGATTGGAACAAGCCAAAATTTCTAATATGAATGAATTTTTATCGCAGTCGATTCCCATGCGCGCGGATCGACTTTTTGGATTAGAAGGCGAATACAAAGGACTCATTCGCGACTTGAAAGATCAGGCCTACGCATCACTGACAATGAAATTTCGTCCAAAACGCGACGGAGCAAGACCCAGCATCTTGGTTGAAAGCATCATCGTTAGAGACGGCAAAGAAAGCGCACGAACTTCTGAAGGTAATGAAGTTGGCAAAAGGTCCGAAGATTCAAATGCGTGGATTTTTGAACAAGAGCCGGGAAGATACTTTCAAATTTATCAACTTCGGAATGAAGCAAAAATCTTTGGTCATTACTATGAAGTGATGCCAGAAGGAACCACCAAACTGATCGGTCCATTGTCGCTTACACGTGTCGATCAGTTTTAGTTTCCATCCAATAGCGCGGCTTCATTATAAAGAATTGAAATCATGAGTTCTTGAGCTTCAGCCGCACCACCGTTGACTAAAACGGAAAGGATTTGTTGGCGAATTTCAGTCATCCGCGACTTATCGACTGGCCTTTGCGATCGGCTAGAATTTGCAAGATTCAACATGCTCTGAAAAATCAGATCAGACTTTCCTTCGGTTAAATGTTTTGTCGTCACCGATACGCAGGTGCTTTGAAATTTGTCATCGAAGTAGCCCTTGAAAAAGCTTTGATTTGGAACCGCAATGGGATCATGACAAAGCTGAACGAAAGGCAAACAAGATTTCCAGCCGTTTTCGTCCACGTCGATCGTTCCACCTTGTTTCACTCGCACGTTGTTTTCAATAAACAGACTGTTTGTAATGGCACAATTTGAAATTTCTCTAAGCTCTTCGACAGATTGAGTCTCTTGAGAAAAGGCAATTTGGCCAAGAGTCAGCATCATCAAAAATGTCAGGATTGTGAATATTGCGACCGAACGAAGTAAAAGATATTTTTGCATGATGGGGCTCCCTATTAGTAGCACTTAACTGCGACTTCAGGGCCATCATCTATTTCAAGATTTGGCTTGAAATTCAAATGTAACGCCTTTGGTTCTGATCGCGTGTTCAAGGTTTATACAGGGGACATTTCTTGGAAAGTTAAAATAGATTTGAACAATATTTGGCGTGGGCTCGCATAATGGCAGAAGAGGGAGAAACTGGAACGCCAATTCTCAACAAGTTATTCAACAGGTCAGCTCCATTTCTAAAAGCAGTTTGACCGGGGTTCATACGACGATTTGATACCGGGCGCACAAAAACTCCCAGAATACGATTTTTTATTTCTGCAAGAATTTGTAAGTAACTAAAAGCTTCTGGATCACTATGTGCTGTATCACCAAGAAGAATGATGTTTCTTTCAGGCAAGGATTTGATAATTTCTGCGATCGTTAAGTATTTAAACTCTCTTAGGCTTTGTCCTGCATAGCCCCGCATATGCAATTCTGGAGAGTGAAAACCGATTTGAACCAATTCCTTTTTTGTGGACTCGTGGTCGAGTGCGTCCCGCCCAGTTACAAAAATGATCCGCGCCCCTTGCGCTTGAAGTTGTAAAAGAACTTCGGGTACGCCTGAAACAACATTTTGGACGTTTTGGCTGTGTTTCCAGAACGACAACAAAGAGCCTATCTTCGCCGTCATCGTTTTGGGATTCTGATATTCAATAACTGTATGATCTAGATCTGAAATGACGACCAGGCTTGAAAGATCTTCTTGCCGTTCGAACTGAGCATGACCGTGAAAGCCTAAAAACGATATTGTGATTAATATAAAGAGTGTCCGGCATGTTCTAGTCATAAACAAAATACGGGTGCGATTTAGGGGCCAAAAAATAAGTGGCCGCCACCGAAAACTTCTTTTACATGGACTATAGTCGATCGTTCGGACGCGACAAACGGTACGATGAATCGACAATAGTCTAGTTTCAAAGTGGAACTCAAATATTAGATTTGTGTCAGGATTTACCATGCTAGCATTTTTTTTACGCAACGGATGCGAAACGCAAAATCTCTAGGGAAGGAGACACAATGCGAACCACTTTTTTTAAGGCCGCCACAGTCTTAGTTATCTCAACAATCGCTACCATTTCTTTTGGAGCAGAGAAGCCAAAATTTGGCCCACGTCCAATCGAATCAGTTCCAGGAGAATATGTCGTTCGACTTAAGCCGAATGCAGTCAAAACAGTTTCTGTTTCTAAAATGCAGGAACGTTTCAAAGGACAAATCAAAACAACTATTCCAAGTATGGATATCGTTGTTGTGAGAATGCCAGTCATTCAGACTCAACAGTCTGCTATTACAACTTTAGCACAAAATGACATGGTTGTTTTTGCAGAACCAAATTACATCTATAGAGCAAATCGAACCCCGAACGATCCACGATTAATGGAACTTTGGGGATTGAAAAATGTCGGACAAAAAGATTCTGATGGCCAAGTGGGCGTAGCAGGAGTCGACATTCAAGCTGAAGAAGCTTGGGAAATTACTACAGGAAATAAAGCATTAGTTGTCGCCGTCATCGACACTGGAGTTGACTACAATCACCCAGATCTAAAAGACAACATGTGGGTGAACCAAGCCGAAGCAGCAGGGCAAGCCGGTGTCGATGATGATGGCAACGGAGTCGTGGATGATATTCACGGTTTCAACGCCATCACGGGCGCAGCAAAACCAGGTGATCCAATGGATGACCATGGACACGGAACACATTGCGCTGGAACTATTGGTGCAAAAGGCAATGACGGAATTGGTGTTGCTGGGGTTGCCTGGGACGCAAGTATCATGGGGATTAAGTTCTTAAGCGCAGAAGGCGGCGGAACTTTAGCAGATGCAGTTCGAGCAATTGATTACGCTAACCGTATGGGCGCACAAGTAATGAGTAATTCTTGGGGCGGCGGCGGATTTTCCCAAGCCCTTTTTGATATCATCCAAAAGACAAGTGATGATGGACAACTTTTTATCGCAGCGGCTGGAAATGATTATTCAAACAATGACAACAGCCCGGCATACCCAGCTTCTTACGAAATTGAAAACGTTATTTCTGTAGCGGCAATTGATAACAAAGGTATGAAAGCAGGATTTTCAAACTTTGGTAAAAGAACAGTTCACTTAGGAGCTCCTGGTGTGAACATTCTTTCATCGACGGGTGGAGCTTATGATTCTTGGTCAGGAACTTCAATGGCGACGCCGCATGTATCTGGTGTAGCAGCTCTTGTTTGGGGTCATGAAATGAGCATGACTGCGAAAGAAGTTAAGGCAAGATTACTAGCAACGGCCGAACCAATTTCCGGCCTTCGTGGGAAATCAATCACGGGTGCGATGGTCAATGCATTCAACGCTGTGACCAACACTTTGCCTGAGCCCGATATGAATGACCCAATGAACTGGGCGAAGGTTTCTTACGAACTTGCTTCGAAGTCTCCTTATGATGCGAACATGAACCAAGTTTATGAAATCAATCTTGCTGAGCAAGATGGCCGACCTGTTTCAGAAATGGCGCTGTTCTTCCAAAAGTTCGCGACTGAAACTAATTACGATACAGTAAAAATTTACGACAGCACTGGTGCGCTTGTTCAAACTCTTACTGGAAACAACGACGAATCTTTCTCTGCAAACATCAAGGGCGGATACGCAAAGCTTGTTTTTAAGACGGATGACTCTGTTCAAGGCGAAGGTTTTAAGATTACTCAAATCGCAATTCGTTAGTTTTTCGAATAGCGACTAAAATACAAAACGAGTGTGGCATTGAATTGATCAAGCACACTCGTTTTTGCTTTCTAAGGCGTATCCTCTAGTATTGCGTGAAAGCTAGATACTGTGGAAGTACGACATTGTTCCAGTAGAATAATTCGTTCTTATTTGTCACAAGCGAAATCTGAGAATTTCCAGCTTCGGCAATGTAGATGTTTCCAACACTGTCGACAGCGATCCCAGTTGCACCACTAAGAGAATCCGCGACAACAGTTTTTCCGGTCGGTGAAGTTTGATGATACCGATAAACGCGCGAATTCGTAAACGTGCCTTCGGCAACATAAATTCTTCCCGTACCATCAGTTGCAATCATCACGGGTTCTTGAATGGAATCCGAAGGCGACGACGCATCAGATCCCCACAAGACTTGCGACGAATCAAAAAGTCCAACGAGCATCAAATCATTCACGCCAAAAGCAAGCGCTGTCGGGCGACCACCATATGTACTAACAACAAAACCGTCACGTGCACGAATAATGTTGTTTGCACCTTCTTGATTCACGTAAACATCTCCAAAAGAATCAACAGCAACGACGCTCGGGGTTTGTAAGTTTTCGGCAACCACGGTCGGGCTCGTGGGATTATCAACTTTGAATTTCAAAACTCGACTGTTGCCGTATTCAACAACGTAAAGATTGTTATAGCGATCAATTGCGATTCCGCGAGGATCACTCAAACCAGTTACAAAAGTCGAGCGCGAGCCATCGCGTTCAAATTTTAAAATGGTTCCCGATCCATCGCCAACAGAAACGTAAAGTGGAAAATCATAAACTGGGGCTTGGCTTTGCCGAAGTAAGTCCGAAGCTCTTCGTCCACAAGATATACTTGTCGTGACGAGAAGAAATGCTAAAACAATGCGCAGTGTTTTCATTAGAAGTTAAATCCAAAGCCAAACAGAGGGTAGCCATCCGTTTGGGTTATAGGTTCGCTGATCTCTACGCCATCTTGTTTTTTTAATGTTTGGCTTTTGATTTTATAACTAGCATGAAAGAAGGCACCTTTACCAACGGGGAAGCGGGCGCCAAATCCATACATCATTCCCGAACCTGTTTCTTCGGCAATGGATCTGTCCGTGTAGGCTCTGGTTGCATTCAAAAGATAACCAAACTCGAGGTAGAATTTATCGATATGATATTCAAGTTTTAATCCGTAGGAAGAATCAGTTTGATTCTTTCCGTGCTTATCATAATTGAAAGTAACACCGTAGCCGAGTTTTTTCCACATTCGAACAAAGTCAGTTTGCGACAAAAGTGTAGAACCAGTTGGCCCGGTGCCGCCTTGCTTTGTTTCGCTATTTAAAAACATAATTCCGGTGCCAAAAAAGTGCTTGCCGCCGCCACCACCACCGCGCCCGCCCGCAGGCTTGGCTTGAGAAAAACTTTCTACGGTGGCAAAAAGTGCAAATAGGAATGCAAACTTTACTGTTATTTTTTTCATAATTATCTCAGTGTCCTAAAGACGTTGATGACCGAGTCTTTTGAGTTCCCACATGCATCCGCGCTGCGGGCAATAAATTGGTAGTATTTGTAAGGGGACAGGCCAGTCAAAGTCACACTGTGGAAAAGCTTCGGGGTGGACTCAACTGCTGATGTCGACCCGGTACCGCCAATTCCATAACCCACTTGCGACGTCGCAGGCTCATCCGTTAACCATTGTATGGTTGTTCCCGTTGAAGTCGTTTGTTGCGACGAAATAGAGCTGATGACAGGAGCCGTAGAGTCCACAAGGCAATCCGGTGCGACCGGGGTGCCGCCACTCAATGGAGAATCTGGGTCATCTGGAATTTCACAGACTTGAGCCGTAAAGGATCCCTCTAAAATCAATTCGGGCCCATTAACAGAAGAGCCATACGTCCGGGAAGATGTCGCGCCTTGTCCGTAGACGCGGGCGATTGGCCCAGCAAGACTCACATTCAATTTCCCTTGAAGCAAGAGCTCTCGAATTTTCGATTCAGAAAAGAGCGAAAGTAAATTCAAAGTCACAACCGTCGGCGTGTCTGTTGACGGAATAGAATTTACAAATGTATTCCAATAATCCAAGTTCACTGTTGTTGTTGACCATTGCTCGACAGCGGCAGTTGCTTGACCTCGGTCGAAGCCTGTTTGATCAAACCCAACTCCGTTAATAACTAATGCTGCGGGCGCAGTGCCGGCTCTTCTGATCTGTAGAGAGATCTCCGCTTTCGATAAAATGAAACCTGAATAGTCTGTTAGCTGCGGAAGCCGTGGATCATAGAAAAATTCAGCGCTACGAAAGGTTGAGTAGGCCGCCGACCACGAACTAAATGGATTTACGACCTCACCACTAAACGCAGGTTGAGAAATTGAATTTCCATCATTGTGAATGTAAGTATTTCGAAAATTATATGAAGGACTTGTTGTGCAAGAAAGCGCAGTGGCTGAAACAGTTGAGCCTTGCATTATTAAAATGGGCTTCGATGTCGTCGGGCCATCCGTTGCAATGTAGGCGTCGTCTCCAGTCACGACGCGAACCACCCCGTCGCCCATAACATCTTCAACAGTCACGGATGTTGGTTCAAGCAAGTCGGCAATATCTAAATCGAAAGTGTTCAAAGTCGAAATTTTGTAGTGAGTCAGGGCCCAATCCATAAAATAAGTATTCGGCGCACCAGTAGGCGTCGACCCACCGGAACAAACACCCACACAAGAATAATTGCGATGCGCAATTCGAGGCGAACTACTTGAAACCATAGAAGACGGAGGGCGACCAGTGAAAACACCGTCCATGAAAATAGCTTCAGTGTCGGAAGAATCTCTGGAGGTCATCATTTGTAGTCGCACGGCGCTTAAAGCAAAATTATTTGCAGGATACGCAAAGTTAAATTCGAAGGGCCACTGGGAATCAGTTGCGATCACACCAAGGGCTCGGCGTGGGCCTGTGAATGGCAAATCGCCGGCACTCCAGCTCGGTATATCACTCGTAGATTCAAAAATTTTGGTCACAGTTCGGATCTGCGGTGTTCCGTCGCCGCGCGTACCGTCTCCATCTTCAACTGTCGGGTCTCCTAGAAAGCTTCCTTCAAAAAAAGGAAGCGCCGATCCTTTACAGCCAATCGAAAGGAAAGCAATTCCCATCGAAAGAAACATAATGAAAATCATTTTGAGAAACTTTGTAAGATCCATCTTTGAGTTCTCCATTGACGATCTTATCGACGGTTTTTCCAATAACTTGACTAAATGTTGAATGTCATGTTTCACGTTGAGACGAAGAGCGCTGCAGCAAGCTGAATTAGCTTGATGGATTTGAGCAGGACCACATCTATACTTCAAATATGAAATACTTAATCATTGGAATTGTGGCGTTAAATTTTAGTTGTACAATGAAGTCAAAAAACTCTGCGGCACACAATTCCGACCAAGCCTCGACAGAAATCCAGAAAAACTTATCTCTACGTAAGGCCTGTACAGATGCGTTTGTGGCCAGTGAATATGGCCAACTCGTCCTCAACTCTGAAAGCTATCCATCGCTGAACCAAATCTCAAGGCTGAGCGAAATTCCTCAAGGCTGTTCGACAGATCATGCCATTCGGGCAAATCGCATGTGGCAAAAAATTTACCGTCAGCAAAATCTTGCGACCTATCTCAAGCCAGAAACGAGCACGCTAGCCGAAGACTTAAAATTTATCAGAAACTACTTAGAAACGAACAAATTTTCGAATGGCGAATACTTGATTCATTTAGTCGGGCTTAATCGAATCGCCAAAGCACTTGAAGACCAAAGAAAAGACAGAAAGAAATTTAAAAAAATTCAGCCTATAGCAAAAGAGCTTCTGCAGACCTCTGAGTATTTAGAGAGAGAGTATTTAAAGATTTTTGTTCGATCTACAGACAGTGATTTAGAGGCAATGAAGCTTGAAATTGCAACCGTGCAGCCACAGGATCTATTGGGGGCTCCAGATCAGCAAGAAAAACTGACAGAAGATGAAGTTAAAAAAATAAAGAACATTGATAAGACTGCAGAATTGAACATCATGGAAAACTGGCAGAAACAATTCATCGAGAATCAAGCTTGTTTAAATAGTGGTGATTGTTACCCCTGTGGCGGCACTATCATTCGCGAAGCTTGTGTCGGCGCCACCCAGGCGGCCGAAGAAGAAAAACTAAAATCATATCTGTTTGCAGAGCTCATTTTACCAAAGTATGCAGACGGCTTTCAAAAGATCAAGATATCTACACAGCGACTGGTTTCAACTGCCAAAAAACTTAAATAGTCCTGTTGGGTCAAATCTTGCCAGCAGAAAAACATGTAACATGCACTCAGATATATACGAAAGTGAAGTGTTTCATTTTGAGAATTCAAACATTCTTAGTAGATTAAAAGTCTATTTTTTCGTTTAAGTTTTGTGCGATTTTAGCCGATAAATTGTTGAATCATGAAGGTCAAAATATTTTTCATATTAACACTGATCATTTTTTCATTTTCAAATGCTCAGAATATGTTTTTCCATTTGCTTCCGGGCTTCGGCACTCCATTTACGTGGGTGGGATTAGGACTTGATGCGAATTGGACAACCCCAGAAAATTGGAATACAGCACAAGTCCCGGGCGCAAGTGACGTGGCTACATTTGATAATTCATGTTTGAGCAATTGCGATCCCCTGATTAATGTTTCAATTACCCTTCGTGGTGTAAACGTAAAATCGACTTATGCGGGATTGATAACACAAGCGTCTGGTCAAGCCATCACGATTGGTTCAAGCGGCTGGGTACAAGCCGGTGGAACATTTCAAGGTGGAGACACCAATATGACGTTTAATGCTTCTGGGATCACGCTTTCAGATGCAGCTGTATTTAATGCGGCAACTGCGCAAACATTTTTTGATCTCACAAACGGCGCCTCTCTTGATGTCGTCACGGTACCGGCAACTGCAACACTTTCCTTTCCGAATAATTCAATCCAACGTTTTCGACTTCAGGGGAATTGCGGTGGTGTCTACTACAGGCTTGTAAGTCCACAAAAGCTTTCCTTTTATGATTTGATCACAGATAGCCACACGGTTGGGTGTGGTTCGCCTCGCTTCAATGCTCCGGTCGGGGGACTTGAAGTTCGAAACGACTATTCCCATATCGGTTCGTCGATGGCTTCAAACGGAAATTTTGAAGTGTACGGAAATATTAGTTTATCCACCGACATCGAGGAAGCATCGACATGGACCGTTGCAGGATCAGTTTCAAAAATTTACACAGGTCCTGGGTCGATTGGAAAACTCGTGGTGAATAAAACCGGTGGTGCGACATTTACGCCGGCGAATGCTGCACAAACTTTCGGAGCCCGAGCACTCGATGTGATTTCCGGAGAATTTACGTTCCCACAGACATTCAATATGTTTTGGGCGGGTGGCTCTACAGCCGTCCACTTTAAGATTGGAACGGGAACCGTTGTCAATGTTCCTACAGATTCAACGATCAACATTAACAACGTTGGTGCCTGCGGTGGTGTCACAAAAAGTATTGATGTCGACGGCTTGTTTAATTTTGAAAATTTATCATTAATTGGTAGTGGCACGGGTTGTGGTCAGGCGACCATGACTTTGGCATCAGGAGATGTGCTCGTTGTAAAAAAGAATTTTAATTTAGGACATTCGTTTGCAGCTAACTTTAATATCACTGTAGAAGGGGACTACGCCACGACAGGCGCACCCAACGGAACGATGGCGGTTTCCTTAGTCAACGGAACAGCCGCTTCTTGGACGCAAGCTGCAGTTGGCACAGTCAGTGGTTTAGTGACGGTGTCAAAACCTGGCCTTATCACAACGGCAGCTTCTAATATTTCACTTACAAACTCAGGACAAAGTTTAAATATATCAGATGGTACCGTGAATCTCGCGGGCCGAAATTTAAGTGTAAATAATGCGTTGACGATTGGCGTGAATGGAAAATTAATTTGTAATGGTGGCTCGGTCGCAGCTTTTAGTTGGACGATAAACGGTGAAGTTTCCTGCGGAACCACAATTGGGATTACGTGGACGGGGCTTGCTGGCGACAATCTTTGGAGCACTCCGGGGAATTGGACGAACAACACTGTTCCTGGAGCCAGTGATATCGCCATCTTCAATGGAATGTGCACAGGTTTAAATTGCAATGTTCAATCTGTTTCAAATTTAAGTGTTCGTGGCATTTCAATTCTTTCTGGATACGCCGGTACATTTACCATGAGCACAGGTCATTCACTCACCGTGGGGACTGCAGGGTTTTCTCAAGCTGCTGGAATTTTTGTTGGTGGGGATAGTGCGTTCGTCAATCGCGGAACCTATGCGATGAGTGGTGGAACCTTTACAGCTACAAGTGCTGCATGGACACAGCACCAAGGAGTCGTCATTACTGGCGCCTCTATTTTTAATCATAACAATGGTTCGATCATATTTACTCCGTTCAGCGGTGGAGGAACATCAATCGTCATCAATGCGACGCCTGCGACTTTTAACAATGTTTCCATTGGTGGAACTTATTTATCCGTAGACCTTGCAGCATCAACACTACAAGTAAATGGAACATTAACACTTACGGATAGTATCGGGACATCGCAACCGATGAACAACGGAACTATTTCCGCGCGAGGCAACATTCAACTTAGTAACGCGGGTAAATTTGGAACCGTAATTATTAATGTTGAAGGCACAGGGGCGCAATCATTAACAGGTCTGTCAACCGGCTACGTCCCGACCATTCGTATTAACAAACCTTCTGGCACATTGACTCTTATAGGCACAATTAATTCAGTCGGGAATTGGGCTCATCTTGCAGGGACTGTGGATGCGGGAAGTTCAACTTTAATTTTTACATATGTCTCAGGGTCTGGAGTTGAGCACAGTATAACACCTGGAACTATGGTGTATAATCATGTCAACTTCCAAGGCGGTTACGTTGGAATTAATCTAAACTCAGGTGTGATGAACATTCAGGGAAATTTAACTTTAGCTGATTCAAATGGGGCCTCGTCGCGTATCAATAGCGGAACATTACATGTCGCCGGTGATGTGATTCTAACTAGCGAAGGCAAATGGGGATCTGCCGTGATTGTTATTAACGGAACAGGAAATCAAACTTTAACAGGCGTCTCCACAGCCTATATCCCCACAGTTCAAATTAATAAGCCGTCCGGAGTTCTAACGTTAGTTGGGACAATAAACTCAGCAGGCAATTGGACGCATCTTGCAGGAACAGTGGATGCCGGGACTTCGACTCTGATCATTACCCATGGATCCAGCTCTGGTGTCGTTCATACAATAAATCCTGGTTCAGTTATTTACAACAACGTTACATTTCAGGGTGGTTATGTTGGTGTTACTTTAACGAATGCAATGACAGTTCAAGGCAACTTAATTTTGAATGGTGCTACCGGTGCAGATTCAGCCTTAAATGGAAGTCAGATATTTGTGCGTGGTAATCTTACGGCGACAAGTGCAGGAAAATTTGGAACGACAACGATTGTAATGGACGGAACTGGAACGCAAACATTGTCTGGTGTCAGTGGAGCCAATGTTCAAAATCTTCAAATCAATAAGGCGGCTGGAGTTTTGAATTTAGTAGGCACTATCCAATCAAGTGGAAATTGGTCGCATCTTGCGGGGACTGTCAATGCTGGAACATCAACAGTCGTTCTGACTTACTATTCATTCGGGGCAAACTTATCCATTACACCAGGAACCGTGGATTATCAGAATCTCACAATACAAGGCTCATCACTGAACTATAATTTGAATGCGCAAACGTTGAAGGTATTTGGAAATCTGACTCTGAATGGCTCCAGCGGGGCCGAAGGGAATATCACCAATGGCCTGATTGAGGCACATGGTTCTGTTATTGTTTCTGGTGGTGGAAAAATAGGATCTGCAAATTTGATGTTCGTGGGCGCTTCAAATGCGAATTTGACTTGGACTTCAGGAAGCTTTCTGGACACCACAGTTGAAATTTCAAAAACCGGTGGTGCTTCTGTCGTCCTGTTGTCTAATGCAAGTTTTTCGACGGCGGGTCGCGATTTGACGATCACAAGCGGAACGCTAGACTTAAATGGATTTGATCTAAGTATTAATGATCGACTGACTGTGGCAGCGACAGGTATTTTAAAATGCAACGGCGGAGAATTCACAACGGGCACGTTGATCAATAGTGGACTTGTCAATTGTCCGGGATATTCGACGTATGATTTTAATTGGACTGGTGCCGGTGGAAACGCAAACTGGACCACCGCTGGAAATTGGCAAGGTGGCGTCGCGCCGGGCGCAAATGACATTCTTTATTTTGCAGATACATATTGTGGAGCTAACTGTAATTCCAATATCAACGCAAGCGCTTCTGTAAAAGGTATGATTCTGAGTTCGCTCTTCACCGGGACGATCACACAAGGAAGTGGAAACACCTTAACTGTTGGGACCCGTGGTTATTCACAAGCTAGCGGTTCTTTTGTTGGCAGTGATTCAAATATCACGGTTGCTCTCAATGCAGCGACTAAATCTTTTTCCTTAACGGGTGGAACGTTCACAGCTACCACAGCACTTTTCCAAGTTGGTTTTCTTTCAGGTGCGGGTGGATATATAACAAGAGATACCTTTATTGTAGGAGCCGGAGCGGTTTTCAATCACAACAATGGGTCTGTTCGTTTAGCCTGTTATGAGGCCAATAGTGGGACCACACTTTGTCGCATCAACGCACCCGCGGGCTTGGCATTTAATAATCTTTCAACTTACGCCTTAAACGGATATGGCGGCGGTGTTGCTGTAACTGCAGGACAGACTGTCGTCGTGAATGGAAATATGACCGTTGAATCCGGTGCGATTCGTGATTTGCAGACAGGATATTTTGAAGTGCATCGTGACCTTTCAATCAACTCTGATGGCTCCATAAACTCAAGACCTGGGATCATTCGACTTGTCGGCACGGGTGATCAAGCGTATTCGATATCTGGTGCTGGCTGCACAGCACGAATTGAAATAAATAAACCAAGTGGTCAAGTCCTTCCTGGTGTAACCACCGCGCGAATTTGTTCTTTAGATGTCATATCAGGTAGCTTCACAGCACCAACTGGAACATTGTACTTGGGTGTTCCGGGGCATTCGATTCGTGGCAACGTAGCCGTTTTAAATCTAAGTTCTCCATCTCAATACATAGATCAGGGTGGTACTGTAGATTTCAACTCCATCGATTTGTGGTCCGGTACATTAATCTATTCAATAATTACAAATGGAAATTTAACACTCAGCAATGTCATCACAAGAGGCGTCACGGGTTTCACCGGCGGACAATCTATTTCCGGTGGTGGCAAAATAATTGTGACGAATTCTTTTGAAAAAGCTTCCGGTAGGCTCGGTGGAGATTGGGAGCTTCAAGGAAATGCATCATTTGCAGGAATGTCAGATGCAACAGCAACCTTTAGTTTCACCGGAGCTGCAAATCAAAATATTTCGGGCGCATCTGCAGGATCGAGCCACTGGACAGTTAATAAAACAGGCGGTGCTGTGAACCTGACAAGTCACATCAATTTAAGTAAAGCAGGACAGAATTTAATCATCACGAATGGCCAATTGAACTTGAATGGCTACAACTTAACTGTGAACAATAACATTCAAAATCTCGGAGTTATAAATCGCGGTACAAATCCTGTTTGTGGAATTATATCGCAAGGCGGTTCGTTCACAGGAAATGCCGCAATCTGTCCTTAGGATAATTTCAATATCTTTGTTCAAAGCTTGCTCGGGTCCACAATCGCGTCCATTATGTTTCCATGAAAATGAGCTCAACAAAAATAATGCTTTTGGGATCCGGCGAACTCGGCAAAGAATTCGTCATATCCGCGCAAAGACTTGGAATCCATGTCATTGCGGTAGACCGTTACGAAGGGGCTCCAGCTATGCAGGTTGCAGACCAGTTTGAAGTCTGTGATATGCTGGACGGGGAAGAGCTTGAACGAATCGTCGCCAAACACAAACCTGATATTATCGTTCCGGAAATAGAAGCCATTCGAACGGAAAAATTAAAAGAATTTGAAAAGAATGGAATTCAAGTTGTCCCGACGGCGAAGGCAACACACTTAACCATGAATCGAGACGTGATTCGCGATGTTGCCGCAAATGAATTGAAACTTAAAACTGCAAAATATTTTTATGCCGAAAGCTTCGAAGAGCTTTTAAACGCAAGTTTAAAAATCGGATTTCCCAATGTCGTGAAGCCCGTCATGTCGTCATCCGGGAAGGGCCAGTCTGTCGTCAAAAATAAAAGTGATATTGAAAAGGCCTGGAACTATGCGGTGACCAACATGCGTGGCGATCGAAAGAAAGTTATCGTTGAGGAATTCATTCAATTTGATTCTGAAATCACTTTGTTGACGATTAAACAGAAAAAGGGACCTACCCTTTTTGTGAACCCGATTGGCCATCGTCAGGAACGCGGTGACTATCAAGAGTCCTGGATGCCAGCACGCTTGACGTCAGTTCAGCTAAAAAAAGCCCAGAAAATGGCGAAGAAGATGACTGACTTCCTTGGCGGATCCGGATTGTTCGGCGTTGAGTTTTTTCTTACAAAGAAAGAAATCTATTTTTCTGAATTGTCGCCGCGTCCACATGATACTGGGATGGTGACTTTAGCATCACAAAGTTTGACTGAATTCGATCTTCATTTACGCGCGATCATGGGACTTCCAATTCCCGAAATCTCTTACTTCGGCCCAACTGCTTCCGCGGTGATCTTGGCCAACCAGGAATCTTCCAATTTTGAATTTGCAGGAATTGAAGAGGCCTTAAAAATAAAAACTGCAGATGTCCGCTTATTTGGAAAGCCTACAACCAGAAAGTATCGCCGCATGGGTGTTGCTTTAGCTCGCGGCAAAACGACAGATCAAGCCCGGCAAAAAGCCAGAAAAATTTCTGAGAAAATTAAAATTAAGTATTTAGACAAAAAAAGGAATTCAAAATGAAAATAATCGTCGCATTAACAAGTCTTTTAATATCAACAACCGCACTGGCAGAAAGCATCGTTTGCCAAGTAACCGAATTTTCAGATGGAAACAAAAATCTTAAATATATGGTCGTAAAATCCGAAAACGATCCTCATGGAGGGTTCCAAACCTTTAAAAGTGAAATGTTTCCCGAAGTGTCAGGTTTTGTTTCGTTGTTGAAGAAGGACAGTCAATTTTTCGCGGTGATGAGCTTGTACTCGGAAAAACTTGGGTCGAACTCCAGTGGCCAATACCAAATGGTTGTCGACGGTCAGTATGCTCAGCTGCAATTAATTATTCCCAGTGAGTCTCTAAAAATGTCTGGCGTTGAAATCGTCTGTAAATTCTCAACCACTCTAAATTAATTTTTTGCGATCCCTTAGAAAAGGAAAACCCAGCTTTTGGCTGGGTCGTCCTTCTCTAATTTCAATTTAGCAGTCGTAAGATTAGAAGTTCGCGTTCAGCCGTCGAGACACTTCAGTTTCAGCCGGAAGATCATTTCTATTGATGATACTTTCTAGCGCTGCTCCAGTTCGGATTCTCACATCAATCTTAGCGCGCTTTCCAGAAAGCTTATCTGGTCCACCAAGTTTGTTGAAATCAATGCGGATCAACGTTCGATCGCCTTGTGGAATTAACTGCATATCATCCAAAGTTAAAACTTTCTGGATCACAACAGGGTCGCTTCCTAACAATCTATTACGGCGAGCTTCGATTTCGATTGTGATTGCCGATAAATCAGTGATTCGACCAGTCGTGATTTCAAGGGTATTGATATCACCTGTTAATTCGCTGACGCCACCAATGAATGGTCCAACAGCCGCAAGGCGATCGATCAATCGAACTGAAATAGAAGTTTTAAGACGCTTTAGACTTCCATTGTTTGAAACCTCAACAACGGATTGAGTCGCGGAAATCAAAACTTTTCCAGTGGTACGAACAGCATTTAAAGAAAAGCTTTCGCCAGACTGAGACAAAGAAATAACCTCTTGAACACCTTTAGGTAAAGCCTTGTTGCGCTCGACTTGAATAGTTACGTCATTTTGAACGTCATAAAGTCTAACTTGATAAGGAACCTGAACAGACTTTGTACAAGAATAGTATTCAGTTCTGTATCGAGCTCGATTGTAGCATTCATTACGTCCCGGAGACGTGTGGCATTCGCGTCGTGAAGGCAGGTCATGACAAACACGTCCATTTTCAGGAGTGATTCCACAAGTTTGTCCGCCGCCAACGTCAGTACAGTAAGTTTCACCTGGTTCCCAACGGCATTCTTGTTCATAACCGTCGATAACTTCTCGTGAACAGGTTGTTTCGCGATACTCAGTTCGATACTCTGTTCGTGAAACCGAAGAACTCAAAGATTCTCGGTATTCTCGCTGTTGGCCATCAATGACGATTTGTTGAGCATTCGCTGACAACGTTAAGATAACAGTTGCAACTAGTGCGTAGATTGAGTTTTTCATTTTCCCCCCGGGTAGTTGTTTTTTTCAAAATTCTTGGTGCAAAATCGAACCGAAATTTTATTTCAATTCCATGTTCACACCGCTTTGCTGCAGTAAAGCAAGACCTAGTCCAAAGGATTTCAATCTAACCGGGGTCAATATGACCGTGAAAAAACGACCGACATAAGAAAATTTTATCTTGAAGCCTGAATCCAAAAGACGAGGCGCAGTGTTCACTGCGCCTCTAAAGATGGTGGGGATGGTGGTGGTTGAGACTTTAATTTGTCGCCTGAGAGCTGCCGTCATGTCCGACTTTTTTGGCACCTAATAGCTTGTCAAAAAAGCCTGTTTTTCCGGACTGAACTTGAATGCTTCGCTTTCTGGAAGATTCGTGTTTTGGCAGGAATATTTCCAGCACGCCTTCCGCATATCGAGCCTCTACTTTCTCTGCTTCAATTGTTTTAGGAAGCGTAAAAGTTTTAGAAAACGTTCCATAAACGCGCTCCATTCTTTGAACCCG